>Ga0134099_1000747_pt1 | contig 35227 bp, 30 predicted proteins | sample 10_taG_2_FD_105482 | JGI IMG/M metagenome (GOLD analysis project Ga0134099, IMG submission 105482) | Switchgrass degrading microbial communities from high solid loading bioreactors in New Hampshire, USA - 10_41_5_180_A2 metaG | ecosystem: Engineered > Bioreactor > Semi-continuous > Anaerobic >...
AATTACAACCTAAAAGTTTATGTTCCTAGTTTAAAAAGTTAAAAAGTAGTGCTACTTTTTCAACTTTTCAAACTAGTTTCATTAATATACAACTTCATGTATCGGTTTATTTGACGCTTACATTGAAACGTTTATGTCGGCGGCGATTGGGACGATGGCTCTTCTGCCGTTTAGAGTCTACCTATAAGGAATTGAAACGAAAGTTTAAAAGCTCAGGTTAGAGCATTGCTTGCCGAGGGTTTAGAGTCTACCTATAAGGAATTGAAACCTGCCAATAAAGATGTAGCTAGAAAGATGGCTTGGGTGTTTAGAGTCTACCTATAAGGAATTGAAACTTTGATGTGCCGTTTTCTCCTTGCGCCTCTTCCCGTTGTTTAGAGTCTACCTATAAGGAATTGAAACTAGGTATTGACCTGGCATTAAAGGCAGCAGAGGAAAGACGTTTAGAGTCTACCTATAAGGAATTGAAACCTCAGAAAGAAAACGAACAGTTGATAAAAAAGTACACGTTTAGAGTCTACCTATAAGGAATTGAAACCCTTCAAGCCTATCGATCCGGTGATGCGCCTGCTTGGTTACCTATAAGGAATTGAAACTAGACGGAAAAGTTTTTCCGTATGAAGGCTGTAAAAGTTTAGAGTCTACCTATAAGGAATTGAAACATTCATTTGAAACTAATCCTTATGGTGGTAACAAGTTTAGAGTCTACCTATAAGGAATTGAAACCATCGTTTCCGCAGTGGTTGCTCAGGCGGTTCCTGAGTTTAGAGTCGTAAGCGTCAAACACAACCTCACATAGAACTATAGATATAAGTGAAGTACAATCACTTTGAATAAGTTAAAAAGTTGAAAAAGTAGTGCTGCTTTTTCAACTTTTTAAACTAGTTTTATTAATATACAACTCCATGTACCGGCTTATTTGACGCTTACACAATATCAACAGTGATTTTCACCAAAAAGAAATGTATACCCGCCTGAATTTTGGTAAAAATAATATTGATAAAAAATTAACAATATGCTATTATAAAATCATAGAATGTTAATTATTTAACAAATTTAGGGGGCTTTTTAATGAGTAATAATATTTTTGATTTATCAGGAAGAGTGGCAGTAGTCACAGGCGCTTCTTCAGGCCTTGGCGTTCAGATGGCAAAAGCACTTGCAAGGCAGGGAGCTGACGTGGTTATCCTCGCAAGGCGTATGGAGAAACTGGAGAAGGTTGCTGACGAAATAAAAAAACTGGGCGTTAAATGCCTTCCGATACGCTGTGATGTTACAAACACCGAGGATGTTAAAAAAGCTGCAGAAATTACAGAAAAAGAATTCGGCAGGGTGGATATCCTGGTAAACAATGCCGGCGGCGGGCATGTCGGCCCTACTGAGGAAACCACGGATGAACAGTGGAATTCGGTTATAGAGCTTGATTTAAACGGCGTGTTCAAGGTTACCCGCGAGTTTGGAAAGCTTATGATAAAGAACGGGTACGGGCGCATTATCAATATAGCTTCGATGTACGGGCTTGTCGGAAACTCGGCCCTTCCGTGCGCTGCTTACCATTCTGCAAAGGGCGGGGTTGTGAACTTTACCAGGGCTCTCGCTTCTGAATGGGCGAAATACGGAATCAACGTCAACTGTATCTGTCCCGGGTATTTCGAAACAGAGCTGACAGCAGATACCCTGAAGACAGAATATTTTACAAACTACATGAAAGCCACTGTTCCGCTTGGACGCTACGGCAGGGAAGGAGAACTGGATTCAACCGTAATATATCTTGCTGCCGAGGCTTCAGGCTATGTAACCGGGGCTGTCATACCTGTTGACGGCGGATATACCTGCGTGTAAAACAAATAGTACAAAGGCTTCCTTTGTACTGTATAATGTTTATAGATTTCTGCCTTTACTAAAAGCAAAAAGCTCACCGCAAGGTGGGCTTTTTGCTTCAGGTTTAAAGAATGGAGGACATCATCTTGAAATCTTCAATTACGCCCCCGGTAATCGGAGAAAGCCCGGAATTGATAAAAACCGATCTGACCACCGATCTTGGACCGTACTTCATCCGTATTTCATCAACGGACTGGTCAAGGCGCCTCCGTCTTTCATTCACGGTGTCAAACATGGATATCTGCAGCAAATCATTCGGGACAAGCTCTGAAACATGAACACCCATTCCGCGCAGTGCTTCCCCTGTCCACATTTCTTCCATCAGCTGCGATGCACGGCTGAAAATCTGGTATGTGTCATCGGTTGCCGTGGCAAACTTTCTCTGGTGGGATCTTCCCGTTAAATTCGTGTTTCTCAGATATACCGATACCAGCTTTGCACAGTAACCTGCCTGGCGAAGCCTCATGCCGACCATTTCACACAGTGACAGCAGCACTTTTCTGGCTTCATCCGGTGAATCCACGTCAAAAGGAATCGTGGTTGAATTTCCGATACCTTTGATTGGTGGACGGACGTCCTCCGAGACGGGGCTGCTTTCTATACCGTTGGCGTAGTCCTGGATCAGCTTTCCCCAGCTTTTCAGGCGGTATTGCAATAAATCGGGATTGGCCCGCGCCAGGTCGCCGATTGTGAAAATATTAAGGCGGTACAGTTTAGGTGCGGTGGCAGGACCCACCATGTAAAGTTCACGGACGGGCAGGGGCCACATTTTTTCCTTTATTTCATCGGGGAAAAGGGTGTGGACCATGTCGGGCTTTTTCAGCTCACTGGCCATTTTGGCAAGGAGCTTGTTCGTGGATATGCCCACGTTGACGGTAAAACCCAGTTCATTTTTTATCCTGTCCTTCAGCTTGTGAGCCGCTTTAATCGGATCACCGTGCACAGCCTCCATACCGGTGTAGTCAAGAAAAGCCTCGTCAATACTGTATATTTGTATATTGGGCGAAAAATCACGCAGAATATTTATCAGCGCGTTGTGGCACATCATGTAAAGTTCATACCTTACAGGAACCACAACGAGGTTGGGACATTTTTTCCGCGCGGTGTACAGGGCTTCGCCGGTCTGGATTGAGTATTTTTTTGCAGGAATGCTTTTGGCAAGAACAATGCCATGCCGGCTTTGTTCATCGCCCCCGACAACCGACGGTATATCCCTCAGATCGGTTTCATCGCCCATTTGCAGGCGGTATACGGCTTCCCAGCTCAGATAGGCGTTATTGACATCCACATGCATTATAATTCTGTCCATATTTCGGTCACCCAACCTTATTTTAAACCGAACAAATGTTCTTGTAAATATTATTATATGGCAAAACAGGGATTTCTATGCCGCTTTCGGGTATACACAGAATATAAAAGACAGGCAAACCTTGAAATGCATCAAAATGGTATTATATAATTACATAAAACCTTTTCAGATTTTAGTTTGCTGTGCAGATATTCAGTGCTGTATTAAACCGTTATAATATAATAAAAGCCGATTGAATGGTTTTGGAGGATTGAAGACAATGAAAAAGGTAATTTTAACAGGTGACAGACCTACAGGAAGGCTGCATATAGGCCATTATGTAGGCTCACTGAGGCAGAGAGTTCAGCTGCAGAATTCGGGCGAATATGATGAAATCTATATTATGATAGCCGACGCGCAGGCACTTACCGACAATGCTGAAAACCCTGAGAAGGTACGCCAGAATGTTGTGGAAGTGGCATTGGATTACCTGTCATGCGGACTGGATCCCGAAAAGTCCGTTATTCTCATCCAGTCTCAGATACCTGAGCTTTTTGAACTGACCGCATATTACATGAATCTGGTCACGGTTTCAAGGCTTCAGCGTAATCCTACCGTAAAATCCGAAATTCAGATGAGAAACTTTGAAGCAAGCATTCCTGTTGGTTTTTTGGCTTATCCCGTCAGCCAGGCGGCCGACATTACCGCTTTCAAAGCCACAACGGTACCTGTCGGCGAGGACCAGGAGCCTATGCTGGAGCAGACAAGGGAAATTGTAAGGAAGTTTAATTCAATATACGGAGAGGTGCTGATTGAGCCTCAGACCCTGCTTCCGGACAATAAGGCATGCATGAGGCTTCCCGGGACGGACGGAAAGGCCAAGATGAGTAAGTCACTGAATAACGCCATTTATCTTGCGGATTCCGAAGAAGAGGTAAGGCAGAAGGTAATGAATATGTTTACCGATCCCAATCATATCAGGGTATCCGATCCCGGAAGAGTTGAGGGGAACCCGGTATTTACTTACCTTGATGCTTTCTGCAGGGATGAACATTTTGAAAGGTACTGCCCCGAGTACAAAAACCTGGATGAAATGAAGGCGCACTATACAAGGGGCGGTCTCGGAGACGTCAAAGTGAAAAAGTTTCTGAATGCTGTGCTTCAGGAAGAACTGGGGCCGATACGCAATAAAAGAAGGGAATTTGAAAAGGACATACCGTATGTTTATGAAATACTGCGTAAAGGTACTGAAACTGCAAGAGAAGTTGCGGCACGCACCCTTGCCGATGTCAAAAAGGCAATGAAAATCAACTATTTTGATGATTTCAGCTTGATCAATGAATATATGAAAAAATACACTGAATAGTATAAATCGGGAATAACCAGACAGGGTGCATTTTGCGGAAGCGTTTGTTAAAAAGATGACAGGCATTGGCCGGTACCTTGGGAACAATACCGGGAGCAGTGCTAAAGCCCGGATAACAGGCGTTAATCGTATTGATAAAGCATGATTATTGTCATATAATGTTACTAACGGTAGCACTGAAGCACGGTTGACAATCGAATTTTACAGTGCAGAACGGGAGGATGGTAGATATGCCTATCACTGAATTTCTTGAACGAAATGCCAGGTTATACGGCAGCGAAAAGTGCCTGACCGAAATAAACATGGATCTCCAGGAAAGGGATAATGTAACCTGGCTTGATTACGAACTTATTGAAAACAATCCCGCAGGAGAATACCGAAGGGACATGACCTGGCGGGTATTTGACGAGAAAGCCAACCGGCTTGCAAATCTTTTGATAAAGCGGGGAATAAAAAAGGGAGACAAGGTGGCCATTCTGCTGATGAACTGTCTTGAATGGCTCCCGATATATTTTGGCATACTGAAAGCCGGTGCAGTAGCTGTACCACTGAATTTCAGATATACTGCGGAAGAAATAAAGTATTGCCTTAATTTGTCCGATGCCGTTGCACTGATTTTCGGCCCGGAGTTTATCGGACGTGTGGAAACAATTTACCATGATATACCAAAGGTAAGAATGCTGTTCTATGCCGGGGAAAACAGACCGTCATTTGCTGAAAGTTATGACCGGCTTACGGCCAACTGCCCGTCGGAAGCGCCGAAGGTTGAAATAACCGATGATGATGACGCTGCCATTTACTATTCGTCGGGTACAACAGGCTTCCCCAAAGCGATATTGCATACACACCGAAGCCTGGTAGCGGCATGTTATACTGAACAGAAGCATCACGGCCAGACACGGGATGACAATTTCCTGTGCATACCGCCGCTTTACCATACGGGAGCAAAAATGCACTGGTTCGGAAGCCTGCTGTCCGGAAGCAAGGCGGTTTTGCTGCGCGGCGTAAAGCCTGAATGGATTCTGAAAACAGTATCCGAAGAGAAAATTACTATAGTATGGCTTTTGGTTCCGTGGGCCCAGGATATCCTTGACGCGATTGAAAGCGGCCAGGTAAACCTGAAAGATTATGACCTGTCATCATGGCGGCTTATGCATATTGGCGCGCAGCCCGTACCACCAAGCCTTATTCACCGGTGGAAGAAACATTTTCCAAACCACCAGTATGACACGAATTACGGGCTTAGTGAATCAACAGGTCCGGGATGTGTACATCTTGGCGTGGAAAACATACATAAGGTTGGAGCAATAGGCAAGCCGGGTTACGGCTGGGAAGCAAAAATAGTTGACGAGAACAGAAACCCTGTACCCCAGGGAGAGATAGGCGAACTGGCGGTAAAAGGTCCAGGTATAATGAAATGTTACTACAAGGATCCGAAAGCCACCGAGGCGGTGCTGAAAGACGGCTGGCTCCTGACCGGCGATATGGCACGGATGGATGAAGACGGTTTCATTTACCTGGTTGACAGGAAAAAGGATGTTATAATCAGCGGCGGTGAAAACATATATCCTGTCCAGGTGGAAGATTTTCTGCGTACGCATGACGGTATCAAGGACGCAGCCGTTATAGGGCTTCCTGACAGGAGACTGGGAGAAATAGCGGCGGCAATTATAGAAACAAAACCGGGCGTGAAACTGACCGAGAAGGATATAATGGATTACTGCAGGACTTTGCCGCGGTACAAGCGCCCGAGGCTGGTGATTTTTGACAAGGTTCCCAGAAATCCGACGGGTAAAATTGAAAAACCGGTGCTAAGGGAAAAATACGGGGCTGCATACCTGGTTGCCGCCCAGACGCAGATGTAGTCAGCAGGTAAAGATTACCGTCGACAGTAAACAGTGAATAGTGAACAATGAACGGTCAACGAGGCTCTTACATTCTTCTCCCCCGGTCCGGTATGGACTAATCACAGGGCCTCGTTTTTAAATACTTTTTTGCGTGCTTATTTACTTAAGGCTTTTATTCGTAAGGAAAGGTCTAAGTTTTATTTTTGCCTGTTGTGCGTCTGTATCGGTATTTTTTTGTTAAAATAAAATTATGGAGACAATAAGCTTTTAATACTGAACTCTGACAATGGGCAACCGGAGGATTATTATGGCAGGGAGCGATGTTATAGTTGTAGGCGGCGGCGCAGCGGGGCTGATTGCGGCAATTTCGGCCGCAGGAGCGGGAGCAGATGTTACAATACTTGAACGGAATCCGCGCGTAGGCAAAAAGATTCTTGCCACAGGAAACGGACGCTGTAATTTTACGAATATTTATGCGGATACAAAATATTACAACGGAAACAACCCTGAATTTGTACGCGGAGCATTATCTGTCTTCACTGTCAGGGATACCATACGTTTTTTTGAAAAGCTGGGAATAGAGCATAAGGTCGAAGATAACGGGAAGGTTTTTCCGATGTCCGACCAGGCGTCCAGTATCCTTGATGTTTTGCTGTACGAGCTTAATGACAAAAATATTAATGTGGTTTGTGACTGCATGGTTACGAATATAACGAAAAAAGGCGACGATTTTATAATCAGTACGGAAAACGGTGATACTTTTGCCGCCCGCAGCGTTATCCTGGCAACAGGCGGCAAGGCAATGCCTTCCAGCGGTTCTGACGGAAACGGCTATGATTTGGCAAAAAAACTCGGACACAGAATAACCGACATATTTCCGGCGCTGGTGCAGATTATGCTTGAAGGTTCGTTTTTTAAACGAATTGAAGGGGTTAAAATCGAAGGTACGGCAGAGATTATATACAAAAACAAGTCAGTGGCAAAGGACAGGGGCGATATCCTTTTTGCGAATTACGGTGTATCGGGTCCGCCTGTGCTCCAGATAAGCAGAAAAGCAGGAGAACTTCTGAACAGCGGCAAGGAAGCATATGTAAAAATTACGCTGATGGATATGCCTGAGGAAAGACTCAGAAATATCCTTGACAGGCGTTATAAAGATTTGCGGGACAAACCTTTGGATACAAGCTTCATAGGGTTTGTGAACAAAAGGCTTATACCTGTTATGCTGACGGAAGCAGGAATAGACAATATAAGAAAACCTGTTGCCGAACTGTCCGAAAAAGAAAAAGAAAGCATTATAAAAATTCTGACAGACTGGAGGTTTAAAATCCGCGGCACAAAAAGCTGGCCAAGTGCCCAGGTAACAGCCGGCGGTGTTGAAACCGGAGATATCGATGAGTACACAATGGAATCCAGGCTGGTCAGAGGCTTGTTTTTTGCAGGTGAAATAATGGATATAGACGGCCTTTGCGGGGGATTTAACCTTCAGTGGGCATGGTCGTCGGGATATGTTGCAGGCAAAAATGCGGCGATAAGGAGTAAATCATGATCAGGATTTCGAATTTGAAAATCAGGTTACGTGAAATCGATGATCCGAAAGATGAATTACCGGTTCTGAAGCAGAAACTGCTTGCAAAATTAAGAATTCCCGAAAGGGATCTTAAGCATTTCAGAATAACGAAGAAATCCGTCGATGCAAGAAAAAAGGATGACATCTGCCTGGTTTATTCGGTGGATGCGGATGTCCGAAATGAATCCGGGATTCTTCGCAAGGCGGATACTAATGTCAGTCCGGCACCTGATATGGAATACAAAATGGTATCCCCGGGCAGCGAAAAACTGCCCGAACGGCCTGTAATAGTCGGGATGGGCCCCGCCGGGCTTTTCGCCGGTCTTATGCTTTCAAGGTACGGCTACAGGCCAATCCTTGTAGACAGGGGAGAAGACGTTGATTCAAGGGTCAGAAAAATTAACAGGTTCTGGAACGAAGGGGTACTTGATACAGAAAGCAATGTACAGTTCGGCGAAGGAGGTGCCGGCACATTTTCCGACGGGAAACTGACTACACTGATAAATGACGTAAGATGCGCAGTTGTGCTGGAAGAGTTTGTAAAAGCCGGTGCTCCGAAAGAAATTCTTTATCTCAACAAGCCCCATATTGGAACAGATCTGCTGAGAAGTGTCGTCAAAAATATCAGGCGGGAGATAATGGCCTGCGGCGGGGAGGTTCGGTTCAGTACAAAAGTTACGGATATAATGGTAAATGACGGGAATATACACGCGGTAAGACTGAACGACAGTGAAACACTGCGATGCAGTGTTTTGCTTTTGGCTCCGGGTCACAGCGCAAGGGATACTTTTGAAATGCTTAAAAAACATGGCGTTAATATTATTCCGAAACCTTTTTCAATAGGTGTCCGTATTGAACATCCTCAGAAACTGATTAACTTTGCGCAGTATGGCGATGCGGCCGGACATCCGGTGCTCGGGGCGGCGGATTATAAGCTTGCCTATCATTCAAAAAACGGAAGATCGGCCTATACGTTCTGCATGTGCCCGGGTGGTTATGTTGTTGCGGCCGCTTCAGAACATAACGGGATTGTCACAAACGGTATGAGTGAGTATAAACGGGACGGCAAAAATGCAAATGCAGCCCTTCTTGTGGGTGTTTCACCGTCGGATTTTGCCGGTGACGATCCCCTTGCAGGGGTTGAATTTCAAAGAAAGTGGGAAAGGCTTGCGTATAAACTTGGCGGGAGTAATTATATGGCACCTGCCCAGCTTACTGAAGATTTCCTGAATGATCGCAGGAGTACAGGTTTCGGCAGTGTATCACCCACATACAGGCCGGGTGTTGTGCCTTCAGAACTGAGAGAATGCCTGCCCGATTATGTTGTTCAGACAATGAAGGAGGCAATTTTGTATTTTGATTCAAAACTTAAAGGTTTTGCACTTCCCGACAGTATTCTGACGGGGGTTGAAACAAGAAGCTCGTCCCCGGTGCGGATAGTCAGGGACGAAAACCATACAGCGAATATAGGCGGTATATATCCTGTCGGTGAAGGGGCGGGTTATGCAGGAGGCATAATGTCGTCCGCAGTTGACGGGATTAAGACGGCTGAAAAGGTGATTCAGAAGTACATGCCGCTGTAGGATATGATTACGGTAAAACTTGCGGAACTGAATGAAAGGTAATTATTAAGCTTTATCTTAGTCAGGATGAAGTTCCATGATGGATGTATGTCTGCTGGGAACCGGAGGTGTAATGCCTCTCCCGGGAAGATGGCTGTCGTCGGTACTTATAAGGTACAACGGAAAAATGTTACTGATAGACTGCGGCGAAGGAACCCAGGTCCCGGTAAGGATGGCGGGATGGGGGTTTAAGGCAATAGACGCGGTTATATTCACCCATTATCATGGGGATCATATTGCCGGATTGCCGGGTTTGCTTCTCACAATAGGAAATTCGGAGCGTACTGAACCTTTAACCTTGGCAGGCCCACCGGGTTTGGCGGATGTAATTGCGGGCCTTACGGTTATAGCCCCGGAATTGCCTTATAAACTTCAGTTAATAGAGCTTCCTGATGATCGTGAGGCCGGGATATGTCTTAACGGGCTCGTAATCAATAGCATTCCTGTCGATCATACCGTTACCTGCCTGGGATATTCCGTGGTTCTGAAAAGGCAGGGGAAATTTAATGCCGAAAGGGCGAAAGAACTGAATATACCGGTTCAGTATTACAGGAAGCTTCAGAACGGGCATGAGGTAACAATCGGGGATAGGGTCATAAGACCCGATATGGTTATCGGTCCGGAAAGAAAAGGAATAAAAATCTGTTATTGCACGGATACAAGGCCGACCGACAGGATTGTCGGTTTTGCCCGGGATGCTGACCTGTTTATATGCGAAGGGATGTATGGCAATAATGAAGATATGGAAAAAGCAATCCGGAAAAAGCACATGACCTTTACCGAAGCTGCAGAAATTGCCAAAAAAGCCCGGGTCAGGGAACTGTGGCTGACTCATTACAGTCCGTCTTTAACAGAACCGGGGAAATATATAGGCCAGGCAGCGGATATTTTCCCGAATGCAGTAATCGGCACCGATTTACATGTGAAAACACTGAAATATGATTCTGAATGATGTTTTTATTTACATAATGTATTAAAGGTGTGGAACGCGGACATCATTTATGGTATTATAACAAGGACGAATCCGAACGGTAAGGTAAAAAATTACATATTGTTTGGACTATGAACAATAATAAAAAATTAAACCGGAGGAGACATCAGGTGAACAATATCAGGAAAGGGAAAAGGAGAAAAAACAACGCAGCTCTGATTTTGCTAGTTATATGCGTTATTATTGGTGGTTCGGTACTCACTGTTAACTATATAAGGGAAAGCCGTGTTATGGATGTGGTGACGGTGGAAGCGGGCACTCAAATGCCGGAGGCAGGTTTTTTTTACAACGGCAGGGCTAAGAGTGTTACATACGTCACCGATATTTCAACGATACCGCTTAACGTTCCGGGGATTTACGATGTAGAAATAAGTGTGGACGGAAAAAAATACAAATCAAAAGTTGAGGTCAAGGATACCACACCTCCGACAGGAGTGGTAAAATCCCTGGATCTGAACGAAGGAGAGACGGCTGCACCCGAGGATTTTTTTGAAAGCATCAGCGATGTTACCGATGTTACGGTGGCTTTCAAAGAAGCACCTGATTTCACTAGAAGGAATCTTCAGACCGTTACATTAATCCTCACCGATACGTCGGGAAATACTTCTGAGTATGAAACTACACTGTGGATTTCAAAGCTTTTGGAAGTGGTACAGGTTGAAGCCACAGAGGAGCTTCTGGATGCAAACAGGTTTTTGAAACCGGGAGTGTCAGCTAAGAAACTTACCCTTATTGACGGCCCGACTTCACTTAAAAAGGTTGGGAAATATCCTGTCCAGATAAGCGTAGACGGTGAAATATATGAATCCACCGTTGAAGTAATAGACACTGTACCGCCGCTTGGTACGGCTGAACCTGTAACTTCCTGGGTTGGTGATGCGGTTGAACCTGAAAGGTTCATAACCGAAATAAAGGACATGACATCGGTGACAGTCAGTTACAGGGAAGAACCCGATTTTAACCGTGAGGGAGAGCAGACTGTCAGCCTGGTTCTGACCGACGAGGGAGGAAATGAGACCGTTGTAAGTACAACACTGATCACGGTAAAAGATACAGAACCGCCAAAAATATACGGTGCCAAAAAACTGACAGCGTATATCGGAATACCTTTTTCGTATAAAAAAGACGTTTACGCCGAAGACAACAGGGACGGGGAAGTTCCCATTTCGGTAGATGCCAGCAAGGTAAACCTGAAGGTTGAAGGGGAATATACTGCCGTATATACTGCAACCGATTCATCAGGAAATACCGCTTCCGAAGAAGTTACTATAACAGTAAAGAAACAGTCGGTTACCATGGAAGAACTGGAAAGGCTGGCTGATGAAGTACTGGCTCAGATAACAACCGAGGACATGACCCTGAGGGAAAAAGCCTGGGAGATTTATAAATATGTCAACACACGTGTAACATATACCGGTTTCTCTGACAAGACCGACTGGATGAAAGAAGCATACAACGGTATTGTGAATGGTGTTGGAGACTGTTTTACGTATTATTCGATGTCGCAGCTGCTTCTTAACAGGATAGGCATTCAGACACTCAGCATTGAAAGACTTACAAAACCCGGAGAAGCAAAGCATTACTGGCATCTGGTAAACTACGGAGAAGGATGGTATCATTTTGATGCCTGCATCCACAGGCCGCCCTTTGTTTCCTTCATGGTGACCGATGAAGAGCTGGAGGCCTATTCAAGACGGCATAAGGACAGTTACTATTACAGGTATGACAAGTCAAAGTATCCTGCAACACCTAAAAAAAGCAGCAGTGACAACAATGAATAAGGAAAATGATGCTCTGTATTTGACAAACACGGGAAAAGGAGGAAACATTACGAAAGAGCTGGGCGTAATAGGAGGACTGGGACCGCTGGCAACAGCATGTTTTATTGAAATGGTTGTTAAAATGACCGATGCCAGGACCGACAGTGAGCATATACCGATGATAATATACAATAAACCCGATATTCCCGACAGAACAAAATACATCCTGGGGAAAAGCAGGGAAAACCCTTTTTCTGAAATGGCTGAAATCGGGAAAAAACTGGTATGTCAGGGAGCTGATTATATAGCTATTCCCTGTGTTACAGCCTATTTTTTTTATCAACAGCTGAGCAGGGAGATTAACGTACCGATTATAGACATGATTGGCGAAACCGCACGGTACCTGAAAGACAACGGAATTCGCAGGGTTGGCATAATGGCGACTGATGGAACGGTTAAGGGCGGTTTTCTGAAGAAAGGCCTGGAAGAGTACGGGATGGAAGTGGTCCAGCCGTCACCGGAAGGGCAGCAGATGTTAATGGAAATAATCTATAATGGTATAAAAGCCAGTATGCCCTTCGCAATGGAAGACTTCAACACCGTGAAAAACGAACTGTTTAAGGCAAATGCAGAGGTTATAATACTGGGATGTACCGAACTTTCGGTTATACACCGGGACTATGATATAGGTCCGGGATTTCTGGATGCAATGGAAGTATTGGCGCAGAAATCGGTTTTGTTGTGCGGCGGCAGACTCAAAAAGGAATATTATAACCTCATAACCTGATGGACATGCTGATGACGTTTCAGCACAGCCGCTCAGCCCGTTCTTTATACCTGAAGCATCAGGGTATGGATTTACGGGTAAACACCATGTATAATTAACGCGAGGTGCTTAAGATGAAAAGGCAGATTAACATACTGGAATACCTGGAAAATATTGTTGGTGTATGTCCTGATAAAATTTGCTATGCAAATGAATCCGAAGGCTATACTTTCAGGCAGGTATATAACAGCGCAAGGGCGATAGGTACGTTTCTTTATCATCAGGGTCACTATAAAAAGCCCGTAGTCGTTTTCATGAAAAAACACCCTAAGGAAATAATCGCATTCCTGGGTGTAGTCTATGCGGGAGACTATTATGTTCCCATTGATGAAGAAATGCCTGTACACAGGATAGAGCTGATATTCAAAAATCTGAAGCCTGAAGTTGTAATATGCGATCACACCACGATGGACTCGGTCAAAAAGTTTAACTATGACGGAAATGTCTACCTGTATGATGACATAGTCAGAACCACACCCGACGACAAAGCACTGCAGGAAGTATTCGACAAGGCAATAGACACCGATCCGATATATGTGGTTTTTACATCGGGTTCAACGGGAATTCCGAAGGGTGTTGTGGCATGCCACCGCTCGGTTATTGACTATATTGAAAGTTTTTCGGAAGTACTGGGCGTTAACTCCGATACGGTTTTCGGAAACCAGACCCCGCTGTACGTGGATGCATCACTGAAGGAAATTTATCCGACGCTGAAGTTCGGCGCAACGGCATATATAATTCCAAAGGAACTGTTCATGTTTCCGATGAAGCTTGTAGAGTTTCTGAATGAAAAGAAAATTAACACAATATGCTGGGTAGTTCCTGCGTTAACGATGATATCCGGCCTTGGAGTGTTTGATAAAATAAAACCCGAATACCTTCATACGATAGCCTTCGGAAGCGAAGTTTTTCCGATGAAGCAGTTCCTGCTTTGGAGAAAGGCTCTGCCGAATGCGAAATTCATTAACCTTTACGGTCCTACCGAAGCCACCGGCATGTCGTGTTATTACGTTGTGGACCGGGAATTTTCAGAGAATGATGTTATACCCATAGGCAGGCCGTTCAGAAACACCGATATCATTCTTCTGACTGAAGAGAACAAACCGGCAGCCCCCGGTGAGCCCGGAGAAATCTGCATACGCGGAACTTCATTGACACTGGGGTATTACAGGGATTTTGAAAGAACAAATGAAGTGTTCGTTCAGAATCCGCTTAACGATCTGTATCCCGAACTTATATACCGCACCGGGGACATCGGCAGGTACAATGAAAGGGGAGAACTTGTCTTCCTGTCCAGGAAGGATTACCAGATAAAGCATATGGGTCACAGGATCGAACTGGGCGAAATTGAGGCCGCTGTCGGCAGGATGGACGGGATAATCAACGTCTGCTGCATATTTGACGATGAAAAGAAAAAGATTATACTCTATTATACAGGTGAAAGCTCAAAAACAGATGTTGTCAATTATGCAAAGGAAAAACTCCCCAGGTATATGATACCTCATGTTGTTGAAAAACTTGATGTTATGCCGTTAACAACCAACGGAAAGATAAACAGGCTTTTGCTTAAGGAAAAATATATGAACAGAAAGAAGGAGTCAGTGTAAATGGAAGCATTACTGAAAATTCTTGAAGAACTGCATCCCGAAGTGGATTTCAGAACCGAAAATGCATTAATAGATGACAAAATACTGGATTCTTTTGATATCATTACCCTGATTACTGAGATAAACGAAGAGTTCGGTGTAAGGATACCCGTGGATGAAATAGTGCCCGAGAACTTCAACTCGGCCGAGGCCATTTACAAACTGATACAAAAGCTGCAGGATGAGGAATAGGTAATATGCTTTTTACATCATATAATTTTATACTGTTTCTGCTTGTACTGTTCTTGCTTTACTATACAATACCCAGGAAGTACCAGTGGATACTTTTGCTTGTTGCAAGTTTCGTCTTTTACAGCTTTTCAGGCTGGGACAATGTTGCATATATCACCGTGACCATAGTCGTCACGTACCTTGGTGCTGTCAAAATCGGGCAACTGTCCCGACAGCAGGAAGCCTGGCTTAAGGAGAACAGGGAAAGCCTGTCCAGGGAAGAAAAAAAGGCCTATAAGGAAAAAATCAAGTCCAGGCAGAAAAAATACCTTGTTCTGTGCCTTCTGTTCGACCTTGGGATTCTGGCTGTACTGAAATATACAAACTTTGTTATATCGAATATAAACTCCATTGCAAGAATACTTAACGCAGGCCAATTATCCTTCCTGGACATAGCCCTTCCGATGGGTATTTCATTCTACACATTCCAGGCTGTGGGTTACCTCGTGGATGTATACCGCGGCAAATACCCGCCCGAGGAGAATCCTGGCAAGTTTGCACTTTTCGTGTCCTTTTTCCCGCAGCTGGTCCAGGGACCTATCAGCCGTTTTGATGATCTGGGAAAACAGCTTTACGAAGGACATGATTTTGATGCAAAAAATGTTTCGCTGGGTATTCAGAGAATACTGTGGGGCTTTTTCAAAAAGCTTGTAATAGCCGATCGCATTTTGCCGGCGGTCAGAACGATAACCCAGGATCCGGATACCTACCAGGGAATTTATGTCCTGGTCGGAATGATCTTTTACGCAATACAGCTGTATGCCGATTTTACCGGCGGTATTGATATTACCATAGGCATTGCCGAGGTTTTGGGCATCAGGCTTAAAGAGAATTTTGAAAGGCCGTTTTTCTCGAAATCAACCGCAGAGTACTGGAGAAGATGGCATATTACAATGGGGACGTGGTTCAGGGACTACGTATTCTATCCCGTTTCCATAAGCGGGGCAATGATGAAGATTTCAAAGTTCTCCAGGGAGAAACTCGGGGAGAAAATCGGCAAGAAAGTTCCTGTATACCTGTCAACTATTATTGTATGGTTTGCAACGGGTATCTGGCATGGCGCAAGCTGGAATTTTGTTGTCTGGGGTCTTCTGAACTGCCTTGTTATTGTTGTATCCCAGGAACTGGAACCTGTTTACGCCTGGTTTCACAGCAGATTCGATGTTCGTGATAAATTCCTGTTTAAACTGTTCCAGGTAGGAAGAACGTTCCTCCTGATGTCGGCAATAAGAATTCTGGATGTTTACAGGAATGTTCGCGTTACTTTCCGCATGTATGCGTCGCTGTTTACAAAATGGAACATAAATGAACTGTTTGACGGCGCGTTGCTGGAACTCGGGCTTGACAGGGCCGATTATTTCGTTCTGATTTTTGGTATAATTATAATGGCAGCCGTAAGCCTGGCTCAAAGAAGCGGAAGCATCAGGGAAAAGCTGTATGCACGGCCTGAATTTCTGCGCTATGCGGCCTATGTCGGCCTGTTTATTTCAATTATTGTATTCGGGGCTTATGGTATCGGATATGACAGCAATCAGTTTATCTACAATCAATTTTAACAGAAAGTGGTTGATTTGATATATGACTGCAGCAAAAAAAGTTGCCAAAATAAGCGTTACGGCGTTAATTACAGTAGCATTGCTGATATTACTGCAGAATCTTCTGATGCCCAAATATATGACCGAAATACTTGAAGGGGCGTTAATATCTGAATATTACCGTGAAGAAAACAAGGATCACGATGTAATTTTCATCGGGGACTGTGAAGTATATGAAAATTTTTCGCCGGTGACCCTGTGGCAGGAATATGGCATAACCAGCTTTATACGCGGCAGTGCGCAGCAGCTGATCTGGCAGTCCTATTACCTGCTTGAGGAGACTCTTATGTATGAGAAACCGAAAGTCGTGGTGTTTAACGTATTGTCAATGAAATACGATACACCCCAGAAGGAAGCGTATAACCGGATGGCACTGGACGGAATGCCCCTGTCCCTGCCGAAACTTAAGGCGATAAAGGCATCGATGCTTGAGGAAGAACAGTTTATCACATACCTGTTTCCGATTCTGAGATATCACTCAAGATGGAGCGAACTTTCGGCAGAGGATTTCAAATACCTGTTCAGAAAGGACAATGTGACGCATAACGGGTACCTGATGAGGGTTGACGTAAAGCCGGTAACGTCAATTCCACAGCCGAGAAAGCTCGCCAATTACCGTTTCAGTGACATATGCTATGAATACCTGGACAAAATGACAAAGTTATGCAGGGAAAACGGTATTGAACTTGTTTTAATCAAGGCTCCGACCCTTTACCCGCACTGGTATGACGAGTGGGACAAACAAATGGAGGAATATGCAGCAGAGAATGGTCTTTTGTATATTAATTTTTTAAAGTATACTGACGAGATAGGAATAGATTATCAGACCGACACCTATGATGCGGGTTTGCACCTGAACCTGTCAGGAGCGGAAAAAATGTCCAGGTACTTCGGAAAAATACTCCGGGAACAATTTAATCTCACTGACCGTCGAAATGATGAGGACTTGAGAAGAATCTGGGCAGCAAAGTCAGAACGTTATGTTGCGGAAATGGAAAAACAGTATGCTGAGCTGGAGGAATACGGATATCTTAAAGCATTTAATATAAGAAGAGAAGATGATGAATAAAAGTCTTAAAGAATATACAAGTATGAATGACATGAAAAGAGGGACATATGTATGAAAAATAAAGCAATAATTATAACAGCAATTGTTGCAGTTATCGCTGTGGGAATAGCCGTTCTGGTTCTGAACCAGGCGGGAAGCAGCAACAGGACAGACAATACGGATATCAGCAGCGGTGAAAATACGGGCGGCAGCGAAACGGCCGGGGACGAACAGAACGAAAATATACCGGATGAAAAGAAAGGTTATTATTTCGAATACAAAGGCATTAAGATAGGTGTAAACGACGAAGCTGCGCCAATAATTGAAGCGCTTGGTGAACCCATGCACTATTTCGAAGCGCCGAGCTGTGCTTTTGAAGGCATGGACAAAATATATTCATACAGCGGTTTTGAATTCACAACGTATACGAAGAACAACAAGGACTATATTGCATCGCTTGTTTTCCTTGATGATACGGTCACGACAAGAGAAGGGATTACACTTAATGCTACACTGGAAGACCTGGTGGCAGCATACGGCAGCAATTATGAACAGAACTTTAACGAATATTCCTACAGTGACGGCAACTGCATTCTTTCCTTTATTCTTGAAAACGGAGAAGTTGTATCTGTTGAGTATTCAATGATTACCGACGACAGCAACGGAGGATAGTATTAATTACCATCCTCCAGCTTTGCCCTTACATCGTTAATCTTTTTAATGTTTTCAAGATAATCTTCTTTTACGATGAACTTGTTCCTGTAGAATTCCTCAATTTCGTATTCAAATGCATTAAGTGCCTTTATTACTGTGTCAAATTTCTCCGAATACATATTGTTGATTTTTTCAATCTGTTTTTCATAGTCTGTCTTAATGGCTTCGATTTCTTTCTGGTGCTCGGCTTTAAGGGCATTTATCGTATCCCTGAGCTCGTAAACCATATCGAGCTGTTCATTGAGCTCGAAGGTTTTCTTTACAAAATAAAGGTTGGATAGCGTCAAACTTAAAAATATCAGTCCGATTATCAATATTGCAGCATGGCTCTTTTTCATACTGTAAAACCCCTTTTATGATGTTCATTATATTTTATCGGTAAACAGGACGAATTTCTGTAACTGATGTAGGCAAAAATTATTATATTTAAATTAGGGTATATATACAATATGAGACTTTTGCAGGTAAATCCCGTAATATATAAAGGCATGATTTTAATGCCGGGTTTCATAAATTATACAGGTAAAATTAAACTGGAACAGGAGAATGGACTATGAAAAAAGGGACAGTTGTATTAATCGTAATCATTGCAGTACTGGCAATTATTGTTCTGCCTGCGATAGGTGCCTACAATAACCTTGTGGCACTGAGCGAAGAGGTTGAAACAGCGCTCAGCCAGATTGACAACCAGCTTCAGAGGAGAAATGACCTTATTCCGAATCTTGTAAATACCGTTAAGGGGTACGCCTCACATGAGGAAGAAATTTTTACGAGCATAGCTGATGCACGTTCAAGGCTTATTGGTGCAGGTTCCCTGGAAGAAAAGGCCGAAGCCAGTGAGCAGCTTTCCGGTGCTTTGAGCAGGCTTCTTGCAATAGCCGAGAATTATCCTGAACTTAAGGCAAATGAGAATTTCAAACAGCTCTCTGATGAACTGGCCGGAACTGAAAACAGGATAGCAACTGCAAGAAGAGATTACAATAATGCTGCAAGGAAATACAATACCTCCATAAGAAGATTTCCGACAGTTATAATAGCGAATCTTTTCGGTTTCGAAAGATATGAATATTTCGAAGCGGATGAGAGTGCAAGGCAGGCTCCGGAAGTTAATTTTGACTGAAGCTGCAGCTTTGGTTTACGTATTAAATGGCTGCTGAACTGCTGATTTGCTGAAAAAAGCATTAAAGGAAGGTTTTGATGAAGAATAGATTGCCGATAGTCCGTCATATATTTTTTATAACGGCTGTTATTTTAATCATAACGGTGCCTCTTGCAGCCTCTTCTGCCGATCTTCCCGAACCGACCGGCAAATTTTTCGTAAACGACTTTGCAGGTGTTATAGAATCGGAGTACGAACGGATTATTCAGAATGAGGCGGTTACGCTTTACGAAAAGACAGGTGCGCAGGTTGTGGTTGTTACCATAACCAGCCTGGGCGGGGAACCCCTGGAGGAATATGCCAATAATCTCTTCCGTAAATGGGGAATAGGATCAGCCGAAGAGGATAACGGGGTTCTGATTCTGGTTTCCATTGGTGACAGAATGTCCAGGATTGAAGTGGGATATGGCCTTGAAGGCGCCCTGCCTGACGCAAAAACAGGAAGAATACAGGATAATCTGATGATTCCCCATTTCAGGAACGGAGAATATGGTCTCGGGATCACAAATGGCTTTCTCGCCGTAGTAGAAGAGGTTTATAAAGAATACGGGCTGGAGTATGAACCGTCTTACGGGTATACCGGGGATTACTACCCGGAAAAGGATGAAGATGCGGATTTCGGCAGCCTTACACCAATACTGTTGTTTTTGGCACTGATATTTATTGATCTTATTTTTTTCAGGGGAAGGATTACAAGGCTGTTGCTGCTGTCATCCTCTTTCGGCCGTTACGGCGGCGGGAATTGGGGAGGCCGAAGCGGACGAAGGTATTCCGGAGGTGGCGGAAGCAGCGGTGGCGGCGGAAGTTCAAGAAAATGGTAGATTTGAGGACATAAAATTTTGAATTGAAAACTATTTGACTATTGCTTAATTTGAAATTATAATGTATTTAATTTAAAATAGGATGAAGAATACAATAAATACCCGGAGAACTGGAGTCACATTTCACCTAGGCTGAAAATACGGCGTAATGAGATGTGACTTTTTTTAATTTTCAACTTTTGTAAACGAAAGGAGGAAGAACAGTTTGAACGTCGGAGTTGTTTTACTGCGGCTGCTGACAGCAGCTTTGCTTGGCGGATTTGTCGGGATTGAAAGGGAAAACAAAAAGCGGGCGGCAGGACTCAGAACACATGTGCTTGTTAGTTTGGGTTCTTCGCTTGTTATGGTACTGTCGGAATATATGTTCAGAGAGTATCATGGATTGACCAATCTTGACCCTGCAAGGCTGGGCGCTCAGGTAATAAGCGGTATTGGTTTTTTGGGTGCCGGTACCATATTGAAGCAGGGTGTCAATGTGAAGGGCCTGACTACTGCGGCAAGCTTATGGACGGTGGCATGCATAGGTCTTGCGACAGGTGCGGGGTTTTATACAGCTGCGGTAATTACTGCTGCAATAGTATTTGTAACACTCAGAACGCTCAGCAAGTTTGAAAGTGCTCTTCTTTACGGGGAGAAAGCCTTGACTGAAATCAGTGTAAGAATTGAAAACAGGCCGGGAAAACTTGGCGAGGTGGCGTCTTTTATAGGCAGAATGGGTGCCAACATAAACAATGTGGATATAGAAGAAGATGAAGAAGATTTTATGGTTGTACGTTTTTCACTGAAACTTCCCAAGGGTCTGGCGCAGAATGATGTTATTTCACAGTTGAAAACACTGAACGGTGTTTCGGTAGTGGAGTAACTGTACAAAGAAATATGACGTTTTTGTGCCGAACTGCCCGAAGGTTGGATACATAAGAACAGTGCAGGGGGTTTTGTTCCGGATGAAGGTTATAGTTGTAGGTGGTGTCGCAGGAGGGGCGTCAGCAGCAGCAAGACTGAGAAGACTTAATGAACATGCAGAGATAATAATCCTTGAAAAGGAACGGTATATATCCTATGCCAACTGCGGACTGCCGTATTATTTGGGCGAAGTGATAAAAAACAGGGATGAGCTTTTTATACAGACCCCGGAAGATATGAAAATCCGGTTTAACATTGATGTAAGAACAGAAAGCGAAGTTACAGCAATTAATACAGAAGAAAAAACCGTAACGGTTAAGAGCAAAACAGGGGGTATTTACAGGGAAAGTTATGATTACCTTGTGCTGTCACCGGGAGCCAGGGCATTCAGGCCTAATATTCCCGGAATAAACAGTGACAGGGTTTTGACGTTAAAAAACATTCCGGATACCGATACCATCAAGTACCTTATAGATGTTAAGGGAATGAAAAGTGCGGCAGTAATCGGCGGCGGCTTTATTGGCATTGAAACAGCCGAAAATCTTGCCAAAAAAGGAATATCTGTAACCGTAGTCGAACTGTTTCCTCATATTCTTGCCCAGTTTGATGAGGACATTGCCGTGCTTTTGGAAAAGGAACTGGTCAAAAACGGTATAAACCTGTTTTTGAATACATATGTAACCGCCATTGATGAAAAAGAAGATAAGCTTGAAGTCAGTCTTTCGAATGGTGAAAGAATAATTGCCGATTTTGTCATAGCGGCCGCAGGCATAGTACCTGATACCGATTTTCTTAAAGGCAGCGGCATTGAGCTTGGGCCGAAAGGCCATATTATAGTTAACGAAAGAATGCAGACAAATGTTGAAAATGTTTATGCCGTTGGTGATGCGGTCGAAGTGGTTGATTTTGTAAACGGCCAAAAAACGGCGATACCCCTGGCAGGTCCTGCAAACAAGCAGGGAAGAACAGCAGCAGACAATATTGCTGGTATAAACTCGGTTTATAAGGGGACCCAGGGGACATCGATAATCAAGGTTTTCAGTCTTACTGCCGCATGTACCGGTAATAACGAAAAAAACCTGAAAAGGTTCAATATACCATATAAATCAGTATACATACATCCCATGTCCCATGCCTCCTATTACCCGGGTGCTTCACCGATGACTCTGAAACTGCTGTTTGACGAACAGGGAAAAATACTCGGGGCGCAGGGTGTGGGGCTTGGTGGTGTGGATAAAAGAATTGATGTCATAGCAACCGCAATAAGGTTCAACGGCACCGTCAACGACCTGGCAGAACTTGAACTTTCATATGCGCCGCCGTATTCTTCTGCCAAGGATCCCGTTAATATAGCAGGATTTGTGGCGCAGAATTATCTGGCAGGATTGTCCCACCTTATAACCTGGGATGATTTTATGCGGCTGAACAGGGATGATTATGTTCTTGTTGACGTAAGAACCGAAAGCGAATACAGGAAAGGTCACATTGAAGGGGCAGTTAACATACCGGTTGATGATATACGGAAAAGACTTCATGAACTCGACAGGGACAAAACCATTGTGGTATACTGCCAGGTAGGCTACAGAGGTTACATAGCAGACAGGATACTCAGCCAGAACGGCTTTAAGGTTCTGAACATAACTGGTGGTTACAAGTCCGGACTGCCACGTGGGATGTAAACCAAAAACCGACTTTTGAATATGCTGAAAGCATTTAACGGGAATATGTCAATAATGGAATTTGCTTTAATATTTATCTTAATATTTATTGTATAGGGCTTTATTATAAAGGCTAATATTTAGAAGGGTGATTTTATGAAACTGAAGAAGGAAAATATAGGTACATATGATATCATGGATTATCTGGGCAAAACATTCTCATGTGACTGCGGGAAAGAACATTCTGTTGATATTGAGAAGGTCATAATTGACAACGGGGCGATAAACAGAATTCCTGAAGTAATGGATTATTTCGGATATAAGAAAATTTTCCTGGTTGCGGACAACAATACCTACAGAGTGGCCGGTGCAAAAGCGGAAAAAATACTGGCCGACCTGGGTTTTGAGGTAAGAAAACATATATATTTGCGTGAAGGGGTTTTGGTACCGGACGAAACAGCTTTAGGTGAGTTCATTGTAAATTATTACAGCGACGCCGATGTTATTCTTGCCGTTGGTTCGGGAGTATTGAACGATCTTTGCAAGTTCATGAGTTTCAAGCTTAATGTGCCATATATTATAGTTGCAACCGCTCCTTCAATGGACGGTTATGCATCAATTACCGCCCCGCTGACCATCGGCGGTTTGAAAATAACCTATACGACAACCATTCCAAAGGCAATAATCGGTGATGTGGATATACTGAAAGAAGCGCCCATCGATATGATCAGGGCAGGTTTCGGGGATGTGATGGGAAAATATTCGGCGATAAATGACTGGAAGCTGAGCAGGCTGATCAATGATGAATACTACTGTGATTTTGTTTCTGAACTGGTAATGCATTCCCTTGAAAAATGCATTGAGACGGCTGACGGGTTGCAGAGGAGAGAAGACAATTCCATTCGCAACCTTATGGAAAGCCTGTTGCTTACCGGAATTGCAATGAGCTTTACAGGGAATTCCAGACCGGCATCCGGTGCGGAACACCATCTTTCGCATTTTGTTGAAGTGATGTACCATTTTGATTGTAAAGAGGCTCCTTCTCACGGGATAAAGGTCGGGTATAGTACCATTGTAATGAACTATATAAGGGAAAGACTGGTAAAACTGACACCGGATCTTAACGATGTTAAGGAAAAAGCATCAGGCTTTGACAGGGATAAATGGCTGAAGGACGTAAACAGGCTGTTCCGCCAGGCAGCACCCGAAATAATAAAGCTTAATGAAGAAGAATCCAATTCATATGAAAAGAGAATGGAAAGAGTTAAAAGAGCTGTCGGGAAGTGGAATGAAGTTGTCAATATTTTGAGCGAAGTTCCTTCACATAATGAGATAAGAGAGATTTTAAAGAAAGTCGGTGCGCCTGTAACTTTAAAAGAGCTTGGTGTTGACAGGGATACAGTTGTAAACGGACTGGTGTATGCAAAAGAAATAAGGAACAGGTATACGGTTCTGCAGCTGGCCTGGGACCTGGGAATTCTTCATGAGCTGGCAGAGGAAATGGGGAGGAACTTCCTTAATGAATGATAAAGACTAAAAGCAGATAAAAGGACCAGGAGTCAAAAATATGCCTTTTCCTAAAGTAAAAATTATGATAAACTTTTGATTATTAAAAGACCTTTGCGGGTCTTTTTTTGTATTATTCAAAAATATAAAAGGAAAGTGTTCTATGTTCAAAAAGGAAATCGTTGATAAATATACTTCAAACCCGGAAGTTAAGCAGATATTGGTACAGGTCCTTGATAAACTGGACAAGACACGGCAGAAGAATGTTTTGACCGTAACCCATTTTCTGAATGAACATGAAAGGGCTGTTGCGGAACAGCTGATAAAGGATTTCGGAAACCATGAACATGTTTTTTACGGCGGATATGAAGAGGCGCAGCGGACCGTTCTTGTTTTTTTCCCGGATTATATCGGACCTGAGGCCCTGACCGATGAAGACATAAATCCGCTTGCATGTATACGTGCCAAATACTCACCTGCAGGCTCCCTTACCCACAGGGATTTTCTCGGAGGTATACTCGGAACGGGTGTGAAAAGGGAGATGATCGGCGATATTCTGGTGGACGGCAGCAGCTGCGATATTATAGTTCTGAAGGAAGTATTGCCATATCTTGAGACCAGTTTCAGTTCTGCAGGAAGAACCAGGCTTGATGTTTCGGTTATATCGCTTGATGAAATTAATGTACCCGAAGCCAGATATAAAATTATAAACGACACTGTGGCATCATTGCGGCTTGACAGCATTGTTTCAGCCGGTTTTTCAATAAGCAGGGAAAAGGCTGCCGAAGCAGTAAAGGCGGGCAGGGTATATTTAAACTATCTGGAATGCAGTAAAAGCGATAAACAGGTTAATGAGGGCGACTGTATTTCTGTCAGAGGCATGGGGAAAATTATTTTGCAGCAGATCTGCGGCAAAACAGCGAAAGGCCGTATACGGATTGTTATTGCCAGGTATATATGATTTTTAATGACGCATAATTATTCATTTTTTGTTTCTAATTTTCCGAAACTTCTTGAAATAACGCTGTTCAATTTAGTATAATTATTCAATATTAATGTTTTAAGGAGGAAAATCCATGGCAGGAGACAGGCTTCAAATGCTTATTGCAATGTGCGCATATATGGTCCTGGTTATAATAATCGGATTATATTATGCCAGGCGTGCAAATGAAAGCAGTAAACATTTTTTCCTTGGAGGAAGAACGATAGGCCCCTGGATGACGGCTTTAAGTGCCGAAGCTTCTGATATGAGCGGCTGGCTTTTGATGGGTCTCCCAGGTGTTGCATACTGGTTCGGCTTAAGCGATGCCATATGGACAGCAATCGGGCTTGCTTTGGGTACATATATTAACTGGCTTCTTGTTGCCAAAAGACTGCGCAGTTATTCGGCAATCTCCGGTGATTCAATAACGATACCTGACTTTTTGAGCAACAGATTTAAAGAGAAGAGAAAAGTAATAATGACAATTGCCGCCCTTTTTATTCTGATCTTTTTTACAGTTTATGCAGCCAGCTGTTTTGTTACTGTGGGTAAACTTTTCAGTGCGATATTCGGTGTCAGCTACCAGGCAATGATGATTCTCGGCGCGTTATTTGTGCTTTTCTATGTTATAATCGGCGGATTTCTTGCAGAAAGTGCCTCAGATTTTATGCAGGCCGTGGTGATGATTTTTGCCCTTGTGGTAATTCTTACCGTTGGAACGGTAAATGCCGGCGGAATATCGAACGTGGTAAACAATGTCCGAAGAATACCGGGCTTTTTTGAGTTTTTCGGAATTGCCACGCCACTGGTTGAAAACGGGGTTCAGAAAATTTCACAAACAGGAGAACCTCTTTTCGGACAAGCAGGCTCATACGGCTTTTTGACTGTTATATCCACGATATCCTGGGGACTGGGTTATTTCGGAATGCCCCATGTACTGTTAAGATTTATGGCAATCCGTGATCCGGAAGAACTCGACAAGTCAAGAATCATTGGCACCACATGGTGTGTTATTTCCCTTGTTTCTGCAGTTGCCATAGGTCTTGTCGGAAGAACACTGTACCCGAACGCACTCCTTACACAGAGTGATGCCGAAAGCATATTTATTATGATGAGTTCCAGGCTGCTGCCTCCAATTATTGCAGGAATAGTTATGTCAGGAATTCTCGCAGCGACAATAAGTTCTTCAGACTCATACCTGTTGATTGCCACTTCTGCAGTGTCAAAAAACATATACCAGGGTATAATAAGGAAAAAGGCTTCCGACAGGGAAGTAATGATTGTATCGAGAATTGTCCTTCTGTTGATTGCAGTAGTGGGAGTAATCATAGCCCTTGATGAGAACAGCGTTATATTCGTTGTGGTTTCCTTTGCCTGGGCAGGTTTCGGTGCCACATTCGGCCCTGTTATGCTCCTTTCGCTTTTCTGGAAAAGAACAACGCAAAGCGGTGCAATAGCTGGTATGATTGCCGGCGGTTCGATGGTTTTTATCTGGAAATTCCTTCTTAAGCCCATTGGCGGAGTTTTCGGAATATATGAACTGCTGCCTGCGTTTGTATTCTCCTGCATTGTGATTGTAATTGTTTCACTGCTTTCAGATAAACCTTCTGCTGACATAATGATTGAATTTGAGCGTGCAAGAACATACAAACTTGAAGCATAGGCAGTGCAGGCTTAAGAAAAATATCACGCATATTTTTAAAAAAGAAAAAGGCAAATGACCCATAATTGACTGGCATAACAGTTGATTATGGGTTTATTATTTTAAAAATCATGATCAAAATGCTGCAAAATGATGGTATACTCAAAGTAAGCCCATGGAGGTTTCGGATATGAAGAAATATGATATAGTTGCAGCAGGTGAGTGCCTGCTGGATGTTTTTGCAGAAACAAGCCCTGACGGCAAAAGTATGCTGATGAAGGGCAATCCGGGCGGAGCGCCGGTAAATGTCCTGGCACAGGCATCAAAACTCGGCCTTAAAACAGCATATATTACAAAACTTTCAGATGATGTCTTCGGTTCTTTTCTGAAATCTGAGCTTGACAAGGTCGGCATAGATACCGGCGGGATTATGGTTACGAAAGAATATCCCACAACCCTGGCGATAGTATCGCTGGACCCGGCTGGAAACCGGAGTTTCAGATTTTACCGTGAAAAAACGGCTGATGTTATGCTGACAGCCGATGAAATTGATTATGAAGTAATAAGGAATGCCGAAGTATTCCACTTCGGTTCTGTTTCAATGACGACCGAGCCGGCAAGAAGCGCAACCATTGCTGCAGCATCAAGGGCAAAAGAGTTCGGACTGGCTGTTTCTTTTGATCCCAACCTGCGGGAGCCGCTTTGGAATGATTTGAATGAAGCACGCGCTTTGATAACTGAAAGCCTTGAATTAGCCGATCTCGTGAAAGTGTCGGAGGAAGAGCTTATATTTTTAACCGGGCATGATGACATTGAAAAAGGCGCCGTGGAAATCGCCGGAAGGTTCGGCATGAAGCTGCTGGCAGTGACGCTTGGACCAAAGGGATGCATTTGCTGTGTCAACGGCAGGATTATATGTGAACCTGCATTTAACGTAAAAACGATTGATACAACCGGTGCAGGAGATTCTTTCTGGGGCGCATTGCTGTATCAGTTAATTTCAAATAAAAAAGACATTACAGAATACAGGGATGATGAGATTCATGAATTATTGCGTTTTTCGAACGCTGCCGGTTCCCTTACCACAACAGAAAAGGGGGCAATCAATGCCATGCCGGACAGGCAAAAAATACTGTCATTATTAAATAAATAAAAGAAATATAAATTTACTGGGATGAAGGAGAATACGGAATGAACATTGAAGAACTTATTGCCGGTACGGGGAATACTCTTAAACTCAATGCTGAATGCAGCTGCGGGAGAATACACAGTGCCGATGTCAGGGAGATTATTATTGAACAGGGCGCCCTGGCCAGAGTTCCGGGTATTATAAAAAAATACGGCGGTTCCAAGGTTTTTGTTGTTGCAGACAGCAATACTTATGCTGCTGCAGGAAAAGCCGTATGCGGTTACCTTAAAAGTGAAAACCTTCCTTATACCTTATACGTCTATGGTTCCGAACGCATTGAGCCCGATGAAACAACAGTCGGCAAAGCTGTATTGCATTACGACTGTGAGTGTGACTTTATTGTCGGAATTGGTTCAGGAACAATAAATGACACAGGGAAAATAATAGCTGCAATAACGGGCAAACCTTACATGATTGTAGCAACCGCACCGTCGATGGATGGTTATGCATCGGCCACGTCGTCGGTAATACGGGACGGTGTTAAGGTCAGTCTTAACAGCGCCTGTCCTGCCTTTATCATAGCCGATCTCGATATATTATGCCGTGCTCCGAAGATCCTTCTGCAGGCAGGAATAGGTGATATGCTTGCAAAATATATCAGTATCTGTGAATGGCGTATATCCCATTTAATAACCGGTGAATATTATTGCGAGAAGATTGCATCGCTTGTCAGGAATGCGGCAGCTAAATGCATGAATATTGAAAATTTGTACGAAGTCGATCCAAATTCAGTTAAACCGATTATAGAGGGCTTAATTATTACAGGCCTGGCGATGAGCTTTGCGGAGCTTTCCAGGCCTGCATCCGGAATGGAACATTATTTTTCTCACCTGTGGGATATGCGTGCACTGGAATTCAATACTCCTTCGGCTCTCCACGGAATTCAGTGCGGTGTTGCCACGCTTTTATGCCTCAGAATATATGAATTTATATCGGGAATTGTACCGGACAGAAAAAAGGCTTATGATTATGTCAGTTCTTTTTCCGTGGAGAAATGGAACAGTTTCCTGATACGTTTTCTGGGCAAAAGCGCCGACGCTTTGATTGAACTTGAAAAAAGGGAAGGGAAGTATGATCCCGGGAAGCATGAAAAAAGGCTTGATATTATAATCAATAACTGGGAGACTGTTTTAAAAATTATTTCTGAAGAACTTCCCCCTTTGAGACTGGTTGAAGAATTTATGACGAAAATCGGTATGCCTGTCAGCCCGAAAGAACTGGGACATTCGGATGAGGATGTACTGGCTGCCTTTCTGGCGACGAAGGATATCCGCGACAAATATATCGGAAGCAGGCTGCTTTGGGATCTGGGATATATTGAGGAAGCCGGTAAGGCATGCATAAACGGCTGACATATTTTAAAATTGACACCCTTACAGTTAAGTGATATTTTGGATTTATAAGGGGGTTTTGCCATGAAACTGAATTACAAACGAACGACTATCGTCGGCTTTGCGTTTTTCTCCATTTGCGCTTTCTGGCAGCTCTATGACAGCATTGTCCCGCTCATTTTGAAAAATACATTTGAGATAGGGGATACGGTTGCCGGAATCATCATGGCACTGGACAACATTCTGGCTCTTTTCATGCTTCCTCTTTTCGGAGCATTGTCCGACAGAACATCAACACGAATAGGAAAAAGGATGCCGTACATTATCGGCGGCACGGCTCTGGCAGTTATTTCGATGAATTTTCTTCCATACGGGGACAACAGTGTTAACCTTACATTGTTTGTAACAGCGTTGCTTGTAACGCTTGTTGCAATGAGTACATACCGGTCACCTGCTGTTGCGCTGATGCCTGATGTAACACCGAAACCCCTGCGTTCAAAGGCAAATGCAATAATCAACCTGATGGGGGCAATAGGCGGTGCGTTTACGCTGGTTGTAATTTCGCTGCTCGTACCTGATACGGGAAAACCTGATTATTCACCTTTGTTTTTTATTGTTTCAGCAGTAATGGTTATTTCAGTTGCAGTACTTGTAATTTTTATTGATGAGAACAGGCTTGTTGCCGAAATGCAGGAAATAAACGGTCATGAAACGGATACAGATGAAAAAGGGTCCGATTCAGGCAAGGCTTTACCCAAAGATGTCAGGAAAAGCCTTATTTTTATCCTGTTATCGATATTTTTCTGGTTTATGGCTTATAATGCCGTAACTACGGCATTTTCGAAATACGCCCAGAGTTTTCTGGGAATTGCGGGCGGCGGGTTCGCGGCTAATCTACTTGTAGCCACCGCAGCTGCTGTCGTATCATATATTCCTGTAGGTTTTATTGCTTCAAAAATAGGACGCAAAAAAACAATCCTTTTTGGTATAGTTATGCTGTTTGTTTCATTTTCAGCAGCATTCTTTTTTACATCATACCATCCGCTCATTACTATAATTCTGGCTCTGGTCGGTTCAGGATGGGCAGCAATTAATGTAAACTCCTACCCGATGGTGGTTGAAATGGCCAAGGGTTCCAATGTGGGGAAGTATACCGGCTATTACTACACTTTTTCGATGGCCGCACAGATTCTGACCCCGATACTTTCCGGTGCCCTGCTGGAACATGTGGGATACCGTACTTTGTTCCCGTATGCGGCAGTTTTTATGGCCGCGGCTTTCTGTACAATGCTGGTGGTCAGGCACGGTGACTCCAGGCCCGTACCGCCGAAGGAAAAACTTGAGATGCTGGATGTGGGTGATTGAGGATATGACAGTCGTATACTTTATTGGATTTTTAGTTGTCATAATGCTGATTGTGCTGTATTTGATTAAACCCAACAAAAAAAGAATTGAAAAACTGCCGGTAAAACTGTTTGCACACAGGGGACTCCACGGAAAGGATGTTCCTGAAAATACGCTGGCTGCCTTCAGGCTGGCAGGTGAACGAAAACTCGGGGTAGAACTGGATGTCCGCTTTACCCGCGACAAAAAGGTTGTTGTTTACCATGATGATAATTTAAAGAGGTTATGCGGACAGGAAATAAAGGTTATCGATCTTACATACGGGGAACTCCAGAACTATAATATTGCCGGCACAGAAGAGAAAATTCCCTTACTGTCGGATGTTCTTAAGGTTCTGAACGGTGCACCTGTAATCTGTGAAATAAAAGCAAACAATACCGGTTCACGGGAGGAACTGTGTGCTGCTGTAAGTGATATTATAAGAGGATATAAGGGTTTTATATGTATAGAATCATTTGATCCGTTTGTTGTCAGGTGGTTCAGAAACAACAGCCCTGAAACAATCCGCGGGCAGCTTTCTATGAGTTTTAAACCGGGCAACAGCGATCTTTCACCTGTAAAGGCATTTCTTATGACCAATCTTTTTGTAAATGTTATATCCCGTCCCGATTTTATTGCATATAGGTACAGGGATGATTCTTTCGGGTATTTATTGTGCCGGAAACTGTTTAAGCCGCTTTGCGTGCCGTGGACGGTGAGGGGAGAAAAGGATATTAAGGAAGCATCGGAAACTTTCAGTTCGATCATCTTTGAAGAATAGCAGACTGAATTCACGGACTGACAACAGCTGAATACCTGTATAGTTTTGTACTGTGGTCGGCGTATACATGTTGCAGTAACGATTACTGGAGGAACGATCCAGGTAAACAACTGCCTGGAAGAGTTATTGATACCCTGCCGGGTTATGTGTTATAATCTTTAAAAAACGCCTGCAGAAGCAGCGCAGTCCTTTTGGCAGCATTATTTAATTCCCGGGACTTTATACCACGAAGGTATTTGCTTTCAGAAGAAAGCGAATATTTTCGTGGTTTTTTAATGCAAAAACATAAAAATGAAAATTTGGAGGAGATAAAAATGAAAAAAAATACTACTAAAAACATGGTACTTTCCGGTCTCTTTATTGCACTGGGTCTGGTTCTTCCCCAGCTTTTCGCCCATATTTCCGGATTTGGATCGAGATTTTTGCCTATGCACATACCTGTTCTGCTTTGCGGTTTTGTATGCGGTTGGCCTTATGGACTGTTTGTCGGCTTTGTAACTCCTCTTCTGTCAGGTATCATTTTCGGTATGCCGCCAATCTTTCCTGTAGCGGCTGTAATGGCCTTTGAACTGGCCGCATACGGATTTGCAACAGGGTTATTGTACAGGCTTTTTGAAAAGAAAAACGTATTTGTATATGCTGCATTGATTATTTCGATGATTTGTGGCAGAATTGTCTGGGGAATTGTCAGTTATGCCGTATATGTCGGTATCAGGGGTTCTGCATTCACATGGGCGGATTTTATTGCCGGGGCGTTTGTAAATGCCGTACCAGGCATTATTTTGCAGATAGTAATAATTCCTGTAATCGTTATGGCTTTGAAGAGGAGCAACATGATATACAATGATTGATGAATTAAGAAATATTTTGCTTCAGCATTTCAATACATATCCCAAAATGCAGATTCAGGACATGGTGAAGCTTATTTACCAGAATGAATTTGCCTGCGGGCATTTCATTGACAATGAGTCTGAAAGCCTGCTGCGGCTGCAGGCTGAAATGGAAAGTATCAGAAACAGGGACTTTGGCAATGAAAGTCCCTGTTTTGAAGAAATAGGGAATGGTCTTGTCCGGATTTACCTGAACCATGACTGGGGGGCGGACATTACGACCATAAACCGTTTTTTTGTTAATACGTCTAATTCAGTGCGCGGAAATACAGAGAATTTTGAAAGGAAAGCAGAGGTTTTAAGAAAGTGCTGTAAAGACGGTTTATTGAAGTTTGATGCAGATGAACTGGATAAATACCTGAAGGCTCTTGCCGAAAGGGGTTATCCCCCGGTAAGTCACAGTGAAGAGTACAAAAGGGCGTATGATCCTCATTACAGGGTTATAATGTCCGAATACAGAACCTTTTTTGAGGTGTTTACCAGAATTGACAAGCTGCTGAAATCAAGGGAAACCGTTATCGTGGCGATAGACGGAAACAGCGGTGCCGGAAAAAGTTATTTGGCAGGATTACTGGGCGGGATATATGACTGCAATATTTTTCACATGGATGATTTCTTCCTGACGTCTGAACAGAGAACCAGGGAACGACTGGAGGAAGCTGGCGGAAACGTGGATTATGAGCGTTTCAGGAGGGAAGTTCTGGACAACCTTAAAAAAGGAGAAGGGTTTTCATACAGGAAATATAACTGTTCAACGGGGGATTTTGAAAAACCTGTGAAAGTTAACAAGAAAAGACTGAACATAGTTGAAGGGTGCTACAGCATGCATCCGCACCTGGCTGAAGAATACGATCTTAAGATATTCCTTGGTATTGACAGTGGAAGGCAAATTGCCCGGATTCTTGAAAGAAACGGGCCGGAAATGCTTAAACGTTTCATTCGTGAATGGATACCTCTTGAAAATAAGTATTTTAAAGAGCTTGATATCCCCTCAAAATGCGATCTGGTCTTTAAGTTATAATTGTTCCGGGATGCTTTTTCCGATATATTAATAAAACACAGGGGTATAATATAATAAACCGCGCATAATGTAGAACAGGTGGAAATGAAAAATGCCTCATTAACTAGGAGGGCCGAATGGAAGGCAAAATACCCCGGAAGGGTGCCTTGTTTTTTCTTACAAAGCTTTTTATCAAAAACCATGAAGACGTCAATAACCGGAAAGTGCGTAAACAATACGGCAACCTTGCCAGCATAGCCGGAATTACCGTAAATTTATTGCTTTTCTTTGCAAAGTTTGCGGCAGGTATGCTGTCAGGAAGCATTTCAATTGTGGGTGATGCCTTCAATAATTTGTCCGATGCCGGATCTTCGGTTATTTCCTTTATAAGCTTCAAACTGTCGAGCAAACCTGCAGATAAGGAACATCCCTTCGGACACGCAAGGATTGAATACATATCTTCGTCGCTTGTTGCCGTTGTTATTCTTTTTATTGGTTTTGAACTGCTGAAAACCTCCATTGACAGGATAATTAACCCTGAGGCCGTTATTTTGAGCGCGGTGACGGTTATAATCCTCGTTGTTGCCGTTGCTTCAAAGTTCTGGCTTTATTATCTGAACAAAAGAATAGGAACGTATATAGATTCTGCACTGATGCATGCCACTGCCGCAGATAACCTTTCGGATGTCCTGGCAACGTCAGCCGTACTTGTGTCGGCTGTTGTCGAGCAGTTTACAGATTTCAGAATCGATGGTTATATGGGCGTTATTGTATCGTGCTTTATTATGGTTTCAGGGATAAAAATACTTAAAGAGATGCTGGACAGTATTATCGGGCGGGCTCCTTCAAAGGAACTTATAAGCCTGATTGAGAATTTCATACTGAAATATGAAGGCGTTCTGGGTATTCATGATCTTGTGGTTCATGATTACGGGCCGCAGCATTGTTTTGCATCAGCGCATGTTGAAGTGGATGCAAACGAAGATTTGCTAAAGAGTCATGATTTGATAGACAACATTGAACGGGACATTTCCATTGACCACGGAATACACCTTGTTGTTCACCTGGATCCGATAGTCACCGATGATCCGTATGTTAACAAACTCAGGGAACTGACTGAGAAGATAGTTGCCGATATTGACGGTTCGCTTTCGGTTCATGATTTCAGGGTAGTTAAGGGTTCAACCCACAACAACCTTATATTTGACGTACTGGTACCTTTTCAGTGCACAATCAGTGAAGAAGTTATCCGGGATAAAATAATCGAAAGAATAAAAGAAACAGACAAAAACCTTAATGTTGTCCTTACCATTGACAGGACTTTCGTTTCTTCTCCTAACCAGAAAGTACTGAAGTAAGCCTGTAACAAACAGCTCATTTGGTCACTCAAAGGCATATAAGGATTACGATTACCTGGTCAGGGGCTGCCTGGCACCGCTTTCGTCAGGCTTTTCTCAGGCTTTCCGGCAGGTACGATAGCGTAAAATAATTGTGGAGTTTTTAAAACAAAAAACAGAGATCAACTCTCCTGTGTTAAAATTTTTATAAACACAAAAACAACAACACAAAGGAGGGAAGATCTCTGTGGATAATATTA
>Ga0134099_1000748_pt1 | contig 35054 bp, 31 predicted proteins | sample 10_taG_2_FD_105482 | JGI IMG/M metagenome (GOLD analysis project Ga0134099, IMG submission 105482) | Switchgrass degrading microbial communities from high solid loading bioreactors in New Hampshire, USA - 10_41_5_180_A2 metaG | ecosystem: Engineered > Bioreactor > Semi-continuous > Anaerobic >...
ATACTGCATACATAAGAAGATCTCACCTCTGAGTACTTAGTACTCGTCGCTGGACAGCAACGGTGGGATCTTCTTCTATTTTTTTGGAGCCAACTCCTGTCCTACAGTAACTTTATACTAGCATTGGTGGGTCACCAACGTTGCCAAATAAGGTAGTTCATGATGGCGAAACCTGTTCCAGCAATCACATTGGATCGCACAACATACCCTCTGGTCGTGGGTAATGCTGACAAAACGACTTTCGCTGATTGGGAAACATCAGGAAGCACAGTGCAGCTGCATGTGACTGTAAACCATGAAAAGTACACTGAAGCAGATGTGCGGTGGGACTCACGTGATCCCGAAGTTGCATCAGTAAACGGTGGATTGGTGCAAGGGAGAACCACGGGGTTCACGGAGATCACGGCTGAGCTGCCTACGGGTGAAAAAGCGGTTTGCCATATCTCAGTAATTGACAACATCACTCGGTCCACAGTCATGTATTTGGATCTCAACATTAATGAGCTGGTTCTAAGGGTTGGTTCTGCAGCCGAACTGATTCCGCTGATCTATCCGGAGGATGTGCTGGGGAACGGGGCTATGAATCGGCGCGTTGAATGGAGCAGCACAGATCCAAACGTTGTGGTGGTCGACCAAGCTGGCCATGTTACTGCGGTTGGTGTTGGAGAAGCAGAAATAACAGCCAGATCACAGGATGTGGGAAGGACTGCCAGATGCAGGGTAATCGTTGCCGATGCGGCTGTGCAGAATGCTTTGCCGATATGCAATAATGACCAGGTATGCTGCTGCACCAGCGAAGCCATCCATCTCGTAGTGGGTGAGCGGCTGCAGCTGCCGGAATCAAAACCTGAAGCAGCATCCAGTACGGTTTGTTATCGATCAACTAACAGTTATATTGCAGACGTCGATGACAAAGGAGAGGTCACTGCTTATTCCAGTGGAAAGGCTGACATATTAGTCACCAGCCGCATCGGTGGTGCGGTGAAGCGTTATCCCGTCGTTGTCAGCAAAGCTCCGGTAAAAGTGGAAGCGGTGCACATCAGCAAGCACAGGATCAACATCGCGGTTGGCACCAGCAATACTCTCACTGCTGTTGTCAGCCCGGCATGCATCCTGGACAAGCCCATTGTCTGGAGCAGTTCGAATGAGTCAGTGGTAGAGGTTGTTACAGCCGAGAACACCATATTCGGGGCAGCTCAGGCAATTGTAAAAGGTGTAGGCCAGGGACAGGCTGTGGTGAAAGCCTCTTGCGGGGGCAAAACTAACAGCTGCGTGGTGAATGTGTCTGAGAATAATATCCCAATCCAGGAGATAGTGCTGGACCAAAGCCAGGAAATCAATATCGATGAGACCCTGCGGCTGTCTGTGTCCGTAAACAGCGACGCTGTCGACGAGGATATTGTGTGGCTGAGTTCGGATAGGGATGTTGCGACCGTTAACCAGGAAGGTATAGTCAAGGGTTACCGGCCCGGTATCGTCCATATTTATGCAATAGCTATGGACAGCTTGAGTCCGTGTCAGAGAGTGGTCGTCGCAGAGCTGCAAAGTATGCGGTCTTTAAGCAAAGACAGCTCTGCTATCGTGAAGTTGAGAGAACTGATGGCATCGCCTAGTGTAGTGTGGAGCGAGTGTGTCTTGACGGTAAAGGATAGTTCCCCGTTTTTGCGCAACTTGCATGCACCTTCGGAAGCTGTTACAGCATATTCAGCGTTACTTCTGTGGAACCGGGCATCGCTGTACCATGCCAAAGAGCTGGATCATTACCGGGTTTACTGCAATGATAAACTGTTGGCAGCAACTACAAAGCTGGTATATACTGCGAAAGGCCTGTAGCCTGGCTCCTCTTATCAGTTCCGGGTGGAAGCGGTCAGTTCGAGCGGCGAGCTGCTGGCCTGTGAGTTCGTATCTGTTGGGACCAAACCAGCTCCAACTGCAGTGATCAACGTTATGGATCAGCCGTATGGAGCTGTCGGCAGCGGCAAAGTCATGGACACAGCCGCCATTCAGCAAGCGATCGATGATTGCCCCGAAGGCGGTACTGTCCTGCTGCCTGCTGGACATGTTTTCTGTTCTGGCGCGCTGTTTCTCAAGAGCAACATGACGTTTCAGGTGGATGGAATCTTGATAGGCAGTACCGATCCGAAGGATTACCCTCCGATCATTACACGGTGGAACGGGCTGCGCAAGCTCCATCAGCCGGCAGCAGAGTGGGAAAGTTCATCAAACAGCATGGACAACCAATATGCTCATGCCAGTCTGATCAATGCCGGTGTCTATGATGAAGGCGCAATCGGCAGGACAGGCCCGTACAATGTCAGGAACCTGGTTATTTGCGGGACTGGCCAGATCAACGGGAACGGCTTTAAGCTCGCATATAATGAAGGGCCCCATCCCAAACTGGGGAATGGGGGCAGGCCAGTACCGGAATCAACCAAATTGGACCCGAGCGTGCGAGGGCGCACGATTACTCTGCATAATGCCCAAAACATTTACATAGCAGATCTAACGATCGCCTATGGCCCGGCATGGACTGTTCATCCTGTGTATTGTGACCGTATTACCTTTGATAACCTCGAAGTGATCTCCAAAGGAACCGGAAAAACGGGGGCGGCCGACGACATTTGCATCCTCAACGGCGATGGTATCGATCCTGATTCATCAACTAATGTTCAAATCTTTAACTGCCGCTTTTTTACAGGGGATGATGCTGTTGCCTTGAAGTCCGGTCGCAATCATGAAGGTAACCTGTTGAGGAAACCGACTGCTTATGTGCGGGTAACAGATTGTGTGAGCAGAGGGTCCAAAGGGGGATTCTGCATCGGTAGTGACAGTCAGGTGGTGTCCATGATGTCCTCTGGCAGAACCTTGTTGTGGACAGCATCAACCTGCATGGCCTCTGGATTAAAGCCAGTGAAGCTAGAGGTGGAGTGGTAGAAGATGTGCTGTGGAAGGACTGCTGGATCCACAGGGCAAATACAGGGATCAATCTTCAGCTTGATTATGACAGCAGCACGGTGAACAGTGCCTCCTTGCCGCCGGAGATTCGCTTCATTACTTTCGAGAACATTCACTGCAGCCGGATCAACCGTTCCGGGGTGCGGATCAAAGGTTTGGCCAACAGCTGTATCCATGACATCACTATTCGCGGCTGTAGTTTTGCCACCGTGGCAGCCAATGAGCATGGGTTCTGGATCAACTGTGTGTATAAGTGTTGTTTTGAAAATGTAAAATTGACAGCTGGCACAATGCAGGACTATAATAACACTTAGTTACAGCACACAAAGGGATGGAACCCAAATGAGGTTGATCTTCGTCTACTTACGTCGGCACATAGGGATTTTCCTGGCTTCGATCGTTTTTTTGACGATGGAAGCGATGGCAGATCTTTTGCAGCCGACGTTTATGTCGTACATCGTTGATAGAGGTGTGAAAAACGCCGATATCAACATGATCCTCGGTTATGGCGCCATCATGCTCGGCATTGCGGCAGTTGGCGCTGTTTCTGCAATCATGCGCAACATTCTTTCCAGCCGCACTTCCCAGACAATCGGCAAAGGGCTTCGGCGAGACATCTACCACAACGTCCAGCAGCTTTCACTGGAAAACATCGACCGCCTTCAGCCTGCCTCGATCATCACCCGGATCACCAACGATGTGACCCAGATTCAGGACTTCGTCATGAGCCTGATGCGGATGATGGTCAAAGCCCCCATTACCTGTGTTGGCGCCATTGTCTTGATCGTCCTCCAGACTCCGCAGCAAGCGCCGGTCATCATCGGCATCATGGCCGTGGTGACGCTTTTGGTTACAGGCGTGATTAGAATTGGCTATCCCAGGTTCGGCACAGTCCAGCGCAGACTCGACAAACTCAACGCTGTGGCCAGAGAGTTTTTAGCTTCGATTAGGGTGGTCAAAGCCATCAATGCTGAGGAACAGGAAGCCGCGAAGTTTGACCAAGCTTCACTTGCTTTGGCATCGGCGAACACAGCGGCACTGCGCGTCATGGCTTCCTTCACGCCCCTGATCAACTTAACCGTGAACTTCGGTATCGTGCTCCTGCTTTGGATTTCCCGGCACCAGGAAGCTGCGCGGATTGGGCGGCTGATGGCTTCCGTGAACTACATGACTCAAGTTTTGTTTGCGATAACCATGATCTTTAACGTGATCAACAATGCTGTCCGCGCGATCGCATCGGCGCAGCGGATTGAGGAAGTCCTGAATGAGAAGCCGGCGCAAGGCAAACCGGTTCATCCCCTGACTCCCGAAATCACCGGTGACATCCGCTTTGAGAACGTATCTTTCGCCTATGCCGGCGCTGGCAAAGAAGCTTTGCGCAACGTGGACATTCATATTCATTCTGGGGAGACGATCGGCATCATCGGGCCGACCGGCTCGGGCAAAACGACGCTGGTCAATCTGATTCCCCGATTTTATGATGCAACAGAAGGAAGGCTGCTGATCGACGGCTGCGACGTGCGGGACATCGACGAAAAGGTTTTACGCGCCGCTGTTGCTGTCGTAACACAGAAGCCGCTGCTTTTTACCGGAACAATCCGGGAAAACTTGCACTGGGGAAGCGACACCGCCACCGATTCAGAACTGCATGCGGCAGTGGAGATTGCCTGCGCCGATGATTTCATCGAAAAAGCAGCAAGTGAAGGAGCGAAGGGCTATGACACTCTGCTGGGGCAGGGCGGTGTGAATCTTTCCGGCGGCCAAAAACAGCGGCTTTCTCTCGCACGGGCTTTGGTGCGCAAACCGCAGATCTTAATCCTGGATGACTGCACCAGCGCCTTGGACGCCCAGACTGAAGCCAAAGTGCTGCATGGACTGCATAATCTGCCGTATAAACCGACGATTCTGTTGATCAGCCAGCGGATATCGACAGTGATGAAAGCGGACCGCATTCTGTGCATGGCCGACGGTATGGTGCAGGGCTACGGTTCTCATGAAGAATTGATGGCGGCCTGTGAGACTTATCAGGCCATTTATGCGTCGCAGATTGGGGGTGAAGCCAGTGTCAGTTAGAGGTATCCCGCCTGCCAATCTCAGCGGCATAACTCGGCCCGCCCGCGGCGGTATGGTTGTTGTCAAGCCGAAGAACATGAAGGGGACGCTGGTGAGGCTTTGGGGACTGACTAAAGGCAACCGCAGAGGTTTGCTGATCGTGCTTGTCCTGTCGGCGCTTGGTTCCGGTGCATCCGTTCTTTCGCCGTACATCACCGGTAAAGCGGTTACTTTGGTGAGCCACAGCGAGCCTATTGGGTGGATACTCCTTTACTTAAGCGCTCTGTATCTCTGCGACTGGTTGATCAAGTTCACACAGGCTTTCTTGATGGCGGCGATTGGCCAGCGGATTATCTACCACATCCGCATGACGCTGTTCAGCCATGTGAAAAAACTGCCGCTGGTGTTTTTCGACAAGCATCAGCACGGTGAACTGATGAGCAGGTTGACAAACGACGTGGACAACATCAGCACTACGATTTCCAGCTCGCTGACCATGCTGTTGACCCATGGGTTCACCATTGTTGGCGTGTTTATTGCCATGATTTCTTTAAGCCCCATCCTGACGCTGGTTTCGCTGTTTGGGGTTGGGCTGATCTTCCTGCTCACACGGACAGTCACTAAGCGTACTCGGAAGCTCTTTGCCGAGCGGCAGAAGGCTTTGGGGATCCTCAACGGGCATGTGGAGGAGAGCATTTCGGGGCTGCTTGTGGTCAAGGCGTTTTGCCGGGAAGAGCAGATGGAGCGGGAGTTCGAGGAGAAGAATGAAGAGCTTTGCCGGGTGGCGATTAAGGCCTTAATCTGGTCAGGCTTTTTGATGCCGCTGATGAATGTGATCAACAATCTGTGTTACTTGACGATCGCGGTCTTCAGCAGCGTGCTGTATGTGCAGGGTGTGATTGGGGAAATAGGGCTGATCACGAGCTTTTTGCTGTATATCCGGCAGTTTACTCGTCCGTTTGTTGAGATAGCCAATGTTTACAATAACTTCCAGACGGCAGTGGCTGGGGCGGAACGGGTATTTGAGATTCTCGACGAGCAACCTGAGCCGGAAGATAAGCCGGATGCGCAAAGTGTGGTGAACCCACGGGGTGACTTCGAGCTTCGGAATGTGCGGTTTGGTTATACGCCAGAGAAGCTGGTGCTGAAGGATATTTCGCTGAAAATACCAGCGGGGACCAGGGTGGCTGTTGTCGGCCCGACTGGTTCGGGGAAGACGACGCTGGTGAACTTGCTGACGCGGTTCTATGATGTGATGGATGGGTGTGTTTTGCTCGACGGTGTTGATCTTCGGGATTACAAAATGCAGGAGCTGCGCCGGGCGTTTGGTGTGGTGCTGCAGGATACAGCGCTGTTTGCGGCATCTGTCCGGGAGAATATTGCTTACGGGCATGAGGACGCGCCTTTGGACCGGATTGTGGAAGCGGCGCGGATTGCCGGGGCGGATGGGTTTATCGCGCGTTTGCCAAAGGGATATGACACGGTTTTGGAGCAGGGTGGGATGGAGCTCTCTCAGGGTGAGCGGCAGCTGTTGACTATAGCCCGTGCTGTTTTGGCCAACGCGCCTATCTTGATTTTGGACGAGGCTACAAGTTCGGTAGACACTTTGACAGAGCAGAAGATCCGCCGATCGATTTTGCATATCAGTGAGAACAGGACGTCGTTTATTATAGCGCACCGGTTGGCGACGATCCGGGATTCGGACCTGATTGTCTTTATTGAAAATGGTGAAATCGTGGAACAGGGGAGCCACGATGAGCTGATGGCGCTTGACGGCAGGTATGCGCAGATGTACAAGACACAGATTGGATTGGCGTGAGATAGCGGAGCGGTGTGGTACAGGGTGTGGTACGGGATGTGGTGGTACAGGGGACGGTTCCTTGTACCAGCCCGTCTGGGACGCTGTTTCCCGCATTGTGGGCTGTCTGGCTGGAGTGGTACAGAGAACCGTCCCCTGTACCACGCTTGTAATGACTCCCATGCACCGTTTGGCCAGCACTGGCTTTATTTCCTCCGTGAATTGGGGTAGAATAAGGTCAGGATGACTGCCGAAGGTGTCAACACCAACCGCGCGGGTCAGTCCAAACTTCTCGGTGAAGTGGGGGATCATGATGACTAAGAAGGTGCTTATCGAAGGTATGAACTGTCAGCACTGTGCCAATAGAGTCAAAAACGCTTTGAATGCTCTAGAGGGAGTTGCAGTGATCGATGTCGATCTGGATAAAAAAACGGCAACAATTGAGGTGCCGCCGTTCTTGGATGAGGTGAAGATCAAAGAAGCGGTGAGCGAAGCTGGTTATGAGGTAATGAGAATAGAGTGATTGGTCACGGATTGATGATCAAACTTTAGGATGTCAGCACAAAAGGGGCTTGCGCAGTGTAAATGCCAAGCCCTTTTTGGTGCACAGCTTGTGCGGTGAGCTTATTGTGAGCAGTTTGGATAGGCTTACTTGGGTGCCCAGCGTTCCAGGAAAAAGGAACTGATGATCCAAGCAACTACCCATATTCCGAAATCGAGCACGAGACTGTCCAAGCGAAAGTCTCGCACGCTGAACTGGCTTATGTTGAAGGCACTCATGGCAAGTTTGTAGATAATCCAAGCAAGCGTTGTGATCTTAAGATAGTGCATTAGCTTTTTTCGCATAGTGAACACTCCCGTCGTTAATAAATACGTTCAAACATAGTTCTGCCGGATTATGCTCTCAAGTTGGTTGTTAGCTCAGGTTGCTGACCAGCTGATGGGGTATGGTGCTAAACATCGTTGGTCATATCATTCTTATACGGAATGTCATCATTTTCCTTCATGTTTGCCTAGGTTTCGCTGGAAATCTGCCGGTGCTTAGCGCCGGCGTTTATATTTGCATTGACACCAGGATGGTTTCGCCGATATAATAATTAACAGAGATAACTAAATGAGAAGCATTTTAGGCACAGGAGGGAATGTCCATGAATGACCAAAGAGGGCTGCGCCTGCTTCAGGCCAGTTTGAACATGCGCCGGCTTTTGAACAGGCTGGCAAGCGCCGGTGACCTTACTCAGGGCGAGTTTCTTGTGCTGCGCCACATTTGGCTTGCCAACACAGCCGGGCCAAGTAACAGCAGACGCAGATTCGCTAAAGCAGCGGAGCTGTCGGATCAGCTCAATCGGCCGCGTCCTGCCATAACGCGGATTCTAAACGACTTGGAAGAGCGGGGATTGATCACCCGGGCGATTGATCCGGAGGACCGGCGCAGTATTAACATTTCCCTGACGGCTGCGGGTGAAGCGGCGCTGCAGAAAGCCAACGAGACCATCTTACAGTTGGCTGAGCGAATTGCCGAGTCACTGGGTGAATCAGATACGGAAAAATTGATTCAGCTTTTGGACAAGCTGGCGAGGATCTACGAGGATGTTTTGGGTGAAGCAGCAGGAGATGCTGGGAAAAATATAAGGAGAGATGCAGGGACAGATGCAGGGGGAGACAGTAATGAGTAAAGGGATACAAGGTGGGCCAAGCCGCATCGGGGGATGGTTGACCGTGATCTTGTTGGTTGGGGTTCTTTCCGGGAGTCTGGGGATGGTGATCCAGTGTAATGCAGCTAATGCCTTTGGAGAGCTTTTGCAAACTCTTCTGGGCCTCGGCGATAACAGCAATCTGGAACTGCTTAATCAGCTAAACTCCAGTTGGGTGCTGTCTGAAGATTATGTTTTGGAAGTTGTAACAGTTGATGGGATCTCCATGGAGTGGCTGCAGCGGAAGAATGCCCAACCAGATCGGGTGATTCTGCAGCTGCACGGAGGAGCCTATATGCGCTCTCTGAAAGATAATGGAGCGACTTACCGCCGGGCGGCGCTGCAGTATGCTAAGCTGAGTGGTGGTGCAGTGCTGACGGTGGATTACCGGGTTGCGCCGCAACATCCTTATCCAGCGGCGTTGGAGGATGCGGTTGCGGCGTATACTTGGCTTTTAGACCAGGGATATTTGCCAGAGCAAATAATTATCGCTGGGGACTCAGCAGGTGGGGGGCTGACTCTGGCCACAGCGCTGTATCTTCGCGATATGCAGATGCCGCTGCCTGCTGGTTTGATCACTATGTCAGCCTGGACCAATCTCAACTATTGGCTGTGGACTCCGGCGTATGTGGGGACAGCTCGGGCTGATGAACCGTACATCTCGCCGGCCTATGGGGAATTTCACGACTTCCCGCCAATGCTCATGCAGGTTGGGGGAGCTGAACGGCTGCTGGCGGATACCGTTGTGGTCGCCGAAAAAGCACGGGATGCAGGGGTTGATGTGCAGCAGACTACTTACCCGGGCATGTTCCATGTCTTTCAAATGCTGTTTCCAGCACTGCCTGAAGCAAATGCTGCCTGGGATGAAGTAAAGGAGTTCATCCATGAGTTGTGGAGCAGCAGTGGGATTGGTACAGGGGACGGTTCCTTGTACCACTCCAGCTAGATGGCATTCGTGTGTGGAAACCAGTTCTACATCGGGGTGGTACAAGGAACCGTCCCCTGTACCACCCCTCAACAATAACCATAAGGAGGTAATCCTACAATGACAGCAGTCCATTACCCCAGCACAGTCGAAAAATGGTGTGTGTTTGAGGCGGCCGTGCCAGGGCACTCAGACAAGAATCCATTTGTGGACTATTACATCAAAGGTTTGTTCAAAAGTAAGAACGAAGCAGTGGAAGTAGACGGCTTCTATGACGGCAACGGCGTTTACAAAGTGCGGTTTATGCCTTCATTCGAAGGAGAATACACTTTCAGAATCCAAGGCAGTTTCAGCGACGACACCTACAGCGGCAGTTTCACCGTGACCCCAGCTTCGCCGGGCAACCACGGTCCAGTCCGAGTCGCAGGTACATATCACTTCGCATACGAAGACGGTACACCGTACTACCCAATCGGTACCACATGCTATGTATGGACACACCAAAAACCCGCCCTCCAGGAACTGACGCTGGACACCCTAAAAAACAGTGTTTTCAACAAAATCCGCTTTTGCATATTGCCAAAACACTACATTTACAACTTCAACGAACCCCTGACCTACCCATACGAAGGAACTCCTTGCGACAGTTCCCGGCTTAACAGAGAAAACTTCATGGATCCAGAGCTTCTCAAGGGGAATAACTGGGACTTTGCCAGATTCAATCCCAAGCACTTCCAATTGATAGAGCAGCGCATCCAAAACCTGATGGATCTCGGCATCGAAGCAGACTTGATCGTCATGCACCCATACGACCGCTGGGGTTTCAGCAGCATGGAGCCGGAAGCCGATGACTTGTACTGGAAATACGTGATCGCCCGCTTCGCGGCCTTCCGCAACGTGTGGTGGTCTTTGGCCAACGAATATGACTTGATGAAACGTAAAACTCTGCGAGATTGGGAGCGTTACGCCGCTATTATTTGTGAGAAAGACCCGTACAACCACCTGCGCTCTATCCATAACTGCCGGTCGATCTATGATTTCACCCGGCCGTGGGTGACCCACTGCAGCATTCAACGGGTAGACCCCTACAAGACCACCGAACTGACAGATGACTACCGGCAGCGTTACGGCAAACCCGTCATTATGGACGAGATATGCTATGAAGGGAATATCGAGCGCGGCTGGGGGAATATCAGCGGGCAGGAAATGGTGCGCCGTTTCTGGGAAGCAACCTGCCGCGGGGGCTATGCGACCCACGGCGAGACGTTCGTTCATCCCGAAGGTATTTTGTGGTGGAGCCACGGCGGCACGCTTCATGGCGCGAGCCCTGAAAGGCTGAAGTTCTTGTACCAGATTCTGTGCGAAGTCCCCGGGCATGGGTTGAGGCCGCACCGCCTGTATACGGATTCTGTTACGGCTGTGCCCGAATCATCAGCGTACCAGGGAGAGTATTATTTGGACTATCAGGGGTTCAACCGGCCGAGTTTCAGGATTTACCACTTTGATGATGTACACATCTACAAGGTTGATGTGATTGATACTTGGAATATGACTATAACTGATGCTGGAGTGCATCAAAGCCGATTTACCATTAAACTGCCTGGAAGGGAGTATATTGCAGTTCGGATTAGGAGGGTTTGATGGGAAGGATGAAACGAGGTGATGTTGTGGTGTCCCGTTTTGATTTGATACATTCACCGGGGAACTCACCCGGGCAGCAGTGTGGAAAGGGCGGTAGGAACGTTCTGAGCAAGAACGTTCTGCGCACTCATATTGCCAGCCTAGTGTTATGTACGGCGTGTACGGTGCTTGTCCTTGTGCTTACCCTTGGGGGGGAACCGCGGTTATTCGCAGCCGTGTCTGTGGGGCACGAGCTTGCTGAACAGGAACAGCGTGTGCAGCAGCTGAGTGTGCAAGAGCAAAAGGAAATCGGGCAGCTGGTACTCGAGCAGGCAGTGCATGAGCCTGTGGAGATTATCCGCGACCTATGGGGTGTAGCCCATGTGTATGCAGAATCAAATGCAGGCTTGTTCTTCGGAGCCGGCTATGCCACAGCGCAAGACCGTATGCTGCAGATGGATCTTTTCAGGCGTTCCGCCCAAGGCCGCTTGGCTGAAATCCTGGGGCGCGACTGGATAGAGCATGACATCCGAGCTCGGACACTTGGGTTGTACCGCCATGCTGAGCTGGTTGTGGAACACCTGACATCTGAGACGCGGGAAGTATTGGAGGCTTATGCTGCTGGAGTGAATTATTATTTACAGACGGAAATAGCAGATCGAGCAGCTGTGTTTGCCAAGCTCGGCTGGGAACTGGAACCTTGGACAGCAGCGGACAGCATTGCGGTGTGGATGCGCTTGTCGGAGTTCTTCGACCGCTCATGGCAGAATGAGGTCCATGCTTGGCAGACGTATCAGGAGCAGGCACGGAGGGGCAGCGAGTCGAAGCCGTCGGTGATCGATAATGAAGCTGCCGTCGTAACCGAAGAGGATTTTGCCCGGACCAATCCGGAGGTGTACCAGCGCCTTAAAGCGAAGGCAAAGGATTCTGTGTCATATGATCCTGGTTTTGAAGGAGTGAAAGCCAGCCATGCCTGGGCAGTGGACGGAACGAAGACAATTACGGGAAAACCGCTGCTGGAAAGTGATCCCCAGATTGCGGTTACACTTCCGTCACTTTGGTACGAGATTCATCTGCACGGCGGCGACTACAACACGCGGGGGATTGGTGTTGCCGGAGCACCCGGTTTCTTAATTGGCTGGAATGAACATCTTGCCTGGGGTGCGACGGCCCTTGGCTCAGACAATGCGGATTTATTCATGGAACGGCTCGATCCAACCGGCCAGTTCTACGAGTATAAAGGCCAATGGCTGCCGCTGAAGGTCCGGACGGAAGAGATCAAGGTGTTGGGCGGAGATTCTGTGTTTATCGAAGTGCGGGAAACGCAGCACGGGCCGCTTGTTGACGAGCTTCTGCCAAATCGCCGCCCAGAAGAGCACTTTGCTCTGCACTATGTGGTGACACAAGAGCTTCATACATCTATTGACGGTCAGCTCGCCATGATGCGGGCTGCTGATTGGGAATCGTTCCTCGATGGCTTGAGCCGGTATCATTCGCCGGGTCTGCATATTGTCTACGCTGATGTCTACGGCAATATTGGGTATCATACTGCAGCGGCGATCCCCATTCGCACTGGAGTGCATGGCTTACCTCAGTCTGGCTGGACGGGTGAAGAAGAATGGGCTGGATACATTCCCTTTGAAGCACTGCCGCAGTCACTTAACCCGGAGCGGGGCTTTATTGCCAGTGCCAATCACCTGCCGGTGGGAGATTGGTATCCGTACAATTTGACGGTGGCGTCGCCGGGCCATACGCCGCGCAGCCTTCGGCTTTATGAGCTTTTAAGTGAAGGAGAAGGTTTTTCAGTCGAGTCATTTGAGAAAACTGTGCACCGCGACAACGTATCTCCAGTTGCCCGGGATTTCGTTGCGTTAGCGAACAAGCTTGCTGAGCGGGGGTTAATTGCAGCTAACGGGGTGAGGATTCTCGAATCATTTGCCGGCTGGGACAGCCGGATGATTGAAGGGGATCCCCAGAGTATGCCGGCGCAAACGCTTTTGGCAACGATCCACCGCAGCCTTGCATCGACTCCCGGTGCTGAAGATTTAGCGGCAAGGTTTGGTGGAGGTTATCCCGGAATCATACATCTTTTGCGGGTAGTGGTGGCGGAGCAAGAATATGCCGGTTCAAGCAGCTGGGACAATGATGTTGCATTGTGGATGAATGCGATTTTTGAGCAGATTGGCCTGCAGTGGAGCCGGTTGGCATTGGTGGGGAGAGAAGGAGTCGCGTCGAGCGTAGGACAGGCGGGACAGCAGCGGGTGATGCTGTATCAGACCAATCTTGAGGGTTTTGGCTCGCTGGACTTAGATGCGGACAGGATCATGCCGGAACTGACCACCACTTTTGTTGACACGATTTGGTCGCAGCTCGGCAATTCCTATACGACATTGTTGATTTAAGCAATATTGACAACTCCCGAGCGTTTCTGCCGCCTGGTGTATCGGAGAATCCTGCAAGTCCTCACTATTTTGACCAGGTTGATTTGTGGGCTGAAGGGGCTACCCGGCCTGCACCGCTGAGCAGGGAAGCAGTGCTGCAGTATGTAGAGTCGGTACAGGTGCTGAAGTGGGGCCCGACCCTTGTCACCGTTGATTCAGGAGAGAGCGCAGTGAATGAGGTGGCTGCTGAGGCCGCTTTCCCCAAAGGGCAAGGACAGGCTCTTTTGGAGCCCCCGGATGGATACGTCTACCACGGCGCTTCACCGTATGTCAGTGATGTGGACGCTTATATCAAAGCGTTGGGCGACCCCAGCTTGTATCCAGCAATAGAAGGGATTCATTTGGCTGTTCCGGGTACAAGGCCGCAGTCGCTTGAGAAGATGCTCGTCGACTTTTTGGAGCGGGTGCGCGCAGCCGGACGGATTCCGCATGTTTCGTTTTCCATGAGTATTGGCGAGGGCGAAGCAGTGGACCATGTGATTGCCCAGACGGATACGTATGATGATCTGATCCGGGCCGTGGGACGGATTATTCGTGATTATGGTGATCCCGTGTTTGTCAGGATTGGCTTTGAGTTCAACGGGGCTTGGAATGGGTATCATGCGGGACTTTATCCAGCTGCGTATCGTAAGTTCGTGGATTTGCTCCGGGAAGTGGGGGCAAACAACATTGCTGCGATATGGTGTTATGAACCTAACAGCCCGGGCGATTTTGATGCTGTTGGGCAGGACGGAGAGTGGCTGTGGTACCCAGGGGACGATTATGTGGACTGGTTCGGCCTTGATTTGTTCTACCACAGTTACTTTACTGACGGCAGCGATTCCAGGAGTGCATCCATGGATGGTGGTGCGCGAGGGGTGGCACAGCCAGGTGGAAGGGAAACTGGGCGTGGCGGTGGTCGGGCTGGACGGTTGGCTGAGTCGCAGTATGAGCGTTCTATGCGCTTTTTGGAAATGGCGCGTCGTCACGGTAAGCCGGTCATGCTGTCGGAAGTGGCAGCGGTCGATGCTCACCTGACGCCTGACAGTGAGGACCCGGGTTATCAAGATGGCAAGGCTGACTGGGAATTCTGGTTTGAACCGTTCTTCGCCTTTCTGGAGGAACACCCTGAGATTAAGGGGTTCATTTATATGAGCCAAGATTACCGGGGGACACGTTACGAGAAAAACGGCTGGGGTGATTCGCGGATTCAAACCAACAGCTATGTTCTGGAGCGGTGGATTGAGGCATTGCGTGATGAACGGTTCATCCACGCAAAGTGAATAGAGCGTTGATCCAGAGGGGGTGGTACAGGGGACGGTTCCTTGTACCACCCCCGTTTGCATTGCTGTTTGCGGTACTGAATAGCTGTCTAGCAGGGGTGGTACAAGGAACCGTCCCCTGTACAACCCCCTGTACCACACTTGACTTTGCCAAAAGATGTGGTAAAATATTCGTAACATTATCTAAAATTACGAGAGGTGAACTAGTTGCCTAGACGCGCAAGACGAGTCAGTGCAACCGGAATTTACCATGTCATGCAAAGGGGCATAAACCAGCAGCAGATCCTGGAGGATAAAGAGGACAACCATAAATTCCTCGAGATCCTGAGAGAATGCAAATCTCTTAGTGGATTTGAGCTGTATGCGTATTGCCTCATGGGTAACCATGTTCATTTGGTCATCAAGGTCGGAAACGAGCCGCTTGACACTATACTAAAGAGAATATGTGTGCGATATGCCAACTGGTACAATACAAAATACCGCAGAGTGGGGCATTTGTTTCAGGACCGGTTCAAGAGTGAGCCGATTGAAACTGCGTTTTCGTTCTTAAAAGTACTGCGATATGTACATCAAAACCCAGTAAAAGCAGGGATTGTGAAAACTCCAGGAGAATATCCATATTGTAGTTTTAACAGCTATATGAATCCCACAGGCAACGCTTTGGTTGACATTGGCCCTGTGCTTGCGCTGGTGAGCATAGAAGAGTTTGCAGAGTTCCACGGACAGGTGAATGAAGACACATACGTAGACATTACGGAGCGGACTCCTCGCTTGACAGACGAACAGGCGAAGAGAATAGTCTGGAAGGTGTCCCAATGCCGCAGCGCATCCGAGTTTCAGCAGCTGGAAATCAAAGTGCGAAACGACTGCCTCAGGAGGTTGAGAGCTGAAGGCCTTTCCGTAAGGCAGATCAGCAGGTTGACGGGAGTAAGCAAGGGAGTTATTCAAAGATGTACAAAGTGCGATGATAGGTAAGGAAGAGCGAGGGTGCAAGGGAGGTTATAGTGCAGTGCAGTGAACCGTCCCCTGTACCACTTTACGGGAGGTACTGCTATGTTAAGAAAATCATGGATCCTGACTGCGGTTGTCATGTTAACGCTAATGCTGGCCGGGTGTGAAGAATTACTTGTGGTAACCAGGCAAGAGGAATATCCTCTCGGCGCTGGTGTCAGTGTCGTGGATTTGACTGGTTACAATGGGTCAATTCGCTGGATTCCTGTCGGGACGACAGAAAGAGCGAGGATTGAGATCGTCAAAGAAGTGCGCGGAACCGATGAAGAGGCAATGAACCAGTTCTTGGATCAAATTAACATTGAAGACAACAGTTCTGAATATGAAACGGTCTTGCGAGCGGTCCAACCAGCACTGAAAAATGGTGTGCGGTCTTCAGGAGTGTATTATAACGTATACATTCCGCCAGAGCAGGTCACCCACTTCTTTGCGTTCACCAGTAACGGTCAAATCGAGATTCAAGCAGACTTTAGAGGCTATCTTGGCTTAAGAACAAGCAATGGGCCAATCATACTGTGGTCGGGCAAAGGAGAAGTCGATGCTAAAACGAGCAACGGAGCGATTACCTTTAACCGTCTCACCCTGACTGGATCCAGCACGTTTACAACTTCGAACGGCCGCATTGACGGTACAGTTGAGCTGTCGCCCACAGGCAGGTTTGTGTTCGAGACATCAAACGGCTATATTCGTCTCAGAATGCCTACTAACACTAGCGGTAATTTCTACCTGTACACCTCGAATGGAAGAATTGTGTTCAATCTTGGATCCGACCGGATTGAGGAGGAGCATTATTTGCGGGTAGTTCGCGGTTCTGAGCCGGTTATTGATATAAGGACGTCAAACGGGAGTATCGAGATATCTAGTGATAGGTAGAAAAACAGGATCAGGGTGGTACAGGGGACGGTTCCTTGTACCACCCCCTTTTTATTTGTGGTTTGTGACATACTGAAATTGTTTAGCTGGAGTGGTACAAGGAACCGTCCCCTGTACCACACCCTGTACCACACCACACCGGGCCACCTCAGCCCCCGCTTTCAAGGAGTGACCATGCTTGATTAAGGAATTATCGATCGAAATGGCTCAACAACTGCTTCGCAGTAACAAGTACAAGTATCTGCTGGAAATGGAAGAGTTGGAGCTTGAAGGCCCAGATCTTACATGTTACCAAGTTGGTGACGCAGTCGTCATTTACCAACACATATCTGGAGAAAGTTACATAGAAATTGCCTCCGAGGCAGCATGCGGTGCCTTGACCGGTGCAGCGCCCACCCAGAATCAAGACCATCTGAGCGAACTATGCCAACTCTTAAAACAGCTCATTGAGGACAAGGGCTATATAACGCTGTTCCAGACCACCCTGCTGGACTGTACTGAGTTTACGCAGACATTTGATGTGCTGCATCGGCAGCAAGTAAAGTCGTATATATTCTCAGACAATATATCGGACGATACCCGTGGCGGCAACCCCGCCAATACCCACGCTGATACCGCCGGCGGTACCCCGGGCGATACCAAAACAGAAGCAGTCATAAACCAAAACATCAAAAAGCTCAGCCCAGATGACGCCGAACTTGCCGAAGCGTTCGAATGCAAGGAGCAACTTCCCTACAGAAGATACTCGCTGGCACAGATCTTTGACATACTCGTCCGAAGAAACCAAGGAGCCATCTATGCTTACATCCTCAACGGCAGAATAATCGGCTACTTGAGCGCAGTCCCATCGTTTGAAGATGTCTGGGATACAGACTTCGTCTATGTACTGCCAGAGTACCGTGGATGCGGCATTGGTGTAGAACTGGCCAAAGCCTATGCTGTGGATAGGCAAAATCAAGGCTTCCGTGCTTATTGGAGCAGTGCGATCAATGAGCACTCAGAGGCAGTGGCGTTAAGAGCGGGGTTCCGCTTGGTGAGAGATACGGTTGAAGTTGATGTCAGGCGTAAAACTTGACCAGCTTGCTGCGTTTGGGTGGACTGGGTTCCTCAGCGCTTTTGATAAACTTGTGATATAATTGACTTGAATATATCTGATTTGCAGCGTTTGCGTCAAATGTCAGGATTTATGATTCTTGTGCGGTGATCCCTATGAAATTCTGGGTAGGAGTGACAGACAACACTTGGTTTGAGTATCTGGCAAAGCTGCAGCCTGATGAGGTGAACTTCTGGCAGCCGGGCGGCAGCACACCGTTTAAGGCTATCGACCAATTCGCACCGTTCCTCTTCAAACTCCACAGCCCACAGAACTTCATAGTCGGCGGCGGCTTCTTTGTCCGGCATTCATTTTTGCCGATTTCCCTGGCTTGGGAGAGCTTTCAGCAAAAGAACGGTGCTCCTGATTACGTGACATTCAGAACGGCAATTATGAGATATCGGGAAAGCAAAGGCAGGGACGGCAGCGGAGATCCCGTTATTGGATGCATCATTCTGACCAGCCCATTCTTTTTCCCAAAGGATAAGTGGATACCCATTCCCAAGAATTGGAGCCGTAGTATTGTGCAGGGTAAAACATACCGCACTGATGAGTCAGAAGGTGCGAGCTTATGGAAAGAAGTGCAGGCTAGGTTGGAAGAAGTCAACCGCGATTTGGAGTCAGAACTGGTTGCCAGAGAACGTTATGGTTCCGAACAGCTGATCCGTCCCCGTCTCGGCCAGGGTGCTTTCCGTGTGCTTGTTACCGAAGCCTACCATAGGCGTTGCGCGATCACCGGCGAGAAAACACTCCCTGTTTTAGACGCTTCCCATATTAAGCCGTATGCTGAGGGAGGCCCGCATTCAGTCAGCAACGGGCTTCTGTTAAGAAAGGATCTACATACACTATTTGACCGTGGGTATATGACTATTACCGAAGATTACCGGATTGAGGTCAGCAAGCGTATCAAAGAGGATTACGGCAATGGGCGGGAGTACTACCAGATGCACGGGAAACCGTTGGTGGTTTTGCCCAGCAACATCTTGGAGCTTCCATCGCGGGAGTATATCCGGTGGCATAATAAGAATGTGTATGTGTCGTAATGGGGGTAAAAGCGTTAAGACCTTTCTCCTGCAGGTATTATTAAATATATATAATTGAGTTTTAAGGTGAGTGGTTTTAAGGTTACAAGGAAGACGCAACAGTAGTTTTTGTGTGTCTGTATAAGAAGGATCGTTGATGTAAGTTTAAAGTTGGCCAGCCTGTCTATAATATAAAGACGGTTCCTTGCTGAGATCAATATGACAAGGAACCGTCTTTAGTTCACCCTATTGTCCTATCGCGCCGCAGCGCACTTAGCGCACTTGGCGTACCCGAACACCACCACATTGCCGCGCTTACCACGATGTTTCCCAGCTGAGCACCAGCACCGAGTTAGAACCGACAGTGCCTGTGAACAACATTCCCGTCCCGCCGTAGTTGTTCCCAGCGATTGGTACATCAAAATGGACCTCCCGTGGAAAACCGAATTGATCGCCGCTGCGGTTCGCTGCAGTAGAAGTCACCGACGCCGTCAGCCTGTTTCCCTTGACAGCAAGCTCAACCGTGCATTCAGTTAGAAACGCACTCGACATGACTTTGTCTGAAACTGGGTTCGTGACTCCGTTCGTGTATTCCACGAGGAAGAAAGCACATCCAGCCACAGCTCCATCACCGTTGAAACCGATGGCATTGATCTCATCGGCTGTCAGGCGTTGAATACGCAGTGCATAGCCGGTCATGGTTGACAAATCGAATTTAATGAAAACATCCAGAAATTGATCCGTTGCTGACCCGAAGCCCTGGCCTGCGTTTTTGTCTGGCGCAAACTTGACCCGGACGGTCATGTCTTGGTAATCCCCCGGCAGCGGAGTATAGAACAACCGCGCACCACGGGCAGTCTGATCCAGCCCATAATACCCTTGCGAACCAGCCTCACCGGATCCAAACCGCCATGAATCGGCTCTGGGTGTGTAGCGAGGCGATCCTTTTTCATCATAGCAATCTGGTGAGAAGTAACCATCCAAAGTCCAGGTACCAGGGATGATCCGCGGTTGTGGATCAGTGGGGAAGTTCTGGAAGCTTGTGCTGATAGAGCGATCCTTAATATCTTCGGCTTTAACCTGGAAACTGCTGTACACAGTCACCGCCTGCCCGGCATCACTTAATCTGTGCTTGGGTGCAATCGCAGCCACAAGATAGTGCCCGATATCACCCTCAGACAACTTGTATGCAGACTCCGGCTGGTCCAGGCGGCTTACAGCAACTTTGAGAAGCTGAGAGCTCTGCGGCTCCAGCGTACGATACCAAGTGACATCCGATTGATCGCCCAGCGCTGGATCACTGTCTAACTGGTAATCAAGGACGACATATCCGCCAGTTGGCTGTTTGATCACAGGCTGTTTTGCAAATCCCGGTGCCTCAAGGTGTGCCGGTTCAACCGTCAATGTCACTGCTGCTTCGATACCGAGCTCATTTTTGGCGACGATTACTACATCTGCCGGTTCGGTGGTATGGTTGGTGCCGGTGACTGTGATGGTGTTGCTGTTTCCGGCGGCAATCTCGACTATCGCTGGGTCGCTGGCGGTGAATGTCCACTTGTCTAAAGCTGAGCTGGAAGCAGCCGCTGCCGGCTGGGCGCTGTAGGACAAGGTAGCTGTGGATTGACCGGACCGGATTGTGTTTCTGTCAAGCACTTGCAGCGATGCAGCATACGGCAGGTTGAGATAGTAGTCTGGTGCCTTTCCCTCTGCTAAAGCCGCAGCTCTGATTGCTTCAGCATAACCAAAGGGATCTCTACCGGTGAGATTCGGGATGTTGTAATATACTTTTCCGTTATATTCAACTCTAAAGGCTTTCAGCAGCTCAGATCCAGCTTCAATGACCACAGTGGCGCCGGGTGTGGCGGATTCCTGGATGATGTACGGCTGGCCGTCGAGGGTTACGTTGTACTGATAGCCTCTGGTGGTAGCGGATTGAGGGATGCGGTCCCAGGATACTTCCAGTGCGACATTGTTGTCAATCAGTTCCTGGCCGCGGTGGATGCGGGTGTCGATGCAGACACCGCCAAATCCGGTGCCGTCAATGAAACCGAAATGGTATACGGACTTGCCCCTGATGTTGGTGGAGAACGGTGTGATATAGATATCGCAGTCAAAGTACTTGCCAGCAGCAAAGTTGGAGCCGTAGAACTCGAAAGTGCATCCGATGTAAACGGCGTTATAGAATGATGCATGCCCGCTGCTCTCAATATGGCAGTTGAGATAGGTGCTGGCGAAGGGAAGAAGATTCAAACGGCTGATGAAGTTGGTGTTGACTGCAATCCCGTCGCTGCCGCTGTACATGAACAGCTGGGCTTGGGTTATTGCTTCTGTGCGCTTATCCCGGGAAAGACTGGGGTCGAGAGGAAACTCGAGATCCACATTGCAGTAGTTGCCGAATGTAACATTTTCGGAGCGGAGCCCAACGCCAATAATGTTGAACATAGTGAAGTTGCCGGCAGCGCCTTGGGTTTGGCCGCGGTTTACAGCAAAGACAACATTGTCGGGGTTGGAGTTGAGGCCGTAGAAATAAAGGTGGCTGCAGGTGATGGTCATACCTACGGGCGGCATGCCGTTCGCACCCATCCGGATTTCCGGATCGTCGGGATCGTCTACCCAGTAGACTCCGGGAGCGGTCAAAAGCAGCATCGGCTTCTGCGCGGTTCCGTTTTTCAGAGCTTTAACAGCATCGTGAATGTTGTTGAAGGCATATGGATTGTTTTTGATCTGTTCACTTTCCAACCGGTAGTCTAGGAAAAGGGTGTTTTCATCAAGGGTGAACACTTTGCCGTTCCACTCAACCTGCTCTCCGTCGAAGAAGATGGGTTCGGATGGGTCAAGAGGAACGTACCCTTCGTATTTTGATGCTTTGGCGGCGCGAGCGTGAGATGTGATCAGGCACAATGATGTGACCAGGCTTGACACGACAATCAGAAGTACAACGATCGACTTAACATCCATACTGTTGATCATCCTTTCTTGTAGGTGGGTGTGACCGGGGGACGGTTCATTGTCACACTTCACCCAATAACAAGTTCCGGCACGGCCTTAATAATCCTTCTCAAAACTGCCCGGCATGTGTGATATGCTGTCAAGCAGTATTATCCATGGGTGCACACAAGGGCTGTGCTCAACAGAAGACCGGGTATAGCTTGTCTGACAGTTATTGTGATTATGGCTGTGGCCTTGGTGTTGATCGGTTGTTTGGGAGGAGGCAGGGGACCGTCCAACAATTCGGATGCGAAGTTGAAGATCAAACTCACAGTCAGCGTTGAAGGATGGGGCTCGGTTTCGCCTTCCGCAGGGACACATTACTATGAAAAAGGCACGGTTGTTTCCCTCAAGGCAACACCTGCCGCCGGATGGAAATTTAGCCACTGGGTTGGGCAGGTGTCTGATCCGCAAGCGGCTGAAACCGAGGTATATATAGACGAGGTTCGTTCGGTCACGGCTGTTTTTGTGCTTGAGTCGGAGTTCGACGAGGACTTTGAGGAGCAGATAACGATTGGTTCTGAAAGCATCATCGAACTTGCGAACGGCATTACTCTCGACTTTTCCAATGTTGCGCTGCCGCCTGACACGGTGGTGACAATCCGGGGCGTGGGGAGTGCGGTGCGAGCTGGCCTTCCAAGCGAGTTAGAACTGGTTGGGCCGGCGGTATACATCAGCTTCAACAAGCCTGGCATAGATCTCAGCGGCGGCGTGGTGCTGCGGATGCCGGTTCATATTCAGGCGTCATCCAGAGAAGTGGGTATCTTTTGCGAGGAGCCGCATGGTTGGGAGCATCATGATACCCGGGTTGAGAATGGTTTTGCCAAAGTGACCATTACGGACTTTTCTACCTGTCTTGCCGTGCTAAAGGCTCCAGTGGTTTGGACACCAGATGCTGAAATAAGGACCACAGAACAGGGGACATATATAGAGATGTTCCATTTGTTCGACAACACTCCAGGAATAAGAATCTTTTACAGTCTGGTAGGTACTGATTTCCCCGAAGACTTCACACTCTATGAAGGGCCTTGGCTGGTGGAAGATGATTATATCGAGTTTCGCGGCATTGCCACAGCACCAAACAGAATCCCAAGCTATGTTATAGTACATAGATTTCTCATTCGGGAGAAGAGTGTAGAATTTGCAGATCCTTTTCTTGATGCGGTGATCCGTGCTAGAATCAAGAAGCCACATGGACAGTTGATGCTCTCTGACATTGCAGATATTGACGTGCTGGATGCTTCCAAATCTGGAATACGTTACTTGGACGGAATTGAGGAACTGCGGTGTCTGTATAATCTTAATCTGAGCCAGAACCAGATTGAAGATATCAGTTTGCTTGCGGAGCTGCCGAAGCTTAAGTATTTACGTCTGGAAAAAAATCAGATCAGCGACATCAGCGCGTTGTCATCGTTGTACCAGCTGCAGTCTCTAGACATGAGGTATAATGAGATATCTGATCTGGCACCGCTGTCGGGATTGACAGACTTGACTTTTCTTTCGATAGGCAGAAACCAGGTCACTGACCTCACTCCGCTGTCAGGTTTGACTCGGCTGGAATGGCTTGGTCTTTTCGATAACCAAATCAGCGATATCAGCCCCTTGGGAGAACTGGTCAATCTGGAATGGCTTGAATTGATGTATAACAGTATTGAAGACATAAGTGCCCTGGCAGGATTGACCAATCTTAGATACCTTTTCTTGGAAGACAACAATATCAGCGACATCAGCTGTCTGGCCGGGTTGACCAATCTGGTGTCACTTTATTTGACTAAGAATAACATAAGAGACATAAGTGCCCTTGCAGGTTTGGTCAATTTAAAAGCTCTTTATATTGATGATAATAACATTAGCAGCATCAGTGACCTGGTTGGACTGAAAAAACTCGAATATCTCGGTTTGGGGGGCAATCCCATTGAAGACATCAGTGTTTTGTTGGAGCTGCCAAATCTGCTGTCGGTCGATCTCCAAGATACAAATATAGATACTTCGCCCGGTACTCCAGCCGCGCAGGTGATTGATGAGCTTAGAGCGCGGGGAGTCAAAGTGTCGTATTAAATGTGGATTATCGCAGAAGGGAGTTTTTGAACGCGAAGAACAAAAGCTGCAGCTGTTGTGGTTGCTGGATTGTTTTTTCTGGTGCTGGCCGGCTGCCTACATCAGCCCCGTGGTTGTGCGAACCGCGGGGTTTTCTATTTAGATAAATGCTTCCCCGGCCTCAGGCAGCTGGAAACAAACAATGCCGGGGCTGCCCTTGTCACACCTTCACTACCCAACCAAAAGGATCGGGCAGTCTGCCTGTTTGAATCCCGGTGATGGTGTTGTACAGCTTCTGCGTGAGATCTCCAGGTTTGCCACCGCCGATTTCTATCACTTGGCCTTCATACTCCAGTCTCCCGATAGGGGTGACGACCGCGGCAGTGCCGCAGCCGAATGCTTCGATCAGCTTGCCTTCGTCATGGGCTTGAAAGACTTCGTCGACGCTCAAACGCTGTTCTTCAGCCTGCACCTGCCAAGAACGAAGCAGCTGCAAGATGGGGAATGCTCATCCGCTCGTTGCTGCGGTTTAGTCGAGCCATGTTCATCTCGGGGCGGAACAAAAGCACCCTGCGACCGGCACCCGGTAAGCTTTCATGCCCTCAAAGACTGCCTGCCCGTAATGGAACACAATGCATGCAGGATCCAGCTCCAAAGGGCTGTAGGGAGCAGTGCGGGGATTGTGCCAGCCGTTTTCTATGCTGTAGTCCCAAATGAAGATGTGGTCGGTAAAACCTTTCCAAATCCCAGTTCAGAAGCGCTGGGCTTTTGTTTTGGGGTGGTTTTCTCAATCGCGATCTCCACGGATCGTCACTCCTTCTCTTGCAGCTTATTCTTATATATTTTTTGAATGAACACCCAGACCCCTGTCTCCGCATCAAGAGTTTACAAAAACTAAACTTGCCTTTATTTGTTGCCTGTGCTACTATTTGGCTTAAATAAATCTGATATATGACACTCTTATCCAGAGAGGCTGAGGGACTGGCCCAATGACGCCCGGCAACCGGCAGTCTGTTGACTGAGAAGGTGCCAATTCCAGCAAAGCAATATCCGCTTTGGAAGATGAGAGGTGGTGAAAACAGAATACACCAGTGCCTCTCTAACCAAAGAGAGGCTTTTTGTTTACCTTTACACGGACCTTTAAGCACGCTTGTATCTTCCAACATCAAAGGAGGACGATTATGACAAAACGACTTGGTTTTGACACTTTGCAGGTGCACGGCGGCACAGTGCCTGATCCGGCCACCGGATCCCGAGCTGTGCCCATCTACCAGACAACATCTTATGTTTTTCAGGACGCGGATCATGCCGCCAGGCTTTTTGCTTTGGCAGAGCCGGGAAATATCTATACCAGGATCATTAATCCAACCACTGATGTTTTCGAGCAGAGAATGGCTGTGCTGGAAGGCGGTGTGGGAGCTTTGGCGACAGCATCCGGTTCGGCAGCCATAATGTATGCGGTGATGAATATTGCCGGCTGTGGCGATGAAATCGTTGCCGCTGGCACCTTGTACGGTGGTACATACAACCTCTTCGCGGTTACCCTGCCCAAGTTCGGCATCAAGACCGTGTTCGTAAATCCGGATGAACCGGCGAATTTTGCGGCGGCGATCACTGACCGGACCAAAGCGGTGTTTGTGGAGACCATTGGCAATCCAGAGGCCAATGTTGTCGATCTGGAAGCGGTGGCAGCCATAGCTCATGATCACGGCATTCCTTTCATCGTGGACAACACTTTCGCCACGCCGTATCTATGCCGGCCGATCGAACACGGCGCCGATATAGTCGTCCATTCAGCGACCAAATTCATTGGCGGGCACGGCACATCCATCGGTGGAGTGATTGTCGACTCCGGCAATTTCGACTGGGCCGCCAGCGGCAAGTTCCCGGGGTTGACCGAGCCCGACTCGTCTTACCATGGACTCCGCTACACCGAATCTTTCGGAAACGCAGCGTATATTATCAAGGCCAGGGCGCAGCTTTTACGGGATACAGGCGCCTGTTTGAGCCCTTTCAACGCTTTCCTGTTCATTCAAGGCCTAGAGACCCTTTCCCTCCGGATGCAAAAGCATGTGGCGAACGCCAGGCGGATCGCCGAGTTCTTGATCGATCATCCTCGGGTTGCGTGGGTTAAATACCCCAGCCTCAAAGGTAACAAGTACTACGATCTGGCGGAAAAATACCTGCCGAAAGGCGCCGGGGCCATTTTCTCCTTCGGAATCAAAGGTGGGTTGGAAGCAGGGAAGCGGTTTATCGAAAGCCTGGAGCTGTTCTCGTTCCTGGCCAATGTGGGGGATGCCAAGTCTCTGGTGATCCACCCAGCGAGCACAACTCACGCTCAGCTGTCCGAAGCGGAGCAGCGGGCGAGCGGTGTCACACCCGATATGATCCGCCTGTCCATCGGCATAGAAGATGTGGAAGACTTGATTGCCGATTTGGACCAGGCGTTGGCCAAAAGCAGCAGTTAGATTGGCTGGAGTGTGTTGAACGTTGGATATGGATGGAAAGGGGGAACTGAGGTATGCCAGTCAAGATCCCAAATGATCTGCCGGCGAAAGAAGTCTTGACTCGGGAAAACATCTTCGTCATGGACGAGAGCAGAGCGCTCAGCCAAGATATCCGTCCTCTTCGGATCGCGATTCTAAACCTGATGCCGACCAAAATCGAAACTGAAATACAGCTTTTGCGCCTGATCGGCAACACACCGCTGCAAGTGGAGATCGTTCTGGTCCACCCGGAGACCTATCAATCAAAGAATACGCCGGCGGAGTACTTGTACCGGTTTTACCAGACATTCAGCGCTATCCAAAACGAGCGGTTCGACGGGATGATCATCACTGGGGCTCCTGTTGAGCAGATGGACTTTGAAGAAGTGGCATATTGGGATGAATTGGCGCAGATCATGGAATGGTCGAAGAAAAATGTGACATCGGTACTGCATATCTGCTGGGGAGCGCAGGCGGGGCTGTACTACCACTACGGGATACCGAAGTATCCTCTTCCGGCAAAACAGTTCGGTGTCTTCACCCATTATGCGGCGGAGGCAAATGTGCCGCTTTTGAGAGGTTTTGACGACCGTTTCTACATGCCCCATTCACGGCACACGGAGATCAGGCGGGGAGACATCGAGAAAGTGGAGGACTTGATCATTCTTGCCGAATCGGAAGAGGCGGGGGTGTGTATTGTAGCCGACAGATACGGCAGCCAGATCTTTGTCACCGGGCATGCCGAATATGATCCTCACACACTGCAGAACGAGTATCAGCGGGATGTGCAAAAAGGGCTGCCGATTGACATCCCAAAGAACTATTACCCGCAGGACGATCCAAACCAACCGCCGTTGGTGCTGTGGCGCAGCCATGCCAATTTGCTGTTTGCCAACTGGCTCAACTATTATGTGTACCAAGTGACTCCATATGATTTGGACGATTTGGTGAGATGAGGCGTGACAGGGTGTGGGTGACAGAGGTGACAGGTCACCGTCCCCTGTCACCCCCCGCACTTCTTTCTGGCAAGCTCGATCTGTTTCTTTACCTCTTCGGGGGAAGTGCCCCCATAGCTGGTGCGGCGGGCTACCACTGCCTGAGGTTCAAGGGCTTGGTAGATGTCGGTGTCGAACAAGGGTCTGAACTGTCTGTACTCTTCCAGAGACAGCTGGGAAAGGTACTTATTCGAGCTGATGGCGTGGCGGACCAATTGGCCGACTGTCTCGTGGGCTTCGCGGAACGGCATTCCTTTGTTTGTGAGATAATCCGCCGCGTCGGTGGAGGCGGTGAACTCGTCTACGAGCTTTTCGGTAGGTTTAGCAAAACGTCCTCCCCAGAGTTTTGCTGTGGGTGGTTTCGCCATGTGTGATCCCTCCCCGATCTATTTACTGGATGCCTGTGGGCGGCGTATACCTGCGACGGCAGCCCCCAGAGTTTGATAAAACTGACGGCGGCGTTGTGGTGTGGTACAGGGGACGGTTCCTTGTACCACCCCAGCTAGCGCAGCGGATCAGGGGGGAGGTACACCCTGCTAGACAGCCGTTAAGTACGGCAAACAGCGATAGGAAGGGGGTGGTACAAGGAACCGTCCCCTGTACCAAAGAACCTATACCATTGCAAAGACTTATGGTAAAATATGGAAAATATGAAATACAAATCTGCAATTAGGATGTGATTCTATGGCAGGCGACAAGCTAAATCAATACATGGATCTTAAGCGGATTGAGTTCGTTGTTACCAATGCATGTACTAGCCGCTGCAAACACTGCTCGTTTGGGGATACATTGAACAAACAGCCACAGCATATCGACAAAGACGCAGCGACAGCAGCCGTATCAGCGCTGGCAGATGCGTATGATATCGAGTCTGTAATGACCTTCGGGGGAGAACCGCTGTTATTTCCCGACATCGTCTGCGCCATCCATCAAACCGCATCTGAGAAAGGCATACCACAAAGGCAAGTGATAACCAATGGCTATTTCACTCGAGACCACAATAAGATCCTGGCCGTTGCCAAAGCATTGAAACAGAGTGGTGTCAACTCACTGCTGCTGTCCATAGATGCCTTCCATAGAGAGCACATTCCTCTCGACAGGGTATACCCCTTCGCCAAGGCGCTTAAGGATGAAAACATCAGCGGCTTTAGCCTGCATCCAGCATGGGTAGTGGAGCGCCAACATGTAAACAGGTATAATGCGCAAACCGAGGAGTGCCTCGATTACTTTGCTGATCTACAAATACCTGTTTCCAATGGTAACGACATCTCCCCCTCGGGTAACGCTGCAGTTTATCTATCCGAATTCTATCCGAAGGAAGCGCTTGACTCGGGCTTTAGGTGCGGTGAAGCTCCATACACGATAAAGCTCGACAATGTCAGGACAATCGCCATCAACCCCAACGGCGATGTGATTGTATGCTGTTTTGTTATTGGCAACCTATATCAGAACAGCATTGTCGATATAGTCAAAGCATATGACCCATACAGAAATCCCCTGATGGTGACGCTGATGCAGGATGGTATCACTGGACTCATTCAATTAGCAGAAGCGCATGGGATAGACGTAGATACTGCATCCTTTTATTCCGAATGCGATCTATGCCAGTATATAGTCAAGACTCTCATGCGATAGGGTCGTGTGACAGGATGTTATTGGGGTGTGACGGGGGGGGACAGGGGACGGATCCTTGTACCGCTCCGGGCAGCTTTGTGCTTCTTACTCGGAGAAGACGCGAAAAGCCGCGGCCTGTTACTGTCTGTAATTAATTGCGCAAATATCGATGCAGAGGAAGTGGTACAAGGAACCGTCCCCTGTACCACCCTGTACCAACGAACAAAGGTGGAATTATCAACATGTTTCAGCTTGTAGAAGAAGACTTGCTGCATATTGTCCTCGAGATTATTAACTCAAATCCTCAATATAATATCCTGGAAAACGGCATCCCTACACGGACGATAGTGGAAGCAAAAAGCCAGATCCTCAACCAAAATACTGAAAGCTACCTCATCTGCTTGGAGAACAAGTATGTCGGTATTATCGACTTTCTAGAAAGCAATCCAAGTGACAACTGCCCCTGGATCGGCTTGTTGATGATCCATGGGAAATGTCATCGCAAAGGATATGGTAAAACTGCGTACAACCTATTTGAGGAAAAGCTGAAACAGCAGGGCTATGACAAGGTCCACATCGGTATATTAACCGATAACGTGGGCGCCAAAAGGTTCTGGACCTCCTTAGGTTTTCGGTTTTATACTTACAAGCTGTGGCAGGGAAGGATTATTGAGTGTTATGAAAGACAATTGTAGATTGACTGTAAGGCTGTACTGAAGGTGGTGCCTCCGATGACAAGTATATTCTTTGTTCGGCATGCTCAGCCGGATATTGCATGGGAAGATGACCGGACAAGGCCCTTGACTGACGTTGGCCTGAAAGATAGTAAAATAGTCACGGCAGTGCTGGAGAAGTATACAATCGATGTGTATTATTCCAGCCCATATAAGCGAAGCATAGATACGATCCGAGACTGCGCCGACAGATTCAAGAAGAGTATTCAGGTTGATGAACGATTTCGAGAACGCGAAAAAGGGATAAACAGCCTTCAGTATCTGGAGAAACGCTGGCAGGATTTTAGTTTTGCCGAAGAGAACGGGGAAAGCCTTGCAAGTGTGCAGCAAAGAAACATCGAAGCGCTGATCGAGATTCTAAACAAGCATCCAGACAAAAATATCGTCATAGGCACACACGGCACTGCTTTAAGCACTGTCTTGCATTACTATGATCCGTCGTTTGGGTTGGAAGGTTTTAAAAGGATATGGTTCAGCATGCCGTACATTATCCGACTAGATTTTGACGGAGAAAGATTGATAAAGACAACTGAGCTGTTGAAGGTTGATAGAGGTTACCGTTGAGGGTTGGGGCTGGGAGTCTCCACAGCAGGACCTTGTAATGTTGATACCAAATTGTCAGATCAGAATTGACATAAAGGTGTGATTCTATGTATGAAGTCTCGCATGAAAGCTTGCACGCACATATCCATTACTTGGAGATGCAGCTGCTTCAGCCCAATATAAGGCAATCCCGCGATGAACTTGACCGATTATTTGCTGAGGACTTTGTCGAGTTCGGCAGTTCGGGCAGGGTGTATGATAAAGAAACAGCCATAGCATCGATGATCGGCGAGCAGCAGACCCCCCAGTATGTTTTCGATGCTGAAATCCATGACCTTAAGGTCAAACCGTTAGCTCCAGATTTAGTGTTGGCGACCTACAGATTGAAGGTTGTCAGCCATACCCTGCAGCGGAAGAGTTTTTCGTTGCGCAGTTCGATCTGGAAACATGAAGACGGAAAATGGCGGTTGGTCTTTCACCAGGGGACACCAACACAAGAATTCTGATTCGTCCAACCACCCGGGCCTCTTCGACACCATATTAATGAGAGCTCTCAAAACAGAAGGGAATCGAACAGGCATGCATGGGTTTGGTTACCAGGAGACACTGCATAAGGAATATCTGGAGAAAATCTACGGCTGGGCAGTCAACAAAGTGGGGGATCCAGGTATCGTGGTTTTAAGGTTGTTAAGCTCCGGCTGGAGCTTATTGTTTAAAAAAGACTATTTGAAAGGAGTCGGTGGTATATGTGGATAATGCCAAAGTTAGGAGCAACGATGGGGATAAACATACTTATGATCGTTTTAGTTGTGTTTATCAATACGCTACTGATCAAGTTTCTATGGGGTTTAGTCATCCCATATATCTTACCCAGAGTTGTCGAGGAAGGGTATGTCAGGGGCGAGATCTCCTGGCTAGGAGCTTTAGGATTGAGTATTCTGTTTGGGATTCTTTCATGAAGGAGACGCGGTAAAAGAAGCAGTACAGGGGTGGTATTGGGCGGTACAGGGGACGGTTCCTTGTACCACCCCAGCTAGTGCTGTGGATCAGGGGGAGGCACCACTCTGTTAGACAACTGTTAAGTACAGCAAACAGCGATAGGAAGGGGGTGGTACAAGGAACCGTCCCCTGTACCACTCAACCTTGATTTCGATCGTGGAGGAGCTCGATGTGAAATACAAGGCAGTCTTTTTTGACCGGGACAACACACTCACATACTTCAACCCAGAGAAAGAAAAATGGAGAAATGAGATCATATCACACTGGAGCGGCAAACCTTTTGAACTTCCGTATGAGAAAATGATCAGCCTTTTCAAAATTGCAGGAGGGGATCGAAACCCTTGGTATCGAAATGTTGAAGAAGAAATTGCTTTCATGAAGAGGTATTACAGGTGTTTGTTGGAAGGAGAGGGCGTTGCCGAGAACCTGGACAATCGGGCTGAGCTTCTTTTCTCCGAGTTGTGGTGCAACAATGACCGGCTGCTCTTTCCCGAAGTAATCGAGGTGCTGGAGTACTTTAAAAGCAAAGGATACAAGATGGGTGTGATCAGCGATACATCACCCTCTTTGCAGCTGACGCTGGAACAGCTGGGGATTGCCAAATACTTCACCTCGTTTACAGCCAGTTCATTGGTGGGCGCCAGCAAACCCAGCCCTATCATCTTCAACGCTGCATTGGCTGCGCAAGGTGTGACTGCTGAAGAGAGCATCTATGTAGATGATTACAAAATGGAAGCAGACGGTGCAAGGGAGCTGGGTTTCACAGCTTTTTTGATTGACCGGTCCGGCAGAGAACAGGGCGAATGGGTAATTCGCGACTTGACTGCCTTAATCGATTTTGTGGAAACATGACAAAGCCGAACAGAGAGTAAAATGGAGTGGTACAGGGGACGGTTCTTTGTACCACTCCCTTGTACAAATGTTTTCAAAATCTGAAAGGCGTCTGGCTGGAGTGGTACAAGGAACCGTCCCCTGTACCACCCCTGGAACAGTACCGCCTAGGAAGGTAAAACGACTGCGATGACCCAGATTAACACATTCAACAAAGTGATCCGGATATTGGCGACCATTGGAATTGCGTTAGGTGTGATCTTCCTCTATGCGATCCTGCATGAAGGAGGGCATGCCCTGTTCGTGCTGCTCTTTGGTGGGGAAGTAACTGAGTTTGAGGTAAACTTTCTGACCAGCAAACCCCACATAAGCTACACCGGGATCGACGATCCAATGAAAAGAGCATTGATTAGCCTCGGCGGGCCTCTGATGCCGCTGGTGCTTATACCTCTGCTGATTCTATCCTTGCGCAAAACCAGGAATGTGCTGGCTCGAGGGATAACACTTTTGGTGCTCATCAACCTGCTTCCTACAATTATCATCTCTGCCGTGATTTGTCTCGCCTATGGTTTTGGGTCAGTCTCAGCTGGTGAAGATCTGGCGAAGTTTCTCAGCCTTACTGGAGTTAATCCGTTTATGACCGCCGGAGTGTTTATCCTGTTGTTTGCAGCCTATCTAGCTCTGGCGATTAAGGTGGGTAAGGCAAAAGAAGCCGCCATCACAGTAATAAACGCTCTGCGTGAAACACCAGCCAACAGCCAGATTTCCCCAGCAGTACGAGCATTGATCACCATTTTGATTCTAGCGGCTGCCGTAGGCATAATCCGCAATGCTGTCAGACAGGATACTCCAGCTGCTCCGCCTCTTACTTACCATACGAAACTGGAAGTAAACTTGGAGGAAATCAGCCCTGGCTCAGCCATATTCCACAAATTCGCAGTCGATCAGCCAACAGTCTTTGACTTTGTTTACTCTCTGCAGACCACATCCGAGATCACGCTTCAGCTCGTGAATCTGGAAGGAAAACCGTTGCTTGCCAGCAATGAAGACACTATGGTCATGTATCGAGGCAGCGAGAATCTCCGCCTAGCACGTTTCACAGGTTTTACACTCCTGCCGGGAGAGTACGGTCTGGAGATATCACCCGGCAGCCGCGGATCCCTTACGATGTATATCGACAGCAGAGAACCAAACCCTGCCGATCAGCAGTATCTCCAGCTGCTGGAACTGGTTCATCAAGGCACATTCACAGCCGAAAGCTATCAGGAGGAAGGGTACGAGCTAATCTTCCAAGGTGAATTGTCACCAGGGTTGAACCAGACCCTTGCTGCTGTGCCCAGCGGGCCTGAGCTGCTCGTTTCCGCCTTTGCCATTGGCGAAGGGGAGGTGTCCCTGTTCTACGTTGCCGACGAAATCATCCATCTGATTATGCAGGGCTTTCGGGCAACGATAGGCCGCAGCCTGCCGGCCCATAAAAGTAACGGTGAGTTCCGTGCAAGTGTTAATGAGGCGCCTGTGACGCTGTATATCTATATCAAAAGATAAAATGGACAGGATGAGCACATGTAGAGTTAAGGGGTGTGGTACAGGGGACGGTTCCTTGTACCACCTGGCTTCATTTAGGGTAGCCTTCATATCATTGATGCTGATGCAGGCGGTGTAAAGGGTAGGTACACCCTACATTGGTGCAAGGAGGTGTCAAACGACAGCAATAGACAGGGATTCCTTTTTGTTGCTTGCGACGGCGAGGAGATCGTCGGGTTCGTCTCCGGCGGCCGCTCCCGGGGAAATGATGCTGGTTTTGAAGGCGAAGTCACCGGATTGTTCATTCGGCCGGAGCCGTCATTCTTAACCCAGATGATAAAGTGCCGCTGGTATCTATAAATCCAAGAGGTGATGATCATGCCCCAAGTAAAGATCCATATGTCCCAAGCAACCAAAACCAACGAGCATATGCTGGTTGAAGAGATTCGCAGCGCCCTGCCCGAGGTATTGGGGATAAAGGAGAACATCGGCCAAGTCATGCTTTACAAGACTCCGGCCGAATTCAGGAGCGCCCACGGAAGCAGGGATCAAAATTTCGTATTTATGGAAATCACCATGTACCCGGGAAGGACTCAAGAGATGAAGCAAAGCCTTTGCGATAGGCTCAGCGCCTTGATCCACAAACACACACAGGTTGACCCGTCCGACATTATCTGCTGTATCGTCGAGGTCCCACCGGAGAACTACTTTGGAGGGCTGTGACCTTGGCTGCCGCCTTGTTGTATAGATACATTGACCTCAGCCGCACCATAGCAGACGCGATGCCGGTGTACCCCGGCGACAGCGCCGTAAAGCTCTACCGGGACAGGCTTCTGGAAAGGGATGGTTATAACAACTCCAGACTGGAGATAGGGATGCATGCAGGGACGCATATCGATCTGCCATCTCATTTCCTGGACCGCAGCATATCCGTTGACGAGCTTGCAGTTGACAGGTTCGCCGGCAGGGGATGCTTGCTCGATGTCCGGAATGAGTCGGTGATAACGATGAAAAACGAGTATGAAACTATGGTCCAGGAAGATGACATTGTCCTGCTCTATACCGGCTTTGACCAGTTCTTTGACAGTGAAGACTATTTCACCAGGCATCCGGTTGTGGACAGAACACTAGCCGAGTTTTTCGCCGACAAAAAGATCAAAATGCTGGGGATGGATTTCCCGTCTCCTGACAAGCATCCGTTTGAGATTCACAGAATACTATTGGAAGCGGACATATTGATTATGGAAAACCTGAAGAGCCTGGGTTTGCTGCGCGGAGTTGAATCTTTCGAAGTAATTGCCTTCCCAATCAAAGTAAAAGCAGAAGCCGCCCTGGCACGGGTGGCGGCGAGGGTGGAAAAACATAGTGTAAAGTAGTTGTAGGATAAAACTAAACAAGAGATCATCCTTTTGGTAAAATAGAATCGCCAAAATACTAACCAAAGGAGTGATCTCTTGTGATTAATATTTTACAACAAATCGTTGAAAAATTCATCAGCGAAGTTACTGGATTTTTTGGTCAGGACAAAGTGCTAACATTGGAAGAGATACAAACTAC
>Ga0134099_1000750_pt1 | contig 34955 bp, 35 predicted proteins | sample 10_taG_2_FD_105482 | JGI IMG/M metagenome (GOLD analysis project Ga0134099, IMG submission 105482) | Switchgrass degrading microbial communities from high solid loading bioreactors in New Hampshire, USA - 10_41_5_180_A2 metaG | ecosystem: Engineered > Bioreactor > Semi-continuous > Anaerobic >...
ACCCACAGGGCCATCTTGTGGCCGTCGCCGGGCATGAGGCCGCCCATCTTGAACGTGTTGTCGTAGCCCTGGTCGCCGGTGTTATCGAGCAGCGGCATCGCCCACTTGCAGTACTTCGTCATCATCTCCCTGTCGGTGGAGAAGTCGCCCGTCGCGAGCACGATGCCGCGCTTGCCCACATACTTGGTGTACTTCCCGTCCGGCCCCTGCGCGATGACGGCGGTGACGCGGCCGGTGTTGTTGTTCTCGCGCACCAGCTGCTTGGCCACGGTCTTGTAGATGAACTGGACGCCGGCCTGCTTGCCGGTCTCCTCCAGACGGTTGACGACCGCCTCTGCGGCCATCCCGGCCGTCGTCAGCTGGTCGTTGACCCAGCTGTGTGCGGAGAGCGGCTGGTGCATCGGGTCGCCCGGGTTCACGTTCGTCGCCTCGAAGACCGTCCGGTACCCGGCGGCCTCCATCTTGTCCATCAGCCAGTTCATCGCCTCAGCCGAGTGCTTGTAGAACCGGTACCACTTGCGCTGGTCGATGTTGTACGAGGCGTGTGCGAACTGCTCCCGGAAGAACAGGTCCGCGTCGTACGGCTCGGCGCCGAGCTGCTCGTACAGCCGGCTCCTCGGCGCATGGAACGATCCGCCGCGGAACACGGGCTTGGAACTGGCCGAGATCAGCACGACCTTCGCCCCGTGCTCCGCCGCCGCGTTGGCCGTCACCATGCCGGCCACGCCGGCGCCCACCACAATCACGTCCGCCTCGACGGTGTTGGCGATCTCGCTGTCGGGGATGGGATCGGGGGGAATCTCAAACGACCACTTCTTGTTGGCCAGGTCGGCCGTCATCACGTCCGGCGCGGTTGCGGCCGGCCCAGGCGACGGCGCAGGCGACGGCTCGGGCGTCGTGGACGGCGGCGTGTCCTGGACCACCTCGGGGCTGCCGCAGCCAGGCAGCAGGGTGGCCCCGGCGATCGCTGCACCGAACAGGCCTGCATCTCTCAGGAACTCCCGTCTCGTGGTACCTGTGCGTGACCCCTTCTGTGCACTCATGCTCTCAACTCCTTCCGGCGGGGGCGAATGCCCGTTGTGCCTTCGTGTTCAAGGGCAGCCTGTCTGCCCTTATCTAACCCACCGGTTAGCACGGCTTCCCAGCTTTAAGCTTAGACGACTATCTTCTTCACGTCCATGAATCGTCGGTCGTAGGCATAACGGGCGACGCCCCCGGCAAGGACGTCCTACAGCGCCCGCGCGGGGTCGTCACAAATGCTGACCGGCATCTGAGGCCGGCCCGTCCCACACGCACGGACGGCGCGATCGGGCGCGGGTGGCAGACACCGGAAAGGGGACGCCCCCGAGGGCGCCCCCTTTTCAGAGCGCTCAGTTCCCCCTTTTGCCCTGGACCCGCGGATCGGCGGGCAGCACGATCGTAAACGTGCTCCCCTCCCCTACACGGCTCTCGCAGGTGGTCCGCCCGCCGTGCAGCGCCGCGATACGGGCGGCGATGGCCAGCCCCAGCCCGGCGCCGCCGCTTCGCCGGGAGCGGGACCTGTCGGCCCGGTGCATGGGCGTGAAGAGATGCGGCATCTGCTCCGGCGGAATGCCCTCGCCGGTGTCGGCCACAGCGATGGCGACCTCCCCGCCCTCCCGCCGCCATGCCAGGCGGATCTCCCCGCCCGGAGGCGTGTGGCGCAGGGCGTTGGCGATCAGGTTGTCGAGCGCACGGCCCAGCAGCTCCGGATCGATCGGAGCCGTGAGATCCGGTCCCCGGGCCGAGAGCGCCACCCCCTTCTGCTCCGCCTGGGCGGCGAAGGCCCCCAGTGCGGCCCGCAGGAACCCGGCCAGCTCCACCGGCCGCAGGGCGGCCCGGGCCTCGGGCAACTCCAGCCGGGAGAACTGGAACAGGTCCTCGACCAGCCGCTCCACCTCGGCGGTCTTGCGGAGGATCACCTCGGCGTAGCGGGCCGCCTTCTCCGGCTCCCGGGCCAGTCCGTCCCTGAGTCCCTCCGCAAAGGCCCGCACGGAAGCGAGCGGCGTGCGCAGGTCATGGCCGATGGCGGCGATGAGCTGGCGGCGCTCCTCCTGCAGGGCCGCCTGCCGATCCAGCGCGGCCTGCAGCCGGTCCCGCATGGCAGCGAAGGCCTGCCCCAGGGCGTCCAGCTCCCGCACCCGGGAGCGGGGCAGCCCGAAGCTGAGGTCCCCCTCTGCGACGGCCGCCGTGGCCGCCTCCAGCGCCTTGAGCGGGCGCAGCACGGCCCGCCCGGTCCAGACCAGCACGCCCGCCAGCAGGCCGAGCAGCGTGGCCACGGCCAGGCCGAGTCCCACCCTGGCGGCTGCGCCCACCCCGGAGATCGCCTCGCGGGGCCAGATCCAGAGCACGAGCAGGCCCAGGGGCTCGCCGTCCCGGTGCAGGAGCCTCGCCCGCTGGACCGGCTCCACGCGGAACCCGCTGCCCACCAGTGTGCCGTCGGCCACCGAAGGGCTGGCGTAGCGGACCCGGTCGTCGAGGCCGCGCACCTCCAGGGCGAAGGACCACCGGGACCCGAGGGCGGCCAGCTCCGCCGCGAACTCGGGGCCGTCCAGCGCCTCCCACCGGTCGGTCACCAGCCGGGCGACCGCCTGCTCCGCGGCCTCCACCTCGTCCGCCGCCAGGCGGACGAATCCGGCGTTCAGGGCCACCGTCCCTGCAAGGCCGCCGCCCAGGGCCAGCAGGGGGAGCAGCAGGGCGGCGAGCACTGCCAGCAGCGCCAGGGACCGCAGGCTGTAGCGGCGGGTCATCGCGCCACCCCCGCGAACCGGTAGCCCAGACCGCGCACGGTCTGGATGAACTGCGGCCGGGCGGGGTCCGGCTCGATCTTCTCCCGGATCCGGTTGATGTGCACCGTCACCGTACGGGGGTCGCCGAAGTCGCCCCACACCCGGTCGTAGATCTGCTCGCGGCTGAAGACCTGGCCCGGGTGCCCGGCGAGGAAGATAAGGAGCTCCAGCTCCTTCGCGGTCATCGCCACCTCCTCCCCGCCCACCCAGACCCGGTAGGCCTTCGGGTCGATGGTCAGCGGTCCGAACTGCCACCGGTCCCGGGCGGGACGGTACCGGCGGAGGAGCGCCTTCACCCGGGCCACGACCTCCGGCGGGCTGAAGGGCTTGGCCACGTAGTCGTCGCCGCCGAGGCCCAGGCCCCGGATCTTGTCGACGTCCTCCCCGCGGGCGCTGAGGAAGAGGATCGGCACGTCGCTGAACCCCCGGATGGCCCGGCAGGCCTCGAAGCCGCTCATGCCCGGCAGCATGACGTCCAGCACGACGCAGTCGTAAGCGCCCTCCCGCACCCGGGCCACGGCCTCCTCCCCGGTCTCCACGCCGGTAACGGCGTACCCTTCGGCCTCCAGGTAGTCGGTGAGGATCTCGATCAGTTCCGGTTCGTCGTCCGCCACGAGGATCCGCGGCTGCATGCGGGGTGCATCCTCCTTCTTCACGCACTGTTTATCTCCCGTTGACCTTCGCCCGACCGGCCTGTAATCTTCGCCCGGCACACTGGTCGACGGAGGTGAGCCTTCAATGGATGTGATCCGAGCAGAGGGGCTCGTGCGCCGCTTCGGCCGGGTGGAGGCGGTGAGCGGGATCGACCTCGCCGTCCGGCAGGGCGAGTGCCTGGGCCTGCTGGGCCACAACGGCGCCGGCAAGAGCACCACCGTCCGGCTGCTGCTGGGGCTCCTCCGGCCAACGGCCGGCCGCGCCCTGGTCCTGGGGCTCCCGGCCGGCCATCCGGCGGTGCGCGGCCGGGTGGGCTACTCGCCCGAGACCCCGCACTTCCACGCTTTCCTCACCGCCCGGGAGACCCTGGACTTCTTCCGGAGGCTCAGCGGACTCCGGCCGGGTCAGGCCGACCTCGACGGCATCCTGGACCTGGTGGGCCTCGCCGGGGCCGCCCGGCAACGGGTAGGCGGGTTCAGCAAGGGGATGGTGCAGCGGCTGGCGATCGCCCAGGCGCTGGTGGGCGACCCGGGCGTGCTCTTCCTGGACGAGCCCAGCTCCGGCCTGGACCCGGCCGGCCGGGTCGCCATGCGGAACCTGATCCGCCGGTTGAAAGAGGCGGGCAAGACCATCTTCCTCAACACCCACATCGTCGGCGACGTGGCCCGGGTGGCCGATCGGGTGGCCTTCATGAAGGCGGGGCGGATTGTCGCCGTGGAGCCGCCGGCAGGCGACCTGGAGGCCCGGTTCCTGAAACTGATGGAGGGAGGTGCCGCCGATGCCCGCGGGGCCTGACCGGTTCTGGCGAAAGGCCGTGGCCCTGGACGCGGTGCGCGGGGCGCGACCGATCGCCGTGGCGCTCAACGTGGTGCGGGAGGCCCTGCGCAGCCGGGCGCTCCACGTGCTGACGGGCGTGGGGGTCCTCCTGATGTTCCTCATGCTGGTCACCGGCGGCGGCTCGGTGCGGGACCCTGCGGGGAACGACCTCCTGGCCGACGCCTCCGGGGCGATGCGGGTCGGCTTCGCCATGGCCGGCTTCATCGGAGCCGTGGTGACCGTCGTGCTCAGCATGAACACCGTTCCCCGGGAGTTCGAGCGGGGAACGGCGGAACTGCTGTTGGTCCGCCCCGCGCCCCGCTGGCAGATCGGCGCCGGGTTCGTGCTGGGCAATGTTCTCAGCGGGTGGCTCTTTCTCCTGGTGCTGGCGGTGCCGCTCTTTCCCGCCCTGACGGTGCGGGGCGGTTGGGATCTCGTGCCCGCGCTGCCGCTCGCCCTGGCCGGGCTCCTCCTGAACATCGCGGCCGTCGCAGCGCTGACGACACTTCTCTCGCTGTGGCTGCCCGGGCCGGCGGCCGGCTTCCTGGGGCTCCTGGCCTACGGCCTGGGCGCCTTCGGTCCCGAACTCTCGGCCCTGGTGTCGCTGTCGGACGCCTGGTGGCCCCCCCTCGCCCGCGCCGCTCTGACCGCCCTGCCCCCGACGGGGGCGGTAACGGCATCGGTACTGCAGGTCTTCGTCCCCGGGGGAGCGGTGGATCCCCGGCCGCTGCTGGGCGGGCTGCTCTACCTGTGGGCGGCCGGCGGGCTGACGGCGGCCGCCTTCGGATGGCGGGAGGCGGGGCGCAGGGCCGTCGTCTCCTACCTGGGCGCCGGGCTGCTGCTGGCCGCAGCGCTCGCGGCGGCGCCGGACCCCCTGGACTGGACGGGCGAGGATGCGGCCCTCCTGCGGGCGGCCCTGCACCGCGCGGCGGAAGCCGCCGGGCGGTTCGAGGGCTGGGACCCGGCCCGGACGCCGGTCCTGCTCACCAAGGGGCCGGTGAACTACCTGGTGAACTTCCCCGCTGAGGCCGGGGCGCCGCCCGGCAGGCCGGTGGCGGACGGTTCGCTGCGGGTGATCCGGCTGGACGAGCCGGAGATCCCCGTGGTGGCCAACGGCATCTGGAAGGTGGGCGACCGTCCGGTGGCCGTGGTGGCCGGCCGGCGGCAGTTCGACCGGGCCGTGGGCGCCCTGGAGGCCGGTGCCGGCCTGCTGGAAGGCGGTGAGGCCGGGTTGCTGAGGAGGCTCCTGCGCGCCGGCGCGGAGGCCCGGGTTACGGACGAGCAGTACCTGGGAGCCGTGGTGCACGAGCTGTTCCACGCCTACCAGATGCCCGTCGCGGAGCGGTGGGTCTCCGGCTGGGGCGATGCGCACGACCCGACCCGGCTCTGGCACGAGCTCTACCGGGAGGCCGAGAACAACCGGCTGCAGCGGCGGGAGGCGGAGCGCCTGCTGGCGGCGGCGCAGGCAGCGGTGCGGGCGGAGGATGAGTCTCACGTCCGGGCGGAGGCTGCGGCCTTCCTGGCGGTGCGGGACGCCCGCGCCACCTACTGGCGGGACCGCCTCGGCGCAGAGGCAGCGAACCCGCTGCTTGAGGTGGAACAGTTCTACGAGTGGCTGGAGGGGCTGGCCCGGTACGTCCAGGCCCACGCGGAGGAGGGCGGCGCGGACGCCTTGCTGGCGGAACTCGCGAAACTCGTTGACGAGGCCGGGGCCCCCCGGGCGCGGGTGTACATCCTGGGCGCCGCCCAGGCCCTGGCGCTGGACCGGCTGAGCCCGGGCTGGCAGGGCCGGGCGATGCAGGGCGTCAGCCTTGAGGCGCTGCTGCGGGAGGCGGTCGCCGGAACGGGGGCTCCCGAGGACCCGGCGGCAGCAGGATTTGCCGGGGGTTCTCCTGAACCCTGAACCAGAACATCGGGAGCACACCCCTGCACGGAGGGATGCGGAATGAGCACCTGGCTGGACGGACGGATCGAGATCGTCACGGCCGACATCACGACCCTGCAGGTGGACGTCATCGTCAACGCCGCCAACCCCAGCCTGCTGGGCGGCGGCGGGGTGGACGGCGCGATCCACCGGGCGGCGGGTCCGGAGCTTCTGGAGGAGTGCCGCACCTTAGGCGGCGCCCGGCCCGGCGAGGTGAAGATGACCAAGGGCTACCGGCTCCCGGCGAAGGCCGTCGCCCACGCCGTCGGGCCCATCTGGCGGGGCGGCGATCACGGGGAGCCGGAGACGCTGGCCTCCTGCTACCGGCGCGCCCTGGAGCTGGCGGAGGCCGCGGGATACCGCTCCATCGCCTTCCCGTCCATCTCCACCGGCGCCTACGGGTACCCCATCGAGAAGGCGGCCCGGATCGCGCAGACGACGGTGCGCGACTACCTCCTGGAGAAGAACTCGCCGCTCCGGGTGATCTTCTGCTGCTTCAGCCCCGCCGACACCCGCGTGTATGAAGACCTGGCCCGGGAGTTGCTGGCCTGACGCGGACGAACCGGACATACGGGGAGGGCAGGAGCCCTCCCCGCTTTTGCTGCCGGCCCGGGATCGCCCGGGCCGGCGCCGTCACTCCGGGACCCGTCGCCGCTCCTCCTGCCGCTGCTCCGCCAGTCGGCGCACCAGGGCCAGCGACTGCGCGATCGCCTCCTCGCCGCCGGCCCCGACCTGGAGGGTCAGGCTGAGGTGGGGCGGCAAGTCGCTCAGGGCTCCCGCAGTCAGCCCCCGGACGCCGCAGGCGGCGGGATCCAGCGGCCGGGCGGCCCGGGGCGGGCGGGTGAAGTCCGCGTGGATGAGCACCTGGTCCCGCCGCCCCTTCAGCCGGTTCCAGGCGAGGGCGAGGGGAAACTCGCGGGGCTCCAGCAGGCAGAGGAGGCGGAACCCCGCCAGCGGCGCCGACGGCTCCCCCACCGCCACCTCAAAGGCCGAGCGGCCGTGCCACCGGACGGTGGCGCCCTGCCCGACGGCGCCGACCGCCTGCCGGACGGCGCGCAGAAGCTGTGCGCTCCGGCGGCGGTTCACCAGCGCGCCCGCGAAGTACCAGACGAAGAAGACGCCGGCCACCGCGCCGACCAGGACCTGTCCCACCTGCATGCGATCGCCCCCGATGCTCCGTCAGTGCACGTGCGGCACCTCTTCGATGATCTCCCGCTCCTCGAGCTGCCGGTGCTTCCACCCCTGCAGCTCCGGCAGGACGTGGGGCAGCAGGCGCAGGCCGATGCTGGAGTTCATCAGCGGAATGCCCAGCAGCTCGCCGAAGAGGACCAGGTTGAGCACGTCGTTGTACTTGGCCCGCTCGTGCTGGAGCTCGTGGTACCACTCGAAAAACAGGAGCCCCCAGAAGAACTGCCGCACCTTCTCGCGCCAGGAGCGCGGGGCGGCTTGCAGCCTCTCGTGCCGCACCCATGGCTCATGCCCGTGGCTGTGGCCCGGGCCGCCGTGATGGCCCCCCACCGGCATCACCCACCCCTTCCTGGTTGGCTACTCCCATGTCTAGTTCGGGAACGCGACGGCAAATCCCTGCCAAATCGCGTGTTCTTATTTTAACATTCCCAAGTCAGCAGGAATTGGGATGATTATGGACAATATATTGGTCACAACGGACCTCCCACCCATTCGCCCCCAAGCCCGGGGGCGCTGAGCCGACGCGGCCATGACGCCGGTCGGAGCGCCTGCCCCCGGGCACGGGGGTGTGCGGACGCAAAGGGGGGATGCGGGAGCCACGGAGCGGGAGTCACAGAGCCCGGACGGACTGCCTGAGTCCACGAGCACCCGACTGACAGAGAGGAGGTTACTGGAAGGATGAGCTCACCGGCCCTGTTCGTGCTGCTGGCGCTCGTTGCCTACGGCATCGCCTACTTCGGGTACGGCAAGTGGGTCGACCGGAACGTCTGGAAGCCGGACCCCAGGCGGACGACGCCGGCCCACATGTACACCGACGGGGTGGAGTACTTCCCGGTCACCAAGTACGTCCTCTGGGGCTACCAGTTCAAGAGCGTCGCCGCCCTCGGCCCCATCCTGGGCCCGTACATCGCCATCAACTACGGATGGGCACCGGCCCTGGCCTGGATCATCCTGGGCAACTTCTTCATCGGCTGGCTCCAGGACTACGGCTCCATCATGCTCTCCGTCCGCAACCAGGGGCGCTCCTTTGGTCCCATCACCTACGAGTTCACCGGCAACACCGGTCGCAACACCCTACTCGGCTTCATCCTGTTCTACCTGCTCATCATCTCTGCGACCTTCATCTACTTCATCGCCCTGTTCTGGCACATCTTCCCCGCCACCTTCGCGGCGACGGTCGGCATCCTGCTGGTGGGCGTCCTGTCCGGGCAGATGCTCTACAAGCTCCGGGCCAACGTGATCACCACCACCCTGCTGGCCATCGTCCTCATGGCCCTGGTGATCTGGGCCGCGGCCTCCCTCCCGTTCCTGCAGACCCCGCAGGGCGCCTGGCCGCCGAACCCGGCCCAGGGCATCCAGGCGGGCGGCATCGCCGGCGAGTGGTCGCTGCTGATCTGGGGCCTCGTAGCCTGCGTCGTGCTCTATCTCGCGTCCGTGTTGCCGCTGCCTACCTTCATCCAGCCCGTCAACTACGTCTCCTTCTTCCCCACCTTCCTGGCGGTGATCCTGATCCTCCTCGGCGCCCTGGTCTCCAACTTCACCGGGGTGCGGCTGGAGCAGCCGGCCTGGGTCGGCTTCAACCCCACCGGCAACAACCCGATGTGGCCGCTGATGTTCGTCGCGATCGCCTGCGGCTCGATCTCGGGCTGGCACAGCCTCGTCTCCAGCTCCTCCACCGCGAAGCAGCTGGACGTGGAGACCGACGCCCACCCCGTCGGCGCCGGCGCCATGCTCTCGGAGGGGCTCCTGGCCCTGGCGTCGCTGGCGGCCTACATGGTCATCCCGAAGGAGCAGCTCAGCGGCAACGTGGGCTCCTGGGTGGCCGGCGCCATCAAGTTCACCGCCCCGTTCCTGGGCGGCGAGGCGGCGGCCGGGTTCCTCCGGGCGTACTTCGGCGTGGTCCTCATCCTCTACGCCCTGACGGTGCAGGCCCTGGTCACCCGCTTCTGGCGGCTGGTCTCCACCGAGGTCTTCCAGGGCCGGCTGGCCGTCCTGGGGCAGAAGCACGTCGCCACCTTCATCGGCCTGCTGATCCCGCTGGCCTTTGCCGCCACCGGTTCCTGGAACAACCTGTGGCTGTACTTCGGCGGCTCCAACCAGCTGCTGGCGGGCCTGGCGCTCATGCTCATCACCATCCACCTGGCCCGCACCAAGGCGCCGACCGTCTACACCCTGATCCCGGCGACCTTCATGATCGTCACCACCATCACCGCCATCGGGTGGCAGGTGGTGAAGGTGTACCTGCCGGCCTTCCTGGGCACCACCGCCACCCTGGTGCAGTTCCCCTTCAACCAGTATCCGGCCTTCAGCCGGGCCATGGACGGGATCTTCGTCCTGGTCGGGGTCGCGCTCTTCGTCCTGGGCCTGGTGATGGCCTACAAGACCTATTCGGCCTACACCGAGGCCCGGCGCCCGCCGCATGCGCGCCCGCACATCGCCACCAGCGGCGACTGACGCCGCCGCGAAGGAGGTGACACAGGCTTGTCCGACAAGACCCAACCGAGGAAGGGCGGCTTCCTGAACGCCCTGAAGGGCGTGCTCTACGGCATGGCCAGCCACGGCAACGTAACGGCGGCCCTGCGCACCCGCATGCACATGGAGCACCTGTTCATGTTCATCACCCTGGGCGACATGCTGGGCATCCCGGTCCTGCCGCCCTATTACTCCCTGCGAATCCTGCCGTACGCGGTGCCGAACATCGAGTCCTGGAAGCAGCGGGTCTTCCGGGAGCGCGACTTCACCGATGCGATCTACTAGCCGTCGCCGCCCCTGCGGGCGTGACGGAAAGCGAGGAGGCAGCGAACGTGCCGAAGGGCTTGGGTGCCTACTTTGAGCAGAACCCGGAGGCGGAGATCGTCATCTTTGCCGGCAAGGGCGGGCTGGGCAAGACCACCAGCTCGTCCGGGCTGGCCTACTACATGTCCCAGGTGAAGAAGAAGCGGACGCTGCTCTTCTCCACCGACCCCCAGGCCTCGCTCTCCGACATCTTCGAGCGGAACATCTACGGCCAGGGCGAGGTGGAACTGCTCCCCAACCTGTTCGTCGTCGAGATCGACGCCGACCGCCGGGTTCAGGAGTACCAGCAGCAGGTCAAGCAGAAGATCATGGACATGTACGGGCTGGACGCCGTGCCGAAGGAGATCGAGGAGTACATCGACTCCACGTCCGCGGAGCCCGCCATGTACGAGAGCGCCACCTACGACGCCATGGCGGAGCTGGTGGCGAAGAGAGAGTACGACATCTACATCTTCGACATGCCGCCGTTCGGCCACGGGGTGCGGATGGTGGCGATGGCCGACATCCTCTCCAAGTGGGTCGAGAAGATCACCGACGCCCGGGCCAAGGTGGCCGAGTACGACGCCGTGGCCGCGACGCTGAAGGGCGAGAAGGGTCACGAGGACGAGGTCATGAAGGAGCTCATCGACATCCGCAACAAGATCAAGTCCTTCACGGACCTCCTCACGGCCAGGCGGCGGACGGCCTTCTTCATGGTGCTGATCCCCGAGCAGATGGCGATCCTCGACACCGAGCGGGCCCTGAAGATGTTCGAAAACCTGGGGATCGAGATGTCGGGCCTGGTGGTCAACCAGGTCTACCCGGCTGACCTGCTGCAGCAGGAGGGGACCTCGGACTACCTGCGAAACCGGGTGGCGATGCAGCAGGAGCACCTGCGCACCATCGCCCAGAAGTTCGGCGACAAGGTGCAGGCCGTGGTGCCCATGTTCACCCGGGAGCCCAAGGGGATCGAGATGATCAGGACCGCGTCGGAGTACCTGATCGACTGCCGGGTGGAGCTGCCCGCGGTCCGGGGAGGTGTGGCCTGAGATGGCGCAGACGCTGCGGGAGTTTCTCGACAGCCGGCCCAACCTCCGGTACATCTTCACCGGCGGCAAGGGCGGCGTGGGCAAGACGGTGACGGCCGCGGTGCTGGCCTACCAGTTCGCGCTGGAGGGCAAGAAGACGCTGGTGGCGTCGCTCAACCCGGTCCACTCGCTGACGTCGGTCTTCGGGCAGAACCTCTCCGGCGGCCAGTTCCGGCAGGTGGAAGGGGTGCCCAACCTCTGGGCCGTCGAGGTGGACGCCTCCGACGTGGTGGCCCGGTACCGGGAGAACATCGCCACGCGCGTCCGGGAGTTCCTGAAGTACGCCGACATCCCCGTGGACGCCGGCCCCTTCGTCGACATCGCCGTCACCAACCCCGCCTTCGAGGAGTCGGCGATGTTCGACAAGATGATCGACGTGATGCTGAACGAGGCCAAGGACTTCGACCGCATCGTCTTCGACACCGCGGCGGTGGCCAACGCCATCCGGCTGATCGGGCTGTCGAAGATCTACGGCCTCTGGCTGAACCGCATGATCCAGAGCCGGAAGGAGGCGCTGTCGCTCCGGGTGCAGCTCTCCTTCCGGAAGGAGAAGGTCGAGGAGGAGGTCCGGAAGGACCCGATGCTGGCCGACCTGATGGATATGAACGACCGGTTCACCCGGGTGAAGAAGTTGCTGGTGGACCCCGAGGTCACCGCCTTCTTCTTCGTCACCCTGCCGCTCACGCTGCCCATCTCGGCGGTGCGGCGGTTCATCCAGCAGGTGCAGGCCTACGACATCCCGGTGGGCGGGGTGCTGGTCAACTCGTGCATCCGCGCCGACGAGGCCCGCCGGGCGGCCGCCGACGAGTACCTCCAGAACAAGTTCCGGGAGCAGGAGGGCTACATCCGGGTCATCCAGGAAGACCTGGGTCCGCTGGTGCGGTCCTACATCCCACTCTACAAGAACGAGGTGCACGGGCTGGAGGCCCTGCGGGAGGTGTCCCGCGACATGTTCGCCCCGGCCGACGCCTCCCTCTACCTCGCCTCGTGATGGCGGAGCACGTGCTCTCGGCCCGGCACCCGCTGCTGGGGACGGCGAACATCCTGCTCCTGGCCGTCCCCGACGGCTGGCGGGTGCTGGACGGCCCCTCCCGGCCCGAGGTGGACCGCTGGACCCAGCGGGACGACCTGCGGTGGATGAGCGAGGGGCGGGCGACGTACCGGCTGGTCGAGGCAGCCCCGGGCGCGCCGGGCCTCGCCCGGGCGGAGGTGGAGCTGCGCATCACCGCTTCCCCCGCCGCCGGGGAGGCCCATGCGGTTCGGCCCCGGCACACCGCGGTGCGCCGGGGGCTCCTGCCCCGCCGCGAGGTCCCGGCGGCCGAGGTGGAAATCGACTGCCCCTTCACCGGGCGCCGTCTGCAGCTCCTGCTCGTCCCCTCCTTGCGCGGCGGCCGGCCGACCGCCCGCCCCGAGGACCTGGAGCAACTCGTGCGTGCGATGCTGGAGGGACTCAGGTGCCACTGAGCCGCGCGCGAAGGCCCCTGCGGCAGCTGCCTGCCGCAGGGGCCGATGCATTCCTTCCCTTACCGGGACCAGTACGTGTCCACATTCTTCCAGTCCTGGCCTTCGGGCGAGTCCGGCCCGGCGCCGCCCCTCCGTGCCGCCTGCCCTCCGTCCCGCCTGGCCACGACCACCTGGATGCCGCGGCTCTCCAGAGCCGCGATCATGTCCGGCGGTGCGCCCTCGGACGTGATGACCTCGTGGACGTTGGAGAAGGGGCACACCTCGATGGGCGCCGTGCGGCCGAACTTGGCCGCGTGGGCCAGCACCACCACGTGCTGGGCCGTCTGGATCACGGTGCGCTTGACGGCCACTTCGTCGATGGTGTAGTCCGTGATGCCCCGGCCCAGCGTGATGCCGCCGACCCCGATGAAGGCCCGGTGGACGTGGAAGGCCTGCAGCGCCTCATGGACGGATGGGCCGATCACCGAAAGCTCGTTGGGCCGCACCGTGCCGCCCAGCAGGTACACGTGGATGCCCCTTTTCTGCGACAGGACCACCGCGATGGGGATGAAGTTCGTCACCACCGTGATGTTCTGGTCCTCCGGGAGGTGCTTGGCCATCTCCAGAGTGGTGTTCCCGACGTCGAGGAAGATCATCTCCCTGGGCTGCACGGTCAGGGCGGCCTGCCGGCCCACGTGCACCTTGTCGGGCAGCTCCTCGTCCCGCCGCAGGAAGTACGGGGGTTCGTAGGAGGTCGTGCGGATGGCAGATACCCAGCCGTGGTGCCGCAGCAGCCGACCCTCGTCGGCCAGGACCCGCGTGTCCCGCCTTATGGTCATCTCAGAGACGTTCAGGATCTTCGCCAGCTCGGACACGGAGATGGTCCCGCGCTCCGCGACCAGGGCCAGGATCCGCTGTCTGCGCTCCACCGGCAACCGGCACTCCCCCCTTCTCTGCGTTCCTCGGTCGGGACCGATCCACCGGCTCACGGCACCCGTATCTCGTACACCCCGTCCAAGACAACATCCGCCAGCTCCTCAACTCCGGCCGAGGCCCTGCCCAGCTCGCGCACACCTACGGCAAGCGCCCCGGCGCTCTTTGCCATCATCATGTCAACCCGGGAGTCGCCGACCACGGCGAACGCCTCCGGCGCGATCCCGGTCTGCTCAGCCGCCCGGTGGATCATGTCCGGTGCGGGCTTGTGGCGGGGCACGCTCTCCGCGCCCAGCACGAAGTCCCACACGGAGGCCGGCAACCCGGCCAGTTCCATGCTGGCGACGGTCCGCTCCACGTTGTCGCTGGTGACCACGCCCACCGCCAGGCCGGCCGCCTTGAGCCGGGTCACGGCCTCCACCGCCCCCGGCAGCGGCTGCACCGCGCGGCGCAGGTCCAGCATCTCGTTGGAACGGGCCGTGATCTCCAGCCCGCGCCGCCGGCACTCGTCCCAGGGGCGCCGCGTGTGCCGGTACAGCACCACCGCCGTCACCAGGCCCTCGTCCTCGAACGACCCCAGGGTGAACGGCCCTCCCCGGTCAAACACCAGGTCCGGGGAGACGCCCATGGTCTCCCGCCATTCTTCTGCCGCCTCGGTGCCGGCCTCCTCCGCCACCAGCCGGAACCGCAGGCGGTAAAGCTCCCGCCAGAACGGCTCGGTGGCCAGAAGGGTGCCGTCCTTGTCGAAGGCGACCGCCGCGACGCGGGCGCGGACCGCGCCAAACAGTATCTCTCTTTTCGGGATCACCCTGACACTTCCTCCCCCTGCACGCCGTGCAGGAAGTGGAACCGCTCCGGATCCGCCAGGAAGGCGGCGTACAGCGGGGCATCGGGCAGGCGGGGCTCCCAGTCGAGGTCGGCCGTGGTCACGAAGCGGACGTCCCGGAGCGGGCCGTACGCCGGGTTCGTCTTCCAGCAGATGCCGGGCCCTTCCCGGAACGCCTTGATGGGCGCGCCGTTCCGCTCCTTCAGCAGGCCGTAGTCGCCGCGGGTGTCCATGGAGATCAGATCGCCGAAGATGAAGGGCTCGGTGCCGGTGTTAACCGTCAGGTGGTAGTACCTGGGCGGGATCATGAAGCGGTCGCCGGGCCGGGTGTGCAGCACGATGACGCTCGCCCGCTCGTCCGGATCCAGGGTGAACATGAGGAAGACGCCCTCGCCGTGCAGCACCTCGTAGACCTCGCCCATCCCCCTGGCCAGGCCGTCCCGGTGGACGTGGATGTGGCCGTGGGTCTTGTTGCACTCGCCGCCGATGGTGAGCGCGGAGATCATGGTGTACTCGTACTTCAGCCGGTGCCGGGCGAACAGGGCCTGATGTTCCTTCCGGTACACCCCGTTGTACATCTGGTAGAGCTCCAGGTCGCCGGGCAGCGCGTTCTCCGGGAAGAACCCCGGCATGTCGGCGAGGCGCCGGACGCCGGCCTCCTCCACGACCACGGACTCGGGGTGGTCCAGGCGGCCGGTCTCGGGGTCATACGCAGCGGGTACCAGGGAGGTGCAGGTCAGGTCCAGGAGCGTCATGCTTCTGCCTCCTCTACATATCTTGCGGTCCCTGCGTCCGCCACAAGCGGCCGGGCGGCGTCCGCGTCCAGGACCAGCGTCAGGTCCGGGTGCAGCTGGAGCACCGAGCACGGCACCTGCTCGGTCACCGGCCCGAGGAAGGCCGCCTCCAGGGCCGGGGCCTTGGACGGCCCGAAAGCCATGATGCAGATCGAGCGGGCGTGCATGATGCGGCGGATGCCCCGGGTGAGCGCCCGGCGGGGCACGTCGTCCAGCGACGGGAAGAAGTCCACCTGGGCCGCGCGGGTCTCCGGGGTGAGGTCGACAACACGCGTGTCGCTGCCGAACGGGGACCCGGGTTCGTTGAAGCCCAGGTGCGCGTTGGCGCCCACGCCGTCCAGCAGCAGGTCGATGCCGCCCGCGGCCTCGATCGCCGCCTCGTAGCGGCGGCACTCCGCCTCCGGGTCCGGGGCGGACCCGTCCAGCAGGTGGATCCGCCCGGGGGGGAGCCCCAGCGGCACGAACAGCCTGTCCATCAGGAAGCGGCGGAAGGTGGCCGGGTGGTCGGCGGGGAGTCCTGCGTACTCGTCCACCGCGAAGGATGTCAGCCGGTCAACGCGCAGCGGGGTCGCCGAAGCCGCCCGCTCCTCCTTCAGCCGGACCAGCTCGGCGTAGACCGGGATCACCGTCCGGCCGGTGCACCAGGAGATGTTCATGTCGGGCTTCGCCGCGATGCGCGCCGCGATCAGTCGCGCGGCCGCCCGGGCCATGCCTTCAGGGGTCTTCGCCACCAATATGCGCATGTCGCCACCCCCTTAAAGACGCCGCAGGCCGTGGGAAAGCTCGCGGACGGCCGGGTACACGCGCCGGTAGAGCTCGTACCGCTCCGTGTACGCCTCGTGGCGGGCCGGGTCGGGTTCGAACCGGTCCTGGATCTGGATGAGCGTGCGGGCCGCCTCGAAGACGCTGGCATAGACGCCCGTGGCCGTGCCGGCCAGGATGGCCGCCGCCATGCAGCCAGCCTCCTCCATCCGGGGACGCAGGACCGGCAGGCCCGTGATGTCCGCCTTCAGCTGCGCCCAGCGGGCGGAGCGAGCGCCGCCGCCCACCGCCCGGAGCTCCGCGATCGCCACGCCGGCGGCCGCCATGGTGTCGATGTTCTGCCTGAGCTCGTACGTGATGCCCTCCAGGATGGCGAGCACGACCTCGCCCCGCGTGGTCCGGGCCGTGAGGCCGAGGAGGGCGCCCAGGGAGTCGGCGTCCTTGTAAGGCGGGCCGGAGCCGGCGAAGTGGGGCAGCAGCAGGAGATCCGTCGGCCCGGCCGGGGCGCCGGCCAGCAGCAGGTCGTACGCGTCCTCCCCGGTCTCCCCGGCCCGGCGCACCTCCGCCTCGCCGAAGGTGTCGCGGAACCAGCGGAGCACCAGCCCGCCGCCCACGTTGGTCGCGGTGCAGACGAAGCGGCCGGGGGCGACGTGGATGTTCCAGGGATATCCCCCCTGCAGCAGGGACGGGACGGTCGCCGGCCGGTCGGCCACCACGCACAGGGCCTCCATGGTGCCCGTGCCGACCATCGCCTCGCCCGGGGAAGCGGCGCCCGCGCCCAGGCAGGCCATCGACTGGTCGAATCCGCCGGTCACGACCGTGACGGGCCCCGTGAACCCGAGTTCAGCCGCCACCCGGGGGCTGACGGTGCCGATGGCCGTGCCCGAGGGCACGTACGGCGCGATCAGGTCCGGATCGACGCCCGCGGTCGCGAGCAACTCGTCCGCCAGCCGGGCGGAGGCGATGTCCATCACCATCAGCCGGGCAACGGCCGACCGGTCGGAGACCGGGTCCAGGCCCAGGCGGAGGTAGATGAACTCCTCCCAGGTGAGGCACTTCCACGTGCGGCGCCACAGGTCGGGCCGGTGGCGGCGGTACCAGAGCATGCGGCTGAGGCCGTACTTGCGGTGAACGGGCAGGCCGGTGACGGCGTAGATTCGCTCCCGGCCCAGCCGCTCCGCGAGCCACTCGGCCTCCTCGGCGCCGCGGTTGTCCATCGACATCAGAACGGGGTGCAGGCACGTGCCCTCACGATCCACCAGCACGAACTCGTCCCCGCTGACGGAGAGGCTGAGGGCGGTGACCGGGTCCGCCTGGACGGCGGGGTCGGCGTTCACCGCCGCGATCACCCGGGCGATGGCCCGCCAGACCTTGTCCGCCTGCATCTCGTACCAGCCGGGTTCGGGCGAGTCCATGGCGTACTCCTGGTAGGCCGAGGCCAGCGGCCGGCCGTCGGGAAGGAAGGCCACCGCCTTGCAGCCCGTGGTGCCCAGGTCAATGCCCAGCAGGCTCACATCGGGACCTCCTTCAGGGCGGCCTTGCTGTTGAACAGGGTCATGAGCCCGGCGACTTCATTGGTGATGCCGGACCGGGCGTGCAGGAGCAGGTCCGGGAAGCGCGGCTGCTGCTCCTTCAGCACCTCGGCCATGGCGTGGGTCGCCGCCATCGCCACGCGGGTGAAGATGCTGATCTTGGCCACGCCGAGGGAGATGGCGGTGCGGTAGTCGTCGTCCGACACGCCGGAGCCGCCGTGCAGCGACAGGTAGGCCCCCGGGAAGCGGCCGATGGCCTTCAGGATCTCGAAGTTGAGCGTGGTGGCGTTGCGGCCGCTGCCGTGAACCGAGCCGATGGCCACGGCCAGGTTGTGGATGCCCGTCCGCTCGACGAAGTCCCGCACCAGGCCGGGATCCGTCGGGCCGTCGTGGGCATACTTGGGCGCGGCCTTCTCGCCGACCTTGCCGATGCGCCCCAGGGGGGCCTCGACCGCGGCGCCGTAGCGCTCCGCAAGGGAGACGACCTCCCGGGTCTGGCGGATCTTCTCCTCATACTCCAGGTCGTAGCCGTCCCACATCACCGCGCTGAACCCCAGTTCCAGGGCCCGCCGCACGTTGTCCATGCTCTTGCCGTGGTCGAACTGCACGGCCACGGGCACAGGGGCGTCCTGGGCGATGCGCATGAGTGCGGGGCCGATGTACTCCAGCGGCGTGTACTTCAGGTGGCTCTCGGCCAGCGCGAGGATGCACGGGGAACCGGTCTGTCTCGCCGCCTCGACCACGGCCATGGCGGACTCGAAGTTGAACACGTTGAACGCTCCCACCGCGCAGCCCGACCTGGCCGCGGCCTCCAGCAGCGCGTGCATGGTGGTCAGTGCCATCACTCGTACCCCCTTATCAGGCTGTCGTCCATACTGCGTCAGACTCCGCATTCACGTTCCGCCACCCACACGATCCCCGGTTCACATGCTCAGGCTTGTTCTAATTCGAACATCTGTGAACACCGTACCACATCTCGGCGCGCCGGACAAGGGCAGGCGAGGAAAACCCTGTCTCATTGAAGAAGGGCCTCGATCACCTGGGCCACGCCGTCCTCGTCGTGGCGGGGGGCGATCCTTCCCACCCGGCGCCGCACCTCCTCCGGTGCGTTGGCCATGGCGAAACCGAGCCCCGCCCACTCCAGCATCGGAAGGTCGTTGGCGCCGTTCCCCATGGCCACCACCCGCTCCCCGGGCACGCCCAGGGCTTGGGCCAGCCTGGCGAGTCCGGTGACCTTGGAGACGCCATGGCGGGTGATCTCCAGCCGGCCCGGCTCCGACGTGGTGAAGGTGAGCACGTGCCGGTACCGCTCCTCCAGTTCGGCCCAGAAGGCCCTTACCTGGTCGTCGGGGCCCGTGAAGACCACCTGCAGCAGCGGCCCCGGCACCCCCGGCTCCGCGCCCGGGCTGTGAAAGCGGTCGAACAGCTCGGGCCGCTCCAGGCTCCGGTGGATCCTCTCGGGCGGGTAGAGCTTCACCTGCAGGGCGCCCGGTCGGTCGCACCGGACCAGCGCGGCGGCCACATCCGGCGGGATCGGCTCGCACACCAGCGGCTCGCGCCCGCCCGGGAGCCACACCTCCGCGCCATTGCAGGCCACGACCCCCAGCGGCATGTCCGGTTCAGGGAGACAGGCCCGTGCGCTCCATACGGTCCTGGCCGTGGCGAGGACTACGTGAAGGCCCTTCCGGAGGGCCTTTTTCAGCGCGCGCAGGTTACGGTCGGAGATAGACTTTTGATCCGTCAGCAGGGTTCCGTCCATGTCGAGGGCGACTAGACTGTAGTCCATATGCTCACAGCCTTTCTGTTCATTATGAACATCCTACTGTCATTGTGTGTTCGAATCAGGAGGATTTCAACTACGGATCGACAAATAGCGTCATCGGATTGAGGCAATGAACGGCAGGTGTGTTTCGGATTCGAACACCAATCGCACGTGGGGGTGGCACTCCTGGTCAAGTTGATTCTCGTCAGCCACGGCCCTCTTGCCGCCGGCGTCGCCGCGGCAGCGGAGATGATTCTCGGTCCACTGGAGAACGTGGTCACGGTCGGGCTCGAACCTTCCGAAGGCCCCGACCAGCTGCATGCGAAGATCGCTGCGGCCGTCGGCGAGGCCGGCAGCGATGGGGCGGTGATCCTCTGCGACCTGTTCGGCGGCACGCCGTTCAACGTGAGCGCCAGGTTCTGCCGGGAGCAGGGAGTTCCGGTGATCACAGGCCTCAACCTTCCGATGCTGCTCAACGCCCTGACGGAGAGGGAGCGCACGCCGGCCCAGTTGGCAGGCGCCCTTCAGAACGCCGGGCGTGACGGGGTGATTTCCTTGGCGCAGGCTCTGGACGACCAGGCCCTGCTTGAGGAAGGAGGTGAAAGGGAGTGCCGATCAAGCTAGCGCGCATCGATGACCGCCTCATCCACGGACAGGTGACTGTTGGCTGGACACGCCTCCTGGGTATTGACCGGATTCTCGTCGTCAGCGACAAGGTCGCCAAGGACCCCATTCAGCAGGCCGTTCTGGGCATGGCTGCCCCGCACGGCGTCAAGGTCTCGCCGGTCACCGTGGCGGACGCGATTTGCAAGCTCACCACAACCGACCTCGTCGCGAAGTCCTCGCTCATGCTCATCTTCACGAATCCCACCGACGTCCTGGCCCTGGTGAACGCCGGAGTGGAGATTCAGGAAGTCAACATCGGCGGCATGCAGTTCAAGACCGGGAAGACACAGGTCACCAAGGCGGTCTCCGTCGATGCGGCGGACGTCTCGGCCTTCAAGGAGTTGCACGACCGGGGAATCAAGCTGTCGGTTCAAATGGTCCCTGCAGACAAACCAACCGATTTGTGGCCACAGCTGGAGCACCTTACCGGGAGGTAGGTAAGAATGGTCGGAACTGCCCTCGTCATGGGCATCCTGGTCGGGCTCGTTGCAATCGAAGGATTGGCCGCGTTCCAGGTCATGTTGTCACAACCCCTCGTGCTCGGTCCGCTCATCGGCCTCTTCCTCGGTGACGTCAAGAGTGGTCTTCTCATCGGTGCAGAGCTTCAGCTCATCTGGATGGGCATCGTCGGCATCGGCGCTGCGGTTCCGCCCGACATCATCGTAGGCACCGGCGTGGCAACCAGCCTGGCCATCCTCTCCGGCGCCGGCACCGAGGTCGCCCTGGCGCTGGCCGTGCCGGTCGCGCTGGGCGCCCAGGCGCTCGACATCCTGATCCGCACCCTCAACGCCGGCCTCATTCACCGCGCCGACCGACTCGTGGAGCAGGGGAACTACCGGGGGATCGAAATCACCCACCTGGCGGGCATGGCCGGCTTCTTCCTCCGGGGATTCATCCCGACGTTCCTCGCCGTCTGGCTGGGCGCCGAGTGGGTGGCCCGCCTGGTCGAGAACCTGCCCGAGTGGCTGACCTCCGGCCTCAACACCGCCGGCGGCATGATGGCCGCCCTCGGATTTGCCATGCTGATTCAGATGATCGGCGCGAAGAAGCTCTTCCCGTACCTGTTCCTCGGCTTCGCCCTCGCCGTCTTCTTCAACGCCAACCTGATCGCCATCGCCATCATCGGCACTGTGCTGGCCCTGCTGCATGTGCAGTTCAGCTACCGTAACGAGGAGGCGGAGTAGAATGGCTGCGAACGCCACCCCGGAAACGAACGTCCCTGCCATCACCAGCAAGGAGATCCGGCAGGTCTTCTGGCGCCAGATGTTCCTTCAGGCCTCCTGGAACTTCGAACGCATGCAGGCGCTGGGCTACTGCTTCACCATGATGCCGGTGCTGCGGAAGCTGTACGCCGGCAAGCCCGAGGAGATGAAGGCGGCCGTCAAGCGGCATCTGGAGTTCTTCAACACCCAGCCGTACTTCGCTGCCCCGATCTTCGGCTTCTCGATGGCCATGGAGGAGAAGCTGGCCCGTGGCGAAGACGTTGACCCGGCTTCCATCAACGCCGTCAAGGTCGGCCTCATGGGCCCGCTCGCCGGCGTGGGCGACTCGCTCTTCTGGATGACCTTCCGCCCGATCGCCTTCGCCATCGGCGTGGCGCTGGCCATGCAGGGCAATATCTTCGGCCCCATCCTCGCCCTGATCCTGTTCAACATCCCGCACTTCCTGGTACGGTGGTACGGCGTGACGCTCGGATACTCCCAGGGCGTCAACCTCATCGCCAGCCTGCAGGGCGCCGCCCTGAAGAAGCTCAACGAGGGCGCCGGCGTGCTGGCAATGATGGTCGTGGGCGGCATGATCGCCACCATGATCTCCACCAAGCTGACGGCCGTCGCCACCATCGGCGGCGCCACGGTGAACTTCCAGGAGGTGCTCGACTCCATCCTGCCGGGCACCGTGCCGCTTGCCATCACCTTCCTTATCTACTGGGGCCTGCGCAAGCGGATGTCGCCGGTGACGCTCCTGCTCATCATCCTCGTCGTCGGCATCCTCGGTAACGCCATCGGCCTGTGGGCCTAGTCCCATAGCAAGAACAACGACCGGAGGGGGGGCGCCGCCCCCCTCCGCGTCAACATCCCTGGAAAGGAGACAGCAGCGTGGCCTCATTCCGCTTCGGTCAGGCGCAGGCCGTCATCACCCCACCCGTCGGGACCATGCTTTCGGGCTTCGAAGAGCGCGACCACGGCTGCGAGGGCGTCCACGACCACCTGTACGCCCGGAGCTGGGTCTTCAGCGACGGCTCGCACCACGCCGCCCTGACCCTGCTCGATCTCTGCACCATCGACCGTGCCATGGTGCGCGAGATCCGCGGGCTGGTCAGCGAGGCCACCGGCCTCAGGCCGGAAGAGATGCACTTTGTGTGCACCCACACCCACTCGGGCCCGGTGTCGATGCGCGAGGCGGTCGACCCGACCTACCTGCCTGCGGGGGATCCCGCGCTGGTCGCGGTCCTGGTCCGCCACATCGCCGGCAGTGTCATCGCCGCCTGGCGCTCCCTGCGGGAGGGCCGCATCGGCTTCGGCTCCGGCACGCTCACGACCCTGTGCACCAACCGCCGCGACCCCGGCCTGCCCATGGATCCGGAGGTGGCCGTGCTCCGGCTGGAGGAGGCCGACGGCCGGCTGGCCGGCGTCATCGTCAACTTCGCCTGCCACCCCACCACCCTGAACCGCGAGAACTACCTGGTCACCCGCGACTACCCCGGCTACATGTGCGACGCCATCGAGGCCGTCAAGGGCCGCGGCGTGCAGGCCGGCTTCGCCCAGGGCGCGGCGGGCGACATCAGCTGCCGCTGGACCCGGCGGGGCAACAGCTTCGCCGAGGCCGCCCGCCTCGGCCACATGCTCGCCGGCGAGGCGCTGCGGGTGCTGGAGACGATTGAGACCGGCACGGAGGCCGACATCCGGAGCCTGGTCGCCGACGTGGAGGTGCCCACCCGGGCCCTGCCGAGCCCGGAGGAGGCCGAGCGGGCCGAGCGGGAGGCCACCCGGCGGCTCGAGGAGCTGAAGGCGGCCGGCGCCCCGTACGGCGAGGTGCGCACCGCCTACGTCACCTGGCAGGGCGCCAGCCGCACACTGCGCAAGGTACGGGAGGGCCAGCCCGAGCGGATCGTCACCGAGGTCGGGCTGCTCTCGCTCTGCGGCCGACGCATCGCCTTCCTCCCCGGCGAGGCCTTCGCCCGCACGTCGCTCGACCTGAAGGCGGCCCTGGGCCCGGGGACCCTGGTCATGGGCTACGCCAACGACTACGCGGGCTACCTGGTGCCGCCCGAGGAGGTCGACGGCAGCTACGAGACGGGCGCATCCTTCCTGGATCCCGCGGCGGTGCCCGTCATGCGGGACCGCATCATCGCCCTCGCACAGGAGATGTGAGCATGGCTTTTGCAGAGACCATCGAGCGCCTCAGGGGCGGCGTCATCATCTCGTGCCAGGCCGGGCCGGCAGAGCCCCTGCACGGGCCGGTGTACATGGCCGGCATGGCGCGGGCGGCGGAGGCCGGCGGCGCCGTTGGCTTTCGCGCCAACGGGGCCCTGGACGTCTGGGCCATCCGCCAGGTTTCCCGCCTGCCGATCATCGGCATCAACAAGATCCGCACCCCCGAGTACCCGGTCTACATCACCCCCACCTTCGCCTCGGCGCGGGTGCTGGCCGAGGCGGGGGCAGACCTCATCGCCCTCGACGCCACGAACCGCCCGCGGCCGGAGCCGCTGCCGGAACTGATCGCGCGCATCCACGCTGAGCTGCGGCTGCCGGTCATGGCCGATTGCGCCACCCTGGAGGACGCCGCCCTGGCCGCTGAGGCCGGGGCCGACATCCTGGCCACCACGCTCTCCGAGGAGGGCGAGCTGGAGGACGACGGCGAGAAGGGCCCGGACTTCGCCCTCCTGGCCGAGCTGACCGGCCGCTTCCGCCTGCCCGTGATCGCCGAGGGCCGGTTCAAGGACCCGGGCCACATCCGCCGGGGGTTTGCGTGCGGGGCGTACGCCATCGTGGTCGGCACCGCCGTCACGCGGCCCCAGTGGCTGACGGCGCGCCTGGTGCGCGCGGCGAAGGAGCAGATGCAATCATGAGTGCGGAGAAATACCTGCAGGTGGCGGCCGCGGTCTTGGAGAAGGTACATCGGGAACAACTGCCCCAGATTCAGGCCGCGGCCGAGCTGATCGCGGACGCCATCGCCGCCGGGGGCATGCTCCACGCGTTCGGCACCGGCCACTCCCACATGCTGGCCGAGGAGATCTTCTACCGCGCGGGCGGCCTCTGCTGCGCCAACGCGATGCTGGACCCCGGGCTGGACCTCATGGCCGGCGCCCTGCGGAGCACGGCCCTGGAGCGGCTGCCGGGCTACGCCGCCGCCGTCTTCGCCGACTACAGAATCGAGCCGGGCGACGTGATGATCATCGCCTCCAACTCCGGCCGCAACGCCGTGCCGGTGGAGATGGCCATGCTGGCCCGGGAGAAGGGCGTGAAGGTGGTCGCCATCACCTCGCTGGCCCACAGCCGGTCGCTGCCGTCCCGCCATGCGAGCGGCAAGCGGCTGTTCGAGCTGGCGGACGTGGTAATCGACAACTGCGGGGTGCCCGGCGACGCGGCGGTCGAGATCCCTGGGCTCGACGAGCGGGTCGGCCCCACGTCGACGGTGGCCGGGGCGGCGATCGTCAACGCCCTGGTAGCCGAAGTGTGCGCCAGGCTGTGGGCCAGGGGCGTGCGCCCGCCCCTGATCGTCAGCGCGAACCTGGACGGATCGGATGCACGGAACCGCGAACTCATGGAGACGTACGGCAGCAGGCTGCGCCACCTGTGACCGGCGCAGCCGGTCCGCCCCCGCTCCTGCGGAGGTGAGCAGAATGGGCATTCTCATGGCAGGCGCCGCCAGGCGGGAGATCACGCCGCCGCTGGGCAAGCCGCTGGCGGGCAACCCGGTGGACCGGCCGGGCAACGCGGTGCGGGTCGACTCCCCCCTCTGGGTCCGCGTCCTCACGCTGCGCGAGGGCAGCCGCCGCGTCGTCCTGATCGGGCTGGACCTGTGGGCCGTCGACCACCTGCTGGCCGAGGAGATCCGGGCGGTCATCCTGACCCGGCACGGCGTCCCCGGCGACCAGGTGATGGTCTGGGCCAGCCACACGCACGGCGGGCCCGCCGGGCTCCTGCGCACCGTTCCGGCGCTGGACGGGCCCGTGGACGAGGAGCTTCTGGCCGCGCTCCGGCTGGCGGTGCTGGAGGCGGTGGACGAGGCGATCGAGGGCGAGGTCGAGGCCCGGATGGGCGTCGGCAAGGCCGAGGTCCACGGCATCGGGACCAACCGGCAGGACCCCGACGGGCCGATGAACCCCACCGCGACCGTGCTGCGGGTCGACCGGGCGGACGGCAAGCCCCTGGCCGCCCTCCTGCACTACAGCTGCCAGCCGACGCTGGGCAACTTCGAACTAGCCTACACCGCCGACTTCCCGGGTTACGCCCTGCAGGCGCTGGAGGCGGCCGTCCCCGGCGTTGTGGGCCTGTTCGCCAACGGGGCCTCGGGCGACGTCAGCACCCGGTACACCCGGCGCGGGCTGGGCGACGGCGAGGCCCGGCGCATCGGGGGCCTGCTGGGCAGCGCCGCCGTCCAGATTTACCGGCAGACCGAGCCCGCCCCGGAGGGCCGGCTGCGGGTGGCCCTGAGCCAGGTCCTGGTGCGCGTACGCCGGTTCCCGCCGCCCGAGGAGCTCAGGCAGGCCGAGGAGGCCGCGGCACGCCGTGCGGCGAAGGGAAGGGCCGCCGCCCTGGACCCCGCATCCCAGCGGGTGCTGGACGTCCGGCTGGTCGGCGTCCGCATGGCGCGGCTCCTGGCGGAGTACGTGCAGGACGAGATCATCCCGGTGGAGATCCAGGCCGTGTCGTTCGGCGGCCTGACCCTGGTGGGCCTTCCGGGCGACCCCTTCACCGAGATCGGGGACGCGATCCGCAAGGGCGTCCCCGGGTGCACCGTGGTGGTGGGCTACGCCAACGGGTACGTGGGTCACCTGATCCCGCCGTGGCGGTGGAACGAGGAGGAGTTCGAGACCCGGATCGCGCTCGTGGAGCCGAAGGAAGTGATGCGGCTGCAGGAGGTGGCCATCGAGACCGGAACGGCCGCCGCAACCGGCACCGCAAGGACGTGATCACGCGGCGCGCCCGCCCCCGTGGGGCGTGCGCTGCGCATACGCAAGACGGGGAGGGCACAATGCCCTCCCCGCCCGGTTTCTTCAGCTACTTCTTCAGCGGCGGAATCGGCGGGATGACCTGCAGGTTGGCGAGCTTCTCGGCATCCAGCTTCCACTGCTTCGAGTACTTTTCCGGGTTCGTGATCTCCTCGCTCTCGGTGTTCCGCCAGGAGAAGTGGCAGGTGTTGCAGATATAGACCGTCCAGACGTTCCCCACAGGGGACTCGGCCATGACTTCAACGTTCTTGCTGTCGCAACGCGGGCAGACCATGCTGTGCACCTCCGATCTTACTTGCCGGCCAGGAGCTGGCGGATCTTCTCCTCCCACTGCGCCGTCTGATCCGGATCCCTCACCAACTCGACGGTGCGCGGGTTGGGCTCGGGCGCCACGGGAGTGGTCGCGTCGATGATGAGCTTGGTATGCATGCCGGGCGGGAACGAGGACGGATCCAGCGGCATGCCGGGGCAGTTCTGGATCAGCGAGACATCCTTATCGGGCTTGACGCGGGTGGTAAGCGCCCACATGACCTGCTCCAGGTTGAACGGGTCGACGAACTCGTCCACCACGATGATCACCTTGGAGTACGGCATGCCGTGCGGCGTGGAGAGCAGCCGCATGGCGACCGCCTTGCCGAAGCCGCCGAAGCGGACCTTGGTGCTGATGATGACGCCGATGCCGTGGGTGTACATGGCGTTGACCGCCTGGACCTCGGGGAACGTCTCCTTCAGCTGCTTGTAGAGCGGCACCGAGGTGTTCAGGGCCATCAGGTAGTCGATCTCCGACCAGGGCATGCCCAGGTAGAGGTTCTCGAAGATCGGATTCTCCCGGTGCGTGATCGTGTCGATCTTGATCTCGCACTGAGCCCGGACGCCCGAGTAGCTGCCGGGGAACTCGCCGAAGGGACCCTCGCAGGTGCGCAGGCGCGGGATGATCTCGCCTTCGAGGACCACCTCTGCGCCGGCCGGAACGTCGAGGTTGGCGGTCTCGGCCTTCACCAGTTCCACGGGCTCGCCGCCGCGCAGGGCGCCGGCGAAGTCGTACTCCGACTGGTCGTACATGATGGGCGTGCTGGCCATGAAGGTGATGATGGGATCGACGCCAAGGGCGATGGCCACCCGCAGGGGCTTGTTCATCTCCTCCGCCTTGCGCAGGTGGATGGCGATGTCGTGGAAGGCCAGGGCCTGGATGCCGATGCGGTCCTTGCCCTTCACCTGAATGCGGTAGGTGCCCACGTTCTGCTTGTTGTAGTCATCGGGGAACTCGGGGTCCCGGGAGACGACACAGGCCTTCGAGATGAAGAAGCCGCCGTCCCACGTGTTGATCCGGTACAGGGGCAGGATCTCGAAGAGGTTGATGTTCTTGGTGATCTTGACTTCCTTACAGGGGCCGGTGGAGACGTGCTTCGCCGGCACGGGGTAGAGATCCCAGCGGCGGTTCAGCTCGTGGAACTGCTCCTTCACGGGCGTGTCCTTGGGCATGCCCATCATCAGGGCGTGGTTGGCCCAGGAGCCGTGCACGTTGGTGACCACCTGGTTGCGGTAGCCCGCCACCTTCTCGAACAGGACGGCCGGACCGTTCTTCAGGTTGCCTGCGGCCCGCCCGGCGGCGCCGATGTGCGGCTCGGGCATGACCTCTTCCTTCACGCGTACGAGCTGGCCTTCTTCTTCGAGCTTCCGGAGAAACTCACGCAGATCCTTGTACGCCAATCAAGACACCTCCAGACGCATGTTTGGGGACTACAGCAGGCCGGTCAGCTTCCACCACGGAACCTGGACCAGCAGCGTCACCACGAAGGTCAACACGGTGAGCGGGATGCCGAGCTTGATGGTCTCCGCGTCGCCGTACATGCCCGCCGCATCCCCCTGGCCGACCAGGACGTTCATGTGGTGGAAGGGCAGGATGAAGTGCATGGAGACCGTGGTGTAGACCAGCAGCGAGGCCACCATGGGGTTAATGCCGGCAGCCTCCGCGAAGAGCATGAGCGCCGGGGCGGCGATGCCGATGACGGCCAGGGCGCTGCCGAGCACCATGTGGATGACCATAGTGACCGCGGTGGCGATGGCGGCGAAGACGAAGACATTACTCGGAATCGTGGACGGCAGGACCACCGAGGCCACCCACTCGTTCATGCCGGTCACGCCGCCGACCTTGCCGATGGCCTGGGCGGCCGTCAGGAAGAAGAGCGTGCCGATGGGAACAGCGCTCCAGGAAGAGGGCTTCAGCACGTCGCCGACCTTGGGCAGGGCGAGGCCGATGGCCATCAGGGCGGCGATCCAGCCGGGGTGAATCCCGTGCAGCGAGTCGGTGGCCCACAGGATGACGGCCAGGGCGACCCAGAAGAGCGTCCGCTTCTCCACGCTGGTCAATCCGCCGAGGGACTGCAGCTCCTTGCGGATGTCGTCCTTGTTCACCTCAAACTTCTGGCTGGGCTTGAAGAGCCAGAGCTGCACGAGGCAGGTGAGGATCGTGGCGACGATGCCCGGGACGGCCATGTACTTGGCCCACTCCAGCCAGGTGAGCGTGACGTTGCCGGCGGTGGCGCCGACCATGTTGAGCACGCTGTCGCCGGTCAGGAGGATCATTGAGTTGCTCGCAGAGCCGGCGAACACCGCCAGGCCGATGATGGCCGCGTCCTTCTTGGGCATTCCGGTGCTCTTGATCAGCACCGCCATGACCGACATGATGAGGAACGACCGCGGCCAGGGGTGCGGGATCAGGAAGCTGAGCAGGGCGCCGAGCACGTAGGCCGAAACCACGATGCTGGTGAAGGAGTTCACGAACTTGAGGATAAACAGGTAGGAGATCCGCTTGCCGAGGCCCGACTCCTGGACGGCGGTGGCGATGAGGTAACCGCCGACCACCAGGTAGACCAGCGGCGTCGTCCACAGGGAGAACACGGTAGTGGCCGGGGCCACATTCAGGACCACCCAACCTGCGAGCATGAGAACCGAGGTATACCCGGGCTGCAGGACACCCATGGCCCACCAGACCACACCGAACAGGCTGATCGCCAGCGCCCGCCGGCCCTCCACGCTCAGCCCGGGAATCGGGCTGAACATGACCGCCAGCAGCACGATCACGCCGAGCACCGCGCCGATCTCGCGCTTGTGAGCGCCCAGGCTGAATCGTCCGGCCTCGACCGCCTTGGCAGCAGCTGTTGCCGAGCCCATGGTCTTTCCTCCTTACTTGTGGGATGGAACATGTGGGAGCATACGCCGCGGCTACGCTGACCTGAGCGTATCACCCCCGGCATCGTCAGACCCATCGGGCAAATGGGCGAAATGCGGGGAGCCCGCGCTCGGCCTTGGCAGAAGGGACTAGGCCATGCGTCGAATGGTCAGCGGGACTAGTCATGGCTTAACATAGGGGTCAAGAACACTCGGGCACGATCCACATCTCCTGCACACCTGTCTGGAAACACCGTCACAGGGCAGCGCGCTCATCCGACAAGGGAATGATGACCATGAGCCATACCGGCAAGGTGCAGTACGCGGACCTGTTTGCTCAGCTCCAGACGATCCAGGACGAACTCGCTGAACGGCTCGAGGTCTGCCTGGTCCTGGTCAACCCCCGCGGCCGGGAGGTCACGCTGCCCTCGGGCATGCCGCTGGCCTGCAACCGCCGTGAGTGCACGACCAAGTACCCCGCGTGCCTCCAGTCTCTGCCCGACCACGCGGAGCCGCAGATCGCCCGGTGCCCGTTCGGGCTGCACTGGACGGCCTTCGCGACGTCCCTGCAGTCCAACGAGGGCAACCTGTACCTCCACGCGGGCCGGACCGCCACCGCCGGGGAAATCAACGCCCACCTGCCGCTCCTGCAACAGCTCTACACGCTGCCCCTGGCCGTTCCGGTCGTGGCGCGCAGGGAGCCGGCGCGGGCGCAGCCCGACGCCGACCCCATCCTCACGGTGCAGGAGCGCAAGGTGCTGGCCTGCATCGCGGCCGGCATGACCAACAAGGAGATCGCCCGCCGGCTCTGCATCAGCCTCAGCACCGTCAAGGCGCACATCAGCAGCGTGTTCAAGAAGCTGGCGCTCACCAACCGGACCGAAGCCAGCATCTACGCCCTGAAGAACGGCATCAGCCTGGAGGAAGAAGATGCTTAGGCGCTGGCGGGGGCGGTCGGAGTCGTTCCAGCATCTGTGGTTGCGGACGCACATCCTGCTGACCATCCTGTTCTTCGGCCTGTTCATCGTCTTCAACATCAGCATCATCTTCACCAGGCTGGACCGGAACATCGCGTCGCTCCTGGAACGGACGCAGACCATCTCGTGGCAGGCGATGAACGGCTACTTCGTCGCCGCCGGCGCCGCGCTGGATGCCGTGATGGCCACCACCGACGATCTCACCCTGCTCGCACGGGCACTGGACCGGCAGCAGGCAGTGGACATCTGGTTTGTGACAGACGAAGCGGGACGGATCCTCCGGTCCAACCTGGCCGGAGGATCTGTCCCGCATGAGTTCCTGGCCGCGGCCGCACAGAGTGCGGCGACCGGTGGGGCCACCCAGGACTTTGAACTGCTGGACCTCGGCGACCTCGCCGTCTACAGCCCCGCCCTCGCCGACCGCGCGGTCGTGGAGAGCGCAGCCGCCGGCGTCACCTACGGCGCCCTGTTCCAGGTGCTGGCCGTGCCGTACCGGACAGCCGGCGGCCCGGTGCGGGGCGCGGTCGTGGCCGCCCACCTGCTCAACAACGACTGCTCGATCGCCCGCCAGGTCCAGCGGGAGATCCCCGACTCCTTCTCCACCATCAGCGCCCGGGGCATCCGGGTCGCCGGCAACCTCGAGATCACCGACGGGCCGGTCTACTACGGCATCGGCCAGCGGCAGGATGCAGACCTCATCGCCACCGTCATGCGCGGCGAGCGCTACAACGGGCGGGTTGTGCTCACCGACGGGCTGGTGCACCTGGTGGTCTCCGACCCGATCCGGAACAGCCGGGGCGAGGTGATCGGCGCCCTGACCACCGGCCACCCGTCTCAGGGGCTGGCGACGCTGAAGCGCGACGCCACCGCCTACGTCCTCGTCTCCGCGGTCCTCTCCCTGGCGGCCGCAGTCGCGGCCAGTTCCTACGTCTCGCACCGGCTCTCGCTGCCCATCATGCGGCTGGGGAACGTCGTCCGTCAGCTCTCAGAGGCCGAGGAGGTCCAGCAGGAGCACATCGACACGCTGAAGGCGCTGCCGGCGCCGCGCACCGGCGAGATCCGGGCCCTTCAGACCTACCTGACCGAGGCGACCACGGCGCTCTACCAGAAGAACCAGCAGATCATCGGGTACGTCACACGCATCGAGACCGACCGGAACCGGCTGCACGACCTCGCCCAGCGCCTGAAGCACCTGAACGAGACGCTTGAGGCGCAGGTCGAGGCGAAGACCCTGGAACTGCGGGTGGCCATGCTCGACCTGCTGGAGTCGAACAAGGCGAAGGACAAGTTCCTGGCCAACACCAGCCACGAGCTGCGCACGCCGCTCAACTCGATCATCGGCTTCTCGGACATGCTGCTCGGCGACGTCTACGGCGAGCTGAACGAGCAGCAGCGCTCCCGGGTGCAGATCATCCGCGACAGCGCGGACTACCTGCTCCGCTTGATCAACGACCTGCTGGAGATGGCCGTGCTCGCGCAAGGCAAGCTCCAGCTCGACCTGCAGGAAATGGACCTGCACGAGGTCGTGCCCGCCGTGGCCTCCATCATCCGGCAGCAGTGCGAGGAGAAGGGCATCCGGCTGTCGCTGCAGCTGGCCGGGGGCCGGCTCCCCATCACGGCCGATCCCACCCGGATCAAACAGGTACTGTACAACCTGCTCTCAAATAGTGTACGGTTTACCCCTGAGGGCGGAACGATCACCGTCACCACGGCGTCCGGCCCGGAAGAAGTCAAGATCGCCATACGGGACACCGGGATCGGCATTCCGGAGGCAGACCTGTACCACGTGTTCGACGAGTTCTACCAGGCGGAGAACCGCTCATCCGCAGGGCGGGGAGGGTTCGGCCTGGGGCTGCCGCTCTCGAAGAAGCTGGTGGAGGCCCACGGCGGCCGCATCGAACTCGGGAGCCGCGTCGGGGAAGGCACCACCGTGACCATTTATCTGCCGATCCAGACAGAAGAATCGGGTCCCGTGACATAGGGGAGATTCAGCCATGGATGAGAACAAGGCAACCATCTTGGTCGTGGAGGACGACAAGAACAGCGCCATGCTGATCATGGACCTGCTGACGGCGCACGGCTACAAGGTCGTCACGGCGGAAAGCGGGAAGGCCGCCACGGCGCTCATCGAACAGCGCCAGTTCGACCTGGTCATCCTCGACCTGCGCCTGCCCGAGCAGACCGGCTTCGTGGTGGCGGAGACCATCCGGCGCAACCCGGACACCGCGCACATCCCGATCGTCGTGGTCAGCGCATACACCGACCGCCAGAACCGGCTGCGGGCCTACCGCTCGGGGGTCAACGTCGTCCTCAGCAAGCCCATCGACACCACAGAACTCGTGCTGGTGGTGCAGAACATCCTGGCCACGGCCCGCTGAGCGGCGGGCGGAACCCCCGCCCCTCCTCCCGGCCTAGTTCTTTGGGCCGAGGCCGGCTTCGCGGCATGGCCTTTCGCTCCATCGGCCAATACGTTTCTGCGGGCCGGCGTGGTAGCCTGTCCACAGGCAGACCGAAAGGAGGCTGAGCCATGTCGGCTCCGACGCATACGGTAAACATGGTGCGGCGCATCACCACCTCGGGGGTCCTGTCGGCCCTGTCGGTGGTTCTGGCCATCGTCGTCAAGTTCCCGCTGCTTCCCTATGCGCCGTTCCTCATCTATGAACCCAGCGACGTGCCGTTGCTCCTGGGCGCCTTCCGGCTCTCGCCCCTGTGGGTGACCGGCATCTCGGCCGTGGTGGCCGTGGCCATGGGGCTGACGGGCACGGGAGGCCCCATCGGCATGATCAGCCGCTTCGTCGGCAGCGCCGCGCTGGCGCTCACGGCCTCGCTGGTGTACCGGCGCCTCGCCGACTACCACCGGGGCAAGCTGGTGAGCGTGGCGCTGGGGATCGTGGTCTACACGGTGGCCGAGATCGCGCTCACCGTCATTCTCGGGCCGCTTTTCTTCGGCGACGTGCATGCCGCCCTGGCCATGATCCTGCCGGTGGTGGTGCCGTTCAACCTGCTGAAGGGCACGATCAACGGTGTGGCGGCGCTCATCGTCGACGCCGGCGTGAGTGCGTGGGCCAGGCGGTCGACAGGAGCGTAGCAAGCATGAAGGGGTGGCTGACCGCATGAGCAAGCAGGTGCAGTTGACCGGCCGCGTCGTCACCGGGCTGGGCGTCGCCGGACCCGCCACGTCGCTGGACTGGTTCCGGGCGGCGGTGCGTCGGCTGTGGGGCTTCGAACCCGTGCCGGGGACGCTGAACGTCATCCTCGCGGGCGACGGGAACGGCGCTGACCGGCAGGCTGCGGATCAGCACGGTGCGGAGGGGCAGGCTGCGCACGCGCAGGGCGCCGATCGGCAGGCTCGCGCACGGCACACGGCCGACCGGCTCCTGCTCACCGCCGGCACGGTGCTGGTGCCCCCGACGCCGGGCCTCTGCTGCTCTGTGCTGCTTCCGGCCCGCATCGGCAAGGGAGGCCGCTCGGAGCAGGTGGTCATGTTCCGGCCGATGGTCCACGGCTACAACCCGGACCAGCTGGAGTTCGTGGCGCCGGTGAACCTGCGGGAGGCCCTGGGGCTGCAGGATGGCGACGAGGTCACCGTCACGGTGGAGGACTCGGCGCCTGCGCACAAGTGGGTTGCCCCGCGGGGCGTCAGCCCTGGCGTTGGGGCTGGGGTTGGTGCGGGTGCAGATGTTGATTCCGGGGCCACGGAGCCTGGTGAGCCTGACCTGCCCGGCCTGCAGACCGGCCAGGCCCGGATCACGGTCGACCTGTCGACCGGACCGCTGCAGTGCCAGGTCCTCTGGGCGATCACGCAGCAGGGCGTCTCGGTCTCGCTCTTCGGCGGAATCCCGCACGTCGGCTCCACCGCCCTGGCCATCCCCCGGCCGAGCCTGAAGGACCCGACCCGGACCAGCGCCACCTCGTCGGTGCTGAACGTGACGGGGCACAAGGACGACGCGCTGGCCCGCCGGCTGGCGGAGTCGCTGGCCGCCGGATTGAACCGGGTCGCGGCGGTGACCGCAGGGGTCCACGCCGGCCCCGAGGGGGTCTACGACCTGTCGCCCGAGGATCTGAAGCGGATCGTGAACATCGTCGGGCGGATCGACGAGATCATTCGGATGGCGGCGGGGAAGGGAAAGGTGTAGGAAGAAACCCCGGCAGGGAAGCGGAACGCTTCTCGGCCGGGGTTCTGTCGTAAGCGGCCAGGTTGGATCTGTACTCTCCGCTCTTCCCGAGCGCCAGCCTGCACGCTTCACCCCCACGCGCGTGGGGACGATACCACGGGACGGACACCACCTAATCCCTCCTCCGGTTCACCCCCACGCGCGTGGGGACGATCCTCTCTCGATGGTCCCCGAACGTCGCCAGCCCGGTTCACCCCCACGCGCGTGGGGACGATGTCATGATCGCCGGTGCGCCGTGGCGGGTTCTCGGTTCACCCCCACGCGCGTGGGGACGATCACGGTGGCACAGGAAGTGCAATAGCGTACCGCGGTTCACCCCCACGCGCGTGGGGACGATGAAGGAGGCGAGAACCTGAATCGAAACTACAACGGTTCACCCCCACAGATCATGTCCCGTCAAGTGGTGTACTTTGGGTTCCCGAAATCGTGTTTCCGTTAGTCGGCGCTGAGCGCCAGGAAGTCGGTGCTGCTGACACTTTGGTTGCCG
>Ga0134099_1000759_pt1 | contig 34710 bp, 36 predicted proteins | sample 10_taG_2_FD_105482 | JGI IMG/M metagenome (GOLD analysis project Ga0134099, IMG submission 105482) | Switchgrass degrading microbial communities from high solid loading bioreactors in New Hampshire, USA - 10_41_5_180_A2 metaG | ecosystem: Engineered > Bioreactor > Semi-continuous > Anaerobic >...
ATGCAGGGATAGGCACTTCCTTTCGACCAGAATTTTGTGTGGTAACTCAATTCTAATCGATGTGCCTTGTTCCTGCACTATTTTTTTCTCCGCGCTGTCCAATATGTATTGTAGTCCTACACCCGACAAACCCGTCGGGCCTGTTTCATATTGAAATAGCCGGGAATTAATGATAATATATCGGTGTTGCATATGACGGAAGATAAATTTTCCAAACGCATCATCGGGAAAGCAGCCTGAATCCGGAATAGTCGGTGCAGCATCCAAATAATAATCATATCGGAGGACACTATGGGTTATGCAAGACTTCTGAGCATTATCCTGCCTCTGGCCTTTTCGGGAGGGCCGATAACCGAAAAGCCCGGTCCGTATGAGCTCGAGGGTTCAATTCTCGCCGCTCTGCAGTTCTTTTTCACCATGATGATAGTGATCGGGAAATTCAAGACTGTCCGTATATCGGCGTCTATTTTGTCCGCCATCACAGGCGGGGCCGCGTTTGTCGTGTATTATATAAACCAGACCTCGGTCGGAAACCCGCTTTATTTCGGTCCCCTTGCGATTTTCGGGGCCGGCGTGATATACGGCACCGTTATAGCGGTCATATTAATTATCGGTGTCGTGAAGCAAAGAAAGCTGAAAAAGTCGGTTGCAGAAAGAGTCGCTGCCGGACCATATAAAAAGCGCAGGTTTGACGACTGACATTCCGGAATAACGCAACTCTACTATTAGTAATTCTTTTAATATTAAAGGCAGGATCGGACCATTGGATCTGTTATCTGTGATTTTTCTGGGCTTGGGTCTTTCCATGGATGCGTTCGCGGTTTCGGTGACCAACGGGCTCGTCGTTAAGCGTCTCAGGCTTCGGTTTGCCCTGAAGATGGCGCTTTGCTTCGGAATTGCACAGGCGGTGATGCCTTTTCTCGGATATACGCTGGGAAGAAGCTTTGCCGATTATATTGTCGCAATCGACCATTTTATAGCATTCGGTCTTCTCGCGTTCATCGGCGGAAAGATGATAATTGAGTCTGTCAAATCCAAATGTGACGACGGGGGCTCCGGGGAGGAGACCGATTTCCGCACGCTTTTGGTAATGGCCATAGCCACAAGCATCGATGCGCTCGCGGCCGGGGTCGGCTTTGCCTTTGTCTCACGAACCCCCGAATCCCTGACGATTTTTCCCGCAGTCGGGATCATCGGCGCCGAAACATTTCTGCTCTGCACCGCGGGGGCCTACATCGGCCGGCTCTGCGGATGCAGAATAAAGAAGGGAGCCGAGATAGTGGGAGGCATCGTTCTCATACTGATCGGCATAAAAATACTTATAGAACATCTCTGAATTTTTTGCGTCCTCCGCATAAAAATATCTTGACAGCGGCGGTTATGGCTGATAAAATAATCGAGCAAAGAAAGTAGGTTGCCGCAACAGCCTCACCCGCAGCTTAAGCGAACGGGTCGATAACGGTTGGATAACGTTGTCTATTGTAAAGGCAGGCGGCATTGCGTCTGCTTTTTTAATTTGGCTGGAGGTGTTTTAGCATTAGCAATTTTACTCATCAGATCAACGAGGAAATTCGTGACAAGGAAGTCCGCCTTATCGGAGAGGACGGAACGCAGTTAGGCATTGTTTCCGCCCAGGAAGCGCTTGCCAGAGCGCAGGCAAAGGAGCTCGACCTTGTCAAAATTGCTCCGAAGGCTCAGCCCCCGGTCTGCAGGATCATGGACTACGGGAAGTTCCGGTTCGAGCAGGCAAAGAAGGAGAAGGAAGCCCGCCGCAATCAGCATGTTGTTGAAATCAAGGAAATCCGCATGTCGCCCGGTATCGACAAACACGATTTCGAGGTCAAACAGCGCAGCGCCCAAAGATTTTTGAGCGACGGAAACAAGGTAAAGGTATCGGTGCGATTCAAGGGACGCGCCATTACGCATACTTCGCTCGGTGAACAACTGCTTATCCGTTTTTCCGAAGGACTGAACGATATTGCTAATGTGGAAAAAGCACCAAAGCTTGAGGGACGGAACATGTCGCTGGTTCTCGCTCCCAAAAACACAAAGCCGGACGCGAAACAATCATAGATAAAGGAGATATACTGCGATGCCCAAGATAAAAACGCATAGCGGCGCTGCCAAGCGCTTCAAGCTTACCAAAAACGGAAAAGTAAAGCGCGCACACGCCTTCAAGAACCACATTCTTACAAAGAAGAGCACAAAGCGCAAGAGAGGACTTCGCAAGGGAGCTTACGCCGATGAGACCAACACGCCGGCACTGAAGCGCATGCTTCCCTATATGTAAAAAGCCTTCTGTCGAAGGCTTAGGAGATATCTGACGATATCTCACGCAAACCTGTCGAAGGCTTTGGAGATATCTGACGAAATCTCGCGCGAACCTGTCGAAGGCTTTGATATCCCAACATGATCCCAACGGAGGATCGAATCCGGCGGATTTATTGCCCGTTTAAAGAATGTGACGAAAGGAACGATCAGATATGGCTAGAATCAAAGGCGCTCTGATGACGCGCAAAAGAAGGAAAAAAATACTGAAGCTCGCGAAGGGTTACTGGGGCGCAAAGTCCAAGCATTTCAAGATGGCGAACCAGGCCGTCATGAAGTCGCTTAAATATGCGTATATCGGACGCCGCCTGAGGAAGAGGGATTTCCGCAAGCTCTGGATTACCCGTATTTCCGCCGCGGCCAAGATGTGCGGAATGAACTATTCCACCTTTATGCACGGCCTGAAGCTTGCGGGGATCGAAATGAACAGAAAGATGCTCGCGGAGCTCGCCGTAAGCGACATGGAGGCGTTCGCGGCCCTTGCCGGAAAGGCAAAAGCCGCTTTGAAATAACCGAAAAAACAGGCTGCAGATCGCCCATGGTTCAACATGGATATCTGCAGCTATTTATTAAAATTCGTATGAGGTGCGGTTTATGAGTTATCTCGAAATAAGGAAAGCAAAATCCAGGGAAGATGCCGCAAGCATAGCCGGTCTTGCCCGCGCCATCTGGACCGAGCATTATACTCCCATAATCGGCGCTTCTCAGGTCGAATACATGCTGAATAATCTTCAGAGCGCCGACAAAATCGCCGAGAAAATGGCTTCCGGCGAGGATTATTACATGGCGTACCTGTATGGAAGGCTGATCGGATACATGGCAATCTGCGCCGAGCCCGACAGAATGTTCCTCTCGAAGCTGTACATCGAGAAGGATTTTCGCGGCCGGGGCATAGCCAGCCAGTTCGTAAGGCTTCTGATCGACGAGGCAAAAGCCGCCGGAAAAAGTAAAATCGCGCTGACGGTGAACAAGAAAAATCTGACCTCCATCTCCGTTTACAAAACGATGGGCTTTGAAATCGAAGGGGAGCTTGTTACCGATATCGGCGGCGGGTATGTAATGGACGACTATGTAATGGTAAAGAATATTTAAACAAAAGCGGCCGAAAAATTTATCAATTGTTTAGAAACGCGATAGGTTTTTTTTATCGGGAAGGATTATCATGAAAACAGTACCCCGGTAAATCACAATTCAATGCCCTGCGGCAGAATGGAGGTTTCCCATGAGGAAGAAAAAGCACTTTTACACGGTGGTATCCCTTATCGTGGGCGTGATAATTCTTACAACCGCGGCGGCCGCCAATTTTGAAAATGCGAACGGTTACACCGCGTACAAAAACGCTCTGAAGAAGATGCTCTATGCTGATAATTTTACCGCCTCTTTGGATATGGAGCTGATCTACAACGATACCACGCAATACCGGAGCCGTGTCGATTACAAGCTTGACAAAGACGGGGAAGTCGCGGAGTATACGGCGGCAAAAGAGCTTGAGGGCGCCGCCAGCTATGAAAACGAGACATGGGTAGTTAAAAGGAACAGCGAAGCGAAGGACGGAACCAATTACATCCGCATATCGCGGAGCGGGAGCGAGTGGCATATAAACAGGAGCTACGACTTCGGCATTACGCCCAGCTTCGGTGACGACGAGGTAACCCGTAAAACAATCCGTTTCGTGGAACTGCTTGCCGATACGTTTGTCGGCGATCTGAAAAACAACTTCGTACTCACGTCCAATGAAAACGGCGTCAAGTCATACCAGATCATTTTAAGCGGAAATCAGCTTCCGGAGTATGTCACGGCAGGCATCTCGGTGTTGTATAGCGCCGCGAAGCAGGGCGCAAGTTCGTTCGTCGTTTACGACGAGAAACTCGACACCAGCGCCGAAGACTTTGACAGAATATCCTCCGCCGCATGGAGAATGCTTTCCGAAAAGGGTCATAAAGGAGTGGTCTACGTTAAGGAAGACGGATCGCTGGTCTACTTCGCCACAAGCGACCTCTACTACCAGTCGGAATATTATAAGCCCGATATGACCAAACTGGACGATGTCTTCCGTACTCTGAAAACGGAACCCGTTGTCGAAACAGCGAAGTGCTTTATTACCGTCGATTCCGAAGGAAGGCTTGTCAGCAACACCCTGGAGGGAACCCTTTCCGCATTTGACATGGAAGGCAACAAGCATTCCATCACGCTCAGGATCTCCGTCAATATCAGCGACCATGGCACAACGGTCATCGACATGCCCGTTATCCCCGAGGAAGACACCGTGTATGACTACTCCGAATATGGGTTGAACGAAAACTACTCATACAGATTGACCACGGGCGGCGTAACCAAAACGGTCATTATCACTGAAGACAAAGAAAAAGCTCTGGATGCCCTGCAGTCGGAGGCTGTAGAGGAATTGCCCGAAGAGAACGAAATTTCCGAGGGTTGATCGCCTGCCGGAAAGATAATTCCATCCACGGTTAAGCTACTAAAAAAGGTGGGATGTATGAAAGCACACGCTGTTTTCGTGCATCCCAGCCTTTGCTGCATAGGAGTGACATTTTGGATAAGATACTTGAAGTCAATCAGCTGACTAAGCTTTACAGGAACGGGAGAGGGATATCCAGGCTCAGCCTGACGCTCGAGCGCGGAGACGTCGTCGGGCTTCTCGGGCCCAACGGATCCGGCAAAACGACCGCGATGAAGGCGATAGTGGGACTTAACCACGCATCTTCCGGCAGTGTGCGGATTTTCGGATACGATATAGAGACCGAATATGAAAAGGCCATGGAGAAGGTTGGATGCCTTATCGAGGCTCCGGCCATTTATGAGTTTTTAACGGCTTATGCCAATCTTAAACTCATGAGCCGGTATCATCCGGGCATTTCAAAGGACAGAATCGACGAGATTTTAAGCATTGTCAGGCTCGACCGCTATAAAAAAGACAAAGCGGGGCGCTTCTCCCTCGGAATGAAGCAGAGGCTCGGCCTCGCGATGGCGCTTCTCTCGGAGCCGGAGCTTATCATTCTTGACGAACCGGCGAACGGTCTGGATATCGAAGGAATAATAGAAGTCAGGGAGATCATACTGAAGCTTTCCAAAGAGAAGGGAGTCACCTTCCTTATTTCAAGCCATATCGCAAGCGAGATCGAAAAGACCTGCAACAAGGTTGCGATCCTGCATGAAGGCGAGATGCTTTCCTTCGATACGATGGAGGACGCACTCAAGCTGAACCCGACGCTCGAGGACTATTTCCTTGAGAAGGTTCGCGACAAGCGCGGGCCTGTCATTCTGTAGAAGGAGGCGGCGTTATGAAGCTTTATCTTGCGGGGGTCCGAAACGAGTTTGAGAAGCTGCGCGCAAAAAAGAAATACTTCGTTTTTCTCATTATTGAAATTGCAATCTGCGTTTTGCTTCTACTGATCGAAACCGCGCTCAAGCGTGTGAGCGGCGGACTTTTCAATATCGGAATAGTCGATATGTCTCTTGTGATGCTGACCTTCTTTATCCAGGTGTATATCCCCCTGATTATATTCATGGCATCCTGCGATCTGTTTTCCACTGAGATTCAGGACGGAACGATCAAGGCTGTGCTTATGAGACCCATCAGCCGGCTGAAGATATTTCTAGGGAAAATTACGGCCATAATGCTTTTGGCTTGCGTGTTTCTGGCTTCGCTGTTTATTACCACGATACTGATAGAAGCCCTCTTTAGCGGAGGAGTGCGGAACTTCTGGGTGAGTTTCGGCGCATATGCTCTTGACATTGTGCCGCTGTTCATCCTGCTGCTAATGGCCGTACTTATAAACCAGTCCACAAAGAGCTCGACGCTTGCGATGTTCGTTCTTATTCTAACATACACGCTGCTGATGATCGTCGGCATTTTGATTCCGCAGCTGAGCGGCCTTTTGTTTACGGGCTACAGCCAATGGCACAACATATGGATTGGACAGACTATCCCCTTCTGGCCTATGATTTCAAAGATAGGTTTGCTTGCGGGTTACGGAACGATATTTATGAGCGCCGGATATTACCTGTTTGACCGCAGGGAGATATGACGGACGAATTTCGTCGCACACGCAGAGAATTAATACCGGCCGCGGCTTATTTATCCCCGGGCTGCCGCGCACCGAAAGGAGCGAATACCGATGAGCCTGAGACGGAAGTTCGTGATTTCAAGCATTCTGATGTTCGTGGTTCCGGTGCTGCTTATTGCCTTTCTTACCGCGGCCGTGCTGGCCGTTTCCGTCCTTACCCATTCCTCGGAGCTGCAGAACATGATCGATATCGATTCCGAGATTACTGAGGAAGAACTCAGGCCGGGCGGGCTGCTTTTCACCCCGATCATGTTTTGGGGAATAGCGTCGACGGCAATCGTGGCGGCTACCTGCGCGGTGGTGGTCCTGACGCTTTCGCGCGCGATCCTCACGCCGCTGAAGGAGCTGAAAAAGGCCGCGGAAAACATTCGGGACGGGAACCTGGATTTCGAAGTCCTTAACTCCAAGCTGTCCGAGATAAACGAGCTGTGCGTCGCAGTCGACAATATGCGCATGAGGCTGAAAAAAGAGGTGGCTGACAGGCTGGCATATGAAAAGGAGCGCTGCCAGCTGTTAGCCAACATTTCCCACGACCTGAGGACCCCGATAACCTCGATTAAGGGTTATGTCGAAGGAATGCGCGACGGAGTCGCAAACACGCCGGAAATGCAGGAGCGCTATCTCAACACGATATATGCGAAAGCATGCTCCATGGAGCGGCTTGTAGATCAGATGTCGGACTTTTCACAGCTTGAGCTGGGCAGGATGCGCTTTTATTACGAACCGTGCAGCGCGCCTAAGTTCATTATGGAGTTGGCCGAGGAGTTCCGCGTCGATCTTGAATCGGAAGGGGCGATTCTCGAAACCGACCTTCCGGAAACCGACATCATGGTGAACATCGACCGGGAGAAAATACGCAGGGTGTTTCTCAATTTGCTCAGCAACTCGCTGAAATACCGCTCCGAACGGCCGCTGATAGTGCGGATTTACGCAAGCGCCGCCGACAGGGGCATTCTCATCTCGGTGAAGGATAACGGCCGCGGGATCGCGAAAGACGAGATAAACCGGGTGTTCGAGGGCTTTTACAGGGGAGACCCCGCCCGCACGAACAGCACCCGGGGCCATGGTCTGGGTCTCTCCATCTCAAAACAGATTATTGAAAATCACCACGGGAAGATATGGATCAAGAGTGAGGAAAACGTCGGCACGGAGGTAAATATATACCTGCCGGCCTTGCGGAGCGGGGTGTTGTCTTGAAAATTCTGATAATCGAAGATGATCTGAGCATTGCCGAGCTTGAGCGCGATTACCTTGTCATCAACGGCTTTGAGTGCGACATAGCCGACAACGGGATCAAGGGTCTGGAGATGGCGCAGAAAAACGATTACGCGCTGGTGATTCTCGACATAATGCTGCCGGGGATCGACGGCTTTGCGATCTGTTCGAAAATACGCGAAACAAAGGATATTCCGGTCCTTCTGATTTCTGCGAAGAAGGACGAGATAGACAAGATCCGCGCATTCGGGCTAGGCGCGGACGACTACATGACGAAGCCCTTCAGCCCGGCGGAGCTGGTGGCGCGCGTGAAAATGCATATCAACAGGTATGACAGGCTTACGGGCAGGAAGGATAAGACGTCTAAGATTAAGGTCCGCGGTCTCGAAATTGACAAGGACGCCCGCAAGGTGACGGTATCCGGCGTGGAAAAGCAGTTCACCGCAAAGGAGTTCGACCTGCTTCTGTTTCTTGCCGAAAATCCGAACAGGGTTTTCAGCAGGGAAATCCTTTTCGACAGGATCTGGGGTATGGACTCGATAGGCGACGTGGCTACGGTGACCGTACATATCCAGCGGATACGGGAGAAGATCGAAGCCGACACGCAAAATCCCCAATATATCGAGACCGTCTGGGGAGCGGGGTATAGATTCAGGTCATGAAAAAATTCAATATGTCTTATTGTACGCTCTGCCCGAGAGAATGCGGAGCCGACAGAACGGCCGAAAGCCGAAGCAAAACCGGAGCGGGCCTTGCCGAAGGCAGACGCGCCGAACCCGCCGGGTTTTGCGGAGGCGGCCCGTCGGTGAAGCTTGCGCGGGCGGAGCTTCATTATTGGGAGGAACCCTGTATAAGCGGCTCGAACGGGTCGGGGGCCGTATTTTTTTCCGGCTGCCCGCTGAAGTGCCGCTTTTGCCAGAACTACAGGATAAGCGACGGGAACTTCGGCGCTGAAATAACGACCCGCAGGCTTTCGGAGATATTCCTGGAGCTTCAGCAGAAAGGCGCGCACAATATAAACCTCGTAAGTCCCACGCATTATGTGCCGTGGATTACAGAAGCACTTGACATGGTGAAAGGAAAGCTTTATATTCCTGTCGTATACAACTCGGGAGGATATGAATCGGTTTCCACCATCAGGCTGCTTGAGGGCTATATCGATGTATATATGCCCGACCTGAAATACATGAGTCCGTATATGTCAAATCGCTACTCGTCCGCTCCGGACTATTTCGAAAGGGCCTCCGAAGCGATTCCGGAGATGTACCGGCAGACGGGGCCGGTCGTCTTTGACGAACACGGTATTTTGCGGCGCGGCCTGATAGTACGGCATCTCGTGATTCCGGGAGGGGTCTCCGATTCCGTCAGCCTGTTCAACTGGCTCTATAAGGCGATTCCCGCCGAAAACATACTTGTAAGCGTTATGAGCCAGTTTACACCGTGCCACCGAAGCCCGGAATACCCCGAAATAAACCGCAGAGTAACGCCGTCCGAATACGAGACCATAGCCGAAACGGTTCGCCGGTACGGCTTCAGAGGCTATTTCCAGGAAGCCGATTCGGCGCGCGAGGAGTATACGCCTCCGTTTGATCTGACGGGAATATAGTCATCCGGGCAGCATTTTGAGCCGACGGGCTTAGCCGCCGCGGCACTCGGATTCGTATTTACGAAAAAAGTAACATCGTCGTCATATTAATGGTGATATTTATAGCATTGTTTTTACATTTTGACATGAAACAAAAGTATACAAATGCCAAACGGATATGGTATACTTTAGCTTATAAAAAATATCGACGGGTGAAGCGGATGAACGACGACGTTATTTTGCGGCTGGACAAAATAGAGAAAAGCTTCGGAACCAATAAAGTACTAAATGGTATCGATCTCACAATAAAGCGCGGGGAGTTCATCACCCTGCTCGGCCCTTCCGGCTGCGGAAAAACCACCACCCTGCGCATCATTGCGGGCCTCGAAACCCCTGACGGCGGCCGGGTGCTGCTGGAGGGGAAGGACGTGACGGACGAGGAGCCGAACAAGCGAAACGTCAACACTGTTTTTCAAAGCTACGCTCTGTTTCCCCACATGACCGTCGAGGGCAACATCGGATACAGCCTTCGGCTGAAACGCGTCGACAAGGCGGTAATACGCAAAGCCGTCGACGAAGCGCTGGAGCTTGTACAGCTGTCGGGCTTCGGGAAACGGATGCCGCATGAGCTTTCGGGAGGGCAGCGCCAGCGCGTGGCCATTGCGCGGGCTATCGTGAACCATCCCAAGGTTCTTCTTCTTGACGAGCCGCTGGGAGCGCTCGACCTGCAGTTAAGGCACCAGATGCAGATTGAGCTCAAGCGGCTTCAGACACGCCTGGGCATTACGTTCGTATATATAACGCACGATCAGGAAGAAGCCCTCAACATGTCCGACCGCATCGCGGTGATGCGCGACGGGACGTTTGAGCAGGTGGGGACGCCGACAGAAGTGTACGACCGTCCGAAGACAAGTTATGTTGCGAACTTCGTTGGTTCCGCAAACATTTTGACCGGCATTGTCGGGAGCACGGCCGGAGGTCTTGTGGAATTCAGCAATCCCTGCGGCGCGATGCTTGCCAAAGCCGACGGCGGGAATTATGCTCCCGGGCGGGAGATTACCGTCGCGGTGCGCAGGGAATATATAGACCTCGTCCCGGAGGACGCCGCTGAAGGCGGCGCAGGAAAGGGACTTGCCGCCGTGGTCAGGGAGAAACGCTTTGCCGGAGGCGTGCTGCAGATCATAGCGATGCTCGCGGACGGCAGCGAGGTTGTCGCAAGCCGGCACGGCATCGATTCCCCGCTCCGGACGGGCGATAAGGTAACGGTAACGTGGGCGCCTGAAAACGCCGTCATCGTGGATTCGGAGGGTGCCGAATGAGCGGGAGCACTCGTGTATCGCGGAAAAAGAAGGGCGCCGGACTTTCTTTGTTAAGCGTCATGCCTTTATACGTTTTCACCCTGCTTTTCGTCCTTGGCCCGCTCGTATATCTGGTGGTATTGAGCTTTCTTGAGCGCGAGGAAGTATGGGGCGTAGTCAACAGGTTCACCATAAAAAATTACCTGAGCATATTCGAACCGATTTACCTGAAAACCTTTTATGAATCCGTAAAGCTCGCCCTTGTCAGTACGTCTCTCGTCGCGATTATCGGCTATCCGTTCGGTTACTTCATGGCAAAGCTGAACGCCGTCTGGCGAAAACGCATGATGATGCTCCTTATGGTGCCGTTCTGGATTAGCTCGCTTATCCGGCTTTACGGATGGATAATAATCTTCCGGGCAAACGGCACGCTTGACTGGATTCTGATGGGCATCGGCATCACCGACGCTCCGCTCAAGCTGCTGTATACATATCCGGCGGTTGCAGTCGGCATGGTGTACGCCCTGCTTCCGTTCATGATATTCTCGGTGTATTCAAGCGCGGAAAAGCTTGACTGGAGCCTGGTGGAAGCTGCCAGAGACCTCGGAGCGACCAGATGGCAGGCGTTCCGGACGATATCGCTTAAGCTGACGCTCCCGGGGCTTCTGTCCGGCGTCGTACTGACCTTCATCCCTTCCATGGGGCTGTTTTTCATCGCCGACATACTCGGAGGAAACAAGGTTGTCCTCGTGGGAAACATCATACAGGAGCAGCTGATGAAGGCGCATAACTGGCCTTTCGCGGCCGCCCTGTCGGTCGTGCTGATGATCCTTACGAGCCTGATGATCCGCATGTACAGGCTTATTACGCGCGTGAAGGATCTGGAGGGGCTGGTATGAAGAACAGAACCAAACTCCCGAACGTATATCTCGCTTTCATCCTTGTTTTAATGTATATCCCGATCCTGCTTGTCATATTGTATTCCTTCAACGAAAGCAAAATAAGCTCCGTATGGGGCGGTTTCTCCCTGAAATGGTATGAGGAGCTGTTCCGTGACAAGGCCCTGCTCGAAGCCATGGTGAACAGTATAGTACTGGCCACGGTGAGCAGCCTGTCGGCGGCCGTTATCGGCACCCTCGGGGCGGTGGGGATGGCCCGCGCAAAGCTCCGCAGCAACGGAATTATCGAGTATATCTCGACGCTTCCCATCATGATGCCTGAGATTATTCTCGGAATCATTTTTCTCCTGTTTTTCTCGCTTATCGGGCTTCCGTTCGGTATGACGACGCTCATCATAGCCCACACCTCGTTTTGCATACCTTACGTATTTATCCTGGTGAAAGCCCGGCTTGCCGGAATGGACAAAAGCCTGGTAGAAGCCGCGAGAGACCTCGGCGCAAGCGAAATGCGCGCGTTTCTGGATGTAACCTTTCCGCTTATCCTTCCGGCCATTGCATCGGGAATTCTGCTCTCCTTCGCCATGAGCCTAGACGACGTCGTCATAAGCGTATTTGTCACCGGCGTCAATACCAACACCCTTCCCATCAAAATCTACACCCAGCTTAAAACCGGCGTAACGCCGAAAATAAACGCGCTATGCACTTTAATGTTCGTTATCACGCTTATACTTGGTTTACTGTCCGTCCGTCTGAGCAAAGTTCAGAATAAACCCGTAAAATCCGAAAAGGAGGAATCACTTTGAAAAAGGCATTGGCCCTGTTTGTTTTCGCAGTCATGTTAGCAAGCATTTTTACGGCCTGCGGTACGGGAAACGAGCCGGCAAAGGCTTCCCCCGGAGCGTCGGGCGCGCCGTCCAAAGCCTCGGGCACGCTAAATCTGTTCACATGGGAAGGCATGTTCCCTCAGGAAGTGCTGGATGCGTTTACCGAGGAAACAGGTATAGAGATAAATTACAACAACTTTGACTTCGATGAGACCATGCTGACAAAACTGCAGGCGGCAAAAGGCGGAGACTATGATCTGGTTATTGCCGACGACTACATCATCGAAACGGTCATAGCCGAGGGTCTGGCGCAGAAGCTCGATAAATCGAAGCTAAAGAACTATTCCAATATTAATGAAATATATCAGGGACAATTTTATGACCCGAAAGACGAGTACACCGTCCCGTATGGCGCGGGCATACAGACGATCGTTTACGATCCGGACCTTGTCGACATCGATATCAAGGGTTACGCCGATTTGTTCGACCCGTCCCTGAAGGACAGCGTCGGAACGATTGCAAACTACCGCGTTATCAACGGCCTTGCCCTGAAGGTGCTGAACGAGAGCTACAACACAGAGGACGTCGACAAGATCAGGAAAGCCGGCAATAAGCTGCTTGAGCTTGCTCCGAACATCAGGGTCATAAAGGACGACAACCTGCAGGACGACCTGATTTCGGGCGAAATATCGGTGGGCGTCATGTACACGTCCCAGGTAACCATGGCGAAGATCGCGAGACCAGACCTCAAAATCGTGTTCCCCGAGGAGGGCATCGGCTTCGGAATAATGGCGGGATTCATTCCGTCCAAAGCGCCCAACCCGGATGCAGCCCACGCGTTTTTGGATTATATACTGCGGCCGGAGGTTTCAGCCAAGTGCTTTGAGTGGCTGGGATATTACTGCACGACCAAGGCTGCGGAGCAATATATCAGCGACGAGTATAAGGAATTTCTGACATTGCCTGCCGACTTTACAGGCGACATGGAAATGATTCGGATCGTCGGGGCGGAGGCCGAGGAAGCCCACACCCAGATATGGACCGAGTTTAAAATAGCCGCGGGGCAGAATTAGGTTCTTTCGCTGCCGCGTGAGGCATGTTCAGATATAACAGGAGCAGGGTACCAACCGATGAAAGGGTGGTACCCTGCCTTTATATGACGGGCATGTCCCGAAGCTTAAGCGGAAGCGCTATATTAATTACCGCCTCTCAGCTTTATCGGCACATATATATCAAGTTGGTGGTAACCAAGAGCGGCCTTAATCTCATCAGTGGGATTCAGCATGTGACAGAGCGTCCGATGGCCGGGGCGCTCGTCGAGCTCAAACCCGCTGGTTTCCACCCACCTTTTTATTCCTTCATAAACCCGACCGCTTATGTCGTCATCTCCATCCACAGATATCGCGGCGGCGTATAATCCGCCTTCAAACTCAATGAGCTCATATGGCGCCGTGTCCTCTTCCGTTACCCAGTCTTCGACAGCCCAAATCCAGACAGCCCTCATATCTTCCTCAAACCAGAGAAAATCCGGAGCTCCATAGATGAGCTTTTTAACAAGATGCATATGCTCCTCCTGCCATTGCTGAAAGCATCCCATTACATTTTCCATGGTATCCAGACCGGAGGAAAACGCCCTGAAGGGGTTTATCTTAACAACCCTGACCTCGGGAGCTCTTTTCATCTTTTCGGTCACGTCTGCCAACCGGATTACATTGGAAGCGTTGCCTTTATAATTGACGCTTATAAGTTCGCCTTCAATTTCCTTTGCCTTTTCGTAAAGCATTTTTACGTCGGATTCTTTACTAAAATCGGCTTGCTTTATCTGTCTTATAAACTCAAGGACGATTTCTTTCAGTTCATGCAATAAGGCTACTTCTTCGTCAATATCGTTTACCTTTTTACCAAGCACCTCTAAAACGACTTCGGAGCCGGAGCTATTGAAAATTCGTTGAATATCCTTGATACTAACGGACAGCTTGCGCAAAATTAGAATTTGCTCCAACCTCTTGACCGCGGCTTCGTCATACAGCCTGTATGCGTAATCGCTGCTTCTATAGCTGGTTATCAATCCCATGTCTTCATAATAACGAAGTGTGCGTGCTGATATATCATACTTTGCTGATATATCTCTGATTTTAATTAAGTTACTCATATAGTCCTCCCACAAGAATTTGTACATATTTTAATAGTTTACCCAACGGAAGAGTCAAGAGTAATTTGAAACATCGGCTATATTTGTAAGAAAAAACAGTCAAGCTTAAATTGAGCAGGGGCAGTTTAGCTGTCCCTACTCGATTTATCATTGCAATATATTTCGATATCTTTTGGCATCTGATCCCAGCAAGCCGCCGGCATTGACGTTTCGTGCGGCGGTGCATATCGAAAGCAAAAACAGTAAAGCCTAAATACGGGACAAAAAACCGTTCATGACAATGGGAGGGCATTATTTTATGTCGATTTGGACAATGGATTGCAAAATTCCCGAAAGGGAAAGCCTCATGGGGAATATAGAGACCGATACAGTAGTGATAGGAGCCGGACTTGCAGGAATATTGATTGCGAAGTTGCTGAAGGATAAGGGAACGGACGTTGTTGTGGTTGAAGCAGACCGCATAGCCGGAGGAAACACCGTCGGCACGACTGGAAAGATCACGCTTCAGCACAATCTGATTTATGCCGACATGATTAAGACGCTCGGCAAGGATAAAGCCCGGCAATATGCCGATGCAAACAAAGCTGCAATCCGGAAGTATGCCGAGCTTGTTCAGGGCATCGACTGCGATTATCACACATGTCCGGCATATGTCTATACGCTGCGGGACCCCGACGTGCTGCGCAGGGAGTGCGAAGCCGCGCTGGAGCTTGGGATTGACGCCGCCGTCACGCGCGAGACGGAGCTGCCGTTCGAGGTGAAAGGCGCGCTGAAATACGAAGGTCAGGCACGCTTTCATCCGCTGAAGTTCATTAAGGAGATATCGAAGGATCTGACGATATATGAAAAAACCCAGGCCGACACTGTAGTAAACGGTGCGGTGAATACAACGGGGGGAAAAATCAAAGCAAAGCATGTGGTAATAGCCACACATTATCCGTTTATCAACGCGCCGGGGTATTATTTTATCCGCATGCATCAGGACCGCACATACATGCTTGCCCTGCAGAACGCCACAAAAATGGACGGAATGTATATAGATGCCGACGAGGGCGGATACACTTTCCGCGGACAGGGCGAAATCCTGCTTTTCGGAGGAGAAGGGCACAGAACCGGCAGAAATAACCTGGGAGGCAGATATGAAAGGCTTGCGAATGCAGCCAGGCAGTATTATCCAAACTCGAATGAAATCGCGCGATGGTCGGCGCAGGACTGCGTGACACAGGATAATATACCGTTTATCGGCAGGTATTCGATGCTTACGCCCGACATGTATGTCGCGACGGGGTTCAGAAAATGGGGCATTACGAGCTCGATGGTCGCCGCGATCGTCATATCCTCGATGATTGCGGGGGAAGAGCTTCCCTATTCGGAAGTGTTCAATCCCGCGAGGTTCGATTTCGGGTCCTCGAAGCGCGGGCTTGCAAAGGATGTAAAGCAGATCGCGAAGGGCTTTGCGCTTCGTGTGGCTCCCGCGGACGAGGACAATCCCGAAATCATTCCCAAGGGAAGCGCCGCAATCGTGGAAATAGACGGAAAAAAGCGGGGCCTGTACAAGGATGATAACGGAACTATCCATACCGTTTCGGTAAGGTGCCCTCATTTGGGCTGCCAGCTTTCGTGGAACCCGGATGAGCGAACATGGGACTGCCCCTGCCATGGATCGCGTTTTACCTATGACGGCAAGCGCATAGACGGTCCCGCGGAAGAAAATAATATTTCCCGCAAAACAAGCTTCACGGGAAAAAGCAATGAGAGCACGCCCCGGATAAAGCCAGAAGACGGCAAGGAGAGGACCTTGCAGCAGTAATTCGCCAGAATAGCTGAGCGGCATAGCGATATATTGCATATTACGTTTTTATATATGTTAATGATCGCAATGTTTCGGCAAATATAGCGGTAAAGCGGCAAAAAAATGCTCCTCCAAAACGTTGGTGTTTGGAGGAATTATTTTTGCGCCTGTTTTGGAGACGGAAATGGTTTTTGCTTTACAAAGAGATCTCAACTTTGAACAAGCCGTCATCGGTGTATGAAATGTCAAGCTTTCCGCCGTACATGGAGACAATGCGCTTGACGCTCCGGAGACCGTAGCCGTGAAGTTCGCGGTCTTCCTTGGTGGTGGCCGGAAGGTCGCGGCGAAAATGCGGCCTGCCGGACGATACATCGAAGGTGTTTTCGACGCGAATATATAAGCCGTCGTTCGGTGCTTCGTTCTTTATAAGCAGTGAGATGCGCCGCTCTCCGTCCACCTTGTCGCAGGCTTCAACTGCGTTTTCAAGCAGATTTGACAAAATCACGCACAAATGGAGCTCGCTTGCCTTGGTTTTTATCATTCCGGGCAAATCTGTCTCAAGGGAGATCTGTTTCTTTTCTGCAAGGGGTTTCAAGCGTTGGATTGCGGCGGAAAGGGCGGGCATGTTTTCAATTATGGATATGTGAGCGAGTTCGAACTCGCGGACAAGCTCCCTGCAATACTTGTCGACATCGGTACTCAGGCCGTTATGGGCAAGACACAGGATTGTCTGGAGGTGCTTGCTGTAATTGTGTTCATATTCCCTGAGCTGTTCGAGGGAGCGGTGGACTTCAAGCGATAAAGCTCCCTGAAGGTCGATAAGCTTCCGCTCGTCGAGCTCGCGCATGCTTCGAACGGTAATCCTCATGATGATCAGAGATACCGTTATATATGTAACGGTGCAAAGCATGTATATAATCAAAGACCAGTCGGGAATCGAATCGTTGCCGAGCGCCCACATATAGAAAGCAAGCATGCAAAGCACCATCAGGGAAAAAGCTATGAGGCCGAGCAGAATATACCGCGGCAGGATCAGGGATTTCTCATTTCTGGGATTGAATTTAACTATAAAAACATATGTTAAAAAACATTGGATGCATCTTGAGAGGACAACGCAGGAGAGCGTAATGTACGATTCGCTGTAGACCATCAGGCGGAGGCTCTTGCTGAATAAAAAGACAAAAAGGGTTACAATGCCTTCGGATAAAAAAATAATGATAGTGAAAACGGATATTGCAGCGAGGTTGGTAAGCTTCCAGCCGAAGAAAAGCATTACGAGAATAACGCTGGCGGCAATGCAGGCGCCCGTGCTCAACGGCAGCGATTTTACGGATATATTTATGAAATATATCTGCAGGGCGCATATAATTATAAAGGCGGCGACTTTCCACGACGGAGGTTTTTTCATGCGGGTCATATGGAAAGTGGTTATGTAAAGTACGAAGGCCTCAATACAATTGAACAGCAAGGGTATCCATGTCCTGCTGATGCTCATTCCTTCACCCTCTTCGAGAAAAGCCGATAATAGCCGTTATTTGAACAGGGCGTAATCATTTACGAAGCTTTTGTAATACGTTCTTCCGACAGGGATCTTTTTGCCGTCCTTCATTGTAATGGTTCTGCCTGAGAAATCGGCTATATGCTCAATGTTAACATAATATCCGTTATGGCATCGTGATATGGGAGGCGCGACGAGACTGGACAGATTCTTAAGAGGTATGCTTGTCGGAAACACGCCTTGTTTTGCAACGAACGAGGAGCCGTTGCGCTTGCCCGTGATGTATATAATATCGCTGATCTTCAACGTAATCGTACGGTGGTCCGATGATATGGTGACCGAGGGGACCGGCCGGATGTCCAGGCAGAGCCTTTCGAGCAGTTTGTCGAGTTTTGGCTTGTCCACCGGTTTTCTGATATAGTCGTATGTATGCAGCTCGAAGGAAGATTCCATATAGTCGGGATATCCGGTTATGAAAATAAGGAAAAATCTCCGGTCGATCCTGCGGATTCTTCGCGCCACCTCCGTTCCGAGATGATCACCGAGGCCGATGTCCAGAAACAAAGCCGTATAGGGATTTGCACCCTTTTCTTCGATGAGGCGGAGAAGCGGAACGGGCGATTTATATGCGTCAACGGGGATCCGGAGGTTGTTTGCCCTTAAATAATCGCTGATAAGCCCGGTTATGAACCGGAGTGTAAGCTCGTCATCTTCGCAAACAGCAAAACGCATTTGGTTTCTCCTGCATCCGATGTCATTATTTTACAATACTGGGCTATTCGATTCTAGCATGACGCGGGTCAAAAGTCAATGAAATGTGTCGATTTATAGACTTTGCCTGTATTTTTCCGGAACTTTTCTGCGAATCGCTTAATTAGCTTGTCCGACAATATAATCCTTGCCGCGGCTGGAATGACGAACGTCCGATATGTCGATAAATCTGCAATGTGCCGATTTGCACTTTTTTTATGCTGTTTTGCACATCTCCATTGAAAGTGCCGTAAATTTATGTTTAAATGTGCTCGTCCCTGTGAAAACGATAGGCATTGTTAAAAAAGTGAATCTGACAGTCCGGATATCCGGGCGCATTCCCCGCGGTTTCCCCCGCACCGCCTGCCCCGACCGGACCGGACGGTTGACTCGGGCGAAGTCAGGAGGCATTGTAATGGATCTGGCACAGTTGTATTCTATTATTTATGTCTTTATCCTCTTGATGTTCTTTGCCGTGGGCATTTTGCTTTTTTATTTTTTTGCCGCAGCGTTAAGAATGCTGATCGGAGGGTTCAGACATCCGGCGGAAAAATCGAAAAAGCTGGATACGATAAAAGCGAATAAGCTTGTCGGACTGGCAATCTCGGGAGCGGGTGCCTTTACGGTTTTAGCGGGCGTAATCTTGTTCCCTGTCCTTGAGAACGCCTTTTCCGATCTTCCGCCCGAAATCATAACGATGTCCGCAAGGCTGGCAGCCGCCTGCGGCATTTTGCTTGTGCTTTTAGGATTGTCAAAAGCGCTGCTGTACCGCGTTGACCTTTACACCGATTCCATCGTTATTTTCAATGACATGAAGTACCGTGTCATTTATGCCGATGAGCTGGAATACATATACTGGAATGATAAAAAGTGCACAATAATAAGCCGGTCGGCACGCCCCGTCACTCTTTCGAAGGACATTTTCAAAGATTTGCAGAACAAGCTGCGCAACTATCAAAAACTGATCAATATCCCCGACATATAGTCGGGGTTAATTCTTTCCGAACTCCTGTCCTTGTCCGGCGGTTAATGGTTGTAAGCATTAGCCTTTGCATGCAGCGGTTTACAATGAATATAATAGATGGTATACTTCTTGGTACTAATACTCGTTATCCTTGGCGCTGAAATAAGTATACGGAGAAGTACGCCATGAAGGTTTTGGTTCTAAGCTACAACAGGGATGATGATCTGTTTTGCCCGGGTTCATGGGCTTGCGAAGAGCTCGTGAAGCGCTTCACCGAATGTGAATTCAGGTTTTTGAGAAAGGGGAAAGAGACCCTTGAGGATATGCGCTGGGCCGACGTTGTGACGGGGCATCCGTCCAGAAAGATGCTCATGGAAGCGGAAAACATACGTTGGCTTCATATCCAGTCGGCCGGAGTTGAAGGATATGCCGACAGGGGGATATATGCCAATCCCGATATAATCGTGACGCGAACCGCCGATGTTTTTTCGACGGCCATGGCCGAACATGCCATAGGCATGATGCTGGCGCTCAACCGGCTGTTTCCGAAGTATCTGCGCCTGCAGGCGGCCCGCCGGTGGGACCGCAGCGGCGAAAGATATGAAGTCGACGGGGCGGTCGTTCTGATGCTCGGTACCGGAAGCATCGCGGCGGAGGTGGTAAAACGCCTGAAGGGGTTCAATTGCAAAATAATCGGAGTAAGAAGAGACGCGGCCAGGGCGGCCGGGGGATATGATGCGATCTTCCCTTCGGAGAGATTGCACGATGCCCTTTGTGAGGCGGATTACATTATAAATTCATTGCCGCTTACGCCGCAAACATATAAGTATATCGGCTATGAAGAGTTTGCCGTAATGAAACCGCGGGCCATGGTGATTAATATCGGAAGGGGCGCCACCATAGACACAAACGCGCTGATCGACGCTTTGCGGTCGGGCCGGATAGCGGGCGCGGGCTTGGATGTGACCGACCCTGAACCTCTCCCAAGCGACAGCCCGTTATGGGATATGGAGAATGTAATTATTACGCCCCACAGCTCCGGCTTTTCGGACAACACCGACAGGCGGCGCCTTGAATGCTTTGCCTCACAGCTTCGGAAGTTTCTTTCAGGCGAACCGCTTGATTACCGGGTCGATTTTGCCATCGGCTATTAACCCGCCGGGGGAATCTGCCAAGGGGACGGTTCGGGTGCTGGAAAACCAGCAGAAGAGCCGTCCTCTTTTTGGGTCATTGCCGGGCCTTTATTACGTAGACCCGACAGAAGAACCGTTACCCTGTTGGGTTTTGATTTCGGATAAGTAGTTTTCGAGTATAAGAGAGGCCGCGACGGCGTCTACCGTTTCCTTGCGCTTTTTGCCGTGCCTGCCGGTCTCGGTGAGGATGCGGTGGGCGTCGACCGTTGTGAGACGTTCGTCACGCAAAATAACAGGCAGGCCGGTTCTTTCGCGGAGCGCGTCAGCGAATTTCCCGCTTTTTTCGGCACGGGGGCCTATGGTGCCGTTCATATTTTTGGGATAGCCTACAACTATTGCTGCGGGCTTTTTATCGGCAATGACGGCGCACACCTGCTCAAGCGTTCTTTCTTCGTTATAGCTTTTTATGACAAGCGTTTCGCCCGCAAGAGTCCCGGTCGCGTCCGAAATAGCTATGCCTGTCCGTGTGTCTCCATAGTCAATTGCCATTACCCGCATATTATCCAACCTCATGTTATAATCTCACAAATTAGAAAAAACGCACTCAAATTAAAGAAATGAATAATACCCATAAACTTAGGCTAAGTATAGCATTTTAATATATTAAATACAACAAATGATTATTATTCTAAATCTTATACTAATAATATAAATGGGATGTACATCACCGGAGACCTGGTATTTAACCAGACTTTTGCTGATGTACACCCCTATATCAGAGGAGGAATCTGAAGCCAACTGATTATCGGCGAATGCGTAATAGGATCTGGACCCGGGCTCTGAAACAAGCTAAAGGATTTTGTTTACATTGAATAAGGAATCAAGAACAAGCCATTGCTGATTGAAGAAGGAGTTGATCGTCCAATAGCTGACGCCGCCCAGCTGGAAGCTGTCTACAAGCCGCAGACGGGAGTCGATGCTTCTGGCGTCGTCGAACCATACTTCGTGGCGTCTGCCTTCCGCGTCGTAATAATTGAAAAACGGAGCCTGCGAGGTCTGGTCGAACTGGATCCGGGCGTTGACATTTCTCGCAAGGTTGACGGCTCCCACATTGGTCAGGGTGCGGGCGGCGGTTCCCTGAACAAACGGAAGCGTCCAGTCGTAGCCGTAGTTGGGCATTCCCATCAGTATCTTTTCACGCGGAATTGCGGTGACCGCATACCGAAGTACTCTTTCAACCTGATTTATCGGGGAGACGGCCATTGCCGGCCCATACGTGTAGCCCCACTCGTACGTCATCAGGATCACATGGTCCGCGAGAGTACCATGCACCGGATAATCATGCGCCACGTATAGCAATCCCGTCTGGGCGGCGCTTATTTTGGGGGCGAGAGCCGTGGTGATGATGTACCCCAGGGGACGCAGGGAATTGACGACTTTCTCGAGGAAAGCGTTGTACTTCTCTCTGTCCGCGGGATAGATATATTCAAAGTCAATGTCCAGCCCGGAGTAATTCTTCGAGCGCATATTGTCTATTACGTTTTGTATTAGCGTGTCCTGCACTTGCGGCGTGCTGAGAATGACATTGGCAAGATCGCTGTCGAAACTGCCGCCTTCATGGATATTGGTAATTACCATCATCGGGGCGACTCTTGCCTCTCTGGCCGCGGCAATAAGCCGTTCGTCGGGTATTGAAGCGAGACTTCCGTCCTCCCTCACCTGATAGCTGAAGATGCTCAGAAACGTAAGGTATGGCAGCGTGCTCCGCAAAGTTATGTCGCTGATATTCGGGAAAGCGTATCCGTTCACGTCGATCGTACGCTTCCTTAGATTTTCCGTCGGGATGTTAACTGTCTGGCCGACCTGAATCCGCGAGGGATTTGTGATCGAGGGGTTTGCCTGCAGGATTTGCTCGACCGTCACGCCATACCCTCGCGCCAGGGTGTACAGCGACTGCCCGGGACGCACTACATGGCGAATCGTTTCAACAGGTATGACAAGTGCCTGACCTACAACAAGGCGCTCCGGAACCTCGAGCTGGTTTTGGCTGATGATTTCCTGCTGCGAGACGCCGAATCTCTGGGAAATCGAATATACGCTGTCTCCCGGACGTACGGTATATATGACCAAATGCACCACTTCCCTCGAAAATGAATAGAATCCTGTACGTTCCCATTGTATGCGGAAGGTGTCTGGGCGGTTCCATAAAGGTTTGCGATTGTGAGCAAAAGCCGTCCCCCTGGCAGGAAGAGGCATCAAAAACCTTCTGAAAAATGAAAAAAATGATTGACCGCGGGGCGAATATGTGTTATATTAGTCGTACCTTTAAACAGGGGTTCTTTTTTTGTTGCAAAAAAAGCAACTTCCACCTGTGACAAGGGAGGCAAGACAGTCCAAATTATAAGGAGGTGCCGTTGATGCGAGTCAAGATTACCCTGGCCTGCACCGAGTGTAAGCAAAGAAACTACAATACGGTCAAAAACAAGAAGAACGATCCCGATCGTCTTGAAATGAACAAGTATTGCCGGTTCTGCCGCAAGCACACGGTCCACAGAGAAACGAAGTAGGAGGACGCTATGGCTGAGTTGAAAAAAACCGAAGGGAAGCAGAACTTTTTTGTTCGCTTCGGTAAGAAAAGCTCAAAGTGGTTCCGCGAGATGAGAGCAGAACTTAAAAAAGTCGTATGGCCGACTCCGAAGCAAGTCATGAACAATACATGGATCGTCATCGCGACCGTATTGGTCGTAGGCTTGGTTATTTCTCTTTTCGGTATAGCTGCGAATCAGGTGATCTCATTCCTGATCAGCCTGGCACGCTAAAGAGTTAGGAGTAAAAAATGTCAGACGAAGCAAGATGGTACGTAGTACACACTTATTCCGGCTATGAAAGCAAAGTCGCGGCAACGATAAAAACGGTCGTGGAAAACAGAAAGCTTCACGATCTGATTCTGGACGTCAACGTTCCGACCGAGATCGTTACCGAAATCAAGGACTCAAAGTCTAAAGAAGTCGAACGAAAAATCTTTCCCGGATATGTACTGGTCAAAATGATAATGACCGACGAAAGCTGGCACGTCGTGAGAAATACCCGCGGCGTAACCGGTTTTGTAGGCCCGGGATCGAAGCCGGTTCCGCTTACCGACGAAGAGGTTGCGGCCCTCGGTGTTGAGAAGCATGAGATCAAAGTGTCCTACGGAATAGGCGACAGCGTTAAGATCACCGACGGTCCGCTCGACGGTTTCATTGGAACCGTTGAGGATCTCGCGCCCGAGAAGAACAGAGTAAGAGTTGTTGTCTCGATGTTCGGAAGAGAGACGCCTGTCGAGCTTGCTCTCGATCAAGTCGAACCCGTTTCCTGACGAATGCGGCCATATTGCGGCATCAATGCCGTAATCCGCATTGCGTTTGCCGTGGGAGGAGAACCCTCCGAAAAGCGCGCTGCCGGTTGACGGCAAAAAAGCGCGCCCCACCACATTTATTCAAGGGAGGTGCCATTTTAAAATGGCTCAAAAAGTAATAGGATATGTTAAACTGCAAATCCCCGCAGGAAAAGCGACACCGGCGCCTCCGGTCGGCCCCGCGCTCGGCCAGCATGGTGTCAATATCGTGGGATTTACCAAGGAATTCAATGAACGCACCAAAAATGACGTCGGAATGATCATTCCTGTCGTTATTACGATTTATGCCGACCGTTCCTTCTCCTTTATCACGAAAACCCCTCCGGCAGCCGTTCTGATCAAGAAGGCATGCAAAATCGAAAAGGCTTCCTCCGTACCGAACAAGGACAAGGTAGCCACCATTTCAAAAGCGGACATCCGCAAGATCGCCGAATTGAAAATGCCCGACCTGAATGCCGCCTCCATCGAAGCCGCCATGAGCATGATCGCCGGAACCGCGCGCAGCATGGGCATACTTGTCGGTGAATAAGGAGGGTCATCATGTTTAGAGGTAAGAAATATAAGGAAAGCCTGAAGGCTTTTGACAAATCCGTACAGTATGATTCCAGAGAGGCTCTTGAGCTTGTTATAAAAACCGCCAAGGCTAAATTCGACGAGACTGTCGAGCTCCATGTCAAGCTGGGCGTCGACAGCCGTCATGCCGACCAGCAGGTTCGCGGCGCGATAGTTCTGCCGCACGGAACCGGCAAGAAGGTCCGGGTCCTCGTTATCGCAAAGGGCGACAAGGCCCAGGAAGCCATCGATGCCGGAGCCGATTATGTAGGAGCCGAGGAGATGGTCGATCGCATCCAGAAGGAGAACTTCTTCGATTACGACGTGGTTGTCGCCACTCCGAATATGATGGGCGTGGTTGGTAAACTCGGCCGTATCCTCGGACCGAAAGGCCTTATGCCCAACCCGAAGGCCGGTACCGTCACAATGGATGTCGGCAAGGCCGTGCAGGAGCTCAAGGCAGGTAAGATCGAATACCGTCTCGACAAGACCAACATTATCCACTGCCCGATCGGAAAGGTTTCTTTCGGCACCGAAAAGCTGGCGGAGAATTTTGACACGCTGATCGGCGCCATTATTAAGGCAAAGCCCGCGGCGGCCAAGGGACAGTATATCCGCTCCTGCGTCGTCGCTTCCACCATGGGCCCCGGCATCAAGATCAACCCCTCCAGAATTGCCTGATACAACCGGCCGGAGCCGTCGTGCGGCATATCGATGCCAAGCGTGAACATTTTTCTTGACAAAACCACAAAAAGTTGATATAGTGTATCAGCGTTCCAAAGACAGCAGGAAGCCCACGGGCTGTAAACGGGTTAAGCCGTCCCGCCGAGGAAATGGATATCGACCCGCGGCCGTGCCGCAGGCAGATGCATGGGAGTAATCCCGGTATAACCTTATCCATTGACTTGTATTGCGCCTGTATGTCTTTAGACGTACAGGCGCTATTTGGTTCATAATCAACGAATTCGAAATGGAGGAAAACGTAAAGGGTCTCCAACGAATTCGAAGAATTCAATGGAGGAAAACGTATAGTTTTCCAAACGAATTCGAAAGAATTCGTTGAATACTTTTTCTTGGAGGTGAATTCAGTGCCAAATGCCAAGGTCCTGGAGGAAAAGAAGGCCATGGTGGCCGCTCTTGCGGAAAAGCTGAAGAACGCCAGCTCGGGCGTACTGGTTGACTACAAGGGCATAAACGTGGCGGACGACACGAAGCTGCGTGCGGACATGCGCAAAGCGGGTGTCGAATACGCCGTCTATAAGAACACGTTGATCAGGCTGGCGGCTCAGCAGGCGGGACTCGAAGGGCTTGATTCCTATCTGAACGGGACAACCGCTCTTGCCATAAGCCTTACGGACGTTGTCGCACCCGCGAAGCTCGTTTCCGAGTATGCAAAGAAGATCCAGGGCAAATTCGAGATCAAAGCCGGATTTGTCGAGGGCAAAATCGTCGACGCGAAGGAGGTCGGCAATCTCGCGGAGCTCCCGTCGAAGGAAGTCCTCATTTCGAGAGTTCTTGCAGGGTTCAACGCGCCGATCAGCGGATTTGTCAATGTTCTCAACGCCAATCTGCGCGGACTCGCGGTCGCTCTCAACGCCATCCGCGAGAAGAAGGAGTCGGAGGCCGCCTGATTGCGGTGACAGCCGATCCGGAATTTATATCGGTTTAAGACCGATTGCGCGTCTGACGCGCTGAATCATACTTTATACTTTTAATTAAATTTGGAGGTTTACTACCATGAGTGAGAAAGTTGCAAAGCTTATTGAAGATGTTAAAGCTCTTACTGTTCTCGAGCTGAGCGAGCTCGTAAAAGCCCTTGAAGAGGAATTCGGCGTATCCGCCGCCGCTCCGGTTGCGGTTGCCGCCGCTCCCGCCGCCGCTGCCGCCGCTGCTCCGGCCGCCGAGGAGAAGACCGAATTTGACGTTATCCTTGCCGCTGTCGGCGACAAGAAGATCGACGTCATCAAGGTTGTCCGCGAAGTCACCTCCCTCGGTCTGAAGGAAGCCAAGGCCCTTGTCGACGAGGCTCCGAAGCCGGTCAAAGAGGCTGTCAGCAAGGACGAAGCCGAAGAGATCAAGAAGAAATTCGAAGCTGTCGGCGCGAAGATCGAACTCAAGTAATACCGATGCGAAGGTAATCAAGGGGACGATCCTTTCGATCATGGACGTGTCGCACGATCATGGTCAAAAGGATCGTCCCCGGGTTTTATTTATTCCGCGATCATCGAAGATTCGTCTCATTGGCTGCTGAAAGAGGTGTCGGGTTTGGACAGCATTCTGCGGGCTTTGGATTTTGATGCGCTCAGGTGGATCGTTATCGTCATTGCGGCGTTTGCGGTCGGGTTCGCCAAGACCGGAATAGGCGGAGTGACGATGCTTGTCATACCCGTTCTTGCCGGTGTTTTCGGCGGCAGGGATTCGACAGGGATCCTTCTCCCAATGCTGCTTGTGGGAGATGTGTTCGCCATTCTGTATTATCACAGGAGCGCACAGTGGAAGGATGTGGTGAAACCCCTTCCGTGGGCCTTGATCGGCGTTGCCCTCGGAGGACTCATCGGCGGCCGTATAAGCGACACCCTGTTTGTGAAGCTTATAGGGCTGATTGTGCTGGCGTGCCTTGGGCTCCTGATTTATACGGAGAGGAAAAAGCAAAGCCTGGCGGTGCCCGACGCGGCCTGGTTCTACATAGCGATCGGCATCGTCAGCGGGTTTTCATCAATGATCGGCAACGCGGCCGGACCGATATTCAGCATCTATCTGCTGGCGCTTGGTTTCAATAAAAACAGCTATATGGGAACGAACGCATGGTTCTTCTTTCTCATCAACTTATCGAAGCTGCCTTTTCAGATCTTCGTCTGGCATAATATCGGCATCAATAATGCGATCGTCGCGGCACTGATGATCCCGGCCATAACCGCAGGCGCTCTGACGGGCGTATTTGTTCTGAAAAAGATCAATGAAAAATACTTCCGATATATCATAATCGCAATGACGGGCATCGCCGCCTTTCGCCTTGTCATCTAGCCGGAATTAATCACATTAACCGGAAAGCGCGGGCCCTCTTGTCAAAAGCAGCGCGCCTAATGATTGGTGCTTCCTTACCGCGCCTCTGACATTACACCCGTCTGAGTATCATAAATCACTTTATAGCCGTCCTGTCCTTTTGCCTGCAACAAAGAATTTTTCAGCATTTCCGTTGCTGTTGTCTCTGATTGCACTTGATTTTTTAGTCGAATATGGTATACTCGAATCAAAGGATAAAGGGTTCATATGACTGACGGAAGTGGGGAACCACGTGGAGTATGAACTTGAACGCCGACCGTCTGGGCAGTTGATGCTCAGGGGGTCTTTTTGCTTTTTATGAGCACAAATGAGCCGTGGAACGGAGCATTCATGAAATGCGACATATCAAGAACTGACTGAGAGGGGTATGTTCTATGAACCTGAACGAGAAAAAACTGAAAGGGAACAAATATCCCGGCCGGGGGATAGTGGTCGGGATGACGCCCGACGGGAGGAATCTGGTTCAGATTTATTGGATCATGGGCAGAAGCGAGAACAGCAGAAACAGGATATTTGTAAAAGAGGGGAATGCTGTAAAGACAAAGGCCTTTATTGAAAGCAAAATGACCGATCCGTCCCTGATTATCTATTATCCCGTCAGGGTTGCCGGCAACGCCCATATTGTTTCGAACGGTGATCAGACGGATACTATCGCCGAATATATCGGGGAGGGAAGAACCTTTGAGGAAGCGCTTCTCACCCGCTGCTACGAGCCCGACGCCCCGAATTTTACTCCGCGTATATCCGCAGTCATTTATTTCAATGGGCAGGAATCGCACTTCGCTATGTCGATCCTCAAGGCAATGGGCAATAACCCGTCGGAAGAGAAGAAAGAGTTCTACAAATATGCCAAATTAGCGCCGGGCGAAGGGCGGTGCATACATACATATGCCGGAGACGGGAACCCGCTTCCCCCGTTTGAGGGGAATCCGTACATTGTCACATTGGGAAACGATATCGACGCGACCGCAAAACGTTATTGGGGCATGCTGAATCCGGAAAACAGGGTTTCTCTGCTCGTCAAGTATATAGATACTTCGACTGGCATCGATACGATTCGTATAATTAACCGATTTATTGACTAAATGTATTAGGCATTACTGTTTCGTCACAAGGTTTCTGGCCCGCCAAGGAGATGGTTCTTCTGTGGGTTTTACCAAACTCACCAGAGGATAGTTCATATTTTGGATTTACCATAGGAACGGTTATCTTGGTATTTAAAATAAATTTACTCAACACAACAGATGAACCGTCCCTATATTGGGAATATGAAAGTGAGGAATGAGAGGAATGAATAGTTTTACACTGAAGTATGGATGCAACCCGAATCAGGTCCCGGCGAGAATTTTCGCAAGGGAGGGGGAGCTCCCGATCGAGGTGCTTAACGGAAAACCGGGGTATATAAACTTCCTTGACGCACTCAACGGGTATCAGCTTGTCCGCGAGCTGAAGGAGGCGACGGGATATCCCGCAGCAACTTCGTTCAAACATGTAAGCCCCGCGGGCGCCGCGATCGGCCTTCCGCTGAGCGACACGCTGAGAAAAGCGTATTTCACCGGCAGCAAGGAGCTTTCGCCGCTTGCATGCGCATATGCCAGGGCGCGCGGCGCGGACAGGATGTCCTCCTACGGCGATTTTGTCGCGCTGAGCGATACGTGCGACGAGCAGACCGCGGCTTTGATTTCGCCCGAGGTTTCCGACGGGATCATCGCGCCGGGCTACACCGATGCTGCTCTTGAAATACTTAAGAAGAAACGGAAGGGAAGCTACAATATTATTAAAATAGATGAAAGCTATCAGCCCGCTCCGGTTGAGTGCAAGGATGTGTACGGCATAACATTTGAACAGGGCAGGAACAACTGCAAGATAGACGGCAGGGTTTTAGACAATATAGTAACCGGGAACAAGGAGCTTCCCGAAGCCGCAAAGCGTGATCTGATCATTTCCCTTATAGCCCTCAAGTACACGCAGTCCAACTCCGTGTGCTATGCTTACGACGGGCAGGCCATCGGAATCGGCGCCGGGCAGCAGTCAAGAATACACTGCAACAGGCTTGCCGGCTCAAAAGCGGATACATGGTTCCTCAGGCAGCATGAAAAGGTTCTGAATCTGCCGTTCAAAAAGGGTATAGGACGTCCCGACCGGGATAACGCAATAGACGTCTATCTTTCAGAGGATTGGGAAGACATGCTTTGCACCGACGCATGGAAGGAAGTATTCTCGGAGAGACCGGAGCCCTTCACGCGCGAGGAGAAAAAGGAGTGGCTTTCCCGCATCGGCGGAGTCTCGCTCGGATCGGATGCGTTCTTCCCCTTCAGCGACAATATCGAGCGCGCGAGGAAGAGCGGGGTAAGCTACATTGCGCAGCCGGGCGGTTCAGTAAGGGACGATGCGGTTATAGAAGCCTGCGACAAGTATGGTATGGTAATGGCCTTTACAGGTATGCGGCTTTTCCATCATTGAACCGGCAGGCTTCCGCCCGGAGAGCATATGATAATTTTATTGCCGTTATTTTGTTAAATTTCGTTTATAAACGACAAAATTCGTTTAGTTCTTGCCCTTGATTTGATGCGATGAATTCGATATAATGAACTAACTGGAAGACATATACATAAGATATAGTGTTCAAAGCAGGCTTACCGTGATTTACTGGTAAGCCTTGATTTTAAGAGGGAAGACATGAGCTATCTGCTGGGAATTGACGTAGGATCAACCACCGTCAAGGCGGTCCTGACGGACCGGTCGCTTAACATTATCCATAAGCGTTATGAAAGGCACAACGCGAGGGTCAGGGAAATCCTTCTGGATATCCTGAACTCGCTTCATAAAGAGCTCGGCCCGCTCGCCGTAAAAGCCGCGATAACCGGCTCCGCGGGGCTGGGTCTCGCACAGCGTGCGGGGATTCCCTTCGTGCAGGAAGTCATCGCGTCGACGAGCACGATAAACCGGCTGCTGCCCGGAACCGACGCCGCGGTGGAGCTCGGGGGAGAGGACGCGAAGATAATTTTCTTCGGGCGCATACCCGAGCAGCGCATGAACGGCACCTGCGCGGGCGGCACCGGCGCCTTCATCGACCAGATGGCGACGCTGATGGACGTAACGATCGACGAACTGAACGATCTTGCGAGGGGATACGAAAAAATATATCCGATAGCCTCCCGATGCGGCGTGTTCGCAAAATCGGACATCCAGCCCCTCCTCAACCAGGGCGCGCGCCGCGAAGACATCGCGGCGTCGATTTTGCAGGCGGTCGTAAACCAGACGATCGGCGGCCTGGCGCAGGGCAGGCGCATCACCGGGAACGTCGCCTTTCTCGGGGGGCCTCTTGCCTTTATTCCGGAGCTGAGGAAGCGTTTCGTGGAGACGCTTCGGCTGTCCGAAGACCAGGCGCGTTTCCCCGAAAACGCGCAATATTTTGTGGCCATGGGCTGTGCAGCGGAAGCGGAGGTTTTTGAAGAGGATACGCTTGGAAACGTCATCGAAAAGCTGCTTAATGCCGGAGACGGCAATCAGACGGGAAATCTCAAGCCGCTGTTCAGCACAAGGGAGGAATATGAGACTTTTGCGGAGCGGCATCGCAAAGCCACGGTTCAAATCTGCGATCCCGAAACATACAGCGGCAATGCATACCTGGGAATCGACGCCGGTTCCACCACCACAAAGATTGTATTGCTGACGGAGGATCACCGCATCCTATACAGCTACTATGCGCCGAACAAGGGAAACCCGGTGCATGTGCTGCGCGAAGAGCTGATAAATGTCCGGCGCATCTGCGGCGACAGGATTAACATTGCGGGTTCGGCCGTGACGGGCTATGGCGAAGAGCTGATGGTAAACGCGTTCGGAGCCGACGCGGGGATCGTTGAAACGATGGCGCACTATTACGCGGCGCGGTTCTTTGATCCGGACGTCGATTACATAATAGATATCGGCGGGCAGGACATGAAGTGCTTCCGCGTAAAAAACGGCGCGATCGATTCCATTATGCTGAACGAGGCGTGTTCGTCCGGCTGCGGATCCTTCATCGAGACATTCGCAAAGGCCATAGGGTACAGCGCGGAGGAGTTCGCGCGGCTGGGCCTTTTCAGCGAAAAGCCCGCGGACCTGGGTTCGCGCTGCACGGTATTCATGAACTCCGCCGTAAAGCAGGCGCAAAAAGAGGGCGCCACAGTTGAGGATATATCGGCCGGGCTTTCGGTTTCGGTCGTTAAAAACGCGTTGTATAAAGTCATAAGGGTTGTCGACCCGCGTGAGCTCGGGCGGCACATTGTAGTACAGGGCGGGACGTTTCTGAACGACGCTATTCTCCGCGCGTTTGAGCGGGAGCTCGGCTGCGAGGTCACCCGTCCGCAGATCGCGGGCCTTATGGGCGCGTTCGGCTGCGCCCTCTATGCCATGAGCGAAAGCAAAGGGAAAACGGGCCTGCTTTCCCTTGAAGAACTCGAAAACTTCGAGCACTCGGCTTCCCCCGCGACATGCGGCCTGTGCGGCAACCGCTGCACCCTGACGGTGAATCGCTTCAGCGGTGGCAGGCGCTTCATTACCGGAAACAGGTGCGAACAGGGCGCGGGCAAAAAAAGCCAGGGCGAAGAGCTCCCGAACCTTTATGCGTATAAATATCAAAAACTGATGGACCTAAAACCGATAGAAAATCCGAGGTGGGGTTCGATCGGAATCCCGATGGTGCTTAACTTCTTTGACACCCTTCCGTTCTGGATGGAGTTTTTCGGCCGCCTCGGGATCCGGGTCGAGCTCTCGTCGCGCTCTTCCCGCGAGCTTTACCAGAAGGGGCAGGACACGATACCTTCCGACACCGTATGTTATCCGGCAAAGCTTGTCCACGGTCATATCGCAGACCTCGTCGAAAGGGGCGTAAGGCGCGTCTTTTATCCTGTCGCGCCCTACAACAATGTGGAAAGCGAAGTCGCCGACAACTATTACAATTGCCCTGTCGTGGCCTATTATCCCGAGCTTATAAAAGCCAATATGCCGCAGACCGACAATATCGAATATATTTATCCATATCTTGTCATAACGAAGCCAAGCTTCGTGAAAAAAGCGTTCGAGGCGTTTAAGCCTTACTACCCGGACCTGACGATTTCCGAGGTCAGGGCCGCGGCAAAGGCCGCCCGCGCGGCCGACGCCGCTTTCCGCGCAGACATCCGCGCGGAGGGCGAGCGGGCTTTGGAGTTTCTGGAAAGAACCGGGAAAAAAGGAGTGGTTGTAGCCGGGCGCCCATACCACATCGACCCGGAGATAAACCACGGCATCGACAAGCTTATTACATCCCTCGGCCTTGTTCTCCTCAGCGAGGAATCGGTGGCGCATCTCGGAAGGGCTGATAATCTCAAGATCCTGAACCAGTGGACCTACCACACCCGCATGTATAACGCGGCCGATTTCGTGTCGCGCCGGGAAGACGTCGAGTTTGTCCAGCTGGTGAGCTTCGGCTGCGGGACGGACGCCATAACGGGCGACGAGGTCCGCGACATTCTTGAGAGCAGGGGACGTTTGTACACCCAAATCAAAATTGACGAAATATCAAACCTCGGTGCCGCCAAAATCCGCCTGCGCTCGCTTATAGCCGCAATGAAGCCCGGAAAGGGGAGGAGTGAGCGAAATGGCTGAGCTCAGATACGACAAAAGCGGAAGGCTCCTTTTTACCAAGGAGATGAAAGAGGAATACACGATTCTCGTGCCCCAAATGCTGCCGATCCACTTCGAGTTCATCGCGCAGGCGCTGCGGCTCGACGGTTATAAGGTGGAAGTCATAAATACGACGCACCGCGGGATAATCGAGCAGGGATTAAAGCACGTGCATAACGATATATGCTATCCAGCGATGCTTGTCATCGGGCAGATGATCGACGCGTTAAAAAGCGGGAAATACGACATGCACAAGGTCGCGCTGATGATCACCCAGACCGGGGGAGGCTGCCGCGCCTCAAACTATATCCATCTTCTGCGAAAGGGACTCAAGAAGGCCGGCTTCAGCTTTGTGCCCGTCATTTCCCTGAATCTTTCGGGACTTGAAAAGAACGAAGGTTTCAAACTTACGCTGAATCTCATACAGCGCATGATTTACGGCGTTGTATACGGAGACCTGCTGATGTGGCTCTCAAACCGGTGCCGCGCCTATGAATCGGAAAAGGGAGAGACCGACAGGGTCCTGCGGAAATGGATCGACCGCATCAGCCTGGAGTTTAAGGACACCTCCAGGCTGAAAAAGAGCGTGATCAGAGAAAACATGCGGCAAATTGTCCGGGATTTTGCCGCCGTCGGGACGACAGGCGAAAGAAAGCCGCGCGTCGGCATCGTCGGCGAAATATACGTAAAATACGCGCCGCTCGGAAACAACAACCTCGAAAAGTTCCTTGAATCAGAAGGGGCAGAGGTTATCGTGCCGGGGCTTCTGGATTTTCTCATTTTCAAGGTCGACAACCGTGTGGAGGACGTCAACCTGTACGGTGACATTTATATCAAAAAGATAATCGCAGGTCTCCTGAAAAAGTTCCTTATCGGATGCCAGAACATGATGAGGGAATGCATTGAGCTTGAGGGAAGCGGCTTTCCCGTTCCGGCAAGGTACGAGGATATCAAGAACATGGTCAGGGGATACCTGGGGTTCGGCAACAAAATGGGCGAGGGCTGGCTTCTTACCGGCGAAATGCTCGAGCTTATCCATTCCGGCGTAAGCAACATTGTCTGCACCCAGCCTTTCGGGTGCCTGCCAAATCACATAGTCGGAAAAGGAATGATACGGGCCATAAGAGAAAATAACCCATCCGCCAATATTGTGGCCATTGACTACGACCCCGGCACCTCGCCGGTAAACCAGGAGAACAGGCTGAAACTGATGCTTTCGACGGTTAAGCGTGTTCTGCGTGAGGATTCGCCGGCGGGCTCCGTCGCCGGAAACGAGGAATCATCGTCTTTACTAATTCATGATAATGTGATATAGTACCATATTATTAAGTTGAAGCAGCGAGGAAGCATTGAAATGACACAGAAGGAAAAGAAACTGTTGATCGGAAACGGGGCTGTGGCGAGAGGGCTTTACGAGGCGGGATGCGTGTTCGTCTCCAGCTATCCCGGGACACCAAGCACCGAAATAACCGAAGAGGCCGCGAAGTACGACGAGATCTATGCGGAATGGGCGCCGAACGAAAAGGTGG
>Ga0134099_1000760_pt1 | contig 34626 bp, 36 predicted proteins | sample 10_taG_2_FD_105482 | JGI IMG/M metagenome (GOLD analysis project Ga0134099, IMG submission 105482) | Switchgrass degrading microbial communities from high solid loading bioreactors in New Hampshire, USA - 10_41_5_180_A2 metaG | ecosystem: Engineered > Bioreactor > Semi-continuous > Anaerobic >...
GCTGTGGGAGAACTACGCCCGGGTGAAGCCGTGGCTCATCAACGATGAGCCCGAACCGGAGCGGGAGCGGCTGCAGAGCCCCGAGGACCGGGCGAAGTACAACAAGGAGATCGACTGCATCCTCTGCGGGGCCTGCTACTCCTCCTGCCCGAGCGCGGCCAACAACGAGGAGTACCTGGGGCCGCACGCCCTCAACTGGGCGAACCGCTTCTTCATGGATTCGCGCGATACGGCCAAGCGGGAGCGGCTGGAGATCGTGGCCAGCGAGTACGGCGTGTTCCGCTGCCACACCATCTTCAACTGCGTCGAGGCCTGTCCGAAGCACCTGAATCCGACCGAGGCGATTCAGAACCTGAAGCGGGCCGCAATGGCCTACAAGCTCGGCCTGCGCAAATAGCCGGAGGCGAGTGCCATGGTGCGTGAACTCCACGTCGACAAGATCGCGGACGCCGTCGCCAGCATGGTGATGGAGGCCAACTACACCCTTGAACCCGACGTGGCGGCCGCCCTGGAGAAAGCCCGCAAAGACGAGCGGTCGCCGGTGGGCCAGGCGGTGCTCGTGCAGCTGGCCGAGAACGCCGAACTGGCGCAGAGCGAGCAGGTGCCCATGTGCCAGGACACCGGCAACGCCCTGGTCTTCCTCGAGGTCGGCCAGGACCTGCACCTGGTGGGCGGCGACCTCTATGAGGCGATCCACCGGGGCGTGGCCAGGGGGTACCAGGAAGGGTACCTGCGCAAGTCGATCCTGGACGACCCCCTGCGCCGGAAGAATACTGGCGACAACACGCCGGCCTTCATCTACACCGACATCGTCCCGGGCGACAAGCTGCACATCCGCGTGATGACCAAGGGCGGCGGTGCGGAGAACATGAGCCAGCTGCGCATGCTCCCGCCCTCTGCCGGCTGGGAGGGGGCCAGGCGGTTCATCGTGGAGACCGTAGCCGCGGCCGGCCCGAATGCATGCCCGCCGCTGGTGGTGGGCGTCGGCATCGGCGGCAACTTCGACAAGGTCGCCCTGTTGGCCAAGAAGGCCCTGCTGCGCCCCGTGGGCCGGCCGCATCCCGACCCGGAGTGGGCGGCCCGGGAGCAGGAACTGCTCACCGAGATCAACAAGCTCGGCGTGGGCCCGATGGGACTGGGCGGCAAGGTGACGGCGCTGGCGGTGCACATCGAGACGATGGCCTGCCACATCACCGCGCTGCCGGTCGCCGTGAACATCGAGTGCCATGCGCACCGGCACAAGGAGGTGGTGCTGTGATGGCCAGGCACTATCTCACCACACCGATCACCCCGGAGCAGGCCAGGGCGATCCGCTCCGGCGACGAGGTCTACATCACCGGCACCATCTACACCGCCCGCGACGCCGCACATAAGCGGATGGTGGAAGACCTGGAGGCGGGGCGCCCGCTCCCCTTCAATCCGCAGGGCGCCGTGATCTACTACGTGGGCCCCACCCCGCCCAAGCCCGGCCAGGCCGTAGGATCGGCAGGCCCCACCACCTCGTACCGCATGGACAAGTACACCCCCACCATGCTCAGGCAGGGGGTGAAGGCGGTCATCGGCAAGGGCTACCGGGGCCCGGACGTGAAGGCCGCGCTGGTGGAGAACGGGGCGGTCTACCTGGCCGCCACCGGCGGCGCGGGGGCGCTGCTGGCCAAGCGCATCGAGAAGGCAGAGGTGATCGCCTACGCGGACCTGGGCACCGAGGCGGTCCGCCGGCTCACGGTGAAGGACTTCCCCACGATCTGCATCAACGACGCCCACGGCGGCGACCAGTACCGCGACGGGCAGCTGCAGTGGGTGGAACCCGACGCGATGGTGAAACCGCGGTAGGCACTGGGCTGTGAGCCGTGGGCAGGAAGTGCCCAGACAGCAGGCGAAGGCCGCCGGCCTGAGGCCGGCGGCCTTCTGTCTGGCAAGCGCGTGTGCACGGCGGGCTGTACCCCCGTCAGCGCCCCCGCCCGGCGAGGGCGAGCCGCAGGGTATCGGCCCGCAGCCCACGCCGCAGCGCCTCTAGGGCGATCACCTCATCCGGGGCCACATTTCCCAGGTTGACGTTCGGCCCGAACAGAGCGATGAGCTCCTGTTGCTGCGCCTTCAGCGGCGCCTCCCACAGGATCACCCCCGGGTCCGGGAGCCCGGAGACGATCCGCTCCACCAGATCCAGCTTCAGCCGGCCCTCCCGGTCATAGACGCCCACGCCCTTCCCCGACTCGCGCCCCTCGAGGATCACCGCGGCCGCGCCCGCCGCCAGGTCAGCCTCCAGCTGCGCCCGGGCGGCGACGGGGTCCAGCTCCCGTGCCCCGTCCTTCTTCCCCACCTCGGTGATGACGGTGAAGCCCAGCGCCCGCGCGGCGCGAATGGCCTGCTCGCGCGCCCTCGGTCCCAGTTCGATGGTGCCGTCGCTCACCTCCACGGTGCGGAAGCCCAGTTCCCGGGAGGCCGCCAGGTACTCCTCCAGGCGGCCCTGCAGCACGGCCACCTCCAGGAACGTTCCCCCGGGGTAGGGCTCCACGCCGTGTGCGCGCAGCAGGGCCACCTTCTCCCGCAGGACCCGCTCCGGGTAGAGGGCGGCCGTGCCGAAGCCCAGTTTGACGAAGTCGATGTACTCGCCGGCCAGTTCCAACAGGGCGCCGGTCTGCTCGAGGCCCAGCCCCTTGTCGATGACCATGGTCAGCCCCCTGCGACGGGGCTTGGCCGCCCGCTCCCGCTCCGGAAACGGCGCGCGAATGACGCCGGCGTAGGCACGCGCGTCCCGACTCACGTTCTGCCCCCTCCCTGCCTCTCGCGGGTGCGCCCACATCCCGGCACACTCCAGTGCAGGGTATGTGGGCGCAGGACTGCGCGTGAGCCCTCAGCCGGGCCAGCCGCTCTCTCACCCACCGACTGGAGGCACTGCTCGCCGCCCGGCAACCGGCGAGGCCTACGCCTTCGCCGGCCAGGAGCCCTGCATCTTGCGGATCAGGATGATCTGGCCGGTGTGGTAGGCATCATGCAGCGTCCAGGCGGCCAGGGACTCGGCGACCGTGCCGATATCCGGCAGCGACCGTTCCAGGTCGGCCTCGGACAGCTTCGCCACCGCCTCCCGGAGCCGCCCCGCCAGGTCACGCGCCCGGGCGACTTCGGCGCGCCAGCCGTCCTCGTCGGCCGGGTCGACCGCCGGGCCGAAGGTCTCGTCGTTACGAATCCGCTCCGGCTCGCGGGGAGAACCGGTGATGCGGTGCAGCATGAACTCGTTCCAGTAGTTCAGGTGCCTCAGGGTCTGCCAGATGGTGTTCCCCCCGCCCGGCGGCTGCCAGGCGGCCTCCCGGGCCGTCAGGCCCTCCAGTGCCGCCTCCAGCGGCGGGTACCAGCCCTCGCGGTTCCAGACGAACTCCCGCTGCAAGCCCAGCAATCCCACACGTCCCTGCATTCTCCGTCGCCTCCCTCTGGTGAGTCCCATCCAAGGGCTGCCCCTGCGGCCGACGCCGCGGCCGGGACGGCCTCTTCTTGCTGAGCCTGCCTTCTTCCCTCACCGCAGCCGCTGCCGCAGCGCCTCCACGAACCGCTCGTCCTCCTCCGGCGTGAGGCCGATGGTGCGGCCGCTGCGCAGGTGCAGCAGCACCAGCGGCTTGAGGCGGGTGCAGTACAGGTACAGGTTCGGCCCGGCAGCGGACCAGCGGAAACGGCCCCAGAAGAGGCTGCCAATGGCGGTGCCGTAGACCCGGGCCGGGTAGCCCTTGGGCGAGGCCACCTCCACCCGCTCGATCTCGCTGTACCCGACGCGCACCGGCCGGAAGCCCGTCCGGATCGTGAGGCCGTCCGGGCCCAGCTCATACCGCAGCGCCTGCGGGAAGCGGCCTGCCAGGCCCAGGGTGTAGATGGCCATCCCTGCGGCCACGAGCACGACGGCGACCACCACCAGCATCGAGGCGGTGGCCCGCGCCCGGCCGCCGGCGGGCTGGAACGTGGCCGTGGCCCGGTCGGCGATGGCCGCCATCAGCGCCTCGGGGTCGTCCGGGGTGAGTCCATAGCGGTCCTCGCCGACGTCGATCACGACCAGGTGGTCCATCTGCGTCGCGTAGAGCGTGATGTTGCCGGTCTCGTTGAAGCGGAAGCGTCCGGTACGCAGGCCGGACGTGGCCGTGCCGAAGACGCGCACACCGCCGGATAGCTTCTCGGGCCGCCATACGTTTGTGACCTCGTCCAGCGGGATCTCCTTGGTGCTGAGACCGCTGCGGACCCGGATGGCCTCCGGCGTCACCTCATATTGCATGTTGAACGCCGAGAGCAGGCTGCTGCCCAGGGCGATCAGGGCGACCACCAGCGCCACGATGGCCGTGAAACTGAGGGTCCTGGTGCCTGCGGTGCTGGACGGACGGGACGGGTAGAACGTCTCTTTCACTTTGCCACCTTCCTGTCTCTACGGCTTGGACTGTGACGAAATAGGCCTGATCCGCGTGAAAGCCGCCGAAGCTGCGCCGGTGCGGACGGCAGCCTGCGCCGCGCCCCCCTTCTACCACGACCAGCGCGCCGCCGGCTGGTTGAACCGCTGCGAGAGGTAGATCTCGTCATACACGTCCCGGAATCCCAGACGCTGGTAGAGCCGGCGCCCCATGGGCGTGGGGGTGAGGCCCACGAAGTCGCAGCCGGACTCCAGCGCGTCGGCGATGCAGGTCCGCAGCACCTCGGTGGCCACGCCCTGCCGCTGGTAGGCCGGCAGGGTGCACAGGTTGTAGATGCCCCCCATCCGCCCGCGGCGGTAGAGGGTGCCGCCCCCCACCGGCTGCAGGCCGATGAAGGCCACGTAGTGGTAGGCCCCCAGGGCATCGGCCACCTCCACGCCCTTGCGCCCGGCCGCCAGGTAGTCGCCGGTCGCCCCCGGGAAGAAGACCTGCCGCATCACTTGCCAGAAGAGTTCATACTCCCCCCGCTGCAGGCGCACCACGCGCAGGTCGCGGCGGCGGGGCGGCGGCAGCGGTGTGCCATCCCAAACCATCACCGGCACCATCTCGCTGCGGTAGCCCTGGCTGAGCAACCGTTGGGCCAGATCCGAGGGTCGCGTGGCCGGCGTGGTCAGGAAGGCCACCTGGGGCAGCCCCTGCTCCCGGAAAAAGGCGCGCGCCGAGGCGATCAGGTCCTCCACCTGATCGCCGGAAACGCGAATGCAGCCCACGTGGTTGTACCGTGGGTACGGTGCGGAAGGCATGAGCACCCAGCGCGCGCCGAACTCGGCGCGGGAACTCTCGCCCAGATGCTGCTTCAGGTGCTCCTGGTTCTCCTCCCAAAGCTCGGCCAGCAGGGCCACGTCCATGCGGCTCCCTCCACGGTCGGCGCTCTCCGTAAGAGTTCGCCCTTTCCCCCTCCCATCCCTGTCCCGCGGCCCGCCTGCATGTCAGTGCAGCGGCGCCCGGGTGCCCAGGGGCAGGTCCGCGGGCAGCTCCCAGGCCGGAATGGCCGCACCGCTCCGCCCGGGGCCGCCGTCCTGGGGCCCGCTCTCCGCCCCGCCGGTCTCCGCACCGTCCCCCTCCTCCACCACCAGACGCTCGGGCCGGATGAGGAAGAGGGTGGCGGCCAGCGACGAGGCCAGGATCCCGGCGGAAAACCAGAAGGGAATCGCCTCGCCCCTGCGCATCAGGGCACCGTAGAGCGGGGGGCCGAAGGCGACCCCGATGAAACGGACGGCGCCGTAGATCGAGGTGATCATTGCCCGCTGCTCCGACCGGGCCGACGAGGTGATCAGATTGTTGAGCCCGGGCAGCTGCAGGCCGGTGCCGATGCCGGCGACGACGAGTCCGGTATAGAAAGCCCAGTCCGCCTGCACGAAGGCGATGAACAAGGTTCCCGCGATGGCCAGGATCAGCCCTGCGATCACCGCCGGCTTCAACAGCTTCTTGCGGTGCCGGAGGAACAGCCCCGAGCTGAAGGAGACCACCGACATGGCCAGCACCGGCCACATGATGCGCACACCCTTGGGCACGCCGTCGATGCCGTGCTCGGTCTCGAGGTGCTCGGAGAGGAAGAAGAGCACGCCGAACAGCACGAACAGGGCCACCGTGCCCGCCCAGAAGCAGGCCACCAGCGGGATTCCCTTCTGCCGGAAGATCTGCAGCACCTCCCCGAAGTACTGGCGCGCCGGCGGCGCCTTCTGCCGCTCGGGCTCCCGGGTGAGCCACCAGACCGCCAGGGCGAAAGGTGCAGCGACGGCGGCGTAGGCGAAGAAGACCGCCCACCAGACGAGCAGCTGGCCGATCAGGGCGCCGAGGATGGGCGAGACGACCTTGCCCAGGCCGTTGGAGGCCTCGAACACGCCCAGCGCCGTCACTCGGCTGCTGCCCCGGAACAGGTCACCCACGAAGGCCATGGCCACCGGCGCCGTCCCCGCGGCGCCGATGCCCTGAATCACCCGGCCCGCCATCACCATGGTGAACCCGCGGGGGCCCAGCCACCATCCCGCCAGCCCCGAGATGATCCCGCCCAGCCCGTAGAGCAGCAGGCTGGGCACCACCACCAGCTTGCGGCCGTAGCGGTCGGCCAGGAAGCCGGCCACGGCGATGGCGACGCCGGCCGAAAGCGAAAACGCGGTCACCGCCAGGCCGGTGGTGGCCTTGCTGAGGCCCATCACGCGGCCCATGTCCGGCAGGACCGGAATCAGCATCGAGTTGCCCAGGACCATGATGAAGGGCACGGTGCACAGCGCCGCCAACTGCAGCCACCGGTTCGGTCCCGCCGCTGCCCTTGACTGCCCCACCGGGGAATCCCTCCTTAATCCGGTCGCGCGTTAGAATCCCCGAACCAGGGCGCCATGACACCTTCAGGCATTTTTCGTCCGAGCCCTCGATAGAATCGCAACGGGAGGGGTGGCCATGCCTGGCGATCGGGTGATCCTGCTCAGCCTGATGGCGCTGGGAGTGGCGGCGCGCAACTCGCTGATCGTCACGGCGGCCGGCCTCGTGCTCATCCTGCGCGTGCTGAACCTCGACCGCTTCTTGCCGATCCTGGAGCGGCGCGGCCTGGAGGCGGGACTGATCTTCCTCCTGATGGCCGTTCTGGTCCCCTTCGCCACGGGCGAGGTGGGGTGGCCGGAGATCCGGCGCTCGTTCACCTCGTGGAGCGGGCTGGCGGCCATCCTGGGCGGCCTCATCGCCGCCGTGATCAGCGGCTACGGGGTGACCCTGCTGAAGGTGAAGCCCGAGGTCATCGTCGGCATGGTGGTGGGGACCATCCTCGGAGTGGTGCTCTTCAAGGGCATCCCCGTGGGGCCGCTGGCCGCCGCGGGCTTCACGGCGATCTTGCTGGCCCTGGTGCGCTGGCAGTAGGGGGGCACGGGCGTGGAGGAGAAGCTGATCTGGGGGATGCGGCTGGCCCGGATGCTCTCGGCCTGCGTCGAGGTGGCGGCCGCGGTGCTGCTCCTGCGCATGGCCGACCCCCGGGCGATGCTGCGGCTCAACTCGCTGCTGGGGCTCGTGGGCCCCCTGGTCTTCGTCACGGTCAGCGCCCTGGGCCTGGCCGCCAGCCTGGGGAAGCTTCAGCCCGGGCGTCTGCTGATCGTGCTGCTTGGGGTCGTGCTGGTACTGTGGGGGACGCGGTAGGCCCCCCGGACCGCCCCAACGGAAACCCCTCAGGCGCCTGGGAACCCCGGGCTCATGCCCCAACGGCAACGATTTGAGCCACTCCCTCCACAGGGCGTGGCTCATTTCGTTACCCTTCGCCGCTGAACGACCGTGCACAGCACCGAAGGACCCCTGCACGGGTGCGACGAACAGCTTTACCAACCGGCCGAGTGCGCCTTCCGTGAAGGAATCCGGCCCTGGCGAGCGTCTCACCAAGTGAAACGGGCTGAGAGACACCCGAAGGAGGACTCCCACATGAACTCCACGCCGCGCCCTGTGGGCCGGGTCACCGTTGCGTTGGGGCTGGTCGCCGCCGGCACGGCGCTGCTCCTGGACAATCTGCTGGAGGCCGGGCCCCGCTGCTCGGAACTGGTCCTGCGCTTCTGGCCGGTCTTCCTCATCGGCTTCGGGCTCGAGTACGTGATCGGAAGCCGTGCGGACCGGACGGAGGACCGCCGCCCGCTCCACTTCGACGTGGGCGGCGCCGCCCTGCTGGCCGGCGTGCTCGCACTGACCGCGGTGTTCCGGTCCGTCACCGGCTTCACGGACGTAGCGGTTCCGTCCGTACCCGCAGTGCCGGCGCCGGCGCAGCAGACCCAGGTACGCACCATTCCCGCCGCCGGCGCCACCGCGCTGGTGGTCGACATCGATGTCGGGCAGGTGACCCTCTTCACCCAGGACGCCGACGAGGTCCGGGTGGAAGTCCAACAGGCCGCACGCGGCCTCTTCGTCCCCAGGGAGGGGGCGGCGCCCACGCTGGACCTGACCACCGAGGGCGGCAGGACCGTGCGGGTGACTGGACGGAACTGGGCCCAGGGCTTCCACCTGGGCGTCTGGCAGACGATCTACCAGATCTACGCCCCCGCCGGTCTCTCGGTCACCGTCCGGACAGACGCCGGCACGATCGCCGTCCGTGATTATCGCGGCGACCTGGAACTGGCCGCCGACGCGGGCTCCATCTCCGTCGTCGGGGGCGAGGGCAGCCTCGTGGCGGCGACCGACTCGGGCAGCATCCAGGTGATGCACTTCGCCGGCCCGGTGAACGCCAGCACCAGCGCCGGCGCGATCGGGGCCGTGGGGGTCGACGGCGCGCTGAGCCTGCACTCGGGCACCGGCATCATCACCGTGACCGAGCACGGCGGGGCCGCGCTGACGGCGGAGACCCGCACCGGCACCATCACCGCCTCGCTGCTGGCGCCGCCCCAGGGCCCCATCGCCCTGCGCACCACCACCGGGGCCATCCGACTGGAACTGCCGGAAGGGTCCGACGTGACGATCCGGGCCTCCACCCAGTCCGGAGGCCTCAGCGGCCTTGGCCCCACCAGCGGCGAGGGCGCCTCCCGTGCGGCGTCCACCACCCTGGGCGCCGGCACGCACCCGGTCACCCTTGAGGCCAACACCGGGTCCATCAGCGTCAGCCTGCGCTGACCCAGCCGTCCGGGGCCGCGGCCCGGGCGGCACGGCGAGCCCGGCGCCCGGACGGCACGGCGCCACCCCCAGTTCAACGGCGCCGCTCGTGGAACCGGTCCTGGAGCCGCATCCCCGTCAGAATCGCACCGGCCGCGGCAAAACGCAGCGGTTCGGGCGGCGCCGGCAGCATGCGCCGGTCGACGAAGAAGACTTCCGTCAGGTCGGTCTGCCGCTCCAGGGCCAGGTCGGCCAGCGTCGCCCCGTTCAGGTTACAGAGCGACACCCCGTGGCCCATGCAGCCCACGCTGTAGAGCAGGTTTCCACCCACCCGGCCGATGGCCGGGGCCAGGTCGAGCGTGGCCGAAATGGGCCCGCCCCAGTGGTGCGTGAAGCGGACCCCCGCGAGCGTCGGGAAGGTCCGCTTCACCGCGTCCTGGAGGCGCTGCTCCAGGGTGCGGTTCCGGTCCCGCCCGACGGCGCTGCCCCAGTAGTAGAGCGCGTCCTCGCCGCCCATCAGCAGCCGGTTGTCAGCGGTGAGGCGGAAGTAGTGGATGAGGTTGCGGCCGTCCTCGATGCCCTGCCGCTGGCGCCAGCCGATGCTGGCCAGCTGCTCCGGTGGGAGCGGTTCGGTGAGCACGATGTAGGTGTGAATTGGCAGCTGGCGGCGGCGCACTGGGCGGAACCGGTGCGAGTAGGCGTTGGTGGCCAGGATCACCTTCTCCGCCACCACCTGCCCCCCGGGGGTACGGACCCGCACCCTGGGGCCGGGAACCACCTCCAGCACCGGCGAGCGCTCACAGATGACCGCCCCGGCCTCCTCCGCCGCCCTGGCCAGCCCCCGGGCCAGCTTGGCGGGGTTCAGGAGGGCACAGAGCGGGTCAAGGCGGCCCCCGCAGAAGGTGGGCGAGTCCACCAGTTCCCGCACCGCTGCCGCCTCGAGCCAGGTCGTCTCGTGCGCCCCCGCCCGCCGGGCCAGGTCCATCTCCCGCTGCAGCCGGCGCCGCTGGGCATCGTTGGTCGCCACCGTGAGCAGACCCGTCTCCTCGTAGTCGCACTCGATGCCGTGCTCCAGCACCCGGCGGCGCACCAGCTCCACCGCGCGCACCATGTACTCGTCGGCCTCCCGGAGCCCCCGGAGGCCAAAGCGCCAGCAGGTCACTTCCGGCGACAGGCCGAAGAGGGTCATGCTGAACCCGGCGTTGCGGCCGCTGGCGCCGAAGCCCACCACCTCCGCCTCCAGCAGCAGCACCCGCAGCCCCGGGTCGGCCTCCTTCAGGTGCAGCGCCGCCGACAGCCCGGTGAAGCCGCCGCCCACGATGCAGACGTCCGCCACGTGCTCCCCCACGAGCGGGGGCCGCTCCTGGTACTCGCCCGCGGTCTCCAGCCAGAAGCTCTTTTCCCGGTAACCCACGCTCCCGCCCTCCGCATCCATACCTTTTAGAATAGTATTTCAATAGTCCCGTTCGGTTTACCTGCGGGGAGCGAGCGCGCCGTTTCGGTGCGGTCAGACTCCAGCGGCGGACGGTGGCGGGCATGCACGAGGGAGTCCACCCCCGGGCGGCCGCCAGGACCCCGTTGCCCGCCGGAGCCGGGACTCGCCGGGGGCGCGCAGGCGTGTGCCATGGGCTCCCGCCGGCGCTGGTCTCGCTCATTCTATGCGCATTGCTTATGGAAACTAAACGAGAGTTGGGGCATAATAGCCCAGTGACGGTGAGCGCGGATTCCCGACTAATCCGATCCGGACCCTACGGAATTGCTGCACACAAAGGTACACAATAGCCAGGTGACCCGGTTTCGTTAGGATCACGAACCAAGGTTCAACAGCGAGGTGGAATGCGATGAGGAAGCGGCTGCTCGCACTGCTGCTGGCGCTCAGCCTGGCCGCACTCTCCGCCTGCGGCGGTGCCAACAACCAGAACCAGAATCAGAACCAGCCTCCGCAGACCGGCGGCCAGACAACCCCGCCGGCCCAGCAGGTCACCATCGCCATCAGCGGCGACCCCACCACCCTCGATCCGCACAAGAGCTTCAACGGGTATGTGTTCACCGTCACCAACCAGATCTACGAAACCCTGCTCTTCCGGGCGGCCGACGGCACGCTGCAGCCCCGGCTCGCCACCGAGTGGACCCCGGTGGACGACACCACCTGGGAGTTCAAGCTGCGGGAGGGCGTGAAGTTCTCCGACGGCACGCCCTTTAACGCCGAGGCCGTGAAGTTCAGCCTGGAGCGGCTGGCCGACCCGGCCACCAAGGGTCCCGGCGCCTTCATCGTCAACATGATCGAAGAGATCACGGTCGTGGACGACACCACCGTGCGCATCAAGACCAGCACCCCCTTCGCGCCGCTGCTGGCCCACCTCTCCCACCCGGTCACGGCCATCGTCAGCCCCAAGGCCGCGGAGGGCGACCTCTCCAAGAACCCCGCCGGCACCGGGCCCTTCCTGCTGGCCGACTGGAAGGCCGGTGACTCCGTCACCCTGAAGGCCAACCCTGACTACTGGGGCGGCAAGCCCAAGCTGGAGACCGTGGTCCTGCGGGTGATCCCCGAGACCGGCACCCAGCTCACCGAGCTGAAGGCCGGAACCGTCGACCTGATCACCGGCGTCCAGCCCGAGCGGTTTGAGGAGATCGAGAACGACCCGCAGCTTTCGGCCACCCGGTTCCTGGGCTGGGGCTCCATGTTCCTGGGCTTCAACGTGAAGACGGGCCCGCTGGCCGACGTGAACGTGCGCAGGGCCATCGCGATGGCCATCGACCGCCAGGGGATCGTGGACACCCTGCGTCAGGGCATGGCTCAGTTCGGCAACTCCTTGGTGCCGCCCACCGTCTTCGGGTCCGCCGCCGACCTGGCCGGCCCCGAGTACGACCCCGAGGCGGCCAAGGCCCTGCTCGCCCAGGCCGGCGTGACCACGCCGCTGAAGCTGACCCTCAACACCTACGAGGGCGCCGAGAACCGGCAGATCGCGCAGGCGATCCAGGCGCAGCTCAGCCAGATCGGCATCGACCTCGAGGTGGTGGTCACCGACTACGGCGCCTTCGCCGAGGCCATCGCCGCGGAGGACCACGGCCTCTGGCTCTCCTCCTGGGGCACGGTGACCATGGACGCCGACTACACCTTCTGGGCCCTGCTCCACTCGCAGCAGCACGGGGCCGACAACAAGGCGTTCTACGCCAACCCGCAGGTGGACGAGTGGCTGCAGGCGGCCCGCTCCACCACCGACGAGAGCGAGCGGAAGGCCCTCTACCGGCAGATCCAGGAGCAGGTGATGGCCGACCTGCCCTACCTGAACCTCTACTACCCGCTCTCCTCCTACGCCAAGAATGACCGGCTGCAGGGCGAGGTCTACCCCTTCGCCACCATCAACCTCGACCTGCGCCGGGCCGAGGTGAAGTAGCCCCCATGCTGCGCTACGCCGCACGCCGGCTCCTGCTGGTGCTGCCCGTGTTGTTCGGGGTGACGCTTCTGGTCTTCCTGCTCTTCTACCTCACCCCCGGCGACCCCGCCCGGGCGATTCTGGGGCAGGAGGCGCAAGGCGCCTCGGTGGAGGACATCGAGCGGCTGCGGCACCAACTGGGGCTCGACCGCCCCTGGTACGTCCAGTACCTCGACTTCCTCGGCGGAGCGGTCCGGGGCGACCTGGGCCGCTCCTTCCGGGGCGACCGGCCGGTGGCCGCCGAGATCGCGGCCCGCTTCCCCACCACCCTCAAGCTCACGGTGGTCTCCCTCACGCTGGCGGCCCTGGTGGGCATCCCCCTGGGGGTCGTGGGGGCGGTCCGGCGGAACACCTGGGCCGACTACCTGGTGATGGTGCTCGCCCTGCTGGGCGTCTCCATGCCCACCTTCTGGGTGGGCATCATGCTGATGCAGCTCTTCGCCCTGGAACTGCGGGTGCTTCCGCCGTCGGGGACCGGCACCTGGCGGCACATGGTGCTGCCGGCCACGACGGTGGCGCTGGCCTCCATCGCCTTCATCGCCCGGATGACCCGATCGTCGCTGATCGAGGCGCTGCGGGAGGACTACGTCCGCACCGCCCGGGCGAAGGGCGTGGCCGAGCAGAGGGTGGTGCTGCACCACGCCCTGCGGAACGCCTTCATCCCGGTGCTCACCACCCTGGGCCTGGAGTTCGGCAGCCTGCTGGGGGGCGCCGTGGTGGTGGAGACGGTCTTCAGCCTGCCCGGGCTCGGCCGGCTGACGGTGGACGCCATCCGGGGCCGGGACCTGCCGCTGATCCAGGGGTGCATCCTGTTCGTGGCGGTGGTTTTCAGCCTGGTCAACCTGATCGTGGACCTGGGGTACGCGGGGCTGGACCCGCGGATTCGCTATGAGTAACTGGCGGCGCTTCGCGCGCAACCGGCTGGCCGTAGCCGGGCTGGTAGTCTTCCTCCTGCTCGTGCTCTCGGCCCTCCTGGCCCCCCGCGTGTCGCCCTACGACCCCAACCTGCAGGACTGGAAGGTCCGCCTGCAGCCGCCCTCCGCCGCCCACCCCTTCGGCACCGATGAGTTCGGCCGCGATCTGCTCTCCCGCACGCTCTACGGCGGCCGGGTGAGCCTCGTGGCCGGCGTGGTGCCGGTGCTGCTGGGCGCCACGGCGGGGACGCTGGTGGGCCTCGTGGCCGGCTACATGGGCGGCCGCTGGGACCAGATCCTGATGCGCTTCCTGGACATCCTCCTGGCCTTCCCGATGATCTTCCTCGCCCTGGCCATCGTGGGCACGCTGGGCCCCGGGCTCTTCAACGCGATGCTGGCCGTCGCCGTGGTCTCCCTGCCCGGCTACGCCCGGCTGGTGCGGGGGCAGGTGCTCACCCTCCGGGAGCGGGACTACGTGGTCGCAGCACAGGCCGCCGGCGCCACCCACGCCCGGGTGCTGCTGCGCCACCTGCTGCCCAACATCGTCAGCCCCCTGTTGGTGCAGGCGACGCTCTCGGTGGGCTCCGCGATCCTCACCACCGCCTCCCTCTCCTTCCTGGGGCTGGGCACGCAGCCGCCCACGTCGGACTGGGGGGAGATGCTGGCGTCGGGGCGGCAGTACCTGCCGGACGCCTGGTGGCTGGAGCTGTTCCCGGGCCTGTTCGTGATGCTGGCGGTGCTGTCGGTGAACCTCCTGGGCGACGGGTTAAGGGATTATTTTGATCCGAAGACGAAAAACGAGCGATAGTGCGCAGAACCGAGGGGAGCCCCCCTCGGTTCTGGTGTTACGAGGAAAAACCGTGGGCACACCCGCACGCCTTTCGTATGCGATGCACCGACGGGGTTCTCGGTGGCGGGACACGTGCTGGCGCTCGTCACGGTCTGCCGTGGCGGAAGGCGACTGTCAGGAATCGGTCGCGCCCCCGCCCGGACGGGTGCTGAAAGTTGACACTCCCGCCTGCGAGGGCGCGCACGTAACCCGAACCGACTGGGATGTCAGGGCGTGTGCGGCGGGTGAGCGGGGGTCTAACCGCTTTGAAGGCAGTCTGGGCCGGGGCGACCGGGCGGCGACGGTCAAGAATCAGTCACACCCTCGCCCGGGCGGGTGCTGAAAGTTGACACTCCCGCCTGCGAGGGCGCGCACGTAACCCGAACCGACTGGGATGTCAGGGCGTATGCGGCGGGTGAGCGGGGGTCTAACCGCTTTGAAGGCAGTCTGGGGCGGGGTGGCCGGGCGGCGACTGTCAGGAATCGATCGCGCCCCCGCCCGGACGGGTGCTGAAAGTTGACACTCCCGCCCGCGAGGGCGCGCACGTTACCCAGATCGGTATCGGGTGGACAAACGCGAGGGCGCCCCGAACCCCCGGGCCTGCCGATGTGTGCGGCAGGCCGCGGCGGTCGAGGCGCCCGTGGGCCGATCTGCCCGTCGGCAGCTCGCGTCTACTCCGTCTCCTTGATCCTAAGCAGGTTCGCCAGCACCATAGCGGCCTCGGCGCGGGTGACGGGCTGGTCGGCGGCGAAGGCGGCGTTCTCCCCCCAGACAGCGTAAGGGACATGCAGGCCGATCAGCCCGGCCCGGTGAGCCGCCCCGACCCATCCGGCGAACCAGGCGTCCCCGGCCACGTCGGCGTAGGGCGCCTCGCCCTCTGGCGTCAGGCCGGCGGCCGAGACGACCAGGCGGGCAATCTGCGCACGGGTGACGGGATCGTCCGGCCGGAAGGTGCCGTCGGGGAAACCAGAGATGAGGCCCAGCGCCACGGCTGCCTGCAGGTAGCCCTGCTCAGCCGCCCAGTGGCCGGCGGTGTCAGCGAACGGCAGCGACTGGTCCGGAATCGGGGCAGCGCCCAGCGCCCGCACGAGCAGCGTGGTCAGTTCGGCGCGGGTGAGGGACTTGTCCGGGGCGAAGGCGCGCGGCCCAATCCCGGCTACGATCCCCCGTGTGGCCAGGTCTTCCACGGCGTCGCACCAGGGCGTTCCGGCGGGTACGTCGTCAAACAGGGTTCCGCAGACGTCAGCCACCAGCAGCGCCCCGTCGCTCGTCACGGCCATGAACCGGCCGGCGCCGTAGATGACGGCGAGGGGCTGTCCGGCAGGGTTCGGGCCGATCTCCCAGTTTGCACCGTCATCCGAGATGGCCAGGGCGTCGGGGCCGCTGGCGAAGAACAGGCCGTTGCCGTAGCTAATCCACTTCAGACTTGGCTGCCCATCCAACACCTGTAGCGTCCAGTCCTTCCCGTCTGTGGAGGTCAGGACCACGGTCTGGCGGAGGGGGTCGGTCTCGCCCACAGCGACAAAGAGGCCGTCTCCGTATGCCAGGTCATAGATCCAGATCGGCTGGTCGGGCTGGAACGCCACGGTCCACTCGACCCCGTCGGGCGAGGTGAGGATCCGGCCGCCAGACCATTCGGCCCCGACGAAGAGGCCCTGGCCGAAGACCACCTGCTGGAACCAGGTCGTCTGGGGGGTGCGGGTCCATTCCTCCAGGTCGGTGGAGGTCAGCGTGTCGAAGGAGCTGACGAAGGTGAGGAGGTACCGCCCGTTCCCGTAGGCGAATCGGTCGAGGCCGGCCACAGTGTAGTAGTGGGAGCGGAGTTCCCACGAGAGACCGTCAGCAGACGTCAGGATCGTATCGCAGCGCACAGTGCAACCGAGGGCAACGAATTCTTTGCCCGTGTAGTAGATGTGAACGGACCCAAAATATTCGTTGAGGTCCAAAGGCACGTCGGTCCACGTCACGCCGTCGGTGGAGGTGCGCAGGGTGTCGCCGGCCATCATCACAAAGCGTCCCGCTCCGTACGCAATATTGCTGACCATCGGCTTGTCCAGCGGCAATGCCAGCGTCCGCCACTCGAACGTCGCCGCCTGCGCACGGGCAGCGGTCAGCGCCACCAGGGCCAGCACGGCGGCGAGTACTCTCCGGAATCGGCGCATGCGCCTCACCTCCCTTAATATTCGCTGTTCAATGAGACGGAGGAGTGAAAGCGTTAGTTTCCAAGAATTACGAGGGAGAGGTGCGGAAACCCGCCGGCGCCTTTGGGACCGGCCTCACCGCGCTCGACCCGGAATCAGGCGGTCCGGCGCAGTCCCCGCCCGGCCCCGTGTGGGTGAACGCCGGACGGTCTTGGGGGCGCGAGGGCAACGGTACGCGCCGGCCAGCTTCGCCGGACGCGGCTGAGCTGCACTGGTGCAGCTGGGCAGATGAGAAGAGGCAAGGGAGCTTCCGGCCTGACGCGGAGGCAACCGGGATGCCCCGGGGCACATGGCTGAGTGCCGCGCGTCGTAGCCTCCCATCATGAGGGGGAACCGGAACCCGCGGGGCGGGCGATCAGGGCACCCGCACGAATCACGGGAAGAAAGGAAGATGCATCATGGAGCAGACCTTTGCAGGCAAGGTCGTGGCCGTAACCGGCGCCGCCCGGGGCATCGGACGGGCCATCGCCCTGGCTTTTGCGGCCCGGGGCGCCCGGGTGCTGGGGGTAGACGTGGACCCGCTTCCGGTGGATGGGGTCGAGATGTACCGCTGCGACGTCGCGGACGAGGCGCAGGTGAAAGAGTTCCTGGCCCGCGTGGGCCCTGTGCTGCACGTGCTGGTGAACAACGCCGGCATCTCCGAGTTCGGCCCCCTGGAGTCGACCCCGGTAGCCCACTTCGACCGGGTCATCGCCATCAACCTACGGGGGACCTATCTCATGTCCCGGTTTGCGGCGCCCCTCCTGCGGGCGGCCGGCCAGGCGGCCATCGTCAACATCGCCTCCACCCGGGCCCTCATGTCGGAACCCAACACCGAAGCCTATGCGGCCAGCAAGGGCGGCATCCTGGCCCTCACCCACGCCCTGGCCATGACGCTGGGGCCGGCGGTGCGGGTGAACGCCATCCTGCCTGGCTGGATCGACGTCCGGAACGAAGAACTGCGGCCCGAGGACCACGCTCAGCACCCGGTGGGCCGGGTGGGCCGGCCCGAGGACATCGCCGCGGCCGCCGTCTTCCTGGCCGATCCGGCGCAGTCCGGGTTCATCACCGGCCAGCAGCTGGTGGTGGACGGGGGGATGACCCGGAAGATGATCTACATCGAGTAGCGGCAGTGGTGGTGGGGACGCCTTCGGCGGACGGCGGGGGCGCCACCGGCGGCAGGTAACGGCCGGCGGCCCCCGTGCCCAATCCCCCGGTTCACGTTAGCGGGGGACGCGCGCATCCGAGCGGGGAGAACAAATTTTCCGGCGAAGCGAGCAGGAGTTCGGCAGTCTCTGGCGAATTCATCCAGCGCAACCAGATGATGATGGGATCGGATGTACGACCGCTCTGACCAGTCCCATGTGCGGAAGGAGTGTCCCCCATGACCTTGCACCGGTGCCAGTGGGCCAGCACCCCGCTTCTCGCCGCTTACCACGATACCGAGTGGGGCGTGCCCGTCCACGATGACCGCACCCTGTTCGAGTTCCTCGTGCTGGAATGCGCCCAGGCCGGCCTGAGCTGGACCACGATTCTGCAACGACGGGAGGCCTACCGCCGGGCCTTCGCCGACTTCGACCCTGCCGCGGTGGCCCGCTTCGGACCGGCGGAGATCGAGGCACTGCTGGGCGACGCCACGATCATCCGCAACCGACGCAAGATCGAGGCGGCGGTTCAGAATGCCCGCGCCTTCGTCGGGATCCAGGAGGAGTTCGGCAGCTTCGCCCGGTACGTGTGGCGTTTTGTGGGCGGTGCGCCGCGCATCCACCACTGGCGCTCGCCGGAAGAAGTGCCCTCCAGCAGCCCCGAGTCCACCGCGCTGAGCCGAGACCTGAAGCAGCGGGGGTTCACCTTCGTCGGACCCACCATCTGCTACGCGTACATGCAGGCCACGGGCATGGTGAACGACCACCTGGTAGACTGCTTCCGTCACGCGGAGCTGGCCGCTGCGGCCGCCGGGACGACCGTCACCGTGTGATGGCCCTTCCCGGGTCGCGGCTCTCTGGCCCCGCTTCACCGGCGCCCGCAACGGGCGGCCAGAGCACGCCCCCCTGGTCTCGGGGGCACCAGGGGGGGTCGCGCTGAACCCAGGCACAGGCCGAAGCGCTCACAACTCGGGTAACGCGGACTGCGATGTTCCGCAGCTACACGTTTCGCCGTCCAAGTGAGCGAAGCGGATAGCGACATCTGCGCATCTCGTGAGACGAGCATGAACAACCTGAGGGGTGGGAGGATCTCCGGCAACGTCTTCTTCGCCAGGTCCGCGCTGATGCTGTTGCCTGCCATGTTGGGCATTCTCGTTCCGATAGCGGTCTGTGCCTGGTCGCTGTGGCTGGCCACACGGGCCGTACGGGCCCTGGAGTCCATCGCCGAGTCGCTCCGGCAGAACCGGCAGTAATTCCGGTCGTTTTCATGTCGTCGGGGCCGACACTTTTTCGTCGGTGGGAAAGTCAAACCTGATGTACAGGGGACCGTCCCAGTACGTGCGCCATCGGTGCCGCTCCGCCGAAGGCCGCCTGCCCGCCGGGGAACGAACCCGGTTCCAAGTCCAGTTGAGGCCGCGCGTTACCGCCGGTGCGTTGCCGTGCGTCACCGCCGATTCGCAGCACGAACCCCCTGGCTGCAAACCCGCCAGGGGGTTCGCACCGGCACACTGCACTCCGGCCGCCGGAGGACGCCGCTCCTCCCTGACTGGCGCAGGGGGTCAGGGCTTTGCGGACGGGATGAGCGTCCCCTTGGGACCGATGACGCACTGCAGCTCCTTCAGCCGCCGGCTCAGGATGCCGCCCAGGCGGCCCGACTCTGCAGCGGTCAGTTCGGCCCACCCGGCCCGGGCGATCTTCTCGCTCAGCCCCAGTTCCTGCGCGATCTCCAGCTTCAGACGGTCCAGCGGCGTGAGTTCCTTGGGCTGCTTCTGCCGGGTCTTGCCTGCTGTGCCCTTGACCTTCTTCGGCATCACACCAACCTCCCCACCCTAGCTTGAACCCGGAAGCCATTCCATAACCCCTCCGGAAGGAATCGCCGCCGTGGAACCCGAATATGCAGACGTGCATATACCACATTGCATACACTCTTCCGAACATTGGGGGCGCAGTGACGCAATGACCATACAGGTACTCGGCTTTCCCACCACGCTTGGGCTCCCGCGGAGCGCCACGCGGCACGGGCCCGAAGCGCTGCGGGCGTCGGGTCTGCTGAGCGCGCTTCGACGCTTCGACGCCGAGGTCGTCGACCACGGAGACTTGTCGCTGCAGCCCGGCCTCACCTCTGACCCGGTTCCGGTCCGCGTGGCCAAGGTCGTCGAGGCGGCCCGTCTGCAGCGCGACCACTGGCTTCGCACCGCCCGGCCTGGCGACCTGCTCCTGACCATCGGCGGCGACCATTCCACCTCGCTGGGCACCATCATGGCCCTGGCCGCGCTGGGCCACGATTTCGACGTGGTCTGGGTCGACGCCCACGGCGATTTCAACATCATCGAAACCTCGCCCACGGGGAATCCTCATGGCATGGTGCTCTCCCTTGCGACCGGGCTTCTCCCGAACTTCCTGGCGCGGGTGGTGGGCCCGGACCGGTTGCACCTGTGGGGCATCCGTGACCTCGATCCGGGCGAGCGCCGGTTGCTGGCCGAGCAGCGGGTGGAGGTGTTCTCCCCCGACGAAGTCAGGGCCCAGCGAGACAGGCTTCTCGCCCGGCTGCGGCCCAACATCTTCCTCTCGTTCGACATCGACTCCGTGGATCCCGGCGAGGCCCCCGGCACGATGACTCCCGTGCCCGGCGGCTTCACCACGGCCGAGGCCGTGGACCTGGTGCGCGCCATCGTGCGCGGGCGGAACCTGGTCGCCATGGACCTGGTGGAGTTCCACCCGGACCGGGACTCAGACGGCCGCACCGAACGCCTCGCCCACGCGGTGCTGCAGGCCGCCCTCACCGAGTGGTGCAACCAGCGTTGCAGCCGTACGGCCGCGTTGCGGCGTTAGGCACCCTGCATGGAGAAAGGACAAGTACGGATGGAGATCTTCGCAGCAGTGGCCCCGCTCGTCCTCACCCTCGAGGCCTACCAGATGACCACCGGGGAAGACGACCCGGAAGAGCTGGCCCGGATGCAGGAAGAAGACCGCGCCCGGGCCGAGGAGATTGATGAGGCCCTGAACACCCTGTACTTCCTGGAAACCCACCTGGCGGAGCCGCGGGCCGAGGAAGGCCTCTCCGCGACCGTGGGGACCATGGACGAGCTGGAGGCCCTGCGTGCGCTGGCTGCGGCGCAGCACGGCTACACCGTGGCCGATTACCAGGAGGGGCGGGTGAAGGCCGGGCTGCAGTTCAACCACCTGATCAACCACGCCGGGGATTCGGGCCTGTACGTGCCGTATGACTTCCCCCAGGCGTTTGTGCTGGGGGATCTCTCGCTGGGATCGGCCGTGGCCTTGCTGGCCGAGCTGAACGCACTGGAGCCGCTGCTGGCCGAACGCTTCCCCGAGGCGATGGCCCGGGCGCGGGCAGTGCCGGCGGACGAGGCCCCCGCCGGCGTCGGCGGACCGGTGGGCGTGTGGGATGCGCTCACCCGCCTCTGCCGCTCGGCCATCGCCCTCGACCTGCCGGTCCAGCTGGGCTGAATCTCCGGGCACAGACACGACACAAGGCCCGGCCACCTTGGGCCGGGCTCTCTTCGGCGTGCTGGTCGCGCATCCGGAGGAAGCGGTCTGGCCGACCTCGCGCTGGAAAGGCCGGGCCGGGAAGCGGCCGGGCTCTGTTCAGAAGCGGTCTGGCAGGCCCTGTTCCGCCAGCTCGGCGGCCGAGAGGATTCCCTCGGCCTGCGCATCCCACGCGATGCGGTTGTACTCCGACTGCAAACGAACGAGATCCTGGCTGTAGTTCAGCGACTCGGGCTCGACGGCCGCGGCCAGGGCATCCGGCAGGTGCTCCTGGCGCTGTGTGGTCCGCTGAATCCGGTCGTACAGGAACTTGAGTTGTCTCAGTGCGGCGTCCCGTTCCACGGGGTGCATCCTCCTTTCTCCTGGCCGGTCTGCTCCCCCTGGGTGCGGGGGACCTGCCCCGGGCCAGACCGGCCCCCGCAAGTAGTCTGCCCCACGCCGGCGACTATGGCGCAACGATCCCAGCCATGCCTCCGTCTGCTCTACTCATGATCTATTGCCTGCCAGGCCCGTTCAGACCAATGGGTTCGAGCGGTCACGAACCTGCCTAACCGGGGCAGCATCCGGACCGCTCCCGTTGCCGGCGAGTTGCCTGGCGCACGAGCCCTCACACCCTTCACATGCAAGTGGGCTGCCGGTGCCGTGATAAGCACCCGCAGCCCACAAACGTCCTCGGCGTGTGCGCCAATCCCGATCAGGGGTAGCAGAGGAAACCGTCTTCGGGCGCCCCGTCGCTGCACGGCGAGGCAACCCCCTCCACCCACTGCGGGAAACCCCGGTCGTCCGTGCGGGCGACCCGCGTCTCCCAGTGGCGGATGCCGTCCTTCCCCACCGTCACCGTCAGGACCCAGCTGGTACGGGCCGCCTCCTGCAGCTCCGGTCCCACGTCCACGAAGTCGTCGAAGACGAAGTTGCCGAGGCTGTAGGCGATGAGCCGGCCGTTGTACAGCTCGACGGGCTGGGTGACGTGCGGATGGTTGCCCACCACCAGGTCGGCCCCCGCGTCGATGGCCACCCGGGCAATCTCCGCCTGGTCCTCCGCGTGCCAGGGCATGTAGTCGTAGCCCCAGTGCGGGTAGACCACCACGATGTCGGCCTGCGCCCGGGCCGCCTGCACGTCGGCCGCCAGCTGGTCCAGCTCAATCCAGGCCAGCCCCGGCGTATCCGGCCCGGCCTCGTAGCTGCGCAGCTCCACGTTGTTGTAGCCGAGGATGGCCACCTTCAGGCCGTTTCGCTCCAGGATGAGGGGCTGGTGCGCCTCGGCGAAGTTCATGCCGCCGCCGAAGTAGGGCAGGCCGCCCTCCTTCAGGATCTGCAGCTGCTCCGCGAAGGCCTCCTTGCCATAGTCGCCGGAGTGGTTGTTGGCCACCGAGACCGCGTCGAAGTACCGGGCCAGCACCGGCACGACGCGCGGGTGGCAGCGGAAGTTCCACCACTTGGGGACGGGCTCGCCCACCGTGGCCACCACGCACTCCAGGTTGCCGATGGTGAGGTCCGCGGCGGTGAGCGCGTCCGCCACGCCGGCGAAGGGATCCTCGCCACTGGCCAGGTACTCGCCCGGGATCCGGGTGAGCATGATGTCGCCCGTGAAGGCGATGGTCACCTGGCGCGGATCGGCCGGCTCCGTGCGCGGTGCAACGTCGGCGCCCGCACCGTGCTTCCCGCTCGACGCCGCGCCGTCACCTCCACCCGCGCTCGTGCCATTTCCCGCGGCGGCCTCCGCACTGCCCTCGCCTACGGCCCCGGGGTTGGCTGCGTCGCCCGTTCCGGACCCCACCCCAGAGTCAGACGGGGCGGTCCCATTCCCGTTCTCGTCTCCGGACCCGGTCGCGGACCCCGATTCGCCGCCAGGCGTCACGGCGTCCGTACCCGGGGACGGCTCGCCCCGGGCCTCGATACCCGGACCCGGCGCCGCCGCAGGCGCGGCCCAGAGGGCGCTGCAGCCCACCAGCGCCGCCAGCATGACCAGAAGCAGCGGTCGTACAATAGAGCGCTTCACACCAGGTCGTGTCACAAGCATATCTCCTTAAGTAAAGGCCCACTCCATTCGGCCCGTCGAGTTTTTCACGCAGTGACCCCTGACCAGATTCGGCGGCCGGTGATGCTCTCCCTTCCCCAGTCCCCTGCCATCGCCTGGACAGGCCACCGCTAGACGGTAGTCACCCTTCTGTGATACGATACTGACCAATGGTACATGAGGGAATAATATCTCAGTATAGACATGAAAGGGGAGCAGCCCGTGGCTTGGATGACCATCCTGGGCCTGGACTGGAAGGGCGGGCGGTTCGCCCACGCCTTCGATATTGTAGACGTGCCGCAGAAGCCGGGCGTTTTCAAGCTGCACGCCCGGCGGGAAAGCGGCGAGTGGGAGGTCTTCTACGTGGGCCAGGCCAGCAACCTCTACAACACGCTGCTGGCCTACCTGGGCACCATCATCGAGGGCGATGCAGAGGCCGCCGGCATCAACCCGTGCGCCAAGGCGCGCATCGCCACGTCCGAAACGGCCTATTCCTACGCGGTGGTGACCGATGAGACCGAACGGCTGGGATGCCTTCGGAGCCTCTACGAGTACTACCGGCCAGCGTGCAACTCCCCGGACCAAGTGCCGGCGGTGAAGGGCATCGCCTGCAACCCGAACTAGGCCGCTTCCGCCGCAATATAGGATCGAGCCACCCCCACCTGCGGGGTGGCTCGTTCGTTTGGGAAGCCACCTGTTCCCGCCGGCGATGGCTCATCCGCCTGGGAGCCGTCCATTCCGATCCGCAAGGACGGAGCCGTCGTAAGGTGAGCCGTCGAGCCCCACCGGCTCGGTGCCGAACCCACCGGGCGGTGCCCGTCAGCGCTGCTCCCATCCCGGGGGCTGGCTCCGCAGCCACTCCTCGTACCGGCGCAGCAACCGGCGGCGCTCCCGCCAGTCCGGGCAGGCCCGCTCCACCAGGGCCCAGAAGCGCGGGCTGTGGTTCATTTGGCCCAGGTGGGCGATCTCATGCACCAGGACGTACTCGAGCAGTTCGTGGGGGCCGCCCCGCAGGCGGTGGCTGATCTGAATGTTGCGGGTGCGCCCGCTGCAGGAGCCCCAGCGCGACTCCTGGTGCCGAAAGCGCACCTGGCCCATGCGGAAGCCGTAGTAGCGTGCGTTGATCTCCCTGGCCCAGGCGGCCAGGGCCGCATCGTCCGTCACCGGTGAGGGGGTGAGGCCGAGCAGCGGATCCCGGGCGGCCATCGCCGCCTGCTGCGCCCGCTCCAGTCGGGCGGACAGCCGGCGCGTCAGCTCCTCGATGTGGCGCGCCTGCACCGCCGCCGGCAGGCGGCTGGAGATATAGAGCACAATCTCGCCGTCCTTGATCGTACCCGACGAGTTCTTCTTGTCCTTGAACACGATGCGCACAGACGCCCCTCCCTCACTGGCCCCGGCACGCCGCGGCGCGGTTCACCGCGCCCCGGCCCTTCGACCCGGTCCCCCGCAGTCCGGCCCGCAGTACAGATGGCCACACAGCCGCTCACGGGTCCGCCGGACCCGCCGCTGCGGACCCCACCCCCACCCGCTGGCAGATCTGCCCCAAGGGGCAGGCGCTGCAGCGGGGGTCACGCTTGCGGCAGACGCCGTTGCCCAGCGCATCCACCAGCGCGTGGAACTCGCCCCGCAGGTCGGCCTCCTCCGGCGTGTGGGCGTGGAAGAAGGCCTGCATGGCGTGGTAGTCCACGTCCGGTTCGAAAAGCCCGACCCGGGCGAAGATGCGCCGGGTGTAGGCGTCCATCGGCATCACGGGCAGGCAGGCGGCGTAGCAGAGGATACAGTCGGCCGTCTCCGGCCCGATGCCCGGCAGCTCCAGGAGCTCGGCCCGCAGCTGCGCCGGCGGCTGCCGCAGCATCGCCGCCAGGTCGCCGCCGTGCCGCTCCACCACGTGGGCGGCAAAGCGCTTCAGCCGCTGCGCCTTCTGCCGGAAGTAGGCGGCGGGCCGGATCAGCGGCTCGAGCACGTCCGGCGGTGCGGCGTGCACGGCCGCCACCTCCAGCAGCCCCGCCTCCGCCAGGGCCCGCACGGCCCTGGCGGCGTTGCTCCAGGCCACGTTCTGCACCAGGATCGCACCGGCGATCATCTCGAAGGGCGCTGCCTTGGCCGGCGCCGGGGCGAGGGCCGAGGGCCACCAGTGGCGCGGCCCGAACGCCTCCAGGAGCCGGCGGAAGATCCCGTCCAGCCACGCGGACCATCCCTCAGGCGGCTCCGGCAGCAGGAGCCGCGGCGCCCCCGCCCCGTCCGGGGCAGGGGCGCGCACACCGCTACTGCGCGTCATGCTCTTCAATCATCACCCGCTGGATCACGGGTGGGTCCACCGGCTTGGAGGGCACCGGGTCAAAGGAGTTGCCCTGCACCACCGGCACCGACTCCAGCTGGGTCAGCACATCGTCACCCTCGATGAGCTGGCCGAAGATCACGTAGGCAGGCTGGCGGTCGAGGCCGCCGCAGTCCGCGCCCGTACAGATGAAGAACTGGCTGCCGGCCGAGTTGGGCTCGCTGGTGCGGGCCATGGCCAGAGTACCCCGCTTGTACGGCCGGGTCACCGGGTACTCGTCAGGAATCGTGTAGCCGGGCCCGCCGCTGCCGGTGCCGGTGGGATCACCGCCCTGGATCATGAAGTCCTTGATGATCCGGTGGAAGGTCACCCCGTCGTAGAAACCCTCGCGGGCCAGGAAGACGAAGTTGTTCACCGTCTGCGGCACCTCGCTGGCGAACAGCTCGAAGGTCATGGTGCCGTGGGTGGTCTCCATCGTGGCGGTGTAGCGCCTGTTCGGATCGATGGTCATCTCCGGGGGCGAATCCCACTGCTTGATCAGCCGCTCGGCCTGCCCGCCCCCGGCCTGCCCGCCACCCGTCTGTCCGTATGCGTCCTGCGGTCCCCTCGTCCCGCCGCACCCGGAAAGGATCGTCAGGGCCAGGAGCAGCGCCGCGGCCGCCTGCCAACCCTTCTGCATGCACAGTTTCCCTCCAGTGGTCGCGACTGTTCCTGAACAGAATAACCCGTCCCCCTGGGGACGGGCAAGCCTCCGACAGCCCTGCCGCCTGATCAACGGGGGCGCGCACCTCCCGGGAGGGCTGAGCCCCCCGGGAAAGGCGGGAACCCGTCCCCGGAAGGAAGGTCAAGCCGGTCGCGGAGGCAAAATAAAACCTCCGGTGATGGAACATGATCTGCGGCCGTTTCGCGCCCACCCCTTCGGGAGCGCTTCATCTCGGCAACGCCCGCACCGCCCTCCTGGCCTGGCTCCACGCCCGCCATGCCGGCGGCCGGTTCATCCTGCGCATCGAAGACATCGACCGGCCCCGCTGCCGCCCCCACCTGGCCGAGCAGGCCATCGCCGACCTGCGCTGGCTGGGGCTCGACTGGGACGAGGGCCCCGAGGTGGGAGGCCCCTACGGTCCGTACTACCAGTCGGAGCGGGAGGAACTCTACCAGGAGGCGCTGGCCCGGCTCCAGGCCGGAGGCCACCTCTATCCCTGTTACTGCAGCCGGGCGCAGCTCCTGGCCATCGCCTCCGCCCCCCACGGCCTCGCCTCGGAGGGTCCGGCCTACCCCGGCACCTGCCGCCACCTCACGCCTGCGGAACGCCGGGAGCGGGAGGCCAGTGGCAAGACGCCCTCGCTTCGCTTCGCCCTGCCGGACGAGGCGGTTACGTTCACCGACCTCATCGCCGGGCCGCAGCACTTCCCGCCCGGCGCCGGCGGCGACTTCGTGGTGCGCCGGGCCGACGGCATCATCGGCTACCAGCTGGCCGTGGTGGTAGACGACGCCCTCATGGGCGTGACCCACGTGCTCCGGGGCGGTGACCTGCTGGACTCGACCCCGCGGCAGATCCTGCTCTACCGCGCCCTAGGCTGGCCGGTCCCCGCGTTCGGCCACCTGCCGCTGCTGCTGGGTCCCGACGGCGCCCGACTGGCCAAGCGGCACGGGGCGGTGACCCTGGCCGGCATCCGTGAGGCAGGCACCCGTCCGGAGGTGGTGGTGGGACACCTGGCCCACCTGAGCGGGCTCATCGACCGGCTAGAGCCGGTCCGCCCGCAGGAACTGGTCGGCGAGTTCGACCTGGCCCGGATCCCGCGGGAGCCGGTGAGGCTGCCGGCCGAGACGCTGGCGGCGCTGAATGGGGGGTAACTGGTTCTTCCGGACCCAGGCCATCGCATCACGCACGACTTCGACCAAGCGGCCGGACCTGGACCGCACGGTACTCGGTGCTACTCCGGCCTCCACCCTTTCAGAAACACCCACCGGAACTCCTTGGCCCGGGTACGCTTCGAAAGCTTTGCCATGCAGTTCTCGCACGCCGTTGCCTCGGTGCGGTAGCCCGGCATCCGCTCCTTCGACTCGATGATCAGCACCGGCTGGCCGCACCAGGAGCAGGCGTTGGGATCATACGTATACCGTTCAAAATCGGGCTCCACACCGAACTTGCGGATTTCCGCCACATCGGCCACCGTCACGGCACCTCCTCGCGCACGTTGCCAGAACATCCCGCTTATGTTTACAAGCCCGCGGCGCAGACTATCCCGGAAGGAACAGTGGAACGGGAGGGAGTCTGCGCCGTGAGTCTGTCAACGGTTACCCAGAGCCTCGGGTTGCCGCCCGCCCCCAGCATTTTCGCCGACGGCGAATGGGGCGCGCAGAGCCCGGACGGGCCCCTCCAGTTCTTAGACTTGCCAGGGGGTGCCGACGTCACGCCCCCGGACCCCGACGCCCTCTACGCCCCGCCCGGCGAGGAGCTCTACGACTACCAGGTCGAGGGCGCCCATTACCTCATGGAGCATCCCGTGGCCCTGCTGGGCGACGAGATGGGCCTGGGCAAGTCGATCCAGGCCATCGCAGCGCTGCGGCTCCTGATGCGCCGGGGCGAGGTGGAGCGGGCCTTGGTGCTCTGCCCGAAAACCCTCATCTTCGACTGGTACTACAAGCTGCGGCAGTGGGCCCCCGATCTCCGGACGATCCCCATCGAGGGACCCCGGCGCCGCCGCCAGTGGTACTGGCGCTGCCAGGGCCACGTCCACCTGGCGGGCTACGAGACCTGGCGGGAGGACCTGAAGGCGGGTCACGCCGATCCGAAAGCCTACGATCTGGTCCTGCTGGACGAAATCCAGCGCATCAAGAACCCCAACACGGCCATCCACAAGGCGGTGGCGCAGGCGGATGCCCGCTGGCGCTGGGGGCTTTCCGGCACCCCGCTGGAGAACCGGGTGGAGGAGCTCCAGGCCATCTTCCACTACCTGAAACCGGGCCTACTCCCCGCCCGCAAGGGCTGCCCGGTGGAGGAGATCCACCGGCGCGTCGCACCGTATGTCTTCCGCCGCCGCAAGGCCGACGTGCTGCGCCACCTGCCGCCCAAGGAGCACCGCACGGTCTGGCTGGACCTGGTCCCCGCCCAGCGCATGGCCTACGAGGCGGCCGAGCGGGCGGCGATCCAGGCGATCCAGCAGGCCGGCCACGCCGCCGCCCCGGTGATCGCCCTGGCCCTGCTCAACAAGTTGAAGCAGATCTGCAACCTCGATCCCGCCACAGGGGCTTCCTGCAAGATGGCCTTCCTGGAGCAGGAGCTGGAGGACCTCACCGCCCGCGGCGAGAAGGTGCTCATCTTCTCCCAGTACCCCAAGGTGACCCTGGAACCCCTGATGGGCCGGCTGGAGCGGTTCGGGGCCATCCTCTTCGACGGTTCCCTCAGCGACTGGAGCCGGCAGCTGGTGGTGCACCACTTCCAGCACAAGGACGTGCCGCGGGTGCTGGCCATGTCGCTGAAGGCGGGCGGCGTGGGCATCACCCTCACCCGGGCTAACCACGTCTACCACCTGGACCACTGGTGGAACCCGGCGGTGGCCCAGCAGGCCGAGGATCGCACCCACCGCATCGGTCAGCGCCGCCCCGTCTACGTGACCAGCCTGCTCACCCGGGGCACCGTGGAGGAGCGCATCGCCGCCCTGGTAGAGCAGAAGCGGGAGCTCTTCCACCAGGTGATGGACCCGCTCACGGAGCCGTCCGATGCAGAGGCCGAGGAGCAGCGGTACCTGCGCCGCCTGAGCCGGGAAGAGTTGCTGGGCCTGTTCGGCATGCACTGACGGCCCTCCACACCGACGAGGGTTGCCGCGGCAGCCCGGTACCCCACGGGCGGAGCGGCAGGCGGTGCCGGGCCGGGCGAGGCGGGTTCGAGCCCCGGAAAGTCGCTGAGGTTTGCGCAGCAGAGGGTCCGGAGCCGTGCTCCGGACCCTCCTGGCGTCAGGACGTGGACAGGTCGTCCAGTTCGTCGATGGGCATCTGCCCCCGGACCAGGTCCACCTCGGGCAGCGGGGCTTCCGGCCCGGTCACGGCGCCCTCCACCGGAATCTGGCGCGCCCCGGGGATGTTCATCGTCGACTCCCTGCGCCGGGGCGAGCCGGACGGGCGATCGTCGCCCACCGGTGCCACCCGCTTCAGCGGCCCCTCAATGCGCGCACCGTAGTAGACCCCCGGCCGCACCATGCCGTCCTCGCCCCGGGGGCCATCCGCCTCCGCCAGCTCCAGGGCACCATCCACCGCGCCGGTCTCCGGAAGGGCGGCGGCCCCGCCGGTCTCCCGGGTGCGAGTCTCCTCACCCTGTGCCCGCGTGCGCTCCTCCGCGCCCATCCGCCGTCACCTCCGCCCGTAGGTTACCCTTGCCAGCGCGGCGAAGATGCATTGACAGGGCGGGCAGACGGAAGCTAGACTGTACGCAAGCTTGAGAACAGTGGGGAAAGTGGTGTGCACGCGTTCCGGCTGAACCCAGACAGCAACCTGTCCGCACGCGAGCAGATCAAGGCACAGATCCGCTACCAGATCGCCGCTGGGCTGCTCTACCCGGGAGACCAGCTCCCGTCGCTCCGGGACCTGGCCGCCGGCCTGGCCGTCAACGTGAACACCGTCGTCCGGGCCGTGGAGGACCTGGTGCAGGAGGGCTACCTGAGGAGCCAACAGGGGCGCGGCGTCTTCGTCGCCGAGAGCCCGCCCGGAGGCGCCCCGGGAGCCCCGTTGCGCTCCCTCGTGGCCGGCGCCCTGGCCTCGGCGGCGGAGTGGGGCATGACCCCCCCCGCCCTGGCCGAGGCGGTCCTGGCCCAGGCGCAGCTGGCCCGGGCCCCCCGGCCCGCGCTGGACCGGCTGCTCCTGGTGGGCACCTCCCGGGCCGACCTGCGCCCGCTCCGGCGACATCTGGAGGCTGCGCTGCCAGACGTGGCGGTGATCCCGACCCTGCCGGAGGAGTTGGGCCCCGTCGGCCCCACCACCCCGGTGGCGGCGACGCTCTTCCATGCGCCGGCGCTGCGGGACCTGGGGGCCGTCGCCCTGGCCGGGTCGGAGGAGCTGGACGCCCTGCGCCGGCTCGACGCGCTCCCGCCGGGCGCGGCGGTGGTCGTGGCCGCCGCCGACTGGGTGCAGGCGGCGCGCATCCGCCAGAGCCTGGCTCGCGGAGGCCTCGCCCACCTCGCCTTCCGCCCCGTCACCGGCCCGGCGGAGCTCGCCGCCGCCCTGGACGGAGCCGCCTGCCTGCTGGCAGCCCCCAGCGGTGAGCCAATCGCGGCGGAGGCCCGGGCCCTCCGCCCGGACCTCCCCTGCCTCGTGGAGCCCCGCACCCTGCCGCCCGCCGCAGTCACCGCGCTCCGCCGGCGCCTCAGCGCGCCGCCCCGGGCGCCCCGAATCGGGGTGCGCTCGTCCTGGATCTAGTCCTCTCCCACCACCCCGACGTAGGGCAGGTGCCGGTACTGCTCAGCACAGTCGATGCCGTAGCCCACCACGAACTCGTCGGGGATGGTGAAGCCCACGTAGTCCACCGAGACCTCCGTCCGGCGCCGGGCGGGCTTGTCCAGCAGCACCGCCACCCGCAGGCTGGCGGGGTTCTGGTGCTCCAGGTACTCCTTCAGGTAGCGCAGCGTGAGGCCGGTGTCGACGATGTCCTCCACCAGCAGCACGTGCCGCCCGGTCACCGACCGCTCCAGGTCCTTCAGGATGCGGATGACGCCGGACGACTCCGTCGCGCTGCCGTAGCTGGAGACGGCCATGAAGTCCACCTCCGCCGGCACGGTGAGGGCGCGCACCAGGTCGGCGCAGAAGACGAACGCCCCCTTGAGCACCCCCACCACCAGCACCGTCTCCCCCGCCAGGTCACGGCTGATCTCGGCCCCCATCTCGCTGACGCGGGCGGCGATCTGCTCCGCCGTGAGCAGTTGCCTCACAACCCTCTTCACCGCTCAACCCCCCGTGTTTCTTCCGCGAAGGAGCCGGGGCAGGCGGTGCGCCCGGCCCCGGCTCGCATTTACACGTAACGCTTGAGCTGGGCCACGGTCTCGGCGTCCAGCTTCTTGATGACCGCCGCCACCAGCTTGGCGGCATTCTCCATGTCGTCACGATGGATCAGCGACACGTGGCTGTGGATGTACCGCGTGGCAAACCCGATCGCCAGCGAGGGCACGCCCCGGCCGTGCAGGTGCATCTTGCCCGCGTCGGTGCCGCCGCCCGCCAGGGACTGGAACTGCAGCGGGATGCCCAGCTCCTCGGCCGTGTCGATCACCAGATCGCGCAGGCCCCGGTGGGGGACCATCGAGGCGTCGTAGATCATGATCAGCGGGCCCTCGCCCATCTTGCCCTGAACCTGCTCGTCACTGCCCGGCACGTCGTTGGCGATGCCCACGTCCAGTGCGAAGGCGATGTCCGGCTCGATGGTATTGGCCATGGTGGTCGCACCCCGCAGGCCGACCTCCTCCTGCACGTTGCCGACCGCGTAGACCTCGTTGGGGTGCTCCTGGCCCTGCAGCTCTTCCAGCACCATGATCGCCGCCGCGCAGCCTGCCCGGTTGTCCCAGGCCTTGTTCAGCAGGATCTTCGGGTTGGGCATGACGTGGAAGTCGCAGAGCGGCACAATGGGGTCGCCGGGACGGACGCCCCACTCCTTCGCCTCATCCCGGGAGCTGGCGCCGATGTCGATGAACATGTCCTTGATCTGGACGACCTTGTTGCGCTCCTCCTGGGTCAGGATGTGAGGCGGCTTCGAGCCCACCACGCCGATGAGCTCGCCCTTGCGGGTGAGCACCTTCACCCGCTGGGAGAGCATCACCTGGCTCCACCATCCGCCCACGGGCTGGAGCTTGAGAAAGCCCTTCTCCGTGATGTGGGTGACGATCCAACCGACCTCGTCCAGGTGACCGGCCACCATGATGCGGGGGCCGCCGGGCTTGCCCCGCTTCACGCCGGCGATGGACCCCAGGTTGTCGGTGATGATCTCATCGCAGAGCGGTTCGAGGTACCTGCGCATCACCTGGCGCACGGGTTCCTCGAAACCCGGAATCCCGTTGGCACTCGTGAGTTCCTCGTACATCTTGAGTCGCCGATCCACCAAAACAGGCCTCCCTCTAATGCTTCTGTACTGTCAGGACAGTACTGACGTTTCCTCTTGATTCCACCTGGTACCCGCGAACCCCTTCCTGTTCTTGCTGCTTCTCGGCCCGCACCCCTGCGCGGCCGGCCCGCCTGCCAGCCATCGCCAGGTACGGCCCCGCGCAAATCCGCTCTTCCGGGCTATTGCCCGACAGCGCAACTCCGTCTAACCTGACCATGAGTGGGGCTGTTTTCGTTCCGCTCTGGAGCATTCGTAGAGTGGGGGGCATGCCAAATGCTTATATCGTATCTCCAGGTGTACTGTGACATCATCGAAACCCGCAGCTTCTCCAAGGCGGCTGCGCGCAACTTCATCTCGCAGCCCGCGGTCAGCCAGCAGGTGAAAGCGCTGGAAGAGCACTTTCAGCAGCGGCTCATCGAGCGGTCGCCGCAGGGCATCTACCCCACCGAGGCCGGCCGGGTGTTCTACGAGGGCGCCCGGGAGATCATCAGACGGTACCAGGCGCTGGAGCGGCAGATGGCCGACCTGGCCCAGACGGTGACCGGCTCCATCCGGGTCCAGACCGTTTACAGCGTGGGCCTCCACGACCTGCCCCCATACATCAAGAAGTTCATCCGGACCTACCCGCAGGCCCGGGTTCACGTGGAGTACAGCCGCACCAACAAGATCTACGAGGCCGTGAAGCAGAACCAGGTGGACATCGGCATCGTGGCCTATCCTCAGGAAAGCCGGCAGTTCGGGGTGATCCCACTGCCGCCCGACGAACTGGTGGTGATCGTGGACCCCGCGCACCCGCTGGCGGCACGGGGCGAGCCCGTGAGCCTGCGCCAGCTGCACGGGCTGCCCTTCGTGGCCTTCGACCCCGACATCCCCACCCGCAAGGCCATCGACCGGATCCTCTCCGACGAGGGCGTGGAGGTGGAGGTAGTCCAGGAGTTTGACAACGTCGAGACCATCAAGCGCTCGGTGGAGGCCGAGGTGGGAATCTCCATCATCCCCCGCCGGTGTGCGCGCTGGGAGATCCGCTCCGGCTCCCTGGTCGCGCTGCCCATCGCGGACGTGCGCCTCGAGCGGCCGGTCGGGATCATCTACAAGCGGGGAAAGGTGTTCAGTAACACCCTGCAGAAGTTCATCGACATCCTCACCGAGGCCAACGGGGCAGATGCGCCGGGCGAACCCGGGCAGGCGAAGCCCTGAGTGGCGGTCCGCAACCGGCGCACCAGCTCCACAGGAGCCAGGCAGCACGGCCCCCCGTTCCACATGGGCAACACTACCGATCGTGCGGCGTCCCGACTTCGGGGCGCCGCTACTGTCATAAATGATCATCGACCTGCGAACTTCTTTACCAAAAAGAAAATGACAGGGTGACGGGAAACCCGTAACTTTTGTCGTCCCAGTTCGTTAGTAAGGGCGAGCGCACACCGGCGGGCAGCCGCCGAGATGGTACAAAGCGGGAACGGGAGGGACCTCAGGAGATGTCGGCTGCCTTTACGGACGAACAGTTAGTGGAGCGAGCGCAGGACGGCGACCGCGGCGCTCTGGGTGAGCTGCTGGAGCGTTACGAGCGGCGGACATATAATCTGGCCTTTCGCTTGATGGGCAATCATGCGGATGCGTGTGACGCGGCACAGGAGGCCCTGGTGCGCGTCTGTATCCGTCTCCATAATTTTCGCGGCGACTCGGCCTTCTCCACCTGGCTTTACCGCGTGGTCACCAACACCTGTCTGGACGAGCTCCGGCGCCGGGGCCGGCTGCGTCACTCCTCGCTGGACGAAGCCGTGCCGCTGGAGGAGGGCACGGTTCCCCGCCAGGCGGTGGACGAGACCGAGGGGCCCGTGGAGTGTGCGGAGCGGCACGAGATCCAGGCGGCGGTGCAGCGGGCCATCAACCGGCTGCCGTACGAGTACCGGATCGTGGTGATCCTGCGGGACATCCAGGACCTCTCCTACCAGGAAATCGCCTCCATCCTGGGCACGACGCTGGGGACCATCAAGTCGCGGCTGCACCGGGCCCGGCAGGCCCTGCGCACGATCATCGCCGACACGGAGGGCAAGTGTCTGGACATCGCCGGCTAGGAGCCTGTCCGGGTAACCGCACGTGAGATAGGGGCAGACTCCCAATGATTGGATATCAACGATCGTGCCTTCTTCTTCATGCGCTGTCTGAAGGCAGATTTCGGGTCTATCCGGCCTGCCTGAACGCGTAGAGCTTCAAGAGGTTGTGGCAAAGGCACACGAGA
>Ga0134099_1000761_pt1 | contig 34602 bp, 32 predicted proteins | sample 10_taG_2_FD_105482 | JGI IMG/M metagenome (GOLD analysis project Ga0134099, IMG submission 105482) | Switchgrass degrading microbial communities from high solid loading bioreactors in New Hampshire, USA - 10_41_5_180_A2 metaG | ecosystem: Engineered > Bioreactor > Semi-continuous > Anaerobic >...
AATCAAGACTTAATCAATTGGAGGATCGTTCCTTTGTCCAAACCCAAACGCTATTACTCCTTTAACGAGCATTTGCGGGAAATTTTCGGCGAAAAAGTAATTAAAGTTGCGCTTGATGCCGGGCTAAGCTGCCCTAACAGAGACGGTTCCCTAAGTTACGGTGGATGTATTTTTTGCAGTGAAAAAGGCTCCGGAGACTTTGCGGGGAACAGGAGCCTTTCCATTAAAGATCAATTTGCCGAAGTGCGGCAGAGAACCGTCTTAAAGTGGCCGAAGGCAAAATATATAGGGTATTTTCAGTCTTTCAGCGGCACATATGGTCCGCCGCAATATTTGAAAGGCCTATACGAAGAGGCTTTAAAGCAAAAAGATGTTGTGGGCATTTCCATTTCAACCAGGCCCGATTGCTTAGGTCCTGAAATCTTGGATATTTTAGATGAACTGAACAAAAAGACTTATCTTTGGGTAGAGCTTGGCGCCCAATCGGTACATGAACATTCCTTGATTTGGATGAACAGGGGGCATGATTTCCCTTGTTTTGTCCGGGCCGTAGAGGACTTAAGGCAAAGAAACATCAGGGTGTGTGCTCATATTATTCTCGGTCTGCCCTGTGAAAGCCGGCAAGAAATGATGGAAACAGCCTTGACTATGGCCAAGTTGCCTATTCAGGGTATAAAAATACATTCCTTATATATTTTAGCCGGCACACCTTTGGCTGAAATGTACCGGCAGCAAGATTTACGACTTCTCAGTATGAAAGAATATATAGATTTGGTAGTGGATATTCTGGAAATTTTGCCAGCCAATCTGATTATCCACCGCCTTATGGGTGACGGTCCTTCTCATCTTGTTCTGGCTCCTCAATGGATACGTCAAAAATGGGAGGTATTAAACGGTATTGATAGTGAATTGGAGAGGAGAGACAGTTATCAAGGCAAATTTTGCCCAGGGAACCTCGACTACATTACATTTTCATAAGAGATTATTTTTCTTTCCCAGGTTCTAAGTATGGCCTTTTCTTCATCCAGGGAAAGAAGATACTGGGGCAATATCGGGGTTTTGCCTCCTCCTTTGGGAGCATTAATGATATAGGTGGGGACTGCCAAGCCCGAAGTATAACCCCGGAGGTTCTCCATAATGTTTAGCCCGTCTTGAATAGGCGGGATGAAATGGCGTGTTCCTTTCACATTCTTGGCATGAAAGATATAATAAGGACGGACCCGGATTTTCAACAACTCATGATTCAATTTTTTCATGACATCAGGGTCGTTGTTTATACCTTTCAGCAATACAGCTTGGTTTCCCAATACTATTCCGGCCGAAATAAGTCTATCGGCAGCTTTTTTGGCTTCATGGGTAACTTCTTTAGGATGGTTGAATTGAGTATTGATATAGATGGGTGGATATTTAGCCAAAATTTTAAGCAAATTATCAGTAATTCTCATCGGCAGGGTTACAGGAACTCTGGTGCCCAAGCGTTTGATTTCCACATGGGGGATTTTATGGATTTCACCTAAAATCCAATCCAGCATATTGTCGCTTAAAAGGAGAGCGTCTCCGCCGGTAATAAGAACATCTCTGATTTCGGAATTGGCCCTAATGTAATCCAAGGCCGCCATTAGACACTCTTTTTTTTGGTGGCGGTCGATTTCACCGATATTTCTTCTCCTTTGACAGTGCCGGCAATACATGGCACATCTGTTGGTCACGTTTATAATAAGCCGGTCAGGATAGCGCCTGGTGATTCCGGGTGCAGGGGAGGTTAGGGCTTCGCCCATGGGATCTTCTTCACCATATTCGTCATATAACTCTTCTATTTTAGGGATGCCTTGAAGAGTTATCGGATCCTCGGGGTTTTCGAAATCCATTAAACAAAGATAATATGGTGATACGGCCCAACGATATATTTTCCCTACTTCCTCAATTTCCCGTAGGCGTTGATTTGTCAACGGGAAAATTGAGCTCAGGGTATGAACACTGGTAATCCTGTTCTTAATTTGCCAGCGCCAGTTTTCCCAATCCTTTTCAGTGGCTTGAAAATAATGGAGGATTTTTTCTTTCTGCAACGAATAGAATTCAGTTAAATCCAAACCGGAAGGAATTTCTTTGGACTTTTGTAAATAGGGTTCTATTTTCTTTCTTAATTCCTCGGCTCTGTATTGAGAATGGTGCTCGAAATTAAACTTTCCTTTTAACAATTCTATCGCCATATATCAAACCTCCTTTTTCTCATTTAATTAGCAAAGCAAATATAGAAAATAATTAGCAAAGCAAATGTAGAAAACAGCAATAAAGTGCTGGCAACCAATAATAACATGCCGAGTTGTCTCTTGTCAATGGGTTGTATACTGCAAATATTGTCAAAAAAATAAATAATGATTATACTTTGCTTGGTTGAATTCAATTTAAAAAATCTAAAGTGATAATAAAAAATAAATAATAAGAAAGCAAGGGATTTGATTTGGAACAGGCAAGATATCAGGAGATTGCCAATGAGATTGCTTACGCTATTGTAATGGGAGAATATCGTGAAGGAGAGAAAATCCACGGCAGGTCTACTTTGGCCGGGCGTTTTAATGTTTCCCCGGAAACAATCCGCCGGGCAATTGCTATTCTGCAAAGCGAAGGAGTAGTGGGAGTCAGGCAGGGTATAGGAATTATTGTGAACTCAAAAAGCCAGGCGGAGAAATTTTTAAGATCCTATAATCAAAAGAGCGAGATCCAGACCTTAATGGAAGAACTTAAATCCCTGATGAAAAAAAGACGGGAAATAGACCGGGAAATTGATATCATTTTCGAGAGATTATCAAATTATGCCGATCGCTATATTACCCGTTGGACCGACGTGGATGAGATTGAGGTTAAACCCGGTTCTCCCGCTGTGGGACGTACCCTGCGAGATCTTAAAGTAAGGGAAACAACGGGAGCAACTGTGGTTGCCGTGATTAGAAATGGCAATGAATACTTTTCTCCCCAAGCCGATTATGTTTTGCGCGCTGGAGATATCCTTTTGGTTGTCAGTTCAAAAGAGAGCAAAAACAAGATTGAGTCTATTCTAAAATAAAATCATTTTTTTGATTTAAGGAGAACAGCTATGTTTCCGGGAATCGATATTATCGAAATAGCGAGATTTACCCGGGCTTGCACCAGGCATCCCCAACTGCTTTCCAGGCTGTTTACGTCTGGGGAACTTAAAGCTATGAGCGATAAAAAATATAATTCCTGGGCTGCCAGGTTTGCCGGTAAAGAGGCAGTGCTTAAGGCTTTAGGAACGGGTTTAAATGGGTTGACCTGGCATGATATTGAGATCTTTACCAATGAGCGCGGTGAACCTGTTGTTTATTTAAGTGAGAGGGCCCAAAAAATTGCCTTAAGCCGTGGAGGCAAAACTGTAAAATTAAGCCTTGCCCATAGCAAGGAAAATGCCATAGCCATTGCTATCCTGGAATAAACATTTATGGAAGGTGAACTTGGAGTAAGGTATAATTAATGCTAATGTAATGCTAATGCACATGCTAATGCACAAAATATGCTGTTTGAGGGGGATTGCCAAATGCGGGTGGTCAGTGCCGGGCAAATGCGCAGTATTGATGCCAATGCTATAAATAACTTTGGTATACCTGGAATTGTACTCATGGAGAATGCTGCCTTAGCCGTAGTTAGAGAAATAAAAAATTTTTTTATGGAACAAGGCAGGAAGTCTTTGCGTGGTCTTAAAGCTATAATTCTGGTGGGCAAGGGAAATAATGGCGGAGACGGTCTGGCCGTGGCCAGGCATTTAAATGTTTTGGGAATGGAATCAACAGTGTTTTTATTTGCCAGTCCCAATGAATTAAGTGGAGATGCCAAACTTAATTTTGATCTTTTTCAAAAAATGGACGGGAAAATAGTCTTGGTAGATAATGAAAAACAGATAAGACTGTTTAAATTGGCTCTCATCCAATCCCACCTGGCAGTTGATGCTATTTTTGGCATAGGATTCAAAGGGAAAGTTTCGGAACCGGTAGCAGAGTACATAGAGGATTTAAATAAAGCCGAGCTACCGGTATTCAGTGTGGATATTGCCAGTGGTTTGGAAGCCGATACGGGCAAGGTTAATAATATTGCAGTAAAGGCCACCGTCACCGTAACCTTTGGCTTGCCCAAATTGGGGCATTACTTGGGAATGGGCCCTATACATACGGGCAAGCTGGTGACGGATCAGATTTCTATTCCGGAAAGCATTATTAACCAAGAAAAGACCTTTGCTTATTTGTTAACTGATGAAATAATTAAACCTTTAATTCCCGTTCGCCATCCTCAAGGACATAAAGGTACTCATGGTCGCGCCGTGCTTATCGGGGGCTCGGTAGGGATGAGCGGGGCAATAGTTCTGGCCGGAAGGGCTGCCTTAAAATGCGGGGTTGGTTTATTGCAGATAGTTGTCCCTGAAGCGATCGCCGAGACTGTAGATTTAGGAGTTATCGAAGCTACGGTATGGCCGGCTAAGGACTATGAGGTTTTAACTGATAATTCATGGCCGGTAATAGCCGAAAGGTTGGAAAGAGCCAATAGCTGTGCTATAGGCCCGGGGCTTAAACAGACGGAATCCTTCTTGTCGGTTCTAAAAAGAATATTGCAAGAAACCGACGTTCCGGTTATTTTGGATGCCGATGCTTTAAACCTTATCTCTAGGGAACCCGAAATTCTAAGCTTAAGAAAAGGAAAAGGCAATGTAATTATTACCCCTCACCCGGGGGAAATGGCCAGGCTTTGCGCTTGTTCCGTGGACGAAATCCAGGAAGACAGGCTGAAGATAGCGGTGACCAAAGCCGTGGAATGGGGAGTTATTGTGGTTTTGAAAGGGGCAGGTACTATAGTAGCCTCCCCCGACGGTAGGGTATTTTTAAACAATACGGGTAATGCCGGTTTAGGAACAGGCGGCACAGGGGATGTACTTACCGGTTGTATTGCTTCTTGGGTTGCCCAGGGAGTTCCTCCCTTGGGAGCAGCTTGCATGGGCGTTTATCTACACGGCAAAGCGGCCGATGTACTGAAACAACAATTTGGTTTATCAGGGTTTACAGCTTCGGAATTAGTGGATTACCTGCCCAAGGTAAGAAGGGAAATAGAACAAAAATGACACAGAATTACCGGCCGGTCTGGGCCGAAGTTGACTTAAGTGCGCTAAAGCATAACCTGAAGATAATTAAAAATTATACTGCCAGTGAAATAATGCCGATTGTCAAAGCCAATGCTTATGGCCATGGGGCGGTTGAGGTTGTCAGAGCTTTAAAAAATGAAGGAATAAAAAGGTTCGGAGTGGCTTTTTTGGAAGAAGCCCTGGAGCTAAGGAGACATTTTCCCGATTTAAATCTGATGATAATCGGGCCGACTTTACCCCAGTATTCGGATATTTTGGTCAAGGAGGATTTAATTCCGGAAATATGCCAGTATAAACAGGCTGAAGCGCTTTCGGCGGCTGCCGTTAAATTAAAAAAGACTATCAGAATCCATATCAAGATTGATACCGGCATGGGAAGAATAGGCTTACGTGAAGAGGCTTTAGAAGAAATTAAAAAGATGTTCGGACTGCCGGGTTTATTTTTGGAAGGAATTTATACCCATTTAGCAACGGCGGATAGCCCTGATTTAGCTTATGCATATCAACAGCTGGCCAAGTTCGATAACCTTTATCGGCAACTAAAAAAGGAGGGTATTATTATACCGCTCCGTCATGTTGCCAATTCTTCCGCTATTCTTAGACTTCCGGAAAGCCATTATGAGCTTTGTAGACCGGGGATAATCTTGTATGGCCAATTGCCGGCCTCAGGCTTGGGAGAAAAAGCGGGATTCAAGCCTGTCATGTCTTTAAAGGCCAAAATCGTTCATCTTAAAACCATAGAAACAGGGGAAAGCGTCAGCTATGGCCGTAGTTTTGTAGCCACTCGCCCAACTCGGGTGGCAACCTTGCCCTTAGGTTATGCCGACGGGCTCAGAAGAGATCTGTCCAATCGTTGGCAGGTTATAGTTAACGGGAAAAAAGCGCCGATCATCGGTAAAGTTTGTATGGATCAGACCATGATCGATGTTACAGAGATTGAAGATGTCAAGCTGGGCGATGAGGTCGTTCTTATAGGCGACGGCCAATATCCGGAAATCAGCGCCGGTCAAATGGCCAAGATGTTGGATACTATCAGTTATGAGATATTATGTGGCATTGGCCAAAGGGTGCCCAGGATATATACTAATCCGTAAAGGATGAGCTTGCGAATAATTTGCAATTGTCTCCTTTGAAATAGGTTATTCCTAAACCTATCGGGTTGTCTTGGGCATTAAAAAGCCTTTGTTCGACCACCAGCAAGGGCATGGCATTATAGAGCGACAGGTACTTGGAAATTTGCTGATCCGGCATTTGGGCCGAAATTGTAAGTTCTTTTTTTATGGCAAAAAGTGAAGTGAATTTTGATATCATTTCCGGGAAAGTGCCGTATTTTATTTCTTTTTCTACCACGGGCATCCCTTTGTAATAGACCAGGTATTTCTCGTCATAGGCGACCGCTTCACTGCCGCTGTAAAACAATCTTTTAACTAAAATAACTTTCTTATTACTTGACAAATTAAGGCTCATCTGCAATTTGTTGGTAGGTAAGATTATCTTTACTTCGATAAGTTTGGTATTGTCAATGGTAGTAACACCTGTGGACATTTCATTAAAATAGAGAGTGTACTTTTCAAAATCGGGTTCGTTGACGAAACTGCCTTTGCCCGGGATGGAAGTTATATATCCTTCATTGACTAAAATAGCGAGTCCTTTACGGACTGTCATCCTGCTGACGCCAAAGGTTTCGCAAAGAGAATTTTCAGAGGGAATAGCGTCTCCCGGTTTTAATTCCCCGCTGAAAATTCTTTTTTTTATATCCTCAATAATTTGTTGGTATACCGGTAATTCCATTATTTTATCTCCCATGTATTTTCTTGGTTAAATTTTAAATAATTTGGTCTTGAATAATTATAAATTTATTATAAACAAAAATTCAAAATAAGTAAGCTGGTTATTTTCAATATTTAAAATTCATTGACATCTTTTGTGGTAAAAGGTAATATATTAATTACTATCCTGTATATACAATAATATACTTACTTGTTTATGAAAAGTAACTGTTTTATAAAGACCAAGGCAGTAAGTAATTCACTTGGCAGTGTAATTGTTAAATTTTTGGTTAATGGAATATGTTTTTATGTAATTGGAGAGAGTGGGTGTAAACAGTAATGGAGCAGAGTTTTCGCAGTCTTAAGCAAGACAAAAATGTTTTCACTGTAACTTGGGAGCTTGTGCCGGGAAGGGGTTCATGGGAAGAATCTCAAGAGAAAGCCATAAGATTGGCTGAACAGGCCGCCAAAGGGAAGAAAGTCCATGCCGTAAGTTTGACGGACAATCCTGGCGGCAATGTAGCTATCTCGCCCGAAGTAATCGGAAAAGAAATACAAAAGTTGGGTTTAGAGACGATTATTCACCTTACCTGTAAGGACAAAAACCGCAGCCAGCTTGAGAGCCAGCTTTATGCGCTGGAACGCTGCGGTTTGAATAATATATTGGTCTTAACCGGGGACTATAATCACGGAGGAATTGGCGGGCGGCCAAAACCGGTTTTTGATTTGGATTCCACTCAGCTTCTGGATCTGATTCAAAAATTAAACGAGGGTATGGAGTATCAAACTATGAAGGGCAAGTCCCGGCTTAAACCATGCCACTTTTTTGCCGGGGCGGCGGTTTCCCCCTTTAAAGCAACCGAGGCCGAACAGATGCTCCAATACTATAAACTGAAAAAGAAAATTGAACGCGGTGCTCAGTTTATAATTACTCAGGTCGGATATGATGCCAGAAAGTTTGAGGAATTGATTCTCTACGTCAAAAAAATGGGTTGGCAAATTCCTCTGATTGGCGGTATTTATATTCTTAATTATGGCGCCGCCAGAGCCATGAACCAAAACAAGGTGCCGGGTTGTGTGGTTACTGCTAAATTGCTCAAGGAATTGGATGAGGAGAGGAACAGCCCCGATAAAGGCAAAGAGGCCATGCTCAAGAGGGCGGCCAAACAATATGCTGTTCTTAAGGGTCTCGGCTACAAAGGCGTACATTTAGGCGGCATGAATATTACTTACGAGCAGATTGAATATATTGTCTCCTATGGTGAGGAGTTAAGCAAAAATTGGCAGGATTATGTTCGGGAATTTGATTATCCCCAAGAAAACGGCTTTTACTTGTTTGGCAGGGATCCCAAAACCGGTCTCAATGATACCACAGTTTCCAACCGAGGAAATCAGTCGAAGAGTAGGCCGGAACTGAACTATAAATTGTCCAGGTTATTGCATGCGATGTTTTTTGTGCCAAACAAAAATCTTTTTACCCCGATGCGGGCCTTTTCCCGGAGAATAAGAGGCAGTGTTTTGGAAAAGGGCTTTCATAAGCTGGAGCATTTTACCAAGAGAGTCCTGTATAACTGTCAAGATTGTGGTGATTGCGCTCTTGCAGATATGGCTTATATCTGTCCCATGGGAGAATGTCCCAAGAATCAACGTAACGGCCCTTGCCAGGGAAGTTACCAAGGGTTTTGCGAAGTATACCCCGGTCAGAAAAAATGTGCCTGGGTTAGAGCTTATAACCGTTTAAAAAGGTATAGCGAAGAGGGCTGCTTGGCCGACCATTATATTGCTCCCTGCAATTGGGAATTGAAGAATACCTCTTCCTGGGTGAACTATTATTTGGGTTTTGACCATTCCGCAGAAAGGCTAGGCCTCAAGCCGGAACAAAAAGATAAAAGCTAGATTTGAGAGGGGTAAAGGATGGATAGGACAGGGAAAATGTTTTTTGATCCGGCAGAAATTGCTCACAATTATATAGAAAGCGGCAGAAAAAAATTAACATACCCGCTTTATAAAACTTTGGTACTTAGTATTTTGGCAGGGGCTTTTATAGCTTTTGCCGCTCAAGGCTCCAATGTGGCCGTTCATACTATATCTTCAGCCGGTATCGCCAAAGCTTTAGCCGGGGCTTTGTTCACCACCGGGCTTATGATGGTGGTAATTACCGGTGCCGAATTGTTCACCGGAAACACCCTTATTGTTGTATCTTGCATGGCAAAAAAGACAAGAAGGCTTACTATGTTTAAAAACTGGCTTATCGTCTATTTCGGTAATTTCATCGGCTCGCTGATTATTGTGTTATTAATTGTCTATTCCGGCCAGTTGGACCTTTCCGGCGGCCTATTGGGCGGATTCACACTCAAAGTAGCCGCTCATAAAACCGGCCTAACATTTTCTCAAGCGTTTTTCTTAGGCATTCTTTGCAACTGGCTGGTGTGCCTGGCGGTTTGGATGGCTTCCGCAGCTAAGGACATTGCCGGGAAATTGCTTGCTATCTTTTTCCCGATTTGGCTGTTTGTAACTTCCGGCTTCGAACACTCCGTTGCCAATATGTACTATATTCCAGCCGGGATTTTGGCCAAACTCAATCCGGATTGGGTCAGCCAGGCCATTGCTTTGGGTGTAACTCCGGAAAAAATAGAACAGTTAACCTGGGGAGCATTTATTGTCTATAATGCGATTCCTGTAACTCTCGGCAATATCATTGGCGGCAGTGTTTTTGTCGGTATGATGTATTGGCTGGGCTTCATTTATAACAGTAAACAGGTTCCGGCGACAGAAGTCGAGGACCAAAGAATGGCCGGATAATGAAGAAAAAACAGAGATTTATGGGGTAAGGCAAATTGTAAAAATATTAAGAGAATTACAAAAACATAAAGAGTAAACAAGTAAAACAAGTTTAGGAGGTTGACTGCAAATGTTTAAAAGTGACATTGAAATAGCGCAAGCCGCAAAAATGAAGCCTATAACGGAGATAGCCGCTCAGCTTGGTGTTCCTGAGGAATTTGTTGAATCTTACGGTAAATATAAAGCCAAAATCGATTACAATTTACTTAATAGCCTAAAGGAAAAACCGGACGGCAAATTGATCTTGGTGTCTGCCATTAACCCTACTCCGGCGGGGGAAGGCAAGACCACCACTACGGTAGGACTGGGAGACGCTCTGGCTTATTTGGGCTATAAATCAATTATTGCCTTACGGGAACCATCCTTGGGTCCCGTGTTCGGGGTTAAGGGTGGTGCGGCCGGTGGCGGTTATTCTCAAGTCGTGCCCATGGAAGATATTAATCTTCATTTCACGAGTGACATCCATGCCGTCGGGGCTGCCAACAATTTAATCGCAGCTATGCTTGATAACCATATTTACCACGGCAATGCTTTAAATATTGACGTGCGGAGAATCAGTTGGAAAAGATGTTTGGATATGAACGATCGCCAGCTAAGATTTGTGGTCAACGGTCTGGGCGGCAAAGCCAACGGCGTACCTAGGGAGGACGGTTTTGATATTACAGTTGCTTCGGAAATTATGGCCATTTTATGCTTGGCCAATGATCTGGAAGATTTGAAAGAACGGGTGGCCAAAATAATTGTTGCTTACAGCCGTGATGGTGAGCCAATTACAGCCGGTCAGCTTAAAGCCCAAGGAGCAGTGGCTGCTTTACTTAAAGATGCCTTGAAACCAAATTTAGTACAAACTTTGGCTCATACTCCCGCTTTCATCCATGGAGGGCCCTTCGCCAATATCGCTCATGGTTGCAACAGCGTTATGGCTACCAAAATGGCTTTGAAGCTTGGGGATTATGTAGTTACCGAAGCTGGTTTCGGTGCCGACTTGGGAGCAGAAAAATTTGTGGACATCAAATGCCGTTTAAGCGGACTAAGGCCCAATGCCGTTGTCATTGTGGCCACGGTAAGAGCATTAAAATCCCATGGCGGAGTCGCTAAGGAGAATCTCAATCAGGAAAATCTGGAAGCCCTGCAAAAGGGAGTTCCCAACTTGTTGAAGCATGTGGAAAATGTTACCCAGAATTACGGTTTACCTGCAGTTGTGGCTATAAATCGTTTTCCGCAAGATACGGAAGCAGAGCTTAGATTTGTTCAGGAAGAGTGCAAAAAGCTTGGTGTAAAAGTGGCATTGTCCGAAGTATGGGCTAAAGGCGGTGCCGGCGGAGTTGAACTGGCTAAAGAAGTTTTGCAGTTAATAGAAAAAGGTCAAAATAATTTTAAATTTGTTTATGATTTGAACTTAAGCCTAAAAGAAAAGATCAATACGATTGCCACCAAGATCTATGGGGCGGACGGGGTTGACTTTATAGGTACCAGTTTGCAAGACATTGAAAATATTGAAAAAATGGGCTATGGCAATTTGCCGGTTTGCATGGCTAAAACTCAATACTCCTTATCCGATGATCCAAAAAAATTAGGCAGGCCGCAAGGATTCCGCATTTCTATTCGTAATGTTAAAATCTCTGCCGGAGCGGGTTTCGTGGTGGCTTTAACCGGTGATATTATGACCCTGCCAGGGCTTACCAAAGTACCCTCCGCTGAAAAAATTGATGTGGACAATACTGGTAAAATCTCCGGGCTCTTTTAATCTTGCGCCATTCGATTTACAATAGGTTATAGTTTTGTCCTTCTGGCACAAGGAGATGGAAAGGAGAGCCGAGGATGTTAAATAAGAGCGCTAAAGAATTTTTGGCTTCTTTGGCTTCCAAGGAACCTGTTCCCGGCGGGGGCGGTGCTTCCGCCTACGTGGGCGCTATCGGTATGGCTCTTGGTCTTATGGTTGGCAATTTGACCGTGGGAAAGAAAAAATACCAGGAAGTTGAGGCCGATGTATATGCCTTGATGGCTAAAGGGCAGAAAATAATTGACAGATTGCAAGAACTGGTCACCGAAGATGCGGAAGCTTTTTTCCCTCTGTCCCAGGCTTACAAAATGCCCCAGAATACACCTGAGGAATTAAGACAAAAAGAAGAAACTATGCAGAAGGCTTTGATCAAAGCCACTCTGGTACCGTTGGAAATAGCCCGTTGTTGTGCCCAAGGGATTGCTTTGCAGGAAGACCTGGCTCAAAAAGGAAATGTTTTGGCTATTAGTGACGTCGGGGTGGGAGTGGCTTTCCTGAAAGCAGCTTTGGAAGGCGCCAAATTAAATGTGCTTATCAATACTCAATTATTAAAAGATCAGGATTTGCGCCTTAAGGTAGAGACTGAATTGGAGCAGCTTGTGCGGGAGTTTACGGTTAGAGCGGAACGAGTATTTTCCTTGGTTGAGAAAAAAATCACGGGGGGAAGTTAAAGAGTGGGCCGTATCTTAGAGGCTAAACCGGTTATTCAAACCATAAAAGAAGATCTCAAGCAAGAGATTAACGGGTTTGTGGAAAGTGGCATTAAACCATCCCTGGCGATTATCCGTGTCGGCAACAGGCCCGATGATGTCTACTATGAAAACAGTATTGTCAAAAACTGTGAAAGTATGGGCATTTGGCCCCAAAGGTTTATTTTGGAACAAAATATTTCCATGGATGATTTTATTGAAGTTTTAAATATTGTTAATGCCGAACCGAGAATACATGGAATAATGATTTTCCGGCCTTTGCCCCGGCAGTTGGATGAAGAGATCTTGCAGCATATAATTGACCCCGCCAAGGATATTGATTGTATGAATCCCTTAAATCAGGCCAAGGTTTTTGCCGGTGATATGTCGGGTTTGCTTCCTTGTACACCGGCAGCTGTTATGGAAACTCTGAAATATTATCAAATCGGACTTAAAGGAACCCATGTGGTTGTCGTGGGCAGGAGTATGGTAGTGGGCAAACCTTTAAGCATGATGTTGCTTAAAGAAGATTCCACTGTTACGATTTGTCATTCCAAAACTCAAAACTTACCTGAAGTTTGCAGGAATGCGGACATTTTAGTGGCGGCCATCGGCAAAGCCAAATTTATCGACGATAAATATATTAGCGATAAGAGCATCGTGATTGATGTGGGAATAAACGATACCGGAGACGGGAAGATATGCGGTGACGTTGATTTCCAAGCGGTTGTCAACAAAGTGCAAGCTATAACTCCGGTACCGGGAGGAATAGGCTCTATCACTACAACTCTCCTGCTTAAAAATGTGGTGCAAGCCATCCACCTGCAAAAAAGCCGGCATTATAGAAATGATTTTAACCATAAAGATCTACATTAACTTTTAAGGAGTGAGGGACAATGATTATTATCGGAGAAAAAATTAATGGCACAATTCCGGTGGTTAAAAAGGCTATAGAAGAAAGAGACGCTGATTTTATACGTCAAAGAGCCATCGACCAAACCAATGCCGGGGCTCATTACCTGGATGTATGCGCCGGTACTGCGCCGGAAGTGGAAGTTGAAACCTTAAAGTGGTTGATGGATATTGTGCAAGACGCCGTAGATTTGCCGCTTTGCATTGACAGCCCCAATCCTCGGACCTTTGAAGCCGTATTAAAATATGCCAAAAAGCCGGGTATTATTAACTCCGTATCCGAAGAGGGAGAAAAGACAGATATCATATATCCTTTAATTGCCGGAACGGATTGGCAGGTTATTGCTTTAACCTGTGACAATGACGGAATCCCCAGAACAGTCGAGGCGAGAATCGATATTGCCAAGAGATTGGTAGAAAAGGCGGCCAAATATAACATTACACCTGACAGGATTCATCTCGATCCTTTAGTAATTGCTTTGGCCACTGACAATAATTCCGTTCATAATTTTGTCAATACCATGAAAGCCATCAAGGAAATGTATCCTTCAGTTAAAATCACATCCGGTTTAAGCAATATATCTTTTGGTATGCCTTTAAGAAAAGTCATAAACCAAACATTTTTAACCATTGCTACCTTCTTTGGCATGGATTCAGCGATTATGGACCCTTGCAGCCGGGATATGATCGCCACCTTACTGGCAACCGAGGCTTTGATGGGCAAAGACCGGCATTGCCGCAAATATAACGAGGCTTACCGTAAAGGAAAAATCGGTCCTTTGCCACAAGCTTAAAGTAAATAAAGCTTGTCGGTAGTGGCCTGTTCCAACCTTCAGCCTATTTTTTGGACTGAGGTGGTTTTGTGAAAATCGTAATTATCTGCTGTGAGGTATTAAAAGCTGAATTAACCATGCTTATGGAAAAAACCGGCATATATTATCCGGTAATTTGGATTTCCTCCGATTATCACCTAAACCCGGAAAAACTTCGCCTCAAATTGCAAAGTGAAATCGATCAAGTTCGGGATGCAGATAGAATATTGCTCTGTTATGGCTGCTGTGGCAATGCCATAATAGGTTTAAAGGCTACTACCGCTGACCTTTTGTTTTTCAAGACCGAAGATTGTATAGAAATAATGCTTACGAAACCCAATACCAAATTCGAGCGGCAAAAAGCAACTTATTTTTTGAGTAAAGGTTGGTTGGAAGGAACAAAAAGTATTCTGAAAGAAAAAGAATACATGATTAAACGTTACGGCCGAGAACGGGCCAATAAGATTCTTAAAACCATGCTCAACAATTACCGGTATTTACTGTTTATTGATTCGGGTGTCGCCGATGAACAGGCTTTTAACGCCATGGTGGAGACTTGTGGCCAGTTTGCCGCCGGCATGGATTTGGAATTTAAAGTAGAAAAATCGGATAATTGGCTTTTAGAGCAGTTCTTGCTTAATAAGCCCAATGACAAATTTCACTTATTACCAAAGGGAGAGGTTATTACATCCCGGATTTTTAATAACGGGCAAGAAAACACACAAGAAAACACGCTGTCCGGATTATAATGGATTTTATAGTTCGGAGGCTACTTTTTTTCTAGGACTTTTCTACTCTTGACTACCATATATGGTATTGGTAAAATTTATAATACTAATTATAGAGTGTTTTCAAAGTAACCAGAATGAACAAAGAAAGATGTGATTGTATTGAGTTTTAACGAAGATAATGTGGTAACAAGACTTAAGGCCAATCTTTCTGCTAATGCCAGGGTAGTTTTGGAAAAAAGGTATTTGAAACAAGAAAACGGAAAAGTTTGCGAAACCCCGGAAGATATGTTTTACCGGGTGGCTTCGGTAATAGCCGGAATTGAAAAGCAATACGGCAAATCGGAACAAGAAATCCAGAGTTTGACCGAAGAGTTTTATACTATGATGGTCAACTTGGAGTTTATGCCCAATTCTCCGACCCTGATGAATGCCGGCAGGGATTTGGGGCAGTTGAGCGCTTGTTTTGTGCTGCCGGTGGAAGACAGCATGGAAGATATTTTTGATGCCATTAAGAATGCCGCCATAATTCACAAGTCAGGTGGAGGTACGGGTTTTAACTTTTCCAGGCTGCGTCCCAAGAACAGTATGGTTCGATCTACCGGCGGGGTGGCTTCGGGACCGGTCTCTTTTATGAAAGTATTTAATGCCGCCACAGAAGCAGTAAAGCAAGGCGGGACCAGACGCGGGGCCAACATGGGGATTTTGCGGGTAGATCATCCGGATATCCTTGAATTTATTAATTGTAAGGAAAATAACAACGATATAACCAATTTCAACATTTCAGTGGCGGTAACCGAAGAATTTATGGAAGCGGTTAAGGAGGGCCTGGATTATGATTTGATTGACCCTCACTCCGGCAAAGTAGTAAATCGGTTGTCGGCCAGGGAAGTTTTTAACGAGATCACCGAACATGCCTGGCGCAACGGCGAACCGGGAATGATATTTATTGACCGCATAAACAGGGATAATCCTACTCCTCAATTAGGTCCAATCGAAGCGACCAATCCCTGCGGTGAGCAGCCGCTTTTACCCAATGAGGCTTGCAATCTGGGGTCTATTAACTTAAAGCTAATGGTTAAAGAAGAAGAAGGCAAAAAGGTTGTGGACTGGGAAAGATTGGGTTCGGTAACCAGGCTGGCTGTTCGTTTTCTTGATGATGTGATCGATGCCAATCAGTATCCGCTGGCCATTATCGAAAAGATGGTTAAAGGCAACCGCAAAATCGGGTTGGGGGTTATGGGCTTCGCCGATTTGTTGATTTTGTTGCAAATATCCTATGCTTCACCGGAAGCTGAAGAGCTTGCTGAGAAAATTATGTGTTTTATACAGACCGAAGCCCGTTTGGAATCAAAGCGCTTGGCCCAGGAAAGGGGAGTGTTCCCCAATTACCGGGGTTCTGTCTATGAAGGTCAAATGGAACTGAGGAATGCGACTTTGACCACCATCGCTCCTACGGGAACAATTTCTATGATTTGCGGTGTTTCCAGCGGCGTGGAACCTCTTTTTGCCGTAGCTTATACCAAAACGGTCATGGATGGAACTCCTTTAATTGAGGTTAATCCGCTCTTTGAACAGTATGCAAAACAGTATGAATTCTACTCCCCGGAATTAATGGAAAAAATAAGCAAGCAGGGAACACTGGCTGGTCTTACTGAAATTCCGGAATGGATACGGAAGATATTTATCACGGCTCAGGAAATTGAACCTGAATGGCATATTCGAATTCAGGCCGCTTTTCAAAAATATACGGATAATGCCGTTTCCAAGACCATTAACTTTGCCCATTCCGCTTCCAAGGAGGATGTAGCCCGCGCTTTCTGGTTGGCTTATGAGTTGGGCTGCAAAGGAATAACAGTTTACAGGGACGGCAGCCGCCAGGAACAGGTGCTTTCCGCCGGAACTTTGCAAAACAAGCAGGTCGCATCCCAGCCATCGTTCAATACAATATTGCCGAGACCCAGACCACCGGTAACTGTCGGTGTTACGGAAAAAGTAAAAATCGGTTGCGGTAATCTCTATGTCAGCGTCAATGCTGATGATCACAGTATTTGCGAAGTTTTTACCAATACCGGTCGGGCAGGAGGGTGTGCCTCCCAATCGGAAGCCACGGCCCGCTTAATATCTATTGCCATTCGTTCGGGAATTTCTGTGGATGCGATTATCGAACAAATCAGCGGTATTCGTTGCCCGGCTTGTATTCGTCGGGAAGGAGTTAATGTCACTTCCTGTCCTGACGCGATTTCCAGAGTGCTTAAAAAATATAAGGATATGGATCTTAATAAAAGCTTGGCAACGCTGCAGAATATTCAAACAAAGACTAAAGCCAAAGAGACGACTGCCAATGCTTGCCCGGAATGCGGAAAACCGGTAAACCATGAAAGCGGTTGCGTAATTTGCATACACTGCGGTTATTCCAAATGCGGTTAAAATTGACATTTTATTAAAGATTAATGTTACTTCATAAATAAACTGCGAGCTTTAATCGGGTTCGCAGTTTTTTGCTGAATAAAAAAATAAAATACCTAATTAGGAAAGATATTTGACATTTTTGTTGACAATCATCGGCTGCCGGATAAGATGTTTATTATAGATTAAAAGCTGTGCTAATAGATTCGGAGGTAGTTTAATGAGTGGTCCGCTTTTTGTAATCTTTAGAAATAACAGCTTTATTTGCTGGATGTCTGACAGAATCAGCCCGTCCTTTTTTAGATTTCATGAGATCTCCGATATGCCCAATATTCCCTTTTACCATCATATATGGAGCGATTTTATCAAGTATAAGAGGTCCTTCAGTAAGTTTTTCCGTAATGAATTGATCGGAAAATCGTGGGCTGGAATGATCCTCAAGAGTAACACCTATGTTGCAATTCCGGATGATATGCTTGAATTTGAAAAGGCGTTGACCACGGAATTCTTCATGCAGACCTGCAGCCGTAAAGTGTATCTTAAACCGGAATGTTTGTTATTAGCTCCCCAGGAAGAAGATTATATTTCCATATCAAGGACCTGCAGGATGACGATACTAAGTTATATTCAAGCAGGTGATATTGAAGAGAGATTATATCTGGCCAATGAAGACTATTCAATCGAGGAAATAGAAATGTATATTGCAGAATTGCTTGCCGGTCGGGAATGGAAGGGGTTGCCGATATATTTAAACGGTGAGGATTTGGAGCAATACCAAGAACTCGGAACTTGGATTGAGCCCAAAAACATTCTGAAAAATTACATAAACTTAATCCGGGGTGTCTAGAGGGTTTTTGAAAATATTTATAAGCCCCTAAATTTTGGGTCTGTCTAATACCCAAAAAATGTTATATATTATATATAATGTTTTGGAAATTTGGAGAAAGAATCAAAATTAATAAAATAATATTCTTTTCGGGCTTTGGAGTGTTGTTATGGGGCTTTATCAAGACCTTCGAATGCTAAAGACAAACGGTGAGTTGCTGGATGAAAATTTTTTTGAAGAATTGAAAGATTCATTCAATAATAATTCCACTAATGAACAGGATAATAATGTCGGAATTTTAGAGGAGTTATTTGACATCAGACGGACTAGGTCCAAACTCATATACAGACCACGGAAGCTGGGGCAAGCCATTAAAAATGCCATCCTGGATGAATTCCTTTATGCGCTGTCCAACAGAGCGAAAAAGAAAAATATGCAAGTAAAGGAAGAAATACTGAAAAATGAAAACCTGGATATGATTTCGAAAGCGGTGGCGCATTTTATTTTTCAAAACGGACCGATTAAAGGCATGTTATCATGTCCCAATAAAAAATTGAGCGAGGAAGATTTAAAAATTCTCAGGAGATTTATGGTTAACCGTTTGTCTTATATATTTACATTGATTATAGAAGAGCGTTGGATAGAATTTGACTTCTTAGTTCGCAACATTCATGAAGTTTATGGTCATGAGGGGGAAGACGCCAAACCGGATGACGGAGGGACGAGAAAATTAATTGAAACTATGCTGGAATGGAAAAGCAGAACTGGCTAGTATGACGTGTGCATTCGGATATGGTGGGTTTGTCATGTATTTGGCTGCAAGAAACAGTTTTCCTGCAGCCTTTATATTTAACCTGATTTTCGTTGTATCGAATGTCGGCACTATTGGCACTTAATAGATGTTTTTTGTGGAATTTCGGAATAAGAACATGGCGGATTATAAAGAATTAAGATACAATAGTTATTATCAACTGGAGTTAGGGATTAGGAGGTAAAGATGAGGGTATACAAACTGCCTTTTTTTCACAGAGCGAGCGTAAGATGGTACGTGTTTGTGGGCTATGGCTTTATTTTGGGGACAAGTTTGTTATTTGCAATATCTTATTTTTTTTACGGCATTCAGCAAAGGCCCGTGGAGGATACAATTTTTGCGATAATTTTTGCCGCCATAGCCGTATATTTGATATATGTTTTGTGGGGTATTATATTTAAAAAGTTTTACATTGAATTGACCCCGACAATTATTAATATCAGGGTGCCTTTCAAAAACCTGTCTCTTAGCTGGGATCAATTGGCCGAAGTAAGAGCTCAGCGAAGATTTAACAGGATATATCTGGCGATTTTACTTAAGGGAGATGTGGGACGGAATTACTCTTATTTGGTGCCTTTGATTTATTTTATGGATATTGATTTGGAGAGCTTAGTCAACACCTTTAACCGCAATATTAAGAAACTAAAAAAGGCCAACCGCAAAAGTCTAACCGCTGATGAATAGCCATAGGAGAGAGAAAATTGAGCACAGGGAGAAGAATTAAACATTTGCTAATCGGTATGATTATGGCGCTAATAATTATAGGCGGGTTGGGGTTAGGATTTAATCATTATGTGGAAACATTCGGGGCCAAATATATTGTTGAAGGGGCTCAAGCTCCTCAAGCTGATGCCGTTCTTATTCTGGGTGCTTATGTTTTGCCTAACGGGACGGCTTCACCCATGTTGCAAGATCGTTTAATGACGGGTTTGGAGTTGTACAATCAGGGCAAGTCCCAGCGGATTCTGGTCAGTGGGGACCATGGACGCAAGGACTATGACGAAGTAAATACCATGAAACAAATACTCAAGGATCATGGTGTGCCCGCCGGCCATATTTTTATGGACCATGCTGGATTTAATACCTATGACAGCGTGTACAGGGCAAGGGATATTTTTCAAGTGAAAAAAGTAATAATCGTCACTCAGGAATACCATCTGAAAAGAGCAGTCTTTATTGCCCGGAAATTAGGCCTGGAGGCATACGGTGTTGCAGCCGACAGGCATAATTATGGCTCGGTAATGTTTAAATATGAATTGAGAGAGATAGCCGCCAGAGTTAAGGATTTTATTAATGCTGTTATCCTGAAACCCGAGCCGAAATACCTGGGTGAAGTTATTCCTGTGTGGGGAGACGGCCGGGTTACGGATGATAAATAGACCATTGTTTTGCCCACGTTTATGTTTAAGTGATATAATTGAGAACAAAAAACTTTGGACATAGGACAAATAAGGGAGAAAAAGAGAAATAATGGTTACAAAATATAAAGCTGAAGTATATGATTTAATGCAATATTTTCACCGGGCTGTTTTTGAGCCTTCCTTGCGCAGTGTGATCCGTTTATCGGGACATATTGATGAAAAAGTTTTGAGCGAGGCTGTAACTTTATCAACGGATGCCATTCCCATGCTCAGGTGTTGTTTCTCCGAGGCCCAACGGGGCTCATGCTGGATAGATAAAGGTTTTACCGGCCAAGACATGATAAGCGTTGTTGAAGCCGGACCTGATTATGAGCAAGATAAAAGCAGGCTGTTGGCAACTCCCCTGGATATTTTCCATGGACCCCAATTAAAGATTTTTATACTCAGGGAAAAACAGGCGGATACCTTGATTCTGATTCTCAATCATATGGTCAGTGACGGTGCGGGTTTAAAAGAATATTTATACTTGCTCTGTGATCTTTACAACAAATGCCTGGAGGGGCGGAGCATACCAAAGCCCTTGTTTGTCTCCCGCAGTGTAAGCCCTTTGTTCGCTAAATTCAAACTGTCAGCCAAAATGAAAATTCTCTGGGCCAAGTATGATTTTGCAAAGCTGATAAAGCCGGTGGACCTCGGTCTGGAAGGGGACAAGACCTATCCCATTACAGCTTCGCTGTCAATTTCTCCCCAGGAATTCTCCCTTCTCAAAGCCTGGGCAAAAAATAAGGGGTTTTCGGTAAACGACGTTATTTTTACGGCCTTTGTCAGGGTTTTAAGCAAACAAATCGGCCAAAAAAGGGTAATAGTGCCTTGCCCGGTCGATTTAAGGAAATACTTGGCTGAGGACCAACGGAAATGCATTACCAATTTAACCAGTCATTTTATTTGTGATCTTCAAATTGAAGATCATGATTCTTTCACAACCACAATAGCGGAGGTTTCCAGGCAAATGAAAGAACAGAAAGACAGTACGGCCTGCCTGAAGCCGGTGCTGTGGTTTTCTTTGGCCTGCAAGTTGTTACCGCTGAGTTTACTCCGCAAAGTATTTGACAAGCTGTTTATCATACCTTTCATTTCTTTCAGTAACTTGGGCTTGGTGGATGCCGGCAGGTTGAAATTCTCCGGTTTGGATATTGTCCAAATGTATATCGGGGGAGCGCTTCGATATGCGCCCTATTTTCAGGTAACTGCAACTTCTTATCAAGGAGCTTGCACATTAGCCTGTAATTTTTACGGTTCCCCTGGGGATAAGATTAAGATTGACAGCTTTCTTTCCGGCCTGGTTGAGGAACTTGCCCGGCTTAGCTCCCAAAGCCTTGATTAAGTCCGGCAAAAAGGCCATAAGGCCGGTAGTACAAGATATTATAGAGATAATCGGCCCCCAAGACCGATTATTTTTTAAGATACTCAGTAAATGCAGTAAAGGAGAAATGACATGATATTATTGGAAGTCATAAAATCAATAATTCTCGGTATAGTTGAGGGGATAACGGAATTTTTGCCCATTTCTTCGACCGGACATCTGATCGTTTTTCAAAATTTAATTAACTTTCGAGGAAATCCGGGTTTTGTTGAAATGTATACCTATGTTATCCAGCTTGGGGCGATTCTGGCTGTTATTGTCCTATACTGGCGCCGCATTAAGAATACATTGGTAAATTTCTTTCCCGGCAAAGTAGGTTATCAGCAGTCAGGATTAAAATTCTGGCTTATGATTGTCATAGCCTGTATTCCGGGCGCCATTGTCACCTTACTGCTCGATGATATAGCGGATAAATACCTGTTTTCTCCCCTGCCGGTTGCCATTACTTTGTTCTTAGGCGGAATTGCCATGATTTATGCTGAACGGCGCTTTCGCAACAATAATCCCACTCAGGATATAAATGTGAATTCAAAACAGGCTTGGCTTATCGGTTTATTCCAGTGCTTGGCCATTATTCCGGGTATGTCGCGTTCAGCCTCAACCATTATCGGTGGTTGGGTAGCCGGCCTTTCCACTGTTGCTGCTACCGAGTTCTCTTTTTTCTTAGCCATACCGGTCATGGCCGGCATGAGCCTGTTAAGGATAATCAAAATTGGCGGCTTATTGGCTTTGACTTGGCAAGAGCAGATTTCCTTGGCGGTTGGTTTCGTTGTTTCCTTTGTGGTGGCCATGTATGTGGTTAATGGATTTATTTCCTATCTTAAAAGAAAACCGATGAAAGTGTTCGCTTACTACCGCATGATTTTTGCCGTCGCTGTTTTAATTGCGGGTGCGGTAGGCCTGTTTTAAAGGTTTTGAAGAAAAAAAAGCCGGAAGTATAATACTTCCGGCCTTTTGGGCAAAGCTTGTTGTTTTTTTTAGTTATTACTTAAATTAAATCAGTAATTTTTGTTAGCTGATCTAGTTAACCCAAGACTGGCAGATTTTAACACCTTCGGCTGCATTGGTGGTAAAGGCGTCTGCTCCGATATGGTCAGCTGCTTCCTTGGTCACAGGGTTGCCGCCAATGATGATTTTTACTTTATCCCGTTGCCCGGCTGCCTTAAATTCGTCAACAGTCTTCTTCATTGATTCCAGAGCCAGGGTTAATACCCCGCTCAAACCGATTATTTCAGGATTTACTTCTTTCGCTTTCTCCACAAAAGCAGCAGGCTTAACGTCAATACCGAGATCGTAAACTTCGAAACCGGCGGCCTCCGCCATACTTCTGAATATATTTTTGCCGATATCGTGGAGATCGCCCTCTACGGTTCCAATCACGATTTTGCCTACCTTGGGTCCGGTGGCGCTGCCAATAACCGGTTTCAGGATTTCAATGGATTGGGTTAACAATTCCCCGGCAAAGATCAAATCGCCGACGAAATATTCACCGCTTTCAAACAGATCCCCTACTTTGGCCATTCCCTGCTGGCAAGCGTTAACTACTGCCTGGGCTTCTTCTTCGGTTGGATTGCTGGCCACAAATTCGTTCAATAACCCTAACAGCTTTTCTTCATCCAGGTCTCCAACTGCTTCCGTCAATAATTTTAAATCAATCACTTATTATTACCTCCCGCCGTTTATTTTTTATAATGTAAGTTATTTTTATTCTTTTAAATACTTTTATACTTGGGCTTATTTTCCTGCTTAATCAACCTCCTCACAATGATTGAATCGAGAATGGCAAACAGTTCGGTGTATAACTGTATCTACAAGTGATATTAAATTTAAAAATATAACTTTTTATCCTATAAAACATTGTAACATTCGTTGGCTGCAAAGTACAACATGAATTTGTCCACTGGGTGAAAAATACGGTTTTGTCATAAATAATTTGATTATTGGCTGACAAGTTGTTTAAGGTATGCTACTATATAGATAACTTAGATTGCTTATAAGCAACAGGGAAACAGGTGCAAATCCTGTACGGTGCCGCCGCCGTAAGATGGAGCGAATTCAAATATGCCACTGCCAAAAGCGGGAAGGCTGAATTCGCGTTGAAGTCAAGTCGGAATACCTGTCTAAGTTATAAGCACTTTTTCACGGAGCATGAAAGGTGTGCATACGAATCAAGCAGGAATGCTTTGTTTGTTTGGATATCTCTTTCAGCCGCGGGGTGTAAGAGATTTTTTACGTATGACGAACTTTGGGAAGTGGAGTGCTTAACTCCACTTTTTTATTCCGGCTTAAAATAACCGGTTTGGGCTAAACATGCTGAGTGAAGGATATGGTTTATGGAGAAAGTCAGGCAAGTTAAAATACCCAGAATAATGTTTGCCGCCGCCGCCAGTGGCAGCGGCAAAACCACGGTGACTTGTGCCGTTTTGCAAGCTCTGAAAAATCGCGGAATCAAGCCTGCAGCTTTTAAATGCGGTCCTGATTTTATCGATCCTATGTTCCATAGTGAGATAATCGGAGCTCATGCCCGCAACCTGGATTTGTTTATGCTCCCAGAGGAAGTGTGCAAGTATTTACTGGCTGTCAATTCCGCTCAAGCCGATATTGCCGTGCTGGAAGGGGTTATGGGCTATTATGACGGTCTTGGGGCTGCAAGTGCCGAAGCCAGTTCCTATCATTTGGCTGTGGTAACCGAAACACCTGTGGTTTTGGTTGTGGACTGTAGCGGAGCTTCGCTGTCTTTGGCGGCGCTGGTCAACGGCTTTGCCCGTTTCAGACCTGATAGCGGTATTGAAGGAATAATTTTAAATAATCTCTCAAATTCTTTGTACCAGGAATACAAGCAAATGCTGGAAGCGAAGACAGGGCTTTCAGTGGTGGGATTTTTGCCGCCCTTGCCGGAGTGTTTTCTGGAAAGCAGGCATCTCGGTTTGGTGACGGCGGCTGAAGTGGAGGATTTAAAACAAAAAATGGCACTCCTGGCCCAGCAGGCTGAGCGGACCATTGACCTGGATATGTTGTTTAAAATTGCTGACAAAGCACCCCAACTGGCTTATCAGGAAATAAATATTAACAAGGGTACGCCGGTAACAATCGGCGTAGCTAAAGATAGGGTTTTTTGCTTTTATTATCAGGACAGTCTTGAGCTCTTGGAAAAGATGGGGGCTGTAATTCATTTTTTCAGTCCTCTCCACGATAAAACCCTGCCCGTTTGTGACGGACTTCTGTTAGGGGGAGGTTATCCGGAATTATATGCTGAAAAACTGGCAGAAAATATTTTCATGCTTAAAAGTTTAAAAGAAGCCTTGGCAGCAGGTATTCCCTGCTTGGCTGAATGCGGCGGTTATATGTATCTGCTGGAAAGCTTGGTCGATAAGGAGGGCAGGGAGTATAAAATGACCGGTTTTTTGCCCGGTCAGGCCAGGGTGACTTCACATCTGAATCGCTTCGGTTATATTACCCTTACCGCCCTTAAGGACAATGTGCTTTGCCCTGCCGGGGAGACTATAAAAGCCCATGAATTCCATTATTCTGACTCCACGGATAACGGCAACGGCTTTCTTGCGGTTAAACCTATCGGGGGCAGGTCATGGAACTGTATTCATACCCAGGGAAATTTGGTGGCCGGTTATCCCCACTTTCATTTTTGGAGCAATATAAATTTTGCTTATTCTTTTTTGGAAAGGTGCAGAGCTTACAGAAAAGCCATGCAGGAAACCGGCCGGTGCAACCTTTAATTGATTATTATTCACGGGAGAAATAACTATGCTGATTTTAGTTACAGGCGGGGCGGCCAGCGGCAAGTCGGAATTGGCCGAGAATCTGGCAGTTTCACTTAATAAAGGAAAAATGGCCTATATTGCCACTATGCTGGCCGAAGATGAAGAAAGTCGCCTGCGTGTACTTAAACACCGTAGAATGCGAGAAGGAAAAAACTTTGAAACTATTGAAGCACCCTATAACCTTTCAGCCTATTCCCGGCATTTGACCGGTTATGATACAGCTTTGTTGGAATGCTTGACCAATTTGATCGCCAATGAAATGTTTCATGGTGGAAAAAGCGGTACTGAAACAATAGAAGAAATAAGTACAGCCTGCAGAATGCTCAATCAAACCGTAGACAAGCTTATTATTGTGTCGGGAATCGTATTAAGCGGCTTTATGCCCTATGATCTTTTTACGGAAGAGTATATCCGAGTGCTCGGTTGTCTCAATTCATCAATAGGAAGGGAAGCAGATGTAGTGTTGGAAACGGTCTGTGCCATTCCCATCATCCATAAAGGAAAAGATATTTTGCAGGGGGAAAGGGTATGAAAACTTTTCTGGAGACCGTAATAGTGGCTTTTTCTATGTACTCCAAAATTCCGATGCCCCGGGTGGAATGGACGGAAAAGAATATGCGTTTTTCCCTGGTTTTTTTTCCTATGGTTGGAGCGGTTATCGCTGTCCTGCTCTACTTTCTTTTCTTTGTTTTTACTCTCTTCAGCTTCAGCCCGATTCTTTTCGGGGCGGTAGCGGTTTTGGTGCCCATTCTGATTACAGGAGGCCTTCATCTGGACGGTTACTGCGACACGGTGGATGCCTTGTGTTCGCGTCAAAACCAAGCAGAAAAGCTGCGCATTCTTAAAGATCCTCATGTTGGGGCCTTTGCTGTGATTTATACTGCGGCCATACTGATTTTGCAGTTTGGAGCCTGGTGCCAAATTTTTCAAACCCCCGACCTTTTTCCCGTTCTTCTTTTTTCCTTTGTTTTTTCGCGGGCCCTGGCTTCTTTGGCCTTGTTAAGTTTCCCCTGTTCCCGTTCTACAGGATTGGCTTTTACCTTTGCCCAAAATTCTTCCCGATGGGCCGTTCAATATATTTTGCTCTGCATGATTATTGTCTGTTGGGCTGCCATGTTTCATTTTGCCATAGTGGCGGCTTCCATAATCCTGTTGTTGGTACTTTGTTCTTATCTCTGGTTTTATTTTATGACCCGAAAACATTTCGGAGGACTGACCGGAGATTTGGCCGGCTTTTACATTGTGTTTTGTGAAACACTAGTATTGTTTGCCTCTGCGTTTATAGGGGGAATGGGAGTATGATTTTGATAATCGGCGGGAACAGCCAAGGTAAACTTAAATTTGCCAAAGAACTGTTGTCAATAGGAGACGATTTGGTAACGGACGGCGGGACCTGTGAATTTGATCGGGCCTTTGACCGACCTGTTCTCAATCATTTGCATTTGCTGATCAGAAGGATGAAGCAGCAAGGCTTGGACGTTTACGGAATTGTTAGGCAGGGAATTGAGCGAAACCCGGAGATCACAATAATTTGTGATGAATTGGGACTGGGAGTTGTACCTGTAAACTGCGAGGAGAGGGAATTACAGGAATTAACCGGACGTATTCAATGCGAACTGGCCCAAAAGGCGGCCCAAGTATACAGGGTGCATTGCTCCATACCTGTTAAGATTAAAGGCTAAACAACCGAGATGAAGATAATAGGGGATTGAGTAATGAACCATATAATCTATTTGATAAGACATGCCCGGACCGAGGGCAATATTTTGGGCAAATACATCGGTGTTACCGATCAACCTTTGTGCCAGGAAGGGATAAAAGAATTGGAAGCTTATATTCAAGCGGGGAAATATCCGGCGGTAGACTACGTGTTCGTAAGCCCTATGCAGCGCTGCCTTCAGACCAGAGAGAGGATTTACTGCCGGTTGCCCTATGAAATCATCCCGGAACTGGCTGAGTGCAACTTTGGCCTTTTTGAAGATCAAACCCATGAACAACTCTTAAATAGACATGAATATAAAGAATGGCTCGACGGCGGTGGTCAAGGAGATTTCCCCCGGGGAGAAAAAATCGAGGATTTTATGACCAGGTGCGCCCAGGGGTTTACCAAGGCTGTCAATATCATTATGGACAAGGGTCTTAAAAGCAGTGCTTTTATTATCCACGGCGGTACGATTATGGCCATTCTTAATAAATATGCCTTGTGCCGGTCCGATTTTTGGGACTGGAAGGTCAAGAACTGTGAAGGCTATAAGCTTGTTCTCGATCCGGGTCTTTGGCTCCGGGAAAAAAAGCTACTGAGTTTTAGCAGGCTATGACATTGGTAGAATTAAATGAGGGATAATTGTCGTCTATGATTGCCGTATTAGCTTTAATAACAGGATTTATTGTGGATTTAATACTAGGAGATCCTTTATGGCTTCCCCACCCGGTCCGTGGGATAGGGAGTTTGGTTTCCAAGGGGGAGAAGGTTTGCCGGACATTCGACTGCCGGACAGCGTCCGGGCAGTTGGTTTGCGGTATAGTACTTGCACTGGTCGTCTGCTTCCTGGCTTTTATTATTCCTTTTCTAATTTTGTTTATGGCTTATCGTTATCATGTTGTGCTTGGTTTTGTGCTGGAAGTCGTCATGTGCTATCAAATACTGGCCTTGAAATCCTTGCGCCGGGAAAGCATGAAAGTTTATTACGAACTGGTAAAAGGCGACCTTCCGGAAGCCAGAAAAAAATTATCTTTTATTGTGGGACGGGATACGGAAAATTTGGATCAAAGCCGGGTGATTAAAGCTACGGTGGAGACGGTAGCCGAAAATCTGTCGGACGGGGTGATTGCGCCGCTGTTTTTCATTTTGCTTGGCGGTGCTCCGTTGGGGTTCCTTTACAAAGCGATTAATACTCTGGACTCCATGATCGGTTATAAAAATGAAAAATATTTTTACTTTGGCCGGTTTGCCGCCAGATTGGATGATGTGGCTAATTATCTGCCGGCTAGAATTTCAGCTTATTTGATGATTGCGGCTGCCTATTTAAGCGGTTTGGACGGTAAGGGAGCTCGAAGAATCTATCGCCGTGACCGTTATAAACACCCCAGCCCGAACTCCGCTCATCCCGAAGCGGCCTGTGCAGGCGCTTTACAGGTGCAATTGGCGGGCGATAGCTATTATTCCGGCCGGCTTGTCGCCAAACCGACCATCGGGGACGATATCCGACCGGTGCAGCCCGAGGATATTCTTAAAGCCAATAGGTTGTTGTATGTAAGTTCTTTTTTGGGCTTAATAATCGGGGCGGCGTTAAAAGCGATTATCTGCCTGTTATATTAACTTAAAAGCATTTAGCTTGCAGGTCTTAATTCCATGCCGGTTATTTTTCAATACATTAAAGGAGATATAACTGAATGTATGAATATGTTCATGGCGGAGATATTTATACGGCTCGAGATTTGACTAATAACCCTCACCTTATCGACTTTTCAGCCAATATAAACCCGCTGGGCTTGCCACCGGGAGTAAAAGAGGCGGTTATGGAGGCTTTGGCTGAATGCCACAATTATCCCGATCCCTTTTGCCGGGAGCTTACTCAGGCTTTGGCTGCTTATGAGAGTGTATCCCAGGAGAATATCTATTGCGGCAATGGGGCTTCAGAAATTATTTTTCGCTTGGTTTTGGCTTCCAAACCAAGGAAAGCCTTGCTCTTAGCCCCCACTTTTGCCGATTACGAAAAAGCATTGAACACGGTCGGCAGCACCGTTGAACATTATCCTTTAACCGTGGAACATGATTTCCGCCTAAGAAAAGATTTTCTGAATATGTTGGACAATTCCTATGATATGGTCTGGATTTGCAATCCCAATAATCCTACCGGACAGGTCTGTGAGGCATCTTTTCTGCAAGAAGTCCTGGAGCGCTGTTCCCCAAAAAACACCCTGCTGGTGGTTGATGAATGTTTTATGGACTTTGTGGATGAGCCGGAAAAATATTCGGTTCAACATCTAATTAATTCCCATAACAATTTATTGATCCTTAAGGCTTTTACCAAAACCTTTGCTATGCCGGGCATACGGCTGGGCTATGTTTTAACAACCAACGGGAGGATTATTGAAAGGTTAAGAGCCGCAGGCCAGGATTGGAGTGTATCCATAATAGCCCAGAAAGCAGGGATATGTGCTTTAAAGCAGACGGAGTATTTGCGCAAAGCCCGGCAATTGGTAAAAAAGGAACGGCAGTTTTTGCTTGAGGAGTTAAAACGGCTAGGCGTTCGGACTTATGGTTCTATGGCCAATTATATCTTTTTTCAGGCGTCTGACTGCCCGGATCTTGATAAGAAACTTCTGGCCCGGGGAATCCTTATCCGTTCCTGCGCCAATTACAGGGGCCTTAGCAAGGGCTATTTTAGGATTGCTGTCAAAAGCCGGAACGATAATCTCCTTCTCCTTGCTGCCTTAAAAGAAATAATTAAGGTGGAAAGCAGGTAGTATCATGGCGAAAAATATTATGATTCAAGGTACAATGTCCAATGTGGGAAAAAGCATGATAACGGCAGGTTTATGCAGGATTTTTAAACAACGGGGATACAAAGTTGCACCCTTTAAAGCCCAGAATATGGCTTTGAATTCTTACATAACCAAAGACGGAAAAGAAATGGGCCGAGCCCAGGCTGTGCAGGCCGAGGCTGCAGGAATTGAAGCCAGCGCCTTAATGAATCCCATTCTTTTAAAGCCTACCAGTGAGCAAGGATCCCAAGTTATTGTCAACGGCGAAGTACTTGGCAATATGAACGCTGCTGAGTATTTCAGCTATAAACCAAAACTCATTCCGGTTGTCTTGGAGGCATACCACACCCTGGCCGCCCAAAACGATATTATTGTCCTGGAAGGGGCCGGTAGCCCGGCGGAAATAAATTTAAAAGAGGACGATATTGTCAACATGGGAATAGCCAAAATGGTTCAAGCACCTGTCCTGCTGGTGGCCGATATTGACCGCGGCGGCGTCTTCGCTTCCATCTACGGCACCGTAATGCTCCTGGAGGAAGAGGAGAGAGCTTTTATTAAAGGTATTATCATCAATAAGTTTCGCGGCGATGTGGAAATCTTAAGGCCCGGACTGAAAATGATCGAAGAGAAAGTCTCTATCCCGGTCTTGGGAGTAGTACCCTATTTGGATATTGATCTCGAAGATGAAGACAGCCTGGCGGACAGGTTGGCCAGGACTAAGAGCGAACGGATGGTTGATATTGCGGTGATTAGGCTGCCAAAGATGTCTAATTTTACCGATTTTAATATTTTCGAGCTCATACCGGGGGTTTCTTTACGCTATGTTTCCAAGGCATCGGAGTTGTCTAATCCGGATATGATAATCCTTCCCGGGACCAAGAACACCATGGGTGACCTTTTATGGTTGCGGCAAAACGGTCTTGAAAATTTAATCAAGAAAAAGGCTGCCGCTGGCACGATAATTTTTGGGATTTGCGGCGGCTACCAGATGTTGGGGGAAACCTTGGAAGATCCTTATGGTGTGGAAGCTGGAGGAAGCATGAAGGGGATGGGTCTTCTGAATCTTAAAACCGTTTTTAGCCGGGAAAAGACAAAAACCAGGGTTGTAGGAAAATTTAATAAGTTGGACGGAGTGCTCTCCAAATTATCCGGAGTAAGTTTTAGCGGCTATGAAATCCATATGGGGGTAACAAAACTCACCGGGCCGATTGAAGGGGAGCAAAGGTCTTTGACCATGATAACTGACGTCAGCGGCCAATCCGGGTCTAAAGCTGACGGAATGATCAGCGGCAATATCCTGGGCAGTTATGTGCATGGCATTTTTGATGAGCAGCAAGTGGTATCTGCAATTATCCAGTGTCTGTTTGTTCACAAAGGATTGGATCCTTTATGCGTTAAATCTATTAATTATAAAGAGTATAAAGAAATACAGTACAATAAATTAGCGGCTGAAATCAGCAAAACAGTAGATATTGAGACTATTGTTAAAATCATGGAGGAGGGTGTATAGGATGAAAAAAGGACTGATTCACATTTACTGCGGAGACGGCAAGGGCAAAACCACTGCGGCTTTAGGGCTGGCCATCAGAGCAGCCGGAAGAGGATTTAGAGTTTTTATTATCCAGTTTTTAAAAGACCAGAAAACGGGCGAGTTAGTCAGTTTGGCTAAAATCCCGGAAATAAAGATAATGCGAGGAGAGAATTTTCAAGCGGCTTTCAGTTGGCAAATGACCGAAGAGCAAAAGCAGCAATGCCGTCTGCACCATGATAAAATGTTGAAGCAGGGCATTGCCGCCGCTAGGAACGGAGAAGTGGATTTGTTAATTCTTGATGAAGCCATCGCGGCTTATAATCTCAAACTTGTGGATAGTAAGCTTCTTCTGGAGTTTTTGAACACTAAGCCCGAAGCCTTGGAGGTTGTCCTTACCGGTAGAGACCCGGCACCGGAATTGGTAGAATTGGCCGATTATGTTTCAGAGGTGAAAAAAATAAAACACCCCTTTGATCGGGGTGTAAAAGCCAGAAAAGGAATAGAGAACTGAAAATAAGAGGGAGGACAAAAACCTTAGACAACACCTTGGGCCAGCATGCTGTCAGCTACTTTAAGGAAACCGGCAATATTGGCTCCCACAACTAAATTACCTTCGAAGCCATATTCTTTGGCAGCCTGGCTGGCATTCTTATAAATATTAATCATAATGGTTTTCAATTTGGCATCAACTTCTTCAAAGGTCCAGGAGTATCTCATGCTGTTTTGGGTCATTTCCAAACAAGAAGTTGCCACACCGCCTGCATTGGAAGCTTTGCCCGGGGCATAAATGATATTATTAGATTGGAAAACTTTAATTGCTTCCGGAGTGCAAGGCATGTTGGCACCTTCGCCCACGGCAAAACAACCATTACTAACAAGTGTTTTGGCGGCTTTTTCATTTAACTCGTTTTGAGTGGCGCAGGGAAGAGCTATATCACAGGGAACGGTCCAAATATCGGCAAAATTCTCATGGTATTCAGCCTGCGGTTTATATTGCAAATAATCCTTAATTCTTCTTCTTTCCACTTCTTTTAGTTGCCTTACAATGTCTAAATCAATTCCTTCCCGATCATAAACATAACCGTTGGAATCGCTCATGGCCACTACTTTGGCCCCCAGTTGCTGGGCCTTCTGGGCAGCGTAAATGGCAACGTTTCCTGAACCGGAAATAACTACAGTTGCTCCTTCAAAGGCCTTACCACGATCTTTAAGAGCCTCTTCCATGAAATAAATCAGCCCATAACCGGTTGCTTCCCTGCGGACCAGACTACCGCCGTAAGTTAAGCCTTTACCGGTAAGTACTCCTTCGTAGAGGTTGGTAATTCTTTTATATTGACCGAACAAATATCCTATTTCCCGGGCGCCGACCCCAATATCACCGGCCGGAATGTCTGTATCCGCACCGATATGACGGTAGAGTTCAGTCATGAAACTCTGACAGAATTTCATAATTTCATTTTCCGATTTTCCTTTAGGGTCGAAATCGCTGCCGCCTTTGCCGCCTCCGATGGGCAACCCGGTTAAAGAATTTTTGAATATTTGTTCAAAACCAAGGAATTTAATAATTCCGAGATTAACGGAGGGGTGGAAGCGCAAGCCACCTTTGTAAGGGCCTATAGCGCTGTTGAATTCAACTCTAAAGCCGCGGTTTACCTGGACATTGCCCTGATCATCAAGCCAGGGGACACGGAAGATAATTTGTCTTTCGGGCTCCACAATTCTTTCCAGGATTCCCGCTTTGGCATATTCCGGCCTTCTAGCGAATACAGGCTCCAAAGATTCCAGAACTTCTTTGACTGCCTGGTGAAACTCGAATTCGGATGGATTTCTTTTAATGGTCTGTTCCAAGACTCGTTGTACGTATGACATCTAGACTCCCCCAGTTAATAAAAAATTCCTCGTTCATTCTACATCATTAATTTAAGAATTAAAATAGGGACCTCAATAATTATACAGTATTCTCGCCAATCATTTGCAATAAAAACCAATTAAAAAAGATTCGGTATAATATTGTTTTCAGCATAAAGCTGTTTTATATTTTTGCCCAATAACAAAACACGGGATAATAAAAGAAAATGCCGCATAATAAAAAATAATAGACGGGGTTGACCTATTATAATAAGGAGTAAAGTATTGCAGATAATTTCTACTTGAATTATACTTTTAGAAAGTTTCAATTTCTTGCAATGATCATCCGAGTATAATTTTGGTCAACAAGAGGAAGAAAGCAAACAGGGAAGTGATGTACATGTCTGAAAAGTTAAAAGTCGGTATAATTGGCGGTACCGGGATGGTGGGTCAAAGATTTGTAACCCTTTTGGCGGACCATCCATGGTTTGAAATTAAAGTCATAGCAGCCAGCGCTAAATCTGCCGGCAAAAGCTATGAAGAGGCAGTTCAAGGCAGATGGAAAATGCCGACGGCTGTTCCGGACCTGGTGAAGAATCTTACTGTGCAGGATGCGGCCGAAATCAAAAAGGTTTCTGAGCAAGTGGATTTTGTTTTCTGTGCCGTTAATATGAAAAAGGAAGAAACCAAAGTTTTGGAAGAACAGTACGCAAAGTGCGAGACTCCTGTAATCTCCAATAATTCTGCCAATAGGATGTTGCCGGATGTACCCATGGTTATCCCGGAGATTAATCCTGAACATATTGCCATTATTGAAGATCAGAGAGAGCGTTTGGGTACGAAATACGGCTTTATCGCCGTTAAGCCCAATTGTTCCATTCAAAGTTATGTTCCCCCTATACATGCTCTCTTAGAGTATAAGCCTAAGTCAATTCTTGCCTGTACTTACCAGGCAATTTCCGGTGCCGGCAAGAGCTTTGAAGACTGGCCGGAAATCATTGACAATGTGATTCCTTATATTGGGGGCGAGGAGGAAAAAAGCGAAAAAGAACCCTTGAAAATATGGGGTAAAATCGAGAAGGGCCAAATTGTTCCCAACTCAAATACCGTAATTACCACCCAATGTATCAGGGTACCGGTCAGCGATGGGCATCTGGCTGCAGTTTTTGTATCTTTTGAGAAAAAGCCGGATAAACAAACCATTATTGATTTATGGAACAGTTACGAAGGTCGTCCGCAAAAACTGAATCTGCCCAGTGCTCCGCATCCCTTTATGCAGTACTTAACTGAAGATGATCGCCCGCAAACCAAGTTGGACAGGGATTTCGGCCGCGGTATGGGAGTCAGCATGGGGCGCCTTAGAGAAGATACGGTTTATGATTATAAGTTTGTATGCTTATCGCACAATACTATACGGGGGGCTGCCGGCGGAGCAGTATTGATAGCCGA
>Ga0134099_1000763_pt1 | contig 34571 bp, 29 predicted proteins | sample 10_taG_2_FD_105482 | JGI IMG/M metagenome (GOLD analysis project Ga0134099, IMG submission 105482) | Switchgrass degrading microbial communities from high solid loading bioreactors in New Hampshire, USA - 10_41_5_180_A2 metaG | ecosystem: Engineered > Bioreactor > Semi-continuous > Anaerobic >...
AGATTCAGTCTGGCTTACCCGGTTTCTGGTTTCGTCGATAACGCCTTCTACGTACCGCGAGTCAACCAATAAATCGTTCTTCAACCATGTCGGTATGCATGATTCATTCTCTGCTAGCTTGTACGCTTGGTGCAGGAGGTCAAGGCAGGCTTGGAGTTTCCCGGAGAGATAGGCTTTTAGTGCGTCAACACGTATGAGGACGATATTCTTGAGAGTACCCTTGTTATGAACTGCTGATAGGCAGTTCTTGAGCCCATGGAAGTTTAGGATGGCGCTGCTGGCTTGACCAGTCAATACCCTGACTAGGGTGCTGGAGTGTTCATCGAGTGGCGATGAGGCGGGAACCTCTACTTCTGGACGTGAGATTAGTCGCAGTAGTTCACCTTTGGTCTTCTCAAATCCGCTGATAAGTCGTCTATCAATTGTGTATGAGCTGACTGGATGAACAGGAGGTCCTGGTTTTTCTTCGTCAGGCGGACGTCGGACCAGTCTACTCATGCAATATGTATGGTATATCTCCGTGATGTCGCTCATCACAGCACGGTAAGCTTTCTCTGCCAGCTCAGCAAATGAATCGACTGTGTCGTATTTCACTTCGGCCGCATTTCGTAGCTCAAGTTGTATTGGAGGTGGATCCTTCTTGTACTCGTTGCAGAACAAGTAGATAGACTTCTTCTTGAGATTGCGTGCCCTCAAGTGTTCTTGGAGTACTCCTGGGTGTACGTCTTCGGCACTGTCGATGAGAAAGACGATGATATCGGAGTCTTCTAGCTTATCCAGGTAGTTGTCGGCAGGTGGTCGACTGCTCGCCGCCTGATGCTCGAAAGCATAGACCTCGGTCATGTTTGTCTCCAATAACAGAGTGCGCAATGCGTTCCTTACGATCTTGTACTTATCTCCGAGGGAGGAGCTTATGAACACCTCCACTTTGTGGTCTACGGTTGTTGGCCTCAATTCTGTTCCCTCGCTATCAGATGTGAGTAACCTTTCGCCTCTGTCCTACAAAGGCATATCTTTCGACCCAACTCTCGTTGTCCCTCCGTGTTCAGAGACCGAAATGGATCCGGTATCCTGGTGGGAGGCGCGAGAGCATAGTTGAGGATGAACCGACCCAGGTATAATAGACGATGGACATGCAGAAAAGGGAAGTGCTTCAATGAGCTCTAGAATAGACGCGGGTACAATGTCGGCTTTGCAGAAAGCCCAAGAGAACGAAATAACGGAGTATCACATCTACTCGAAGTTGTCCTCATACATAAAGGACGAACACAACAGCGGCATCCTCCAGCAGATCGCCCGTGAAGAACTCCACCATCATGACTGGCTGAAGAAGTTTACCGGAACGGAGAAGAAGCCAAACGCTCTCAAGGTATGGTTTTATACCTTTGTTTCGGTGGTATTCGGCATTACGTTCGGGATAAAGCTAATGGAGCGAGGAGAAAAAGGCGCGGAACAGCTGTACCGGGAACTTGCGAACAACATCGAGGAGTTCAAGAGGATAGCAGAGGACGAAGACAAGCACGAAAGGGAACTGATTGGGATCATCGAGGAGGAAAGGCTCCAGTTTGTGGGCTCAATGGTCCTCGGACTGAATGACGCCTTGGTGGAGCTCACCGGTACGCTGGCAGGGCTCACCTTCGCATTGAAGAACACACGCCTCATAGCGCTTTCAGGCCTCATAACAGGTGTAGCGGCTTCGCTCTCAATGGCAGCGTCCGAGTATCTATCAACCAGGACAGATGAGGACAACGCCCACGCCCTGAGATCGGCATTGTACACCGGCGGAGCGTATGTTCTCGCTGTAGCGTGCCTGGTGTTGCCCTACCTTGTGTTTTCTAACTACGTGGTAAGTCTCGCGTTCACGATTGTCGCGGCCGTGCTCATAATACTTGTCTTTAGTTTCTACATCTCCGTAGCCAAGGATCTTCCGTTTAAACAGAGGTTTTTCGAAATGGCGGCCATCAGTCTGGGAGTAGCCGTCATTTCGTTCGCAATAGGTTACCTCATCCGAGTGTTCCTCGGGGTTGACGTTTAAGGGATTACAAAATTCTGTGCGGCAACCCCACCTGTGAGGATGCCGCACAGCTATCTAGTCTAGGCTGATGACTTGCCATTTCCCGGTTTCCGAGTTCCTCAGTTTTGTCGATGTAACTCGTAGTATCGCTCGTGCCAGATCAGAATACCTGCTTCCGGGCTATCAATACGGAAGGAGATGAGCGTAGTGCTCAAACCTGCTTCGGCGACGGCTACGGCTACCATGATCCCTGACCTTGACCCGCGCATGATAGAGAACGATGGCGAGAGTCGCGTCTACGCGGCTTTGCGGAAGCTGCCCGCCGGCTTCACGGTGATGTATTCCTACGCTTTTCACATCCACGCTAACTCAGCCACCGGGGGATTCGGAGATGACCCTGTATCTGGGGAAGCGGACTTCGTGGTCGTCCATCCGTCTCTGGGCTACCTCGTCATCGAGGTCAAGCAGGGAAAGATCGGCTACGCGAACGGACGGTGGTATGAGGAGAAGGCTCACGGACAGGAGCCCGTGTCCAAGGACCCGGTTGCCCAGGTGGAGAAGGCCAAGTTCGCGATCTTGGAGCGCTACAAGGAGAAGGCACAAAGCGACTCCTTTCCGTTGAGAATCAGACACGCCCTATGGTTTCCCGAGTGCACGAATGTATGGGGAGTGCTGCCTGCCAATTTGGAGCCTGAAAGCGTGCTTACTGAGCCTGACTTGGACAAGCCGGAGGAAGCGGTCCGCCGCGCTTTTGGCACGACCGAGAAGCCTCCGCAGAAACAGGCGGTTGACATCCTGATCCAGCGAGTACTTGCGCCGATGTGCAGGTTTTTCGCGACCATGGACGAGGAAATCGATCGCTACGACAGGGAGTCCAAGAAGGTCCTCACTGATGAACAGCAAAACATACTTGACGCGACAGAGCTGGACAAGCGCAAAGTGTTCTTCGGCGCGGCGGGGACAGGGAAGACGTTCCTTGCCCTGGAAAAGGCGAGACGCCTTAACCGTGAGGGGAAGAAGGTGTTCTTGACATGCTTCAACAAGAACCTCGCGGCTTACATGAGAAGCAACGTGCCGTCAGAAATCATCTGCCAGAACTTCCACGACTTCCTGAAGGAGCGCCTGACAGGGACCGGTTGCGTCCCTCCGGAACCAGAGGACGGAGATGAACGGAGCATCTACTATGAGGAGACTCTGCCCACCGCCGGTTTTGAGTACTACGCTGACGCCCCGGCATCCGAGAAGTTTGACGCCGTGATAGTCGACGAGGGACAGGACTTCTCGGAAAACTGGTATACCTGCCTGCAAGCGATGCTCAAGGACCCTGAGGAAGGGGAGTTCTACGTATTCGCCGATCCCAATCAAGACTTGTTCCGCCACAATATCGATGCTTTGCGGAAGATGGGAGTGTCCAAGCACAAGCTGACGCGCAACCTCCGCAATACGGAACGGATCAGCGAGTGGATAGGCAAGTATGTAAAGGGCGGTACGCTGCGTCCGGGACTCCTCGGAGGACTTCCCGTCGTCCACGTGGCGTGGGAGACGTATGCCGAGGAAAGAAAGCTGATCGAAACTGAGATCGGCCGCTTGGTCAGCCAGGGTATCAAGCCCGGCAGGATAGTCATCCTCTCGCCCAACCGGCTGGAGAAGAGCAGTCTCCAGGGCTGCGCGAAAATCAAAGAATGGCCGCTTATGGACTTCCGGACGGCGACCGGCAATGCCATTCGGTTCTCGACGATTCGCGCCTTCAAGGGCCTCGAGGCGGATATCGTGTTCCTCATCGGGCTACGGGAAGGGAAGCAGACATGCACGGACGCGGATGTGTATGTAGGAGGCTCGAGAGCCCGCTTTCTGCTGTATGTCTTCCATCACAAGTCCGAGCCGCCTAAGGGGATTTGAGAAAAGGAAGAGTGGAAAGAGAATCTAGCGAGAGCGGAAGGCGACATGATCAAATGAAAGGAGCCCCGGCTTTGCCTACTGCACCGCCAGGGGCTTCTCCCACCGGTTCGTTTGTGACTCTATCTATCGAACTCTATCTACCCTTGTCTTGTTGTAGCGTTTTCGAGTAAGTGGATTTCCTTCTTATCCGCATCAAGTTTCGCGTACACACCAAGAGGTATGGTCATCACAGGTTTGCAGTGACCAATGCGGAGGTTGTAGATAGCCGGAACGCCGAGGCGCTTCAAATGGTCGTCAAACACTTCCTCCATGGGCTGGCTGTCCTGGTAGCCTCCCTTGGGCGCAGAGTCCTCGAAGGTACCGAGGATGATGCCATTGGCCTCTTGCAGCTTGCCGGCCAGCCTCAACTGGTTAAGCATCCTGTCAACCTTGTAGGGTTCTTCTCCGAGGTCCTCCAGCACCAATATCTTGCCCTTGGTGTCTATTTCGTACGGAGTTCCCAGGGTGCTACATACCAGTGCCAGACATCCGCCTGCCAACTGCCCGATTCCTATGCCGCCGTTTATGGTCACGATTTCTTCCCCTTCGGGATTCTCAAGCTTGCCATAGGCATCAGGATCCATGATCAGCCTGAACAAGCCTTCTTTGGAGTAATCGTCGAAGTCATCGATCATATTGGAAGACACCATCGGACCGTGGAAAGTGACCAGGTTGCATATCTGGTTGAACGCGATATGCAGCACCGTGATGTCACTGTATCCGATGAACACTTTGGGGTTCTTTTTGATCACATCGTAGTCAAGGAGTTCCAATATCCTGGGCGCGCCCGTGCCGCCCCTGATGCAGATGATCCCATCCACTTCCGGGTCTGCGAACATTTCGTTTATGTCCTGTGCCCTTGTTTGGTCATCCCCCGCCAAGAAACCGTGCCTCTTGTACAAGCTCTTGCCTTCTCTTACCTTGAAGCCGAGCTCCACCAGTTTCTTGATTGACCTTTGCACGTTTTCCTCAGTGGTGTTGCTGGCCGGTGCTATCAATCCTAGGGTATCCCCAAACTTCAGCGCTTTGGGCTTAATCATGCGTTTTCCCTCCTGCCATACGAGTTGCCGGGTTTGTCAGCGCCGAAAACCGTCTAACCGAAGAACAACCTAGTTACCCATGCGGCTGCCAAGAGACCGGCCAGGTCAGCCAACAGACCCGCGGGCAGCGCATGCCTTGTTTTCCTGATCTGTACTGAACCGAAGTATACCGCCAGAACATAGAAGGTGGTGTCGGTTGAACCGTTCATGATGGCGGCCATCCGGCCTATGAGAGATTGCGGGCCATGGGTGGCAACCAGCTCTGTCATGACGCCGCGGGCACCACTGCCTGATAACGGACGCATCAACGCCATAGGCAATACCTCACCGGGCATACCGACGAGGTTGGTTATCGGGCTGAGGACCTTGGTCAGCATGGCCATCGCGCCGGAAGCCCTGAACACGCCAATGGCGCATAGAATAGCGACCAGGAAGGGAATGATTCTGACCGCCGTGTTAAAGCCTTCCTTGGCACCCTCAGTGAAGCATTCGTATACCTTGACTTTCTTTACCAGTCCATAGCCCACAAAACCAACGATCATAAGCGGGATTGCCCATACGGACAGTGCGTTGACTATCTTAACAAACATGTGCTTTCCCCCTTACGCTTCCTGTTGTTCAGGTGAATCTACTTGGACTCTAAACCTGGGCAACTTGGAGAGTAGCTTGGCGGCTATGATGCCTACGGTTGTCGAGACTGTAGTGGCTATTATGGTGGGCCCAATAATCTCGGTGGGGTTAGCCGATCCGGCTGCCGCCAGCACTGCGACCGTGGTGGCGCTGATTAGTGTTACTGAAGACGTGTTAATGGCCAGAAACATGCACATCGCATCTGTTGCCGTGTCCTTAATCCGATTGAGCTTCTGCAGCTCCTGCATAGCTTTTAGTCCTAGAGGTGTGGCAGCGTCGCCAAGGCCCAATACGTTGGCAGCTAAGTTCATAATCATTGCGCCCATGGCTGGATGCTCAGCGGGCACATCGGGGAACAACCTGACGGTGACGGGTCTAAGAGCCTTTGCCAACTTCTCAACAATGCCCGATTCCTCTGCGATCTTCATCAAGCCTAACCACAAACTCATCACGCCGATGAGTCCCAATGACAACTCCACAGCCGATGCTGCGTTGTCAATGGCGGCCTTTGTAACAGCTTCAAGGTTGCCAGAAGCTGCTCCTGCGATGAAGCCGATAATGAGCATAGCAGCCCAGATGTAGTTTATCATGTACACTCCTCCCAGTTGAGTTTGTTCGGCCGGTGATGGTGAGACCGGTTCAAGGAGGCCATATTCTACGTGGACTGGCAATTTCCTCCTGATATGGAAGTAGAAAGCTACCGATCAATGATTCTTACAATGGAAGAAACACCATGGTTACGCCTCTGGTACCTAAAGACGAAGTACAAACCCACGAAAGCAGTAGGTTTGTGCAGCACGCTTTCCAAGGTTCCCCGCCCATGTTTCTGACAGCGTTTTTCAGCGGCAAGCCGATTTCCCAGGAGGAAGCCGAGGAGCTAAAGCGACTGATAGAGGCGCACAAGGCAGACTAACAAGGCTGGCCAACGTTTGTCGTTTCCTCTTTCTATGACTCCTTCTTGTACCGCTCCATGGCGAGCTGGTAAGCCACTACGCCGAAGAGCAGTCCTACGCCCGGACCCATCGCCATGTTGTCGAGCAACAGTCCAATGGCCGATCCGAAGCAAAGTCCGAGGGCCAAAAAAAGTCCTAACTCAGGTTTCTTCTTCTGTTTCTTTTCCATGACCAATCTCCTCCATGCCTTGTGGGGGCGACAAATCAAAATGCCTGCTTGACCAGCCTTTCCACAACAGGATAGACCTGTTGTCAAGGGGATGCCCGTCTTGACTTTATTGATAGTAAATACAGCCAGCAAGGAAACCTACCAGTGCCCGGCGTCCAGTAGTAGAAAACCTACCACTCCCCGGAGTCAGTAGCAGAAAAGCTACGACTGCCTGCGCCCAGCAGTAGAAAACCTACCACTCCCCGGGCTCAGTGGTAGAAAACCTACAGCTGCCGGCGTCCAGTAGTAGAAAACCCACCACTCCCCTGAGTCAGTGGTAGAAAACCTACGACTGCCGGCGCCAAGTAGTAGAAGACTTACTACTTCCCAGAATAAGTGGTAGGAAATCTACCACCGCTGGCGTCCAGTAGTAGAAAACCCACCACTCCCCGGGCTCAGTGGTAGAAAACCTACAGCTGCCGGCGTCCAGTAGTAGAAAACCCACCACTCCCCGGAGTCAGGGGTAGGAAATCTACAACTGCCTGCGCCCAGCAGTAGAAAACCTACCACCTCCCGGAGTCAAGTTGTAGAAAACCTACGACTGCCTGCGCCCAGCAGGAGAAAACCTACCACTCCCCGGGATCAGTGGTAGAAAACTTAGCACTGCCCGCAGTTAGTAGTAGAAAACCTACGACTCGGCATCGCGCCGCAGTTCGCAAACTCCGTGAAATCAACTTAACAAATGACCCTGTCGGGGATTCCACAGGTATAGCAGCGAATAGATGCACTGCCGAGGTTTCCAGCAAGGTTTTTGCATAACCGGCGTGTCGTTTAGAATAGGCGGTTGCCGTATCACGTTATGGTTTCGTCTTGCCCACCGATAACCTCGCGTCTCAGAGCAACGTGGATAGGAGGTTTTAGGTTGACTCAGTATTTGATCCGGCGGCTAGTGGCCATGATCCCTGTGCTCTTGGGAGTGACTTTCCTGTCATTCCTCATAATGAACTTCGCGCCCGGCGATCCCACGACCATCTACTTGGATCCGACTAAGCCCTTCAGTCAGGAAGAAATCGACATGATTAAGAAGGAGCTTGGCCTCGATCAACCTCTGATGGTGAGATACATCAAGTGGTTGGGAAGAACCCTAAAGGGTGACCTGGGCTATTCTTACGTGAGCAGGCGCCCGGTGATCAAAGAGATCGCGGAGAGACTGCCGAACACCATTCTTCTGGCCGTAACAACTATGATCATTTCGTTTGTGGTAGGCAGTCTTGTGGGCGTGTACACCGTGTTGAACCAGTACAAGCTTTCCGACTACGTTGTGACCGTCCTGGCATTCTTGGGGCTATCCACACCCGGGTTCTGGCTCGCCCTTATGCTCATCCTAGTTTTCGCGGGTTACCTTAAGTGGCTCCCGTCCGTAGGCATGATGAGCATTAACGTTGGTCCCGGCTTCTTCGAGCGTCTTTGGGATTTGGCCAAGCACATGATCATGCCCGTCATGGTCTCATGCGCTTCAGGCATAGCCTCCTGGGCCAGATACCAGAGGTCTTCGATGCTGGAAGTGATTCGGCAGGACTACATCAGGACCGCCCGCGCTAAGGGCTTGACCGAGAAAGTGGTCATAGGCAGGCACGCGGTACGAAACGCGGCAATTCCGGTGATTACGATCCTCGGGATGTCAATCCCCGGACTTATCGGCGGTTCCGCGCTGATTGAGCAGATATTCGCGTGGCCCGGCATGGGAAGGTTGGGCATCAACGCCATTTTCAGCCGGGACTATCCCGTTATCATGGCTGTGAACCTCATGACTTCCATCCTCGTGATGCTTGGGAACCTGACCGCCGACGTGCTCTACGCGGTTGTGGATCCGCGCATCCGGTACAGGTGAGGTGACGGTGGATGCAGTCTCCGAACGTTGAAGCAGAAAACAAGCAACTTGATCTCGTCGACGAGGAAGAAGCTCTCTTCGGAGAGGCTCAGAGCTGGGGTAAGCTTGTGTGGCGGCGTTTCAGGCGCCACAAACTGGCTATGGTAGGCCTCTACATTCTGCTGTTCCTGATAGCCGTATCGGTCGCGGCTCCAATCATCGCGCCTTACGATCCCGCGGAGATTAACATGGACCTGGTCGTGGGCGGCAGACCCCAGGGGCCAAGCCTCGCTCACCCCTTCGGTACCGACGCTCTCGGCCGTGACTACCTGTCCCGGGCCATTTACGGCGGAAGGGTTTCCTTGTCCGTAGGAATCGTGGCCGTCGGCATTTCCCTCGCCATAGGGGTCATCGTCGGTTCCATCGCCGGGTACTTCGGCGGGATTGTAGATTCTATAATATGCAGGACAATTGACATCCTCATGTGCATCCCGACGTTCTTCCTTATACTTACGGCGAACGTCTACCTGAAACCCAGCGTGTTCAACATCATGGTCGTTATCGGCATTTTCGGGTGGATGGGCTGCGCCCGGTTGGTCCGCGGGCAGTTCCTAAGCCTTAGGGAACGGGAGTTTGTCGAGGCCGCGAGAGCTTTGGGCCTTAAGAACAGCCGCATCATCTTTGGCCACCTTCTTCCCAACACCCTCGCGCCGCTGGTGGTCGTGGCGACCATGGGAATCGGCGGCGCGATACTCACAGAGTCCGGACTCAGCTATCTCGGGATGGGAGTTCAGGAGCCGGCCTCAAGCTGGGGAAGCATGCTAAGGTCGTCCCAGCCGTACCTCACTACGGCGCCGTGGCTGGCTTTCTTCCCGGGCCTCCTAATTCTGATCACGGTCTTGGCCTTGAACTTCGTGGGCGACGGCCTGCGCGACGCCATAGACCCGCAGCTGAAATAGGGAAGGACGGAGGTAGTGAAGATGAGCGACGTCTTGCTTGAAGTGAAGAACCTCCACACCACATTTGACACAATGGACGGGGCAGTCCCGGCGGTCTGTGGAGTTTCGCTGGAAATCAATAGGGGAGAAGTCTTGGCTCTGGTAGGCGAGAGCGGCTGCGGAAAGAGCGTGACCTCCCTTTCAATAATGCGCCTCATCCCTTGCCCGCCAGGTAGGATCTCGGCCGACAAGATTTCGTTCGACGGGGTCGACCTGTTGGGGCTCTCCAACGACGAGATGAGGAAAGTAAGAGGAAATACGATGGCCATGATTTTCCAAGAGCCGATGACCAGCCTGAACCCGGTCATGACCATCGGTGCCCAGCTTTGCGAGCCGCTAGAGACGCACCGGGGGATGTCCAGGCTCGAGGCCGCCGAAGAATCCGTGCGCATGCTTAAGCTGGCGGGCGTGTCCCTTCCCGAGCAGCGGATGCACGAGTATCCCCACCAGCTGTCGGGCGGCATGAGGCAGAGGGTCATGATCGCCATGGCGCTTACCTGCAGGCCCAAGCTGCTTATAGCCGACGAGCCGACGACGGCTCTGGACGTGACCATCCAGGCGCAGATCTTGGAGTTAATGAAAGAGCTTCGGAGAGAACTGGGAATGTCGATGATGCTCATCACCCACGACATGGGGGTGGTGAGAGAGATGTCCGATAGGGTGGCCATAATGTACGCCGGCCAGATAGTCGAACAGGGACCGGTCAAAGAAATCTTCCAGAATCCCCTGCACCCATATACCTACGGCCTCCTGGGCTCTATCCCGCCCATCAACAGAAAGGCTGAGACTCTCCGGGTGATCAGGGGTGTCGTGCCGAGTCCCATGTTTTTCCCGAGCGGGTGTCGCTTCCACCCGAGGTGCGACTACGCTACGGCCGAGTGTTCGGACCAGATGCCCGAGCTTATGGAAGTTGGCGGCGATTCGCGGCTGGTCCGTTGCTGGCATCCCTTGATAGAGAAGGGTGGCGCGAATCGTGACTAATGCTGACGTGCTCGTGAGAGTTGAGAACATCAAGAAGTATTTCCCCATATCCAAGGGCGCTTTCGGCCGCGTTACCGGATACGTCAGGGCGGTGGACGGCGTCACTTTTGACATCCGGAAGGGCGAGTCGTTTGGTCTGGTAGGGGAGAGCGGTTGCGGCAAGACAACTACCGGACGCGCCATACTCCGCCTTGTCGAACTCACCGCCGGGAGAGTCTTTTTCGACGGACAAGACCTTGCCCAGTTGGACGACGTGGAGATGCGGAGACTCCGCAGGAGAATGCAGATTGTGTTTCAGGACCCTTACTCGTCCCTGAACCCCAGGATGAACGTGGGCGCCGCCCTGGTAGAGCCCCTGACTGCCCACGGGATCGGTACTCCCGCCGAAAGGCTGGAGAAGGCCAAGGCCCTCTTGGCCCAGGTGGGGCTTAGGCCGTTTCATTTGAACCGCTACCCGCATGAGTTTTCGGGAGGGCAGCGCCAGAGGATCGTCATCGCGCGGGCGTTGAGCGTAGACCCCGAGTTCATCGTATGCGACGAACCTGTCTCGGCCCTGGACGTCTCAATCCAGTCTCAGATCCTGAACTTGCTCAAGGAACTCCAGGCCAAGTTCGGGCTGACCTACCTATTTGTGGCCCACAACTTGGCCGTCGTGCGGTATATCTCGGACAGGGTCGGAGTCATGTACCTGGGCAAGATGGTTGAGCTTGCCGATGAGCGGGAGATTTACAATCATCCGGTGCATCCCTACACCAAGGCGCTGTTGGCGGCCGTTCCAGGAGGCGACTTGGGGTTCGAACGCGACAAGCACATTCTTGCGGGCGATGTGCCGAGTCCGGCAAATCCGCCGCCGGGATGCTCCTTCCATACGAGATGTCCCGTGGCTAGGCCCGACTGCAAAGAAGTTGTACCCGAGTGGCGGGAAATAGGTCCGCGCCACTACGTTGCCTGCCACTTGGCAGGTTAAGTCCCAATCGCCGTGACGGCAGCTAAGGCGCCGTCGCGACAACTACTTTCAAAGGAGGATCGAGAAAATGTACCAGAAGAAAGCCAGGATCTGGGCGACGGTCGTTCTGGCCGTTGTCCTGGCGGCAAGCGCCCTTTCGGGTTGCTCGCAACCGGCTCCGGCGGAACCGGGCGGAAACGGTGGAAAGGAAGGCGGCACGGTCCTGCTCAGGTTGACCGGCGAGGTCACCACTTTCAACCCTCTTACTGCTAGTGACGGCGTTTCCGGTACGGTGTTGAGCTACGTCAGAGAGCCCCTCGGCTATGTCGATTACGACGGGACTTGGGACGCCCGGCTAGCCGAGAGCTACACCGTGTCTGAGGACGGACTGGAGTTTACATTCAACCTCCGGAAAGGCGTCAAATGGCACGATGGTGAAACCTTGGACGCCGACGACGTCATATTCACCGCTAATCTGATGATGAACGAAGAGGCGAACATTCCCATCAGGCCCCGGTTTATTCTGGGAGGCGAACCCGTCCGGTGGGAAAAGGTTGACGAGTACACAGTAAAGATGATCGTCCCCCAGAGGAACGCCACTATCCTTGACCACCTGAGGCACATGTACATTGTGCCGGAGCACCTCCTCAAGGACGTGCCCCCCGCGGAGTTCAAGAACTACAATTTCCTGGACAACCTTGTAATGACCGGCCCGTTCAAGCTGGCCGAGTACAAGACGGGCGAGTACGTGCGGCTGGTGAGATTTGACGATTACTGGGATGGGAAACCCTATCTCGACGAGGTCGTGCTGAGGATCGTTCCGGACCAGGCGGCGGCCATCGTAGCGCTTGAGAGCGGCCAGATCGACGCCACGGCTGTGACCCCCGAGCAGGCCATCCGCTTGCGCGAGAAGGGCGAACTCAATGTCTACCAGGCTCCCGGAAGCGGCATCGAGTTCATCTGCTTGAACAACCGGGCTTGGCCTTTCGACGATGCCCGGGTCCGGAAGGCCATGAACCATGCTATCGACAAGGATACGATCTGCGAGAAAGTGTACCTCGGATTCGCCAGGCCGGCGTGGTCCTATACCGCGGCTGACGTCATGTTCCTCAACGAAGATGTCGTCGAGAAGTATGAGTACGACCTGGACAAGGCGGCGGCGATCCTTGCCGATGCCGGATGGGAGAAAGGCTCGGACGGAATCCTCGTCAAAGACGGGAAGAAGTTCGAGTTCGAACTCAACTACAGAAGCGGCTCTCTGGAGACGGAGCAGCTGTTGCTCATCTACCAGGCTGACCTAGCCAAGATCGGGATCAAGATGAACCTCAGGGCGCTTGAGGCCAGCGCCATGACCAACATCTTGATCGCCGGAAGCGACCCGTTGCCCTATCAGGCCATGCACAACGGAGTCAGCCCGGGAATCGATCCTGACAACTACGCGTTGATTTATCACAGCTCCCAGTACCCCTCTGGCAAGAACGGGTTCAACTACGTGGGTTACCTCAATCCTGAAGTCGACCGTTGCTTCGACGAGGGCAAGCTCGAGATGGATCCCGCCCAGAGGGCGAAGTACTACGAAGACATCCAGAAGATGATTTCCGAGGATGCCGTCATAGTGCCTCTTATCTACAAGGAGAGCGTGAGCGCGGCCACCAAGAGGCTGCACATGGAAGACGCTTGGATGCTCCCCGACAGCGGGCACAGGTTCCCCAAGCCCCAATGGCTCTGGGTGGAGAAGTAAGGCTGTAGCAGGCGCATAGCCGGCGCGGCAGAGCGTCCTGAGATATCGTTCTTCGGCCGGCGGGCCGCCCTGAGGTGCCGTCCTTTGGGCGGCCCGTGCCGGACATCTGAGGTCGCCGCTTCAGGCGGTCCGGCTGGGCCATCACGAATCGCTGTTCTTTGGAGGTGCTGTTCTTTGGCTGAAGACGTTATGGAGTTCGATGAAATCTCAGTGGAACGCCTTAACATTGTTGATCGGAACGGCGTTCTTCGGATGGCCATTTCCGGTAAGGACAGATTCCCCAACCCCATGATCAATGGGAAGGAATTTGTCACTAACCGGCGCTGCGCCGGCTTCATCTTCTTTAATGACGATGGAACTGAGTGCGGCGGTCTCACCTTCGGCAACAAACACGCCGAGATCCTCTTCGACCAGTATAACCAGGACCAGATAGTCGGGATCGTATACAGCGAGAGGGACGGCAAGCGGAGGTACGGACTTACCGTCTGGGACCGCCCCGAGACTCATATATCAGAACTCGTGGCGGAGCTCGAAAAGATACGGGCCCTGCCTGAGGGTCACGAAAGGGCGGAGGCCGAGAAAGCCCTGCGAGAGAGGTTCCACTCTCCACTCCGGATGTTCGCCGGGCGACTGCCCGACGGTTCGGTAGCGCTTTCCATGTCGGACGGCAAAGGGCGCGAGCGAGTGAGAGTAAGCGTCGGGGCCGATGACGTTCCGAGGGTAGAGATACTGGGTGAGAACGGCGAGGTTAAGTACTCTCTCTCGCCCAAGTCGAAAGGCGGAACGCCAGATTCCGGCGGAGCGTCTCTTGAGGGGGGTGGAGCCCGTGAGTGACGACGTATTGAGGTTCGGCCATATCCGGGCAAAACGGGTCAACATCATCGATGAGAACGGCACTTTCCGTCTTGCGATAGCCAACAAGGAGAGAACCGCCAACCCCATCATCGGCGGCAAGGAAATCGTCACGAACCGCAGGCCTTCGGCGGGCATCATCTTTTTCAACGAAGACGGAGACGAGTGCGGAGGCCTAATCTTCGGCGACAAGTGGGCGCACATGTCCTTTGATCAGTACCAGCAGGACCAGATTGTGGCCATCCAGTATCGCGAAACTCCTTTGGGCCAGCATTCGGGCTTGACTGTCTGGGACAGACCGGATCGCCCCGTTAGCGAGTTTCTAGAGAAATACCTGGCCATTGAGGCTATGCCTGAGGGTGCGGAGAAGGAAGCGGCCATGGCCTTACTGAGATCCGAGTACCATTCTCCTGTCCGGATGTACATGGGCAGGGAAGCCGATGGGTCGTCATCTGTGGTGCTAGCGGATTCGAAAGGAAACAAACGGGTCGCTATCACCGTAGGACCCGACGGTGTTCCGTCAATACTGATGTTTGATGAAAAGGGAGAGGTTGTGGAGAGCCTCGTCCCGGACATCTCGTACGAGTCGGACTGTGAGTCGGACAGCTCCGATGAACTCGAAGACTCCCGCGAGGTCGACCTCTCCTGTGAGGAGGTTCAAAATGGCTAGCGATAGACTGACTGATGCCTCCGCGGCGAACCGCAAAACTGCCCATTTCAAGGAAATATCGGTTGAACGGCTGGACATCGTCGACGATGACGGAGTAGTCCGCCTCGCGATTTCCAACGGTGAGCGTTTCCCCAATCCCATAATCGGCGGCAAAGAGATCGCGACCAACAGGCGTCCCTCGGCGGGGATGATCTTCTTCAATGACAGCGGCGATGAATGCGGCGGCCTAAGCTTCGGAAACCGCCACGCCGGATACGCGTTCGACCGCTACCGCCAAGACCAAGTTGTTGAGATAGGCTATCGAGAATCGGAAGACGGGCGAACTTACGGGTTTACTGTATGGGACCGGCCTGAGATTCCCGTGCAGGAGTTTGTGGACAGGGTTACCGCCATCCGGGCGATGCCGCCTGGCGACGAGAGAGATGCTGCCGAGAAAGCCTTCCGCCGCGACTTCAAGGCTCCCGTTAGGCTGTTCATGGGCAGGGAGCGGGACAAGTCAGTTTCGGTCAAGTTCTCCGATGGGGAGGGAAGGGTCCGCTTGCGGATCAACGTCCCCGCTGAAGGCGAGGCCAGCGTGGAATTCCTGGATGAGAACGGTACCGTAGTCCGACGCCTCCCGCCCGGAAACGGAAACGGGAGCTAATCGCCGGGCCGGTGTTTCTACCGCAGGGACGTTACCGCCAGTCTCTCAAAGCGTAACATATTTGGGCAGCAACAATTTGGGACACGCTACGGTGGGAACAGAGGTTGGCGGTGTTAGCCCTTTGTGACACTGAAACCGAGATGCCACCGCCGGTTGAGATTCCCCGGGCACCGCGTTCCACTGACAGAGGTAACTGATATGGTATTTCGGCAGCTTTTTGGGCAGTATTGTGAGCAACCGTATGAGCCGCTTTCACAACTGATTTCAGACCAGCTTTCGGAACAGGCTTCAGAACTGCGCTCTGAGCAACCCGAACAGGACAGCCGCACCGCATCTTCCTCCATAAACGGAGACCGGGCGGACGGAAGTCCCCGCCCAACCGGCACCGTCAACATCCACTTTCCTTTGGGGATCGCTCTCGGCGGCGGAGCGGCAAGAGGTCTAAGCCACATTGGGGTCCTCAAGGTGCTCTCCGAACACGGAGTGAGCTTCCCGATCGTCACCGGGACCAGTATGGGAGCGATAGTTGGGGCCGCGTACGTGTGCGGGAAGCTGGCGGAGATTGAAGCTGTGGCACGTACTGTCACCCCTCTTGCCATGTCAGAATGGTTTGATATGAACCTCCACACCGGCGCTTTGAAGGGCGATGCCGTGAAGGAAGTGTTCAGGCAGTTTGTAGGCGACACTACCTTTGAAGACCTCCGGGACCGGGGCATATCTTTCGCAGTGGTAGCGGCGGATCTGGATAAGGAAGAACCGGTATACATAAGCGAGGGCCGGATTGATGACGCCGTCCGCGCGAGCATGTCGATTCCCGGCGTCTTCGAACCCGTTTGCTGGGGCGGGAGAGTCCTGGTAGATGGCGGTCTGATGGAAAACGTCCCGGTGGATGCCGCCCGGTCCTTAGGAGCGCGGTTAGTGATCGGGGTCGAGGTCCTCAACAACTACGACATATGGCACCGGGCCGCGCTCAGGCTCGGATTCTCGTTCGTTCATCTCCGTGAGATGAGGGCGCGCCTGCGTCAGATCGCTTTCGACCAGCGCTATTCACTTCGCGACGTAGAACGGGTCGAAAGAGCCCCTCGGGACTTCACCATCCCTGTGCTGAATCGTTTCAAATGGTCCCTCTCAACTCCAGCTGAGGAAAGGTCCTTCACGGAGGGGAGCGCGAGGCTGAACCAGATGCCGGCGGATATTCGTATCGAAGAAGGCGCGGGGCAGGGTGAGATGCCGCCTGAAATCCGAAGCGAAAACCGCAGTTCGCTCAAGACGACCCTTGACGCGCTGGACATCATCGCTTCCGTCCTGGAGGACGGCAGGATGCCGTTCCGGGCCAACTCGAGAGCCGATGTGTTCATCCGTCCGGATGTGGCGAGGTTCCACGCCCACCAGTTTTACCGTGCATCCCAGCTCATCGCGCTGGGAGAGCGCGCCGCCAGGGAGGCCTTGCCGGACATCATGGCTCTACTTGAGGGCCAGTTGACCGGCCGGCAACGGTGAGGCGCCGGTTTCTCTCTTTTCAACGTCAGCCTCCGCCAGGATTTGGTCCAGTTCCTCCAGGTCTACTGGTTTGGCCACGTGCCTGTGGAAACCGGCCGCGGTAGCTCGCCTTTTGTCCTCGGGCTGAGTGTGCAGGGCCTCCAGCCGTATGTGAGTGGTCCCGCCGCTGTCCACGAACTTAGCCGCATTATGCAGCAAGTTGCCTATGACCTGAGTCAGCCTGTTCTCGTCCCCCTCCAGGTAGACGGGGTAGGGGGGCAGATCACACGACAAGGACACGCCCTTCGTGTCCATGAGAGTCCGGTGGTCTTCCAGTACTTGCCTCAGGAGTTCGACCAGGTCCAAGCGTTTCATCTGAAGATGAATCTTGTCTTGCTCGATCCTGTTGATGTCCAAGAGATCGTTCACCAACCGGGATAGCTGGGCAGCTTGTCTCCTCATGATGGTAAAGGCGCGTTTCCCTTGCTCGCTGCTTGGGTCTATCTGGTCCAGGATGGAAAGGCAATTGTGTATGGAAGCCAGCGGGTTTCTCAACTCGTGGGACAGGATGGCCAAGAACTGGTTTTTCCTGCGGTTTGAGTCTTCGAGTTGCTCCGAGATGGCACGGTATCTTTCCTCGCTTTCCCTGAGTTTTCGCTCCATCTCATGCCGGTAAAGCGCCACCTCGATAGCGACTCTCAGCTCCCTCTCATCGTACGGTTTGACTATGTAGCCGTGGGGTTCGGCGATTTTGACTCTCGCCAGAGTGTCTTCGTCCGAATAGGCGGTCACGTAGACCACAGGTATGCCGAAGCGGGTCCGTATCTCTTGGGCCGCTTCGATTCCGCCCATTTGGCCGCGCAGCATTATGTCCATGAGCACCAGATCGGGGGAGATGGACTCGGCCAGCCGCACGGCCTCCTCTCCCGTAAACGCTATGTCCGGAACCGAATACCCAAGCCTCGTCAGCCGTTGTTGGGTATCCAGGGCCTCGATGCCTTCATCCTCAACGATCAGGATTTTCGCCGCGCTCACAGGCCTAACTCCTCCCATCATCGCGGCTCTCGAACTCGAGACGGAATTCGGAGCCGTTCGTTGAACTTATCGAAAGACTGCCGTTGAGCTGCCGTGCCAGCACGTGTACAAGCCTGAGTCCTAACGAAGCCTTCCGGCGGATATCGAATCCTTCGGGCAGCCCGACACCGTTGTCCTTAACGGTCAGCACCAGCGAGCCCCCGGAACCCCTCTGTAAAGCCACAAGGATCTTGCCCGGGACCTGGCGAGGGCGGTCTGGCGGGAAGGCGTGCTTTATCGCGTTAGAAACCAGCTCATTGACTATGAGGGCGCACGGGATTAGGGAGTTGATGGGGAGGTGGATGTCCTCCACCACGATCTCGCTTTTGACCTCCCGTTCGTCGACGCCGTACGAAAGGAACACGTTGCCGGTCAAGCTTCGGAAATAAGCCGCTAAGTCAACTCGCGCCAGGGACTCGGACTGGTACAGTTTCTCGTGAATGAGGGCGATTGAGTAGATCCTGGTCTGGCAGTCTTTGAATACTGCCAGCGCTTGTTTGTCTTTGATGTAGGGCAACTGAAGGTTGAGCATGCTGTGAATGACCTGTAGGTTGTTTTTGACCCGGTGATGGATTTCTTTCAGCAGCACTTCCTTTTCTCTAAGGGATTTCCGGATCTGCTCTTGAGCGTCCTTCATCTCCCTTACCAGCCTTGAGTTCTCTATTGAAATGGCCGCCTGGGCAACCAGAAGCTCGGTCATCCGCGTCTTGGCCTCGGTAAAGGCGGAGCTTGAAAGCCGGTTTTCCAGGTACATCACGCCTATGACCGATGACTGCCTAATCACAGGCAAGCACAGGATTGCGCCCTGGTGCATATTTGGAACAGATATGGCAGGCTTTCATCAAGTACTGGACGTCAAGGTCCGGCAAGACCCTCGTCACCGGCTCATCGCCTGTAAGAGGTAAGGAGCTCTCTCCGTTCTCCTTTGGAGGCTGATTAATGAACTGGATGATGTGCTGATCCAGAAAGCACTCAGGAAACCTGTCCATCAAGGCCGTTTCCTTGCGGTCCGCATGGCATTTCCGGTACAGACGGGCCGCCTCAGACACGATCGGCCTCGCTATACCCCGTCCGTTCTCAAGGATGAGTTCGGCCAGGCATTCCCACAAATGGCCCTCGAGAAGTGTGTACCCGTGTTCCCGCGCCACGTCTATGGCGTCGAGATAGGAACTCCTTGCTTCCTTGAAGGGGCTTGTCACCCTCGCTATCTCGGCTTCCAGGAACGCTTTGTACGGTTTCAAGAGGGGACCGAGGCCGGCCCACTTGTTCACTTTTTCTACCAGAGGCCTGATGTCGTCCAAGGCTTTCTTTAGGTCGTCCTCATTTTGTGCCCCGCCGATTCTCTTTAAGACGTTGTCGGTTAGCCCGGCGAGATATTTCTCCACCTCTTGGAGGTGGTGTTGGGCTTCCCGGTACTCTCCGAAGTAATAGTGAGTCATCGATGACAGAACGTGGAAACTTCCGGCGGAAGCGATATGGTGGTCGTCTTCCCACTGCTTGAGCTTCTCTTGCATGGGAATCTTTACGTGGCCCCTTTTCATGGGATCGATCCAGCCTTCGCGGACGGCTTCGGCAAGGCCCACGGAAAAAGACAGGTGGTACTTCTGAGAGAACGCCATGCACTCATTGGCGTAGTCCTCTACGGCTCTTAGGTCGGCCCCTTGGATGGCAAGGTTCCACATTAGGGGACCGTAGGATAGGCCCGCGTTGTAGAGGTCTCCACAGTTCTTGCCGCACTGGATCGACTTGAGACAGTAATCCACTATCTCGCTCGGGCGGCTCCTCGAGTGCATGTTGCACCATACTATACCGTTCATCCCCCGGGTAGCCCCGAACGTGTTTGGGTACTTGGCCGAGAGTTCCCTCGCCAGGTCCTCATACTTGAAGGCGAGCTCGAACTCTTCCCGTTCTCCTAACTGAAGCCCCATGATAGTGAATGAGTAGATCACCGATTCGTCCATGCCGCCCTCCAGGCAGTGCTTGGTGGACTGGGCCGCCGAAAGGTACAGCTGGGGCACCAGACCCGACATGTAGAGGTCCGGGATCAACTCGCTGTAAAAGGCCAGTTCAATCTTGCTTTTCCTGTCGGTGGCGAATGGCTTGTTGAGAATGGTCTGCCATATGTCGCCGCCGGTGGCGGATATCTCGGCTATGAGCTGCCTCCCCCGGCGGTCCGCTTCCTCAGGGTCCATGGGGATGGCCTTGCCGAAGTACGCCAGCCCCCTGTTGGCAGTCTCTATCGCGCTCCTGAAATTGCCTATGGACGACAGTGACGTTGTCTGTTCCGCCAGGCATTCGGCTCTGTCCAGGTCCGACTTGGCGTGTTTTAGGAGCGTGGCCAGTATCTTCTCTGAGATCTCGTAGTTGCCGCACATGAGCTCAGTTCTTGCGGATCTTTGCAGGATCCTGAAGGTCCGCTCGTAATGGGGTTCCTCCCAGCAGTCTTCCGACAGGAGAGCCCTGCTTGCCCTGAAGTAACCGTTTGCGGCTTCGGTCGCCAGGGAGGCCAACGCCTTGTTGCCCGCGTGGTGGTTTAGATCCGATAGGAGGTAGGCTTTCTCTTTGTCTATGCTTTCAGGTGCGCCCATATTGAGATGGGTGACTATGGCAAAGAGGCTCTCCGCTTTCTCTAAGTCCACAGACCCAGCGAGGAGCGGCGCCAGCAGGTGGTTTCCAACACGCCAGTGGATCTCCCGCCGCCTTTCCAACGGGATGGCGGAGAGAACGGCTTCGTGGACCTTGTCGTGGATAAACCTGAGCTCGTTCTTGGTCTCCACTAGGAGCCCCTGTCTTAAGGCGGGCTTTAGAGTCTCGTAGACATCCGCCACGCTTATCTCCTTTACTTCGGCCAGTTGGGACGCTGCGAGCGTGTTTCCCATGCAGGCGCAGTATTCGAGAAGATCCAGCGACCTCGGGGGCAGCCGTTCGATCTTGGAACTAAAGAGCGCCACAACCGTGGTGGGCATGTTGGAACGGCGCACTTTGTCCAGGTCCCATCGCCACTGCCTGTTTTCGTCCATATACAGCAGGTCTTCGTTATAGAGGTACGACAGGCTTTCGTTGACAAAAAGGGGATTACCCTCGCTCAACGTGTTGATGAAATCAGACAGGGTTTTGGTCTGCTCAAGCGGGGAATCCAATATGTACGACACCATCTCGTGGCAATGCTCAGGACGGAGAGGCCCGAGCCCCACCTCCTTGACAGCTTCCCCGCACGACTTGCGGGCGTCCATAAGTACCTTGGCCAGAAGGTGGCTCGGATCCACCTCGTTGCTCCGGTACGCTCCTATGAAGAACAGGTAGGGATGGTTAGAGCGGTTGGCCAAGACGTAAGAAAGGAACTCAAGGGAAGCCGTATCGCACCACTGAAGGTCGTCAATGAACAAGGTAAGGGGATTGTCGCTGCTGGCCAGGCACGTCAGGAAGCGATCGAAGACATCGTGGAACCTGTTTCGCGCCTCGACGGGCGGGATCGGTCTCACTTCGGGTTGGGGTCCGATCAAGACCTCAAGCTCCGGGATTACGTCGGTCAGGATCTTTCCGTTCTGGCCGACGGCCTCTTGCAGCTTGTTTTTCCACTCTTGTACTCGCCGGTCGCTTTCGGTGAGGAACGTTCGTAGGAGTCCACGGAAGGCCTGGATAAGGGCGCTGTAAGGCAAGTTACGCTGGTAGAAATCGAATTTCCCCGACGTGAAGTAGCCCTTGTGCTCCACTATCGGTCTCTGAAGTTCCTGGATCAGCCTGGTTTTCCCGATGCCCGACAAGCCAGATATGAACAGGGCACGGAACTCTCCAGAGGTTACGTCCTCGTATTCCTTGAGGATGAGTTTCGCTTCCTCATCACGACCGACCATCTTGGAGATGAAAGTGACCCTTGTAGCGCCGAAGGAGGCGGCGAGCGGAAAGTCGCTTATCTTGCCTGTAGCTAGATACTCATCTCTGCACCGGTCTAGGTCATTTAGGAGAGACTTGCTGCTCTGATAGCGTTTCTCCGGTTCTTTCAGCATCAGCTTGGCGACTATGCGTCCCAAGGTCGGCGGGATGCTCTTGTCGATCTCGTGGAGCGCGGGCGCCTCCTGGGCTAAATGAGAGTGGATGAGTTCCAAAGGGTCATCGGAGTAGAAAGGCAGGCGGCGGCTCAACATCTCGTAGAACACTACCCCAAGAGAGTATAGGTCCGAGGCAAAGGTAACCCTGTGGCTGATCCTGCCCGTTTGTTCTGGCGATGTGTAGGCAAGGGTTTCCCTGATAAAGTCACGGTCGTATATGAAGTGGCTCAAGTCGGATACATCAACGGTGCTGACCAAGTCGATGACGCGGACCTCCAGAGTCTCCCGGTTCACCAGCACATTGTGGGGCTTGATGCCCCCGTGCACTATGCCCGCTTCGTGTATGCCGCAGAGAGCTCTGACGATCCCGCAAGCTATGGAGAAGAAGTCTTTAAGGGAGAGTTGCTGCTTTTCTAGGATCAAGCGGTCCAGCGGCACGCCGTCAAAGTATTCCTGCCCCATGTAAAAGATGCCGGCATTGGTGCCGAACTCGGTGGGGACCAAGACAAGCGGGTCTTTTAGTACCTTGAGTCGTTCTATGCGCTGGATGAAATAGGCCTTTCGCGATTCGGACAGGGGGGCCTTGAGCAGTTTGAGAGCCAGCATCCTCCTGGGCTTTCGCTTTGTGTAGCCTTCATATATAACCGCCCGCCGGCTTTCACCGATTCTCGCGACCAGTTCGTAATTAGGCAGCAGCATTCGCTAATCCCTTCGCTTCCCTCGTATTCCACTGGTATCTCGTAAACTCGAGGATAGTGAGGAGACACACAAAGTGACCCACAAAACGAACTAATCGGTTCGACGTCTTCCTTCATTTTCCTCTCTTGCGTCAAGAACTGTACGCGGGGAACATTTTTCGACCTCGTTCGTCAACCATGTTTAGTACAAGCGGTGAGACAAGGAGAGGCCGGGTGATGCCGGGTGGCGGTAGAGACATCCAGGACACGAGCCAGTAGAAGAAGGACGCGAAAGCGGCACGATGGAGTTATCGCTTTGCTTATGTTGGTGGCGGTCGGTTTTCTGCTTTACAAGGCAGGATACGAACGCTTTCTTGGACCCACGAACCCAGGCAATCCGCACGAAAACGAACCCGTGGAGGCCGGCGACCCGGACAAAGGTGATATGGGCGGCCAGCCGGAAGTCCCTGATGAGGACCTAACAGAGGAGCAGTTGGCGCTCTTTAGGCCCAACGAACTTGGGAAAATCCCAATTATCATGTACCACGCCATCGGAGACACAGAAGGCGAATGGCAGCGCTCAAGGGACAACTTCAGGGCTGACCTCCAGAGGTTTTACGACTTGGGGTACAGTCTAATTCCGCTGAACGACTACTTGAGGGGACAAATCAGCGCGCCCGCCGGCAGGGCTCCTCTGATCCTCACCTTTGATGACGCCACCGCCGGTCAGTTCAACATGATCCAATCGGAAACTGACGGCGAGTGGATCCCCGACCCGGACTCGGCCGTAGGAATGCTGTTGGAGTTCGAACGGTCTCACCCCGAGTTTGGACACGCCGCGACTTTCTTCATCGATTTCCCGGCGCCTTTTGGGGACTCCAAGAGGGTAGAGGAGAACCTGACCTTTCTTATAGAGAACGGAATGGAGATCGGCAACCACACTTACAACCACAAGAACCTGCAGTCCGCGTCTACGGATGTTGTAGTCCAGGAGATCGGGAGCCTCGCCAACAAGGTGCGGGAGCTGTGCGAGTACGAGACCCTTTCACTTGCTTTGCCCTACGGCGGTTATCCCAAGACCGACGACGGATTGGCTTCAGGCGAGTGGGAGGGACAGCCCTATACCAACCTAGGTGTTCTCTTGGTCGGAGCCGAGCCGGCCCCGTCGCCTTACTCATCCAAGTTTTCCCCTCTGGCTATCCCGAGGATCAGGGGGTCTCAGGAAGAGCTCGACAAGTGGTTGGGCAACTTCGAGCGGTACCCGGAAACAAGGTTTGTCTCGGACGGGCAGGCGTCAACAGTGACAATCCGCGAGGGCGAGCAAGACAAACTCGACCCGTCGCGGATTGAAGGGCTAAAGGTAGTCACTTATGACCTGTCTCCCACCAGCAAGTAGAACTGCGAGCGGTAGACGTCCGTCTCCCCGGTGTTGGGCTTCAGCGTGCCGGACAAGTCGGTGATCACTACTTTGATGCTGAGTTTCGCGCTTTCGGCGGTGAAAGTCATGTCTTCCTGGGAGAACTCGCTCTTGTCGAACTTCGCGGGGTCAAGGCTTTTCACGTGGTCGACGAAGGAGCCTTCCCACTCGACGGTCCCGTTCAGGGTTACCGTGACTTTTTGGGTGTTACGGTCGTAGGAGACGACAATGCCATCTTTCTGGAAGGTGGTCACGGGGCCGCCTCCCGCGTCAATTTCGCTGAATTGGAATAGGTACCGGTAGCCGCTGACATCGATGGCGCTGCCCGTGCCCATGTATCCAAAGTACCGCGTAGGTATGCCCGGTGACATGTCGAAGTAGTCGAACCCGAAGACCTCGGGGAACCGATCGAAAGTGAAACCTTCCGGCAGAAGGCTTATGTCCGACAGACTATGGTACCTGTTGAAGTAGAACAGTACTTCGGCCATTTCTTGCCTGTCTTCGTACGGCACCTCAACGGTCGGCGGCACAATCTCCCCGTTCTGTATCATCCCGTACCGGTTCAGAAGACCCTCAAGCCTGTTTTGCTGGCTCCATTTCGCGACCGAAAAGCTGCTCCACGGACCCACCACCGAGAGCGCCACGACTATGGCGAGCGACAAAGGGAGGAAGATACGCTTCTCGGGTTTTCTTAGGTTCAGATAGACCATCGTCCCGAGCGTCCAAAGGCCGAGGACAATGATGTAGTATCTGTTTTCGGTAATGCCGTAGTAGCTGATCCTGATCCCGATGGCCACGAACATCATGAGGAGAAGCGGGATAACCGCCTTGATCCAGTACTTCGAGAAACCCTCGGCCCACTGGTTTCTCCTCGCCAAAGGCCACACGAACAGCAAGAGGGCCGTGGTGAAGAGGGAATACCAGAGCACCAGGTGCGCGACCAAGCCCACGGGCCATTGCCGGGTGATCAGTATCTTGCCGAAGTATACGTACAAGATGGCCGTGTAGGCGGTCAACAGCGGAGTAAGGACGAACAAGACCAGGTTCTTTAGGACCTTGGGGTAGTCCTCCGGTTCGTCCTTGACCGTGCCTACCGGTATACCGGCCATGAACAAGAAGGGCGCCAGTACTCCCGCCATGAACATCCATATTCGAAGGTAGGTGACGGACGATACCCTAAGCGAGAACAACGACGATATGGTAAAGGTGATGGCGACCAGCCCGAAAAACATTATCGCCGAGAACAGGGCGGAAACCACGGCATGAGAGTACAGCCTGACCACGTACATTTCCAGGCTTCCTTCTTTACCGTAATGCGGGATAACGAAGAACCCTAAGAACAGAACAAGGACGAGAGCGGTGTGCCTTCCCACAGAAACGTGGGTAAACTCCTGAAGTCCTAGATACGCGGGGACCGAGACAAGCGCTGCCGCCAAGAGTCCGATTAGGTTGGCCGTCAGTTGGGAGCTATGCTGTTCTTCCGTGGCGGTCTTGCGTTCCCAAAAGAGAATCGCGCACCATCCCGCCAACACTCCCGGAACTACTGCCGCGGCGAACCTCATCAGCTCTTCCGATTTCGTCTCGTACGGGGAAGACACGGCCAGGGTCATCGCGGTCGTCATCGCTATCGTCAGCAGCACGGGGACCCAGAAACGCCTGAGCGTCGGACCGGCGGACGAAAGCAGCTTCTCTAGCGTACCCTTCAAAGCCACGAAAACCACTCCAATCACGGAAAGACATAGGGCGGCGGCATGAAGCCGTCACCAGGGTATTACGACGGCTGGCCCTGAGAGGTTCCACGGTTCGCAAGCAGTGGGAGCCGGAGGCACATGGCGGTCCCTCCGCCGGGGCGGTTTTCCGCCCACAGGTCCCCGCCGTGGGCCCTGGCGGTTGCCCGGCTGATATAGAGACCCAGTCCGATGCTTCCGGATACCCAATCGGACACGTTGGCCGGGCGGTAAAACCCCTCAAATACCCTTTCTAGCTCGGCGGCGGGAATCCCTCGGCCCTGGTCTAAGACCTTCAGAAAAGCGTTTGAGCCGTCTGTGGAGAGCCTCACTTCTATGGTGGTGCCTTCAGGGGAATACTTCACGGCGTTACTCAAGAGGTTTCCTATGAGCTGAGATAACCGTAACACATCGCCCATGATGGGGATTTTCCCGACATCCGGGCCGGGACAGATCCAGCTATGGGTGTTCTTGATGAGGTAAGGGGCCATGGCTTCTCGCAGTACTTCTACCAGATCGACCGGTCTTAGGTTAATCGGCAATCTGCCGCTGTCCAGTTGATAACCTTGCAGAATCTCGTTCACCATGGAACTTAGGTGGCGAACCTGGTTCTCAAGGATACTCATGTAGTTTTGCATTTCGCTCGGGTATCCGGATGTCCCGCCTTTGTTGGGCACGAGTTTCAGAATCCCCAGGATTACCTGTAATGGGTTTCTGAGTTCGTGGCTAACCACCATCATGAAGTTGTTCTTGGCTCGTTCTAAGGCACGGAGAGCAGTGACGTCCTGCCAGGTTATGATGAACCGCCTGGGGTATCCGGGCGGGTTGTTTACGGGAGCAGTGGATATCAGTACGTCAATTGCCCGGCCTGCGCGGTTGTGAAGAGTAGCGGGGAAGTTTAGGACATATTCGCCTCTGGCCGCGCGCTTGGCCGGGTAGTCTTCGCTCTTGAGAGGCTCCCCGGTGGAAGGATGGTGCAACACGCTGCGCCCCAGGCGGGGTTCGAGTTTTTGGCCGACCTCATCTTCCGGGACCCCCAAGATCTCCGCGGCCGCCCGGTTCATGGCTATGATGTATAGGTTCTCGTCTACCACGGCCAGTCCCTGAGAGGCGGCCTCGAATATGGCCTGCCACTCTCGGGACGACTGTTCCGCTCTGTCTAGGGCATGTTCGGTTTGCTTTGCCGCCAAGACCTTTTCGGTCGTGTCTATGATGGTCAACAAGACTCCGTAGCCCATTTCGTTGTGTAGACGGCTTATGATGACTGAATAATGTCTCACCTTCAGGCCGCCCGGGGTTCGGGCCGTTCTGGCAACATCATCTATGGTTAGGGGTTGCCCGATCCGCAGCACTTCCTCGAAAAGCGGTATGGCTTCCGCTGCCGTTTCGGGCAGGATGTCGTAGAGTCCCTTTCCCACGACCGGGTAATCTGATCTGAAAAGCTCTTCAAAGGCAGCGTTGGCCGCGGCGCAACGGTACTCGGGAGGGAAGAAAACGGCCATTGGGAGAGGAGACTGAGTGCTGGCCGTCGCATGCAGCCTCAACTGCGTGAGGCAGTCAGTTGAGGTCGGGTTCTCCGATATCTTGGGAAGCACCCCAACACCCCCAAAGGGATAATCTTTCAATCTTTTGAACACTTCGCTGTTTTCGACGAGCGGAGCCAATAACCTGCATTGGATTGGCTAATCGAGAAGGGAAGGCGGTTCGCTGTAAGGGCGATTTACCTTAGCAACCGCATTCCGTTGAGTATGACCAGGAGAACGCTGGCTTCGTGGATGAGCATTCCGCCGCTCAGGAACACAACTCTTCCGATTACGCCCGCCAGGAGGGCGGCTACCACGGCGACCGCGAACACCACGTTTTGGCGGACTACCCTCAGGATCCGGCGGTTCAGCCCAATGGCCTGGGGGACCCTCTCAAGCCTGTCGGTCATGAGAGCTATGTCGGCCGCTTCGATGGCAGCCTCCGTACCGGAGACCCCCATGGCTATGCTGACGTCGGCGGTAGCCAGGGCGGGAGCGTCATTGATTCCGTCTCCTACCATCGCGACTACGTGGCCTTTTGCCTGCAAGTCCTGGATGGCCCGCACCTTTTCCTCCGGCAGTAGCCCTGCCCTGACCTCGTCGATGCCTAGGTCGGATGCCACACGCCGTGCGGCGGCCGCGTTGTCTCCAGTGAGCATCACCGTGCGCTTAACTCCGGCTTCTTTCAGAGCCGCTACCAGGGTACCGGCTCCGGGCCTGGGAGGATCGGTTATGGCGATTAGGCCGACGGGCGCGCTGCCAAGGGCTACGAAGGCTACCGTTGCCCCTCGCGACTCGTAGGCTGCCGCCGCGGCATCCTGTTCGGGAGTCAGGGGGGCGTTCCGGGACTGGATGAGCCGGCGGTTTCCAACCAAGATGGTTCCGCCCTCCGTTTCCGCTGTGGCTCCGAGGCCGGGGTGGAGCGACCAGTCTCTAGCATGCACCGGGCTTATGTCATTCTCTTTCGCGTACTCCAAGATGGCTTTGGCAAGATGGTGTTCGGACCTGAGTTCGGCGGCCGCGGCCAGGGAGATGACGCGCCGTTGGGCTTCTTGGCTTTCAAGCTCGCTGGATTCGCCCGGCTGCGCGAACGCTTCTACCCAGGTGACTCGCGGTCGTCCTAGGGTGAGGGTCCCGGTCTTGTCGAAGGCCATGACGTCAACCTTTCCGATGCGCTCGAGCCTCTCGCCGCCCTTTATGAGGATGCCTTTGCGCGCCGCGTTTCCCAGACCCGCGACGACCGCCACTGGTGAGGCCACAACAAGCGCTCCCGGGCACCCGATTACCAGGAAAGTCAGGGCCAGGTGGACATCGCGGGTTACGGCGAACAACATTCCTGCCAGGCCTATGATCAGGGGAGTGTACCAGGCGGCAAAGCGGTCAAGCGCTCGCTGGACCTTGGGCTTCTGTTCTTGGGCTTCCGCGACCAGGAACAGCATGCGGCTGAAAGTGGTGTCGGCGCCCACCTTGTCGGCGCGGATCTCCAGGAAGCCCCCTTGACTTACGCTGCCGCCCAAGACCGAGTCCCCGGGACCGACTTCGACGGGGAGCGGCTCGCCGGTTAGAGGGGAGGTGTCTAGGGGGGAGCGGCCTTCCAGGACTATACCGTCCACCGGGACACGGTCACCGGGCAACACGACTACGGTTTCGCCCGGCTGTACATCGGCAGCGGCCACGACCACGAGGTCATCGCCGCGCTTGACCCGGGCAGTCCTCGGCGACAGGTCGATGAGGGTCCTAAGGGCGGCCCTCGTACGGGCCAGGGTGAGACTTTCCAGATACCCTCCCAACATATACAGGAAGGTAACCGCCGCGGCTTCCCAGACTTCACCGATCCAGAGAGCGCCGATGGCGGCTATAGTCACAAGCAGCGGTATGCTGAACTGCCTGGCCAGCAGCCTGCCTATCGCCTCTTTGGCGACGGGGACGCCCGCCACAACCGCGGCCGCGGTCATGAGAAGGCCGAACGGGGACGCAAGCGCCGGCCAGACGCCCGGTTTTATTCCATGTGCCAAGCCGTGAGGATCGGCAGGAGATACCCCCGTGGCTCGCAGGATCCAGGCGGCAGCTATCAGGAGCCCCGACACCAAGACGGTCAGGAGCCCGACGTGTCTGGCAATCCAGTTGCGAATTCTGGCGTGGATTCTTGCGTTCTCTTGAGCCATGGGAGACCCTCCTTGCTACTACGCGTTAGTTGCTAGTTGTTTAGACGGGCTGCCTGGGGCTAACAGATCGGGCCGGAACAGCCACCGGGCAGTCTATCCTGAAACCCGATCCGGTCACTTTGCCCGGCCGGGAAGGACCGTCAAGATCTCCAAGTTGAACTTGCGAACCGTATCCTTGATCTTCTGCTCGTCGAGCACGGCCTCGTCGAACTGGACGTTCAACGCGCCTGTTCCGAAACTCACGCGCGCCTCCGACACTCCTGGGAGTCCCGCCACGGCTTTCTGCAGCTTAGCCGCGCAGTTGGGGCAGTTGAGGTCCTGCAGCATGTACGTCTGGGCTTTCATCTGTGAATACCTCCTTGGGATTGACCGTAAGCCTGTTGTCTCTCGCCACTATCATCCCATCAAGGAGGCGGTGGAATCATTGACGTAGGTCAATGTTCCTTGATTAGACAAGCGTCTATTGGATTGGCATCCAAGGTACTAGACGGTCTGGTGATGGTCAGGGAGGGCAGCCAAACGGAATAGGGAGCACGGGTTCGATGAGTGGGAACGGCCGATCCGGTTAGGACCCTCCGTCGGCGATTCTCTTCAGCCCAATCGGGTCGAGGATGAGCAGTTTTCGACCGCTCAGTTGTCTTATGATGCCTTGATCGGCGAGGGAGCCGAGCCTGCGGCTCAGAGTCTCCGGGGTTGTACCCAGTTTGGCAGCCAAGCGAGACCAGGGGATTGGCACCGTTAGCGGGATATGACCCTCGGGGGTTGTCGGCGACCGCTCCTCCGTGGCCGTTTCCATCAGCCGTACCAGTTCAGCGGCCAATCGCTGGCCGACATCCCGAAGGCCCAGGTCGGCGATGAGTTGTTCGGCGGCTGCAAGGCGCTTGGCCATTTCCTCAACCAGCTTGAGCGCCGCCGGCGGGTGTTGGAGGACCTCTTGCACCGCTTTTCGCGGAAGCATGCAAGCGGCGGAGTCCTCAACCGCGACGACATCTCCATCAAGCCTGGTTTCGTAGAAGAGCGCCATTTCCCCGAGGAACTCTCCGGGCCCGAGAGACCGGACTACCTGTTCACGGCCGCCGGGGGTCGTATGCACGATGTTCAAGCGTCCACGGGCGACGACGATGAGGCGGTCCAAGACGCTGCCAGCAGTCGCGACTACTTCGCCCTTGCGGAAGTGCCTGTGTTCCATGGCTTCCCCGAGCTTTATCAACTCGCTGTCGGGAAGCATCCGAAACACCGGGACCGCCGCGGCGCAAGAAGGGATATTGTTTCGGTTCATCAGGCGCCCCCCAATCGGCGTACTGCCTAGGTAGTTCACTCCCCATTGTACTGCCGTGTCCTCCGGTTTTGAAACAATTGCAGGTGTTTCAAGGTGAGACGAGAATCTTGGGATTGAGGCGTGACGGTTTGGTCACTGAAAATGAACAGACCTGCCCCAGATGTCGTCGTAACATGATAGGGTAGCGCGACTAGAGAACACGCCTAAGTCATAGATTTACCGAGCACAAATCTCTATGAAAGAGCAGAGGGTTAGCAATTGGGCAGAAGCGGCGGTAGAGGCGGAGGCGGAGGCGGCGGAGGAAGCCGCGGTTCCTTTGGAGGAGGAAGCCGCGGCAGCTTTGGACGCTCCGGCGGTTCCTTTGGAGGAGGCCGCAGCGGCGGTTCCGGAGGAGGAAGCAGGAGCGGCTCCAGCGGTAGCGTCTTTGGTGGCGGGAGCCGGCCCAGCCGTCCCGCTGCATCTCCGGGAGTACACAGGCCCGGAGGATTCTTTGGAGGCGGATGGTTCTGGGCCCCTAGGCGGCCTGTGGTAGTGGTCACGCCTCCTGCCACTGTCAGGCCCGAACCTGTTCGGCCTGCGGGTACTGGGGGAAGCGATCCTAGCGGCAGGACTCCCGGTTCGGGAGACCATCGTCCGGTGAACCAGAACGAAAACCGCAAGCAGGCACAGTCCCGAGGCAATGGCTGCGTTGTGTTCTTGGCCATCTGCCTAATACTCGTAGGCGTGTTTTTCTTGACCGCCAAGTTGACTGGCACGCAGCTTTTCGGCGGTACGGGCATTACGCCCTCGACGGTCCGGCGCGAGCCGCTGCCTGCCGGTTCCGTGAATGAAACCGGGTATTACACCGACACCCTGGGCTGGATAGGCAACGAAGAGCGGCTCCTTCAGGGCATGAGGTACTTCTATGAAAAGACCGGTGTGCAGCCTTACTTGTACATCACCGACTCGGTGAACGGGTCTCACTTTCCGTCCCAGGCCGACTTGGAGGATTTCGCGGAAGGCCTTTACGACCGGCTTTTCACAGACGAGGCCCATCTCTTGCTGGTGTTTTTCGAGTACGGAGGCTATTACATGACCAGAGGGATCACCGGCGTTCAGGCGAAGACGGTCATCGACAGCGAAGCTGGGGACATCCTTCTGGACTACCTGGACCGGTACTATTACAACGAGAACCTGTCAGATGAGGAGTATTTCAGCAAGGCATTCCACGACGCGGCTGACCGTATCATGACGGTGCACCGCTCTCCGTGGATCCCGGTGTTTATCACCATCGGGGTGGGTATCGTTATGGTGACAGCGTACGCATGGTGGACGCAGGCACAGGCCCGAAAAGAGGAGGAAGCCCGTAGAACCGAGGAAATACTCAAGACTCCTCTCGAGCGGTTCGGCAACATTGAAGCCGAGGAACTTGCCAAGAAGTATGAAAACATGGATGGCGGCGCTCCGCCTGCCCAGCCGGGGGATAAGCGCGCAGGTGGGACTGACGACAAGTCGCCAGGCGATCCGGGGGACAGAACGGGAGGTTCAGGTACCAAACCGGACGACAACGGTCCTAAGGGAACAGGCCCTGGAGGTACAGGCTCTGAGGACCCCGGGCCCGCCGGAGTCTAGGAAAGCGCGACGCGGAAAGACAATACCGGCCCAAACTGGGCATAAGATACTAGTTCACAGAGGAGGAGACAAGAATGGGAATCCTGGACAGATTCAGCGACATCATCAAGGCTAACATCAACGCGCTTTTGGACAAGATGGAAGACCCGGAGAAGATGATCGACCAGTACCTCATCCAGATGACTGAGGATCTGGCCGAAGTCAAGAGGAGCACCGCCGCCGTCATGGCCGAGGAAACTCGGACCAAGAGGCTGGTTGACGCCAACCAAGCCGAAATCGCCAAGTACGAGGCCTTTGCCAAGAAGGCTCTCCAGGCGGGCAATGAGGCGGACGCCCGGGTGTTCATCGCCAAGAAACATGAGCTGGAGAACGTGGGGGCCGGCTTGATGACGGCCTACGCCGCGGCGCACGAGAATGCCGTGAAGATGCGCCAGATGCACGACAAGCTGGTTTCCGACATCGAGACCCTGAAAGCCCGCCGCGAGATGATTAGGGCGAAGGTCGCGGTCGCCAAGACCCAGCAGACCCTGAACCAGGTTAGCTCCGCGGCAGCCAAGACCCAGGGTGCCATGAGCGCCTTCACCCGTATGGAGGAGAAGGCTACCAGGATGTTGGACGAAGCCAACGCTGCGGCCGAACTGAACGCGGCTCCGGTGGACGAGGCCAAGGCTTTGGAGGAGAAGTACACCGGCAAGGACTCCGCCTCTGTGGATGAGGAGCTCGCCAAGCTCAAGGCTGAGCTGGGGCTCGGGGAGAAGAAGCCCGAGTAACGGATCCGGGCGGTAGGCACATCGCTTACAAGGTAATTCGCGGACGGGCCGGCGGGAAACGATCGTAGAGCACTCGATACATACCCGCCGGCCCATCCTTTGTTTCTACTGGGCAAACACCCTAGCGAGGACACGCTCAGGTTTCCACCACGTCCCGCCCGATAGTCCTAAGTCTCAGTCACCTCTATTTCGGCCCCGGGCTTGTTGGCGTCCAGATCGAACCGCGGAACAGGTAGGCGTGATCCAGGTACCGCTTGAACCTGCACCCACACGCGCTCGTTGGCGTCATACTCTTCGCCTAACAGAACACCTACTCTGGACACAAAGCCGGTCCCCGATTTGATGCGGGCTACCAGCATGCGGGCGATGGATCGCCTGATGTACCCGACCTTGTGGCCGTTCCTCGTCATAACCGCCAAAGCCTTCGGGTCGTACGGGTTATCCTGTTCCCAGACAAGGAACAGCTGCTCGCCGACGGTCAAGTCTTCGACGACGTCCGCACGGTCTTCAAACCTCACGCCGACCACTCTGGTTAGGAACTCAGTCTCCTGTTCATAGAACGAAGACACTTTCGCCGCGTTCTCGCCCAAAATGGCGCCGGCGACCAAGCCGGGGAGGCCGTATCCTTCGCTTCTTCCGAACGCGCCGTAAAACTGTTCGGCGATTGCGTTGGTGAGTCTGCTCGGATCGGTGAGCTTTCTTGCCAGGGAGATCTCGGTAATGCCCCACTTCGAAACCCTCTTCCACATGCGCAAGCCTTCCAGGAGAATTCCCTGGTTGATGAGTTCGCCCCCAAAAGCGATGTTAATCATGCCGATCGGGTCGGCGCCCTGCGGGATCCCCAGGTTCCGTAAAAACTCCGCGAGGAAACCGCAAAACGGCGACGGGACGCGGCCGGTCTTATCCAATTCCGCCTCGATCTGGGCTCTGGTTTCCACGCTCTTCTCCACCTTTCTGCGATTCTAGAACCATGGTATCGCAGGCACCCCGACACACAGTGTGGGAAACAGACGTTTGGAGTTGACCAAATGGAAAGGGGCCTCTCGGCGAGGCCCCTTGTTGGATATCGAGAGGTCTACTCGAGCCTACATTCCCAAGAAGGAGAAGAGTCCGGGTGCCAGGTGAACCACCGAAAGCACTCCGAGCACGTAGACCAGCCAGTGGACTTCCTTGCCCCGGCCGGTGGCGAGCTTGATGATGGGGTAGACCACGAAACCGGCCGCTATACCGTCGCTGATTGAGTAGGTGAACGGCATCATGGCGATGGTGATGAACGCAGGAAGAGCATCCGAGAAGTTATCCCAGTCTATCTCTTTAACAGGCAGCATCATGAGGACTCCGACGATGATCAAGGCAGGCGCTGTGGCCTCGGACGG
>Ga0134099_1000764_pt1 | contig 34541 bp, 27 predicted proteins | sample 10_taG_2_FD_105482 | JGI IMG/M metagenome (GOLD analysis project Ga0134099, IMG submission 105482) | Switchgrass degrading microbial communities from high solid loading bioreactors in New Hampshire, USA - 10_41_5_180_A2 metaG | ecosystem: Engineered > Bioreactor > Semi-continuous > Anaerobic >...
AGATAAGATGATTTATTTTAAATACACAAGAGAAAAGCGGTAAGCTTAATGCAATAAAATACAAAAGATAAATTCAGGCGTAGTTGGCGGGGGCTGCTTATAGATTGGCGATTATAAGCCAGTCCCCGTACATACATAAATTTTTATAAGATTCAAACCTGGTATAAATTATTTCAGAGGTGAATAGAATTGATACAAAAGGGCAGTAATTACGTCTACGGAACAGCTGCAGAAAAAATTGAATATGACGTATATGAGCATAATCAGGTACTGAAGGAAAAAAAGATAAGGAGAAACAATGCCAAAATCAAATGGAAGGTTGTATTTGGCATAGTTATAGTTTTCTCACTGTGTCTGGTGCTTATGTACAGGTATGCGCTTATTACCGAGATGAACCTCACTGCCATAAACTCAGAAAAAGAGTACAAACAAATAAAAGATGAAAATTCAAGATTGAGAGTTGAAATCGAAAAGCAAACAGATATCAACACAATAAGGGAAATTGCAGAAGGGAAACTGAATATGCATAAGCCGGAGAAGAATCAGATAGTGTATATTTATGTTCCCAAAAATGATTATACTGTTGTTTCGGAAGACTATGAGAATAGAGAAGAGCTGCAAAACAAGGGAATGTTGGCTTCATTTTTGGATAAGGTAGATAAATTTGCGAGTATTCTTTACTGATAACTATAATCAATCCAATAGTATGTAGACTGTGGATGAGTGTAAAATATTTTTTACACGGTCTATAGTCTTTTTTTATGGAGGGGGCTTATTTTGACTGGACCAAGTTTGCAAACCAAGAAAAGATTGCTGTTTATATTGGTAATATTTACAATAGGCGTTTTTGTACTAATTGGTAAGCTTGCATATCTGCAGATAGTACAAAGCGACGAACTTCAGAAGATGGCTTTTGAACAACAAAATACAAGCAGAACAATCAGTCCAAGAAGAGGGACCATATATGACAGAAACGGAAAGGAACTTGCTATTAGTGCTTCTGTGGATACTATTTCAGTAAGGCCGAGTGAAATAAAATCATCTGGTAAGGATCTTGAACAAATTGCCCAAAGATTAGCGGAATTACTTGAGATGGATAAAGAGACTGTTTACGCGAAGATTACCAAAAACAGCAGTTACGAGATACTAAAGAGAAAGGTTGAGAAGGAAACCGGTGATGCAATAAGAAGTTGGGTCCAGGAAGAAAAAATTAAAGGTATAAATATTGATGAAGATACAAAGCGCTATTATCCAGGAAGAAATCTTGCTGCTCACATAATTGGTTTTACCGGTGCAGACAACCAGGGTTTGGAGAATGGCATAGAAATTGTTATGGAAAAATATCTAAAAGGTGTGCCCGGTAAAATTCTCAGTGAAGTTGATGCCAGACAAAGGGAAATTCCATTTAATACCGAAAAACGCATTGAAGCTCAGGATGGTCTAAATGTAGTTCTGACAATAGATGAAACAATACAGTATATTGTTCAAAGGGAACTCGAAAAGGCTATAGAGGACAATAAGGTAATGAAGGGTGCCGTGGGAATAGTAATGGATCCCAGAAACGGGGAAATACTTGCCCTGGTCTCAAAGCCTGACTTTGATTTAAATGCCCCATATGCAGCTCCTCCGGGTTATGATCCGGAGACATGGGTGGGAAATACTTCAGAGGGTGTTGATATATTAAGGAAAACAGTGTGGAGAAACAGGGCGGTAGTGGATACATATGAACCTGGTTCTACTTTCAAGGCAATAACTACTGCAGCAGGTTTGGAAGAAAACGCTATAACGCCCGAGACAATGGTGAATGATTTCCCTGTCGAAGTAGGCGGCTGGACAATGAGTTGTTGGAGAAGAGGAAGACCCCACGGTGAGGAGACCTTCAGAGAGGCTGTATATAATTCATGTAACCCAGTATTTGTAAAGCTGGCGATGAATCTTGGAATTGACAAGTTTTACGGCTATATGAAAGCCTTTGGTTTTTATGATAAGACAGGAATTGATTTACTTGGAGAGCAAACGGGAATAATACATGAAAAGCCTACTGAAGTGGATATGGCAGCTGCATCATTCGGACAGCGTTTTACCATTACACCTATACAGCTTATAACTGCGTATACTGCCCTTGCAAACGACGGTAAGTTGATGAAACCAAGGCTTGTAAAGGAGCTTACAGATTCTGAAGGAAATATAGTAAAAAAGTTTGAACCTGAAGTAATAAGAACAGTTATATCAAAAGAAACTGCCGAAACGGTAAGAGAAATACTTGAAGGGGTTGTTTCAGAGGGAACAGGTAGAAATGCCTATGTAAAAGGTTACAGGGTGGCAGGAAAAACAGGGACTTCACAGACAACGGAAGAAGGAGTATATACTGCATCCTTTTGTTCCTTTGCGCCGGCTGACAATCCATCAATATGCGTGCTTGTTGCTTTATTTGATCCAAAAGGTGACTCCCACATGGGAGGCGCAATTGCCGCACCGGTTGCGGGGAAAATAATTGAGGATACCCTTAGTTATCTTGGAGTGGAAAGAAGATATTCCGAAAAGGACAAGGAAATGATGGTAGAAGAGGTATTTGTTCCGGATGTGAGAAATAAGACAATAAATGAAGCGGTTAAGAGCCTGAAGGAGTATGACCTTGAATATAAAATAGAAGGGGAAGGCAATGGAGAAAGTATTGTTGTTGAGCAGACGCCGAAACCTGATGCAAGCATACCTAAAAAATCCATTGTAGTTTTATATACCTATAAACCTGAAGAGGAAAAAATGGTGACGGTGCCAAGTGTATTGAACAAGACAGTTTCAGAGGCTACGGATACATTGAAAAATGCGGGACTTAACATTAAAATCAGTGGCTCAGGAAGTGCATATAAGCAATCTGTTGCTCCTGGTGAAGTGGTTACTGCAGGAAAGGTTATAGAAGTTGAATTCAGAGAACTTGATAATATAGAATAAAAATTCATAAATAATCAATAATCGGAGGTGCTAGATGTTACTTTCAGAACTGATCAAAGGATTAAATCCTGATAAAATTAAAGGTGATAAAGATGTAGAGATAAACGATATAGCATATGATTCAAGAAAAGTTAAGAACGGTTCGTTGTTTGTATGTATTGAAGGTACTGTTGCCGATGGACATGATTACATTCCGTCAGCTCTTGAAAACGGAGCTAGGGCACTTCTTGTACAAAAAGATGTTGAGGTGCCTGATGGGATAACGGTTGTCAAGGTGGGAAATACCCGATACGCACTTGCGTATGTATCGGATGCTTTCTACAACCATCCATCCGGCAGGTTCAATCTTATTGGGGTTACGGGCACAAAAGGAAAGACAACAATAACGTATATGATAAAGTCAATTCTGGAGCAAGAAAAGCATAAAGTTGGATTAATCGGAACTGTGGCGAATATGATAGGCGATCAGGTTTTATATGCTGAACGCACAACTCCAGAATCCTATGACCTCCAATCCCTCTTTTCGGAAATGCTGGAGAAGGACGTGGACAGTGTTGTTATGGAAGTATCTTCTCAGGGACTTGCCCTAAATAGAGTAAGCTGCTGTGAATTTCAAATCGGAATATTTACCAACCTCACTGAAGACCATATAGGTCCTAGGGAGCATAAGGACAAAGAAGACTACTTTAGGGCAAAGACAAAACTATTCGGCATGTGTAAAAAGGGAATTGTAAACATTGACAGCGAATATGGAAGACGAATATTGGAGATAGCGGAGTGTGAATTGCTTACATATGGGATAGAAAATGATGCAGACATAACCGCGTCAGATATTTTAAAGCACTCAGACAGCGTTGAATTCAACCTGAAGTCGCCCTGGATGAATGGCAGAGTAAAAATAAACATACCCGGAAAGTTTAGTGTATATAATGCACTGGCTGCTATAGGGGCCTGCGGGCTTATGAATGTATCCTTTGACAGTGTAAAAGCCGGACTTGAAAGGGTAAGTGTGCCGGGAAGAGTTGAAACTGTAAAGACAGACAGAGATTTTACTGTTATCATTGATTATGCCCACACTCCTGACAGTCTTGAAAATATACTTACTACTGTAAAAGATTTTACAAAGGGCAGACTTATAAGTGTATTTGGCTGCGGAGGAGACCGTGACAGGGCAAAGAGGCCGGCAATGGGCAGAATATCAGGCAGAATTGCTGATTTTACCATTATAACATCCGACAATCCGAGGACTGAAGAACCGCTTGCAATTGTCCGTGACATTGAAGAGGGGATAAAAGATACAGAAGGAAAGTATACGACCATTGTTGACCGGCGGGAGGCTATAAAGTATGCATTATCAAATGCACAGCCGGGAGACGTTATTGTATTGGCCGGAAAAGGTCACGAAACATACCAGACATTTAAGGATAAAACTATCCATTTTGATGAGAGAGAAGTAGTCAGGGAGATCCTTAAAGAATTAGATAAGTAATTTTGGGAGGATATTGAATGCAGACATTAAAATGTAGTGAAATAATGGAGGCTGTAGGAGGAACGCTTCTTTCAGGAAACAGTGGTACTGTGATAACCGGTGTATCAACTGATTCCAGATCAATTAATGCTGGTAATTTGTTTATACCAATTACAGGAGAGCGTTTTGACGGCCATGACTTTATTGTTCAGGCCTTTGAGAGAGGTGCAGCTGCGTGTCTTACGCATAAGGAAGACACCCCTGACGTAGACGGTACAGTTATAAAAGTTGCCGATACGTTAAGAGCTCTTGGCAATCTGGCAGCTTTCTACAGAAAAAGATTTAATATTCCTGTTGTGGGAATCACCGGAAGTGTAGGAAAGACAAGTACAAAGGATATGATTGCAGCAGTACTCAGCCAGCAGTACAGAGTTCTGAAAACAGAAGGTAACTTTAACAATGAAATTGGACTGCCTTTGACAATTTTTAATCTTGACAAGACACATGAGTGTGCGGTTATTGAGATGGGTATGAGCGGCTTTGGAGAAATAAGCCGATTAAGCAAGATTTCACAGCCGGACATCGCAGTCATAACCAATATAGGTCTTTCTCACATTGAAAAATTAGGATCCCGGCAGAATATACTAAAAGCGAAGATGGAAATCCTAGAGGGGTTAAGCAAAAACGGAGTGGTGATACTAAATGTAGATGACCAGTTGCTTTCAGGTATGAGAAATTTGCTTCCGTATAAGACAATATTCTACGGACTCGAGGATGATACGGACTATCAGGCATTTGACGTTAAGACGGCGGGTGAGCAGGGGACATACTTTAGAATTGAGATAAATAATAAGACATACGAAGTACATATCCCTGTTCCAGGAATTCATAATGTTCATAATGCACTTGCGGCAATTGCCGTAGGTATTGAACTGAAAGTTCCCGTTGAGAAGATAATAAAGGGAATCGGAGAGTTCACTCCGGGAAAAATGAGGTTGAATATACTGAATTTCAACGGCATAAAAATAATAAATGATGCATATAACGCCAGTCCCCAGTCAATGGAGGCCGCTTTGGGTGTGCTCAAAGACATAACGGGAACCAGAAGGATTGCTGTGCTCGGCGATATGCTTGAAATGGGCAGTTGGGCAGATAAGGCACATAAGGACGTTGGAAAGTTCGCTTTTGAAAGCGGTGTGGATGTATTGATATCAGTAGGTGAAAACGGCAGAAACATTGCTAAAGGAGCCTTGGAATCCGGGATGAATCCGGAAAATGTGCACCATTGTGAAAATAATGCAGAGATTGTAAAATTGCTGGAAGGCTTTATAACTAGTGGAGATGTGGTACTTGTTAAAGGATCGCGCGGCATGAAAATGGAAGAAATTGTGGAACGGTTGACAGCAGGCAAATGAAGGTTTATATTGTATGAGGAATGCTTGTTGTAAGACAATATAGATTGGAGAGAAATACTTTGAATACGGCTTTTACAATATCTACTCAAACAATTGCTTTTGCTGTTACATTTTTATTGACATTGATAGCCGGACCGGTTTTTATTCCTATACTTACCAGGCTGAAAGTAGGTCAGACGGTTAGAGATGATGGTCCGGCTACCCATCTGAAGAAAACCGGCACACCCACAATGGGTGGAATTATTTTCCTGTTGCCTGTGTTGTTGGTTTCCCTTTATTATGCAGTGGAGTATCCCGGAATCCTTGTTCTGACGTTTACAACTCTTGGTTTTGGCCTAATCGGATTTATTGATGATTTTATTAAAGTAGTTAAAAGACGTAAGGACGGCTTGTACTGGAATCAAAAAATGCTGGGGCTGTTGATAGTTTCGGCAATATCTACGTTTTACATAGTATATGTTATGGATCTGGGAACTGATATAATAATACCATTCCTTGGATTTGACTATACATTTTCGCTGCCGGTATGGATTTTTATACCACTTTGCATGCTGGTGCTTGTAGCATCCACAAATGCAGTTAATATGACTGATGGTTTAGATGGGCTGGCAGCAGGAGTGACACTTATTGTGATGGTGTTTTTTGCAATAGTTGCAATGACCAGAAGCGAATGGGACTATGTGAAGATGTTTTGTTCAACGGTTGCAGGAGGCTGTCTGGGATTCCTTGCATTTAATATGCACCCCGCCAGGGTATTTATGGGAGATAACGGCTCTCTTGCCCTGGGAGGGGCTGTAGGTGTTATTTCAATAGTGATGAAAATGCCATGGATTTTGCTTGTGGCAGGTTTTATTTATGTAATAGAAACACTGTCGGTTATGATCCAGGTGGCTTCATTCAAAATCAGAGGGAAAAGAGTATTTAAGATGGCACCTTTGCATCATCATTTTGAACTGTCAGGCTGGAAAGAAACAAAAGTGGTTGCTGTATTTTGGATAGTTACGGTTGTGGCATGTTTTATTGGATTCATTACACTGAGGTTCAGAATTTTTTAAGGTTGAAACAGTAATTCAGATGCAGGCTGGTTCCCTGTAAATTCTGGAGGTATTTAATGAAAAAAGCAAAGAAACCTTTTGATTTTTGGATATTTCTGACTGTATTGTTGCTGCTTTCGCTGGGCTTGATTATGCTATTCAGCGCAAGCGGACCCATGGCCGAAAACCAGTATCATGATATGTATCATTTTGTAAAAAGGCAGCTGATATTTGCAGTTTTGGGTTTTGTTGCTATGTTTGTGGCAATGAACTTCGATTACAGGAAGCTTGGAAAGCTTTCACCGCTGATTGTTATTGTCAGCATAGTTTTGCTTATACTTGTTTTCATACCTGGCATTGGCGGAGAAAAAAAAGGTACATACAGGTGGATAAATTTAGGCTTTACCCAGTTACAGCCATCGGAAACTGCAAAATTTGCAATTATATTATTTTTTTCATACAGCCTTTCTAGAAGGAAGGACCCTTTAAATTCTTTTTTTAAAGGTTTGCTGCCTTATCTGCTTTTATTGGGCTTATTCGTAGGGCTTATTCTTCTTGAACGCCATATGAGCGCAACCATTATTTTGATTTCTGTGGCGGCTGTTATATTATTTGCGGCAGGAGCAAGAATAAGACACTTTGTTATTCTGGGAATACCAGTAGCAGCAGGCCTTGCAGCAGTTGTTTTTTTTACAGATTATATGACCGACAGAATTCTGTCGTATCTTAATCCATTTGAATATAAGAGCGGTATTGGATGGCAAACAGTCCAATCACTCTATGCAATTGGTTCGGGTGGTCTTTTTGGCCGGGGTCTTGGAAGAAGCCTTCAGAAGTTCCTTTACTTGCCGGAACCCCACAATGACTTTATTTTTCCCGTATTGGCCGAGGAGTTGGGCTTTATCGGGGTATTGGCAGTGATGCTTTTATACCTGATATTTATATGGAGAGGGATAAAAGTGTCAATGAATGCACCTGATACTTTCGGGAGCCTTTTGGCTTTAGGCATAACTTCACTAGTAGCCATCCAAAGCCTGTTCAATATTGCTGTTGTTACAAATACCGTTCCTCCAACGGGAGTTTCACTTCCATTTTTCAGCTATGGAGGAACTTCACTTTTGGTGCTTATGACAGAAGTGGGAATACTTCTTAATATATCAAAATACTCTAATTATGAACGCATATGAGGTGAAAGGTTTGAAAGTAATTATAGCTGGAGGCGGAACTGCCGGACACATTAATCCCGGAATTGCCATAGCCAGATATATAAAGGAAAAGGATAAAAATTCAGAGATACTTTTTATCGGAACCAATAAAGGTATGGAAGCTCAACTGGTTCCGAGAGAAGGTTTTGAGATAAAATTTATTAAAGTCAGAGGTTTCAGAAGAAAGCTGTCAAAAGAGAATCTTACAGCGATAAAGGAATTGATAGAGGGAATTTCCGGATCTAAAAAAATTATCAGGGAGTTTAAGCCTGATATAGTTATTGGTACCGGTGGTTATGTGTGCGGGCCTGTTGTATTCAGCGCTTCGCGAATGAAAATACCGACACTCATTCACGAGCAGAATGCCTTTCCCGGCATAACCAACAGAATACTGTCAAGGTATGTTGATGCTGTTGCCGTAAGTTTCAAGGAATCGGAACAGTATTTTAAAGCAGCAAAAAAACTGATTAACACGGGAAATCCGGTGCGTCCTGAACTTTTTAATATTGATAGGCAGACTGCGCGGCAAAAACTGGGACTTGACAGACAAAAACCCCTGCTTGTAGTTATGGGGGGAAGCCTTGGAGCAGAAAAGATTAATGAAACGGTTGTTGCCATGGTAAAGAAATATTTTAAAAATAACGATATAAACATGATTTTCTCAACCGGTGCCAGGCAGTATGACAAGGTAATGCAGAGCTTAGGAGATTACAAAAATCCGTCGGTCAATATTACACCATATATTTATGATTCTGCAACAGTATACAATGCGGCGGATCTCATGATATGCAGAGCGGGAGCTATTACGTGCAGTGAGCTGACTGCGCTGGGAATTCCGGCAATAATAATCCCTTCACCAAATGTTGTGGCAAACCACCAGGAGTACAATGCAAGAGCTCTTGAAAAGCACGGAGCAGCAGTTGTGATTGTTGAAAAGGACTTAAATGTAGATTTGCTGTTCCGTCAGATAGCAGATTTATTGGGAGACAAGGAACAACTTGGCAAAATGGCAAGAAATTCGAAAAAGATAGGTGTTGTGAATTCCACTGAAAAAATTTATTCAATAATAAAAGAGATTACAACATAATTTGTATCAATTTGTATATATTTATTATGTTTGTGCATGTTTGGCTGCAACTCCATGTTGTAACACTTCTAAACACCTTGCATACTATATTATTGTAATGCGAGGTGTTTATTATGAGCAAATTAATAGTAACAGGTGGAAAGAGACTTCAGGGTGAAATTACCATAGAAGGCTCAAAAAACGCCGTATTACCCATTCTTGCAGCGACTATCCTTAATGGAGGTATAAATGTAATAAAAAACTGTCCAAAGCTGAAGGACGTAGAAATAGCGCTTGAAATCCTGAGAAAATTAGGATGCAAAGTTAAAGTGGAGGGCAACACGGTTATATTGGACTCATCAACACTCAATAAGACCGAAATTCCTGAAGATCTGGCTTCAGAAATGAGGTCATCAATAATATTTATGGGCCCAATGCTTGCCAGGTGTAAAAAAGTTACTATAAGCTACCCGGGTGAGTGTGTTATATTATTGGCACATATAGTTTGAAATGGATGAAATTAATTGTATAATAGAATTAAATGAGATGATGATATGAATCATCATCTTTTATTGTGTAAACTGCAGTGCAAAATATCACAAGGCTGAAGGGGTGAACTTGGCGCATGAATGAGAATGAAAAACACCTCCTGGAAAGCGCAAAAAAAGGTGATATTGAAGCCTTTGAAAAGTTGATAGAGACACATGAAAAAAAGGTTTTCAATATTGCTTTGAGAATGATGGGCAATTCTGAAGATGCAAAAGATATGGCCCAGGAGACGTTTATTAGGGTGTACAGGTCCTTAGGTGACTTTAAGGAACAGTCATCACTGTCAACGTGGATATATAGAATTACTACAAATATATGTCTTGACGAACTGAGAAAGCGTAAGAATAAAAAAGTCCTGTACATAGATGATAATATAAAATCTGATGATGGAGAAATAAAGAGAGACATTGTTAGTGATGATTTAACCCCCGAGGAAAAAGTTGAAAGGGATGAAATAAAAAGAATGCTTAACAGTGCTATAAATGATTTATCTGATGAGCATAGGACGGTTATTATTCTGAGAGATATACAGGGATTTAGTTATAAAGAAATTTCAGATATTACCAATTGCCCTGAAGGCACCGTAAAATCAAGAATTTGCAGAGCAAGACAAGCACTGAAAGAAATACTTGTATCAAAAAGGGAACTTTTTAAAGACAGATACGTCAAAGAGTTGTAGAAAGGAGGGTTGGAGATGAAAAATTGTGACGAAATAAGAGAGCAAATATCAATGTATATAGATGGAGAACTTGATGAAACACAGCTTGCAGAGTTCGAAGAGCATATCAATTCCTGTGTTGAGTGCAGAAATGAACTTGATGAGATAAAGAGCATTATTAGCATGTGCAGTAGCATTGAAGAAGAGGAGCTTCCGGATAATTTCAGAGAAGAACTTCATTCCAAGCTGTTAGCTGTAAAGGAAGAAACTATGAGAAAGAACAAAGTTGTAAAGCTGCACAACAGATATATACAGATAATTTCTGCTGCTGCCGCATGTCTTCTGATTGTTGTTCTGACAAAAGGATTCTTATTAGACGGGTTTTCCCCAAAACACAGCAAGAATGATATGGCTAAAACTGGCACGGCCGAAACCCAAATGGCGGATGAGAAGGAAGATACTGTAGATGAAAGTGCCGGGATATCAGGCTTTTCTGTGGAAAATGACACTGCATCGGGTAGCGCTGAATTAGAAGGCAGCAATGATGAAACGGACGGAGTACAGCAGTTTAGTATAATGGCTGAGCCAAAAACTGAAAAGTCATTAACGAATGGTACAGGAGATACTGTATCGAATGGTACAGGAGATACTGTATCAGATGGCGCGGGAGATATTGTATCAAGATCTACGGTACCCAGCGAACGTAAACACTTTTTGCAGAGAAGCGACGAAGGAAATGTTTACAGCAATAACGTTATAATCAACGCAAAAGTTAACGGAGAACTGGATTCTGAAATTCAGAATATAAGAGAATTAGCGGTTGATGTTGGTGGGGAGTTTTCAGAACAGAGTGCTGAAATAGCTTTGGCTAAAGAACAGCAGAACGCTGTTGGGGAAAATGGCACTGAAACTGTATTGAGTTTTAAAATATTATATAATCAGTATCAGAATTTCTTCGACTCTCTGACAGAATATGTTGGAACTGAAAACATTACTGCTGATAAAAGCAGCCAGGATATGAGCAATATAATTGAGTCTTACAAAATAAGATTAAATGAGATTGAAGATGAAATAAGCAGGATAGAAAAATCAGAGAATACCTCCAGCCCTGATGTGTTAGAGTCTTTAAATGAAGAAAGACAGAATATAATAAATGAGATCGAAAAAATAATGCTTGACTCTGACTATATATATGTAACTATATATATTCAGCATGAATGATGAGTGACTTTATTATTTCTCTACAAGAAAGGTTAATGACATCATGTCAAAGTGAATATATTAAGTTAAGGGTATTTCTAAAAAATGATTCAGCAGCCGTTTACGGCTGTTGTTTTTTTGTGTAGAATAAGCTATAGGGTTTAAATATTGATGTTAAACCGTATAATATATAAATGATTTATTGCAGTTTTCTTAATAGCTGCTATTTGAATTGGAGGCCTGGAAATATAAAATGAATGGCAAGTTAATGCTGGTAGATGGGAATAGCATATTGAACAGAGCTTTTTACGGTCTTCAAGGACCACAGCTTCTAGCAACTTCCGACGGACTATACACGAACGCTGTTTTCGGGTTTATTAATATTATAATTAAATACCTGGAAGAGGAGCAGCCGGATTATATTTGTGTGGCTTTTGACTTGAAGGCACCTACATTCAGGCACCTGAAGTATGAGGAGTACAAGGCAAAGAGAAAAGGAATGCCTGAAGAACTGGCTGTACAGGTTCCTGTAATAAAAGACGTTCTTGATGCAATGAACATAAAAAGGCTGGAGATAGAAGGGTATGAAGCAGATGATATACTTGGTTCCCTCTCATTGTGTGCGGAAAAGGAAGGTATGCAAGTTATTATCATCACGGGTGACAGGGATGCCCTTCAACTTGTATCTTCCCATACCAGGGTAAAAATTCCTACAACAAAAGGTGGGAAAAACCAGACTGATGAATATGATTACAATGCTTTTGTAGAAAAGTATGGTATCCTTCCTGAGCAGTTTATAGATGTAAAAGGACTTATGGGAGACCAGTCCGACAATATTCCGGGAGTTCCCGGAATAGGTGAAAAGACGGCTTTGAGCCTTATAAAGCAGTTTGGCAGTGTCGAGAACCTTTATGAACGTATAGATGAGGTAGAAAGAAAAAGTGTCAGGCAAAAGCTTGAGGATAACAAAGAACTTGCCTTTATGAGCAAAAAGCTTGCCACTATTGAAAGGAACATACCATGCATTTCCAATATGGAAGAATACAGACGCAAACCCTTTGACAGTGATAAATTATATAAAATATTTACAAGGTTGGAATTTAAAAGCTTTATTGAGAAGTACGGGCTCGGAGAAAGAAAAGTTGCTGTTTCAAGCCTGTCAAGTGTTGAATGTGTTAAGAACCTGGAAGATGTTAAATCTGTGATAGAGGGAATTACCAAAGCCGGCAGTTGTTCAGTTTTTTATTTGATGGATAAAGTGGACAGCTTCTCAAATAAACTGGTTGGAATGGCATTGTCATGGGGAAGCGAAAATACATATTATGTACATTTATGTGGCAGCATCCATGAAGATGAGTTTTTATCAGAAATGAAAAATATTTTGGAGGATGCTGCAATATCTAAATATGGCCACGATATAAAAAATCTGATAACTTACCTCAGGACAAAGGGGATAAGGCTGAATGGCCTGGCTTTTGATTCCATGATTGCAGCGTATATCATAGACCCTTCAAGGAGTACTTATACTGTATCACAGCTTGCAAACGAGTATTTGAATATGGACCTTGAAGCAATAGAGCATCTGTCCGGGAAGGGCAAAAACTTCGTTCCTTTTGGACAAATTCCCGTTGAAAAGCTTTCAGATACTGCCGGTCTTCACGCTGTTGCGGTATTTAATTTGAAGGAGAAACTTGATAGTATCCTGGAAGCCAACGGCCAGAAAAAATTATACTATGAAATTGAGCTTCCTTTGATAGAAGTCCTTTCTGAAATGGAATACTGGGGTTTTAAAGTGAATATAGATGAATTAAAGGAGTATTCATATGAACTTGAAGAAAGGATAAATATAATTACTGAAGAAATATATAGCATGGCCGGTGAAGAGTTTAATATTAATTCACCTAAACAGCTAGGGGTTATTTTGTTTGAAAAACTTGGACTTCCTGTTATTAAAAAAACAAGAACCGGATATTCAACTGATGCCGAAGTATTGGACCAGCTTTCAAGCAGGCATGAAATAGTATCAAAAATATTGGAGTACAGGCAGCTGGTCAAATTAAAATCTACTTATGCGGAAGGGCTGTTAAATGTTGTAAATCCCTCAACTGGCAGAATTCATTCAAGTTTTAATCAGACTGTAACCGCTACCGGAAGAATAAGCAGCACCGAGCCAAATTTGCAGAACATTCCCGTCAAACTTGAAATGGGACGAAAGATAAGAAAGGTATTTGTCGCAGAAGACAATAATTTTATACTGACAGATGCGGATTATTCTCAGATTGAGCTGCGAATTCTTGCGCATATTACCGGAGACGAAAACATGATTGAAGCCTTTAAAAATAATGAAGACATTCATACCACTACGGCTTCAAGAGTTTTTGGAGTACCGGCGGACAGTGTAACTCCTCTGATGAGATCCAAGGCAAAGGCCGTTAATTTTGGCATTGTTTACGGAATAGGTGAGTTCAGCCTTTCAAAGGATCTTGGAATATCCAGAAAAGAGGCAAAGCGTTATATTGATGGCTACCTGGATAAATATCCGGGTGTAAGGCAGTATATGCATGATATTGTGGAACAGGGCAAAAAGAATGGTTATGTGACTACGATTTTTAACAGAAGAAGATACCTTCCGGAGTTGAAATCAACTAACTACAACATCAGAGCCTTCGGAGAGCGGATTGCTATGAATACGCCTATACAGGGAAGTGCGGCGGATGTTATAAAAATAGCAATGGTGAAAGTATACAGGGCTTTAAAAGAAAGAAAATTGAGATCCAGACTGATACTTCAGGTGCATGATGAATTAATTGTTGAGACTTTTGCGGACGAAAAGGAATCTGTTGAAGAAATTCTGAAGGAATGCATGGAGAATGCTGTAAACTTAAAGGTTCCATTAAATATTGACATAAAATCAGGCAAGAGCTGGTATGAGACAAAATAAATGAATGTATAAGGGATGGTTTATGTGAAGGTCATTGGAGTAACGGGTGGTATAGGAAGTGGGAAAAGCACTGTATCCAGGATATTAAAGGATCTTGGTGCAAAGATAGTGGATGCTGATAAAATAGCCAGAAAAATTGCAGTTAAAGGTGGAAAGCCTCTGGAGGACATAGTAAATTTTTTTGGTAATGAAGTACTTGATTCAGATGGAGAACTAAACAGGAAAAAACTTGCAGAAATTGTTTTCAATAAATCTGAAAAGCTGGAGGCTCTTAATAAAATTACTCATGGTTATATAGCCGAAGAAATCGTCAAAGCAGTCAGTTACTATAGAGCTGATAATGCTGCGGATATAATAGTGATTGATGCGCCGATACCTATAGAACATGGATTTATTGATCAGTCTGATGAGATATGGGTTGTTACTGCAAACCGGGAAATCAGAATATCAAGAATAATGGAAAGAAACGGACTTTCACGGGAGGATGCAGAGAAGAGAATTGATTCGCAGCTAAGCGATGAAGCGTACATACGACTTGCTGATGAAGTTATTGTTAATGAAGGCAGCATTGAAGAGCTGGAAAATACAGTAGCGAAATTGTTTGTTAAAATAAAGGGTATAAGGTGATATGATTGCATCATGTTCGTTTTGGTAAGATAAAAACTGCTTTACTTATAGTTTTTTTATTGCTGGTGATTGCAGTTTTAATAAATAATATAGCAAAAATAATTTTTCCTTTAAAATACAGTGATTTGATTATTAAATACTCTAATGAAAATAAAATTGATCCATATCTTGTATTTGCGATTATTAAGGCTGAGAGTGATTTTGATCCAAATGCGAAATCTCACAAGAATGCCATGGGGTTAATGCAAATTACCGAAAAAACCGGCAAATGGGGAGCAGAATGCCTCAATATTGAAGACTTCGAAACTACTGACCTCTATGATCCGGAGATAAACATAAAAATTGGCTGCTGGTATATAAACGCATTACTTAATGAATTCAACAATAATGAAGATCTGGCTATTGCAGCATATAACGGAGGAAGTGGAAATGTCAACGCGTGGCTGAAAGACACTAAATACAGTTCTTCAGGCGCAGATCTGGACAAAATTCCATTCAAGGAGACTGAAAGATATTTAAAAAGGGTTAAGAATTATCGAGCCATATATAAAAAAATTTATAAATGACATCAATATATATGCCATAAGCAAATTAGCGGCCTGGAAGGTACCTAATTTGCTGGCTTGTGCTTTTGTTCGTGCTTGTACTTCCGGAGTAAACGGACTTAATGTTATTGTCGTATTTTCTTGAGCACTCGTCACAATAAACTCCACTGCGTATTGATTTGCCGCAAGCTTCGCATTTTAGGAAAAGGTTGTCTTTCTCTACTATTTCCAGCCTTTCTTCTCTCAAATATCTCTTTATTTGTGAAACAGGCAGTTCTAAATCAGTTGAGACCTGAAATACTTTTGCATGGGGGTGCTCACGAAGATACTGCCGTATTCTTTCAAAGTCGTTCTTATCCTTTTGGTAGCACAAGGGACACATTAAGATATAACCATTAGATTCAAAAAAACGCCCGCATATAGAGCAATTAATTCTTACGACATTCATTCCGGCATCCTCCAATTTTCCCAGATGTTATTTGTATATATTTTATAGCAGGAGTTATATTATTTCATTACATTAATCACATCTCACAATAAGCAAATAAAAAACAGTATTTGTCTTACAAGAATATTATATAAAATAATCGCATTATTGTTAACTGAAAAAGCGGCTTAATTTTAGCCTTGAGAGTCCTATTTTTTTAGGAAAAAAGGCCTATAGAGTATTTATTAAGCCGCCGTATTATTATATTGATTGCCATATTGTAATGTAAAAACCATTTGTTTGATGCATAAAAGTCATTTGTATATAATACTCAAATTCTGCTTTTATTATATGCTTTTTACGATATTTACATATTTCTACCGGTATTTATATATTTCTGCCGACTGCGGCAGCAACAGCCTGAAGCTCCTTCATGAGCTGCGCGAATTTTTCGGGACGCAGGGACTGTGGACCGTCGCTGAGAGCGGAGGCAGGGTTTGAGTGCACTTCAATAATCAGCCCGTCAGCACCGGTAGCAACGGCACCTTTTGCAAGAGCCCCCACATACTTCCACATCCCTGTGGCATGACTGGGATCAACTACGATGGGCAGGTGGGAAAGCTCCTTGATTACAGGTATGGCACTCATATCAATTGTATTTCTTGTTGCGGTTTCATATGTCCTGATTCCGCGTTCACAAAGAATAACGTTTGGATTGCCGGCAGCAAGTATATATTCTGCTGCCATCAGCCATTCTTCTATCGTAGCGGAAAGACCTCTTTTAAGAAGTACCGGCTTTGTAGTCATCCCTGCTTCCCGAAGAAGCCTGAAGTTTTGCATATTTCTGGCGCCTATTTGCAGTATATCCGCATAAGAATTAACAAGTTCAACGTCGCGTGTGTCCACAACTTCAGTTACAATTTTTAATCCTGTAACTTCCCTGGCTTCTGCCAGTATTTTCAGCCCGTCTTCTTCAAGCCCCTGGAAAGAGTAGGGAGAAGTTCTTGGTTTGAAGGCTCCGCCGCGAAGTATTCTAGCTCCTGCTTCCTTTACTTTTACCGCAGTTTCCAGAAAAGTATCGGCGGATTCTATAGCGCATGGTCCTGCCATAACCACAATATTGCTACCACCGATTTTTACGCCACCCACATCAATAATTGTGTTATTCTGTTGTAATTCGCGGCTGGCAAGCTTGTAAGGTTTCATTATAGGAACCAGACATTCAACCCCAGGCATGGAAGTTATTTCATGGGTATTGAGATATCTTTTGTCACCTATGGCACCGATTACAGTTTTTACTTCACCATATATAGGGTGTGTGCTAAAACCCAGTTCTGAAAGTTTTTTCTCTACATTGTTTATTTCTTCTTTTGTGGCATTACGACTCATTACTACAATCATAATAAGACCCTCCTGTCAAATTCTTGATAATTTTCTTGCCGCCTTCGATATTGCGGCTTTATTTCCAGTGTTTTTATCTGATTGTCAATTATCCTTTTAAGTGTTTGCTATAGTCTTTTGGACTGCAATTAAAAACTCCCCATCCCATATACTGGGACGGGGAGCAATGTTCCACGCGGTACCACCCTGTTTTGGCAAAAGCCCACTCATTCAATGTACGGGTTTAAATCAACCGATACATCCTTCCTTTTAACGGCGGAAGCTCCGGTTCTGCCTACTTATATGAATATATTTTCTATGAATATACTTTCATATACTTTCAGCAGACAGCTCAGAGGAGAACTTCAATTGAACCTTCCAGTCCGGGCTTTCACCGTCCCCGGATCGCTTTGCAGTATGGAACAACCTACTTTTCCTCATCATTGCCTTTATTATATAAAATCTTTATCAGTCTGTTTTTATTTCATCAGTTAATTCTTATTTATTAGTTTAACTCCAAAAACAAATTTTACTTATTCTAATTTTTATAAATATTAACATGAGACATATTGCATTGTCAATAATAAATTCAAGGCTGTAGAACTACCCTGTACGCTTTTTGATTTTTATGGTAATATTAATGATTGTATATGCAGTGATTAACCATCTGCAATTTAGATTCTTGCATAAATGGGGGAAACTATATGGATAGTAAAATTAAAATTGGAATTGTAGGTTATGGAAACATTGGACGCAGTGTTGAAAAGGCTGTTATGCAAAATCCGGATATGGAGTTAGTAGCAGTATTTACAAGAAGAGACCCTAAAGGAATAGATACCAAAGCTTCTGCTGTTTCAATGTCAGATATTGAAAAATACAAGGGTACAATTGACGTAATGATACTTTGCAGTGGTTCAGCTACGGATCTTCCGGAGCAAGGTCCGGTGATTTCGGCAATGTTTAATACCGTAGACAGCTTTGATACCCATGCAAAAATACCTGAATATTTCAGCAAGATAGATGAAGCTGCACAAAAAAATGGCAACCTGAGTTTAATATCCACTGGATGGGATCCAGGACTATTTTCATTGAACCGGCTGTTAGGTGAGGCTATATTGCCTGTAGGTAATAGTTATACATTTTGGGGCAAAGGCGTAAGCCAGGGACATTCAGATGCTATCAGAAGAGTGAAGGGTGTAAAGAATGGCATCCAGTATACAGTTCCAATAGAAGAGGCTCTGAACAGAGTTCGTTCCGGTGAAAACCCTCAGCTTTCCACAAGACAGAAACATGAACGCATTTGCTATGTTGTGCCTGAAGAAGGTGCGGACCTGAAACAAATTGAAAATGATATCAAGAATATGCCTAACTATTTTGCCGATTATGAAACCACAGTAAACTTTATTACTGAAGAAGAACTGAAAGCAAACCATTCTGCTATGCCGCATGGGGGAATTGTGATAAGAACAGGCACTACTGGTGAAAATACAAAGCAAATTGTTGAGTTTAAGCTGGAATTGGGCAGTAATCCTGAATTTACCGCAAGTGTACTTGTGGCTTATGCACGGGCTGTTTATAGGCTGTGGAAGGAAGGTAGGAGAGGAGCATGTACGGTATTTGATGTTCCTTTTGGATACCTCTCTCCAAAATCAGCTGAAGAGCTGAGAAAAGAATTGTTGTGATATCGAAATGCCGATACAACAAGTTAACATAAGAGTCAAATTCTTTAGAAATCTGGAGCTAATGCTTTAGAAATCTAGAGTTAATAATTCAGCCTGTTGTACTATAAATTAACAAGAATTTGCAAAAAATTACTCCTATATGATATTATATAGATATATAGGGATAATTTTTGAGTTTTTTTGCAGGTGCTATTATCATAGTTTATGTGGAGGTATGGTGTAATGAATGAGATGCAGGCTATAATATTCCGGCTTAATGATCAAATTTGCGGAGCCGACACGTCACAGGTGAAAGAAATAAAAAAATATACGGAAGTCTCTAAAATTCCTGATGTGCCGGAGTTTATAGAGGGAGCTATTAATTTAAGAGGACGGGTGGTTCCGATTATCAATCTGAATAGCCGGTTCGGACTTGGCAAATCAGAAATTACATCGAAGACAAAGATACTTGTAACGGCTATCGAAGAGCAGTTAGTAGGTTTTACTGTTAACGATGTTATGGAAATTACAAAGTTTACCGATGAAGAAATTGAAGATGTGCCGGATGTCCTTAGGAATAAAACAAACTATTACCTGAAGTGTATAGGTAAAAAGGATGATATACTGGTTACAATTATTGACCTGAGCAAAATTCTCAACAACAATGAAATTGATGTATTATCTCAGAAAATTTCAGATATAAATACGTGAGATACAATTCAGAGGCTGAAGACCGTGTATACCACTAATCTCCAGTCTCTGTTTCCAAATCCTCATACATTAATCTCATACAGTAAATCTAATTATATATTAAGTCCAATTATTCATTAAACCTTATTTAAAAAATATTATTAAATCTAATTATACATTAAATCTGAACAGTGTTACATCTCCGTCTTTCATTACATAATCTTTACCTTCAGAACGTACAAGGCCCTTTTCTTTGGCCACACTATAGGAGCCGCACGCCATAAGATCGTCATATGCAACAATTTCAGCCCTTATAAAGCCTCTCTCAAAGTCACTGTGTATTTTACCTGCTGCCTGTGGGGCTTTTGTACCTTTAGTAATTGTCCATGCCCGTACTTCAGTAGGACCTGCAGTCAGAAAGCTTATAAGACCAAGTAATTTGTAACTTGCTTTTATCAGTCTGTCAAGACCTGACTCAGCCATTCCCAGTTCCTCAAGAAATGCTTTTCTTTCATCTTCATCAAGCTGAGCTATCTCTTCTTCAATTTTAGCACATATTACCATTACTTCGGAGCCTTCAGCTTCTGCAATAGATTTGAGCTCGGCAATATAAGGATTGCTGTCCTCGTTTCCCAAATCATTTTCAGAAATATTTGCAGCATACAATACAGGCTTGGAAGTGAGAAGGAAAAGCTGATCCACCAGTTTCTTTTCTTCCTCGTTAAATTTCAGCGCGCGGACGGGAATTCCTTTCTCAAGGTTATCCCTTATCATTTCATACAGATCCAATTCTACCTGAAACTTCTTATCTCCGGATTTAAGCATCTTTTTAGTTCTGTCAATGCGCCTTTCCATAACTTCCAAATCAGCAAATATAAGTTCAAGGTTAATTGTTTCTATATCTCTTTTGGGTCCAATTGAACCTTCTACATGTACTATATTGCTGTCCTCAAAGCATCTTACTACATGTACTATCGCGTCAACCTCACGTATGTGTGAAAGAAACTTGTTTCCCAGACCCTCACCTTTGCTCGCACCTTTTACAAGCCCGGCAATATCCACAAATTCTATTGTTGTAGGTGTGACCTTTTCAGGTTTGTACATTTCTGCAAGTTTCTCCAATCTTTCGTCCGGAACGGCAACTATACCTACATTAGGTTCTATGGTGCAAAACGGGTAGTTTGCACATTCGGCACCTGCCTTGGTGATTGCATTAAACAATGTACTCTTACCTACATTTGGCAGTCCTACTATTCCAAGTCGCATATATATCATCTATCCTTTCTGAAAACCATAAACATATTATTACGCTGAGCCTTTTATCAATTATCCAACACGGCAGTTAAATCAGCTTATTGTGCTAACTCCTGCTATCGACATGCCAGCACAGCAGTTAAATTATATATTATTTTAGCACATATCGCAATGCAAAAGCTGCAGAAACAGGTTATGTGAATTTAAACACAGTTGTTTATTAATGCAGGAAGTGATATTATAAAATATAAAAGGTTGGTGATTTATATGAACTCTGCAAAGACAAAAGTACTTGTTATTGATGATGACGTTAATATATGTGAGTTAATACGCTTGTATTTTGAAAAAGAAGGTTATGAAGTCATGACAGTTCATAACGGAATAAAAGCTATTGACTCTTTCTCGTTGTTTGCGCCAAATATAGTTATATTGGATATAATGCTGCCGGGAGCTGATGGCTGGCATGTTTGCAGGGAAATCAGAAAGATAAGCAATATTCCCATAATAATGCTTACTGCCAAAGGAGAAACCTTTGACAAGGTGCTTGGCCTTGAGCTGGGTGCAGATGATTATATGGTAAAACCTTTTGATGCAAAGGAGCTTGTAGCGAGGGTAAAAGCCGTGCTTCGCAGATACGAACACAAGGACATCGGAACACAGGAGATAGTATATCCGAACCTTGTTATAAACCGTTCAAATTATGTTGTAAAATTCAATGGAAAAGAACTGGATCTTCCTCCTAAGGAATTAGAGCTTCTGTTCTTTCTGGCATCAAACCCTAACAAGGTTTTTACCAGGGAGCAGCTCCTTGAGCATGTCTGGGGGTATGATTTTTATGGAGACTCCAGAACAGTGGACGTACATATAAAAAGGCTAAGAGAAAAGCTTGAACCGCAAAACCAGAACTGGCAGCTGAAAACAGTATGGGGAGTCGGTTATAAGTTTGAGGTGAAGTAATGTTTAGAACAATTTTCAGCAAAATGGTTATAATGTTTATTGCTGTTCTTTTAGTAGGCTTTTTAATAACCGGGGGAATGCTTTATTTTTTTCTTGATAACTTTGTTACAAATGAAAAGACAACTAACCTTGAAAAGGCTGCCGCAATAGTAAACAATTCTTTCCAGAGTTACCTGGAAAACAGAAATAATATTATTGTCCGGTTGTATTTTGAACATATTCTTGAGAGTATGAGTGAATACACAAATTCAATAATTTGGATAGTGGATAAGACAGGGCACATTTACATGTCTACACCTGAAATGTCTGACAGTACAAAGAAGCAATATATGGACGAGACAGGTTATATGAAACTTCCCGATGAGAGACAATATAAAAAAGTTATGAGCGGGCAGGGTACTATAAAAGAAATAGGTAATTTTTACGGATTTTTCGGATCAAATGAATCATGGCTTACTGTACAGGTACCGTTTGAGTATGTAGACAGTAACGGTGATAAGGATATAATAGCGGCAGTATTCATGCATACTCCTGTACCTGAGGTTATGAGAGCCAGATCTGCCGTTTTTCGGCTTTTCCTGTTTTCATCCCTTGCTGCTTCTGCCGTTTCAGTAATTATTGTATATGTTTTTTCTCTGAGATTGTCCAGGCCGTTAAAACAAATAAATAATGCAGCAAAGGTTGTTGCAGGCGGGGAATTTAGCAAAAAGCTTAATATACGCTCTAATGATGAAATCGGACAGTTGGCAGACAGCTTCAACCACATGGTAGTCGCTCTTGAAAATCTTGAGAATATGAGAAGAGGTTTTATTGCAAATGTCTCCCATGAGCTGAGGACCCCGATGACTTCAATAAGAGGATTTATTGACGGAATACTTGATGGTATAATACCGCCTGAGAAACAGAAAGAATATCTTATTATTGTACGGGATGAAACTGATAGGTTGAACAGGCTTGTAAATGATCTGCTTGATCTTGCCAAGATGGAATCAGGTGAAATAAGCCTTAATATCAAGACTTTTAATATAAATGAACTAATTAGAAGGTGTATAATAAAATTTGAGAATATGATTGTAAAAAAAGAGATTCAAATTGAAGCGGTTTTTGAAACGGAAGAGATGTATGTGGATGCAGATTCTGATGCAATTGAAAGAGTAATTTACAACCTTATCCATAATGCATTGAAATTTACTCCACAAGGAGGAAGAATAAAAATACTTACTTCATATCAAAAGGACAAGGTTTTAGTTTCAGTTGAGGACAATGGAATTGGCATAAGCAGTGAAGAAATTGACCTGATATGGGAAAGGTTTTACAAGTCGGATAAGTCAAGAAGCAGAGAAAAAAGTGGAACCGGGCTTGGCTTGGCAATAATTAAGAATATAATCAATGAACACGGTCAAAAGATTTGGGTGGAAAGCGAACTGGGAAAAGGTTCTAAATTTACATTTACACTTAAAAGAGCGGCGAATTAATTTAATTTGTTGTGCTAGGCAATAAGATAGCATTGCAGAGAGTTTCAGAGCCTGTTTATAATTAGCTGTTAAGCTCGTAACTCCTGCTTTAGAAATGATGTCACAGCAAGTAGATTTAATATTTATATGCTTTGCTTAAACAAAGATGAAAATGTGTGCAGTTTCAAAATTAACACTTTATTCATATTTTCGTAAAATTGCTTGGGTATTATTTAAATAGAAAATGAGAAATGTGGCATTTCATAAAAGGAAAGGAAATGCCATTAACATAAGAATAACGGGAGGGGAGTAAGTGTATGGATGATTTTTTCAACAACCAATCAAATAATTTTGAATCAGAAAACAATTATTACAATAATAACAATTACTATTTAAGTGATGACAACGGATCGGGATTTAAGTACTCAACATCATTTTATACTGAAAGCTATAAGAAACCAAAGAATAAGAAAAGGCCCGGTATTCTCACACAAATGATAATAGTGGCGCTTATTAGTTCTATACTGGGCGGAAGCGTAGTTTTTGCAGCTTTTCAGTTTGTAGCACCTGCAATAAAGCCAACTGTCAATAAATACGTTGGAAATATACTTAAGAACAATGGTGAAACTGACAGTTTAACTGAGGACAGTGAAAACACCAATGGGGAAGAAAAGGTAGCTGAAAGCAACAATAGCAGCAATTCCGGTGCTGGAGCAACCTATATAGGAAATGAGCTCGGCACTTCATATGAAAGTGTAATTACTAAAGTTGCAGAGAAGGCAAGTCCTGCTATTGTAGGAATAAGAGTAACAGCAAAAACTACCAGCTTCTTTTTTGGTGAAACTGAAGGAACAGGAGAAGGTTCCGGTATAATTATAAAGAGTGACGGATATGTTGTTACCAACTATCACGTAATTCAGAAGGCACTCGACATGTACGGAAAGATTCTTTCCAACGCAAAAATTGAAGTTTTCCTTATGGATGACATGGATAAACCGTATAAAGCTGAGGTAGTTGGGACTGATTCCAGAACCGATCTTGCTGTATTAAAAATTGACGGCAACAATTTGCCGGTTGCAGAATTGGGAGACTCTGACAAACTAAAGGTGGGCGAACTGGCAATTGCTATAGGAAACCCCGGAGGATTGGAATATATGGGTTCTGTCACTGCCGGAATCATAAGCGGTCTCAACAGAACTATAGTAAGTGAGAACGGTGATAAATACACACTGATACAGACTGATGCTGCAATTAACCCAGGTAATAGCGGCGGTGCTTTGTTGAATTCAAAGGGACAGGTTATTGGCGTCAACAGTATAAAGATTGTCGCTGAGGAATTTGAAGGATTAGGTTTTGCAATACCAATAAACATCGTAAAAGATATTGTAAATGACCTGATGGAATATAACTATGTCAAAGGAAGGCCCTTCCTGGGCATAAGCGTAGACTCCAGCTATGATGAAAAGGCAGCAAAATACTATAACGCTCCTGTTGGGCTACTTGTAGCACAGGTAACTCCGTTCTCCGGAGCATATAAGGCCGGTATCCAAAGAGGAGACATTATTACCAAGTTTGACGGTAAAGCTGTAAAGACGGTAGCAGAGTTGAATGAGTTGAAAAACAAGTTCAAACCTGGTGATACAGTTAAGGTTGAAATTTACCGTGATGGAGAAACAATTACTTTAAATGTGACATTATCTGAAGAAAAGTAAAGCAGCTATAAATAATAATTACTAAATGCAATTAGAACGGGCAGTTTAACTGTCCGTTTTATTTATTGGGCATGAAGTGATATTATAAATATGCACTAAAATGTATTAAACGATAAAATTTTAGAGGAATTTTGAAAAAAATGTAGAATATATAATTTTATAGTAATATAAAGTATTCAAAAATTGTATAAAACCATCATGGAGGATACCTGATGAAAAAGACTTTTGCAGTCATATGTATATCAAAATGCCTTCTTTTTTTTGCGATTCTTTTGTGCATGACATTATATTGGCATACCTCCAATATAAGTTTGCTTAATTATTCAATATTATGCATATTGGGTGGTTGCTTATTGGATTTAATATTACAAAGTACACTTTTCCAAAAAAAAGTTATTAGACTAAGCAAAAAAGAAAATGTTTGTGGAATAGGAACGGATCATGAAATAGAAAAAATAAAGGAAGAGCTGAGGCAAAAAAGTGAGGAGCTAGAAATTATAAGGAATGTGGCCGAAATTATAACATCAACTTTTGAAATTTCTGTATTAGTTGAGTATCTGTATAAAGTGTTCAGCAAATTTACCGATTGTGACAGATACTTTATCTGCCTGTATGACAAGGAAATTGAGAAACTGGTGTGCAGATATGAGTATGGCGATGTTACTTTTGATGAGGTAGGTAATATATACGATGAAGTTACATCTGTCATGAAAAGCTTCAGAAAAGGGCAAATTATTAAAAAAATCAACACATACATAAGTAACCGGGGATGTTACGGAGATAAAATGTCAATTCCGATGAATGTGTCAGGTGAGCTTGTGGGAGTTATTTTTATTGAAACCGGAAAACCAGAGGCTTTTCAAAAAGTAAATCTTCAGTTTATGGAGAGCCTCGTAAGTTACGCAGCAATCGCAATAAGCAATGCAGAACTGTTTATGGATACTTACATGCAAAAGCAAGAGATAGAGTCTCTTTACGAAGAAACTGCAGCTGTGAATGAAAAGCTCAACAGTTATATTAAGGAATTAAATAAAGCAAAGAATGAGTTAAAAGAAAAAAATGATCAATTGACAAAATATTATAAAGATATTCAGACGGGATACATGCAGACTGTAACAGCTCTAGCCAATTCCATACAGGCAAAAGATGCTTATACAATGGAACATTGTCAGAGGGTAAAGGAAATTTGCTGTGAAATTGCCAGAAGTTTGAATTATAGTGAAGCTGAGGTACAAATGCTTGAATACGCAGCGATATTGCATGATATTGGGAAAATAGGTATCAGAGCTTCTATTCTGAACAAAACGGGTAGATTGACAACTGCCGAATATGATGAAATTAGAAAACATCCGATCATTTCATATAATATTTTGAAAGATGTAAAATTCTTGAAGAATAGTCTGGATGCTATAATACAGCATCATGAGAGGTACGATGGAACCGGTTATCCCTATGGACTTAAAGGCAATGAGATAAGCATATACGGAAGAATATTGTGCATTGCTGATGCTTTTGATGCAATGACGAGCAGCAGGCCTTACAGAAAGGCAATGTCTGTAAAAGAAGCACTTAATGAAATAAAAAAGTGTAAAGGAACGCAATTCGATCCTGAAATCACCGATCTGTTTATTGAAATAATGAAAGACAATATAGAAATGAATAACTGGAAAACTGCTACTTCCGGATAAAAGGTTTGAAATCAATTAATATATGGTATAATTTTATTCAATAATAATTAAGTGTATGCATATTTTAGTGTATACATTTTATAGTGTATGCATTTAATTGCGTTTAATAATGTAAGTATTTTATGTTAACGGATATTATATTTTTTATGGAGGTAAATAATGGCTGGTGAGAATAGAATAAAAGTTCTTTTTGTTTCAGCGGAAGTAGCTCCTTTTGCAAAAACGGGAGGACTAGCAGATGTAGCGGCTGCTCTGCCGAAAGAACTTGCTTTGATGGGCGTAGATGTAAGAGTGGTAATGCCAAGGTATAAGATGATAAACAGTGATATGGAATATGTAACTGACTTTGCAGTTCAAATAGGCAGTAAAAAGGAAACATGTGTTGTAAGAAAAGAGATACCCAATAATGAATCTAAGGATGGGGAAATAAGCGTACCTGTTTATTTTATTGACAGCTATAATTATTACGACAGGCCGGGTATATACTGCTATTTTGATGACGCAGAAAGGTTTGCATTTCTTTGTAAAGCGGCTTTGGAAATGCTGCCGCGGATTAATTTTAAGCCGGATATAATACACTGCAATGATTGGCATACCGGCCCAATATGTATGCTTTTAAATGAAGTGTACAGGGATAATGCGTTTTACAGGGATATGGCAACGATATATACCATACACAACCTTGAATACCAGGGAAACTTTTCAGGTGATGTCTTAAGCCTTTTTAACATTGGGTACGAAATATTCAATTCTGAGAAAGTAGAGTTCTACGGAATGTTCAGTTTTATGAAAGCCGGACTTGTGTATGCAGACATCATCAATACAGTTAGCAATGAATATGCAAAAGAAATACAGACAGAACGCTATGGAGAAAAAATGGAGGGAATTCTTAAGAAAAGGTCGGATGATCTGTTTGGAATTGTAAACGGGATCAGTTATAAGGAATTTGATCCGGAGAAGGATCCGAGAATATACAGAAACTATAATTCGCAAAGTTATAAATTGAAGAAAGATAATAAATATGCTCTCCAAAGAGAACTGGGACTTCCTGTAAAAGATGTGCCGGTTATAGGACTTGTTTCAAGACTTTCTGAGCAAAAAGGGCTTGAACTCTTGCTGGATAAATTTGAAGATTTGATGAAAGAGGATATACAATTTGTCCTTCTGGGAACGGGAGACGAACACTACGAAACTTCATTTAAAAACGCAAAGATTTCATATCCTGAAAAAGTTGGAGTGTATATAGGTTTTAATACTGACTTGGCACAAAGAATATATGCCGGATGTGATATGTTCCTCATGCCTTCCAGATTTGAGCCCTGTGGTTTGGGACAAATAATCAGCCTAAGGTATGGGACTATTCCTATAGTCCGCGCTACAGGAGGGCTTGCTGATACTATTGTGGATTATAATGCTGACAATGTTAATGGAAACGGTTTTGTTTTTTATGAATTCTCTTCAGATGAAATGTTCGACGCAATTAAGCGGGCATTAAAGCTGTATAATGAAAGTCCTGACACATGGGCAAGCCTGGTTAGACGGGCTTTAACTCTTGATTTTTCATGGAGTAAGCCTGCAAAAAAATATATTGAATTATATGAAAGAGCAATAAGAAAAAGAGTATAGAAAGCTGAGTTTTGCATAGAGGAGAAGGAAAATGGACAACAAACAGAAAGCCGCGGAAATTATAAAAGTTTTTGATAAGCTTTATGATGATGCAGAATGTACTTTAAAATATTCTGATCCGCTTCAGCTTCTTATCGCAACGCAACTGGCAGCTCAATGCACTGATGAGCGTGTGAACATAGTGACAGAAACTCTTTTCAAGAAATATAGAAATGTATATGATTTTGCCAATGCCGATATTACAGAATTGGAGCAGGATATCAGGCCTACGGGTTTTTTCCGTAATAAAGCCCGCAACATTATCAACTGCTGCAAAATGATAATAAAAGATTACGGAGGAAAGGTTCCGGATACCATGGAACAACTGCTTAAACTGCCCGGAGTTGGACGCAAAACTGCAAACCTTATTTTAGGGGATATATTTGGAGTTCCGGGCATTGTAGTTGACACTCATGCTAAAAGGCTTTCTCAAAGAATTGGCTTTACTAAAAATGATGACCCTGAAAAAATTGAGTATGATCTTATGGAGATTGTGCCAAGAGAAAACTGGAGCAAATTTTGCCACCAGCTTGTTTACCATGGAAGAGCCATATGTAATGCAAGAAAGCCCAAATGTGGCGAATGTCCCATCAGACAGTATTGCGACTATGGAAGAAGTCTTACGTTGGAAGAAAATTAACATGAACAAATGAAAATAGGGCTAATGACAGTTATTGATTATCAATTAATGCAAAAAAAGAAGGAATTAATAATATGCTGTCGAACTTATACTTATATATTTATATTAAGGGTTGCAAATTATGAATTGTAAATGGACTATAGGGCATTGTGGGCATGGGGTAAATATATTTGTAGCTGCAGATGAAGAGTGAGGTGTTGTTATGCCCGCAAGAGACGGGAATGTTAAAATCAAAGAAAAAGAAAATATATATAATCCTGACGAATTAATATTTGCACTGGATATTGGAACAAGAACAGTAATAGGAATTGTAGGGATACAGGAAGCGGATGAATTTAAAATTATTTCTCTGGAGATTATCGAGCATAAGAGAAGAGTTATGTTTGACGGACAGATACACGACATAGATAGCGTAGCTGATGCTGTGAGACAGATAAAAGAAAAACTGGAGAAAGAAATCGGTGTTCCACTGGTTAAGGTAGCAATTGCCGCTGCAGGTAGATCTTTAAATACATGTAAAGTAAAACTGGAAAAAGATATAGATAACAGCAGGGAAATAGATTATAATTTAATAGGTGCTCTTGAAATTGAAGCAATTCAGAAAGCTCAGGAAAAGCTGGACCTGGAAACAACCGGTAAAGATAATAACCGGTTTTATTGTGTTGGATATAGCGTAATTAATTATTTTCTTAATGAATATGTTATGACAAGCCTTGTGGGGCATAAAGGAAATAAAGTAGGTGTTGAAATACTTGCAACGTTTCTCCCACAGGTAGTTGTAGACAGTCTGCATGCTGTAATGAAAAGAGTGGGACTTGAAGTTTCAAGCCTTACTCTTGAACCTATTGCTGCGATAAATGTAGCTATACCAAATAGCTTGAGGCTGCTTAACCTTGCACTGGTGGATATTGGAGCAGGTACTTCAGATATAGCATTGACCAGGGATGGCAGTGTTGTTGCATATTCAATGACCCCTATTGCAGGTGATGAAATTACTGAAGAGATATGCAGGCACTACCTGGTTGATTTCAATACCGGAGAAAAGATAAAACTATTCCTCACGACTAAAAAAGACTCTATTACATTTGCTGATATTATGGGCAACAAGCGAAAAGTGACAAAGGATGAAGTCGGCAAGATTGTACAGCCTGTCGTAAAATTGCTTGCAGATACTATTTCGCAAAAGATTATTGAATATAACGGTAAATCTCCTAATGCAGTATTTCTGGTAGGCGGTGGAAGTCAGATACCCTGGCTTGCAAGGTTTATTGCGGAAAATTTAGGGCTGCCTGAGGAGCGGGTTGCAGTAAGAGGAAGAAGCATCATACAGAATTTAAAGGTTTCAGGTAAAAAATTATCAGGTCCCGATTCAATAACACCTGTTGGTATTGCTGTAACTGCACAAATGCAAAAGGGGAGCAATTTTTTTACTGTAACGGTTAACGGAAGAAAAGTTAAGCTTTTTAATACTAAATTGCTTAAGGTTGCTGACGCATTAATGTTTTCAGGCTTTAATCCGGATCAGCTTATCGGGAAAAGAGGTAAAAGTCTGAGGTTTACTCTTGATGGCGTCTCCAGGGTAATCAGAGGAGAACATGGAAAAGCGGCAGAAATATTTGTAAACAACGAAATTGCGAACATTGATACCGGTATTATGCCTGGTGACAATATAATTATAAAACCTGCAAAAGATGGAAAGGATGCAGAACTCTTTGTACATGATATTGTTAAAGAGATTACAGAAATTAACAGGCAACAGGGAGGAATTGAAACAGATATAAGGGTATTTATAAATAATGCTCCTGTGTCTCTGACAGAGAGGATATGTGATGGTGATGCAGTACATATCGAGTATATTCCAATAGAGGATACAAGCAAGGATTCAATAGAAGAAGTCACAGTCAATGAATACTTGGCAAAGGAGGATTCATTCGGGTTTGATCTTTCAAGTGAGAAGTCTTTAAGTAAGAAGACTTTGATTGAGGAAAATAGAATAAATGAGGATAATGTAATAAATGAGAATAGTGGAATAAGTGTAGTGGTAAACGGGAAAACAATACTGCTTGACAGTAATAAGGAACAATATATCTTTGTTGATATATTCAACTATGTGGATTTTGATTTGTCAAAGCCTAAAGGTAATATTGTGTTAAAGCTAAATGGCAGGCAGGCAGCCTTTACTGATATAATAAGAAATGGAGATATGATAGAAATATATTGGGATAAGAGATAAATTTTTTGTTTTGTTGCCTTTGAATTGGAGGGGAGTCTTATTATTAGTATGGGTGTTGGCAGGTATAACAATGCTGTGAGGGAAAGCAAGTATGAGATAATGTTTCAAAGGTTTTTCTGGGCATTCATTATTATCTGCATACTGTGTGTGGTTCTCCCTGAAAATGTCCTGAAAATCCGATTAATAGATCCGCTTGATGAAGGTGTACTATTAATTGGCAGATACATATTTCTTGTACTGGTAATAATTTACCAGTTATTAAAGCACTATGCTTTAAAATACGGGTATTTCAAAAAAAACTTGATTAGTTATTTAGATAAGTTAGTAGCGCTTTTTATTGTTTCCTTTTTTATTATTTATATAGGTATTGGTTTTTGGGCATTCGATGTTATACTGTTCGTAATACTTATGACCACTTTGGCAAGTGGAACAAGATTAGGATTGAAGACTGCTGCCTACTCTTTTCTTGTCCACATTGCTTTGTTGTTTTCAATTTTTGTTTTTAGAGATATTGACAGATATATGTTTATAAGACATGTGTTAACAGCAGTTCTCTTTTATCTGACAGCATTATTATTTGTAGCTATATGTGGAAATGCTTTTAATGACTGCAAAAAGAGTGAGGAAAGAGAAGCTTATCAACTAAAGAAACTTGAGAATAATTACAGCCAGCTTATAAAATCAAATAAAAAGTTGGCAGGAAAGGTTGCTGAACTTTTCACTCTGCAGCAGATAAGTAAGGCAATAAGCTCAATTCTTGACATTAAGGATTTGTTGAAGTACGTGAATGATGTAGTAATTGGCGTGATGGGAGTAGCCAATTCAACAATTATCCTTTATGACCAGCAAATAAGTTCACTTAAGGTTCATACTACCAGTATTAAAAATAATGATGAAATTGAAATTCTGAATGAGAATATTAACTGTGATTCTCTATGGGAAGTGTTGAACTCAGGCAAACCGCTTATTGAAAACAATTTAGAGCCTGAAAAGTACTCTTTTACCAAGGACAGGGGAATAAAGTCAATGGTATGCATGCCACTTAGCACAAAGGCCGGCAAAGTTGGAGTGATTCTTGTGGAACACAAATTTGCCGGTGTGTTTAGTACAGAAAGTGTGAATTTTCTTGACATTATAAGTCAGCAGGTGGGAATTGCGATAGAGAATGCGCAGCTTTATCAGAAACTTCAGGATATGGCTTATATTGACGGTCTTACAGGTGCTTATAGCAGGGAATATTTTGACGAAATGTTAAAGACGGAATTCCGGAATGCAGAAAAAGGCGGATATAAATTATCCCTGGCAATATATGATGTAGATAACTTTAAGAGCTTTAATGATACTTATGGTCACCTATACGGAGATGAAATCTTGAAAAGAATTGCCTGGACGATAAAAGCGTATATAAGAAAAGGAGATATCTTTGCAAGATTTGGAGGAGAGGAATTTGTAATACTTTTCCCGAGAACCAGCCTTGAGGAAGCTTTTGAAATTGCAGAAAGGCTTAGATCAGCGGTTGCGAATATACCTATACATGAGACAAGTGACAAACATTCTGTTACGCTGAGTTTTGGGGTATCTTGTTTTAATGATTGCGCTTCTAATGAAAGAGAGCTTATAAGAAGTGCAGACGATGCCCTCTACAAAGCTAAGGCCGCAGGCAGGAACTGCGTGAAGAAGGCAACGTTGATAAAAATATCCGAAACTCTTGATGGACAAACACCAAAAATGATTTCTTAAAATATAATACTAATGATTGATCCTTTTGGCTGGGAGGAGTGTTGTAATGAAGGTTGTTGTGATGAAGGTACCTAAGTTTTTCGGAAAAATACTTAAAGTGATTTTTGGTATGGGGTAAAATAAATATAAACCTATAAAATAAAAAAAGCGTTTAACGCTTTTTTTATTATTGGCATTATTATGCAGTTTTACAATACTAAATTACTAAATTTTAATTAATCTCAATAATGATTATACCGCTCTGGTAACCTTGCCTGAGCGCAAGCATCTTGTACATATACTAATTGTCTTGGAGGTTCCGTTTTCTACAACCCTAACTTTTCTTATATTTGCTTTCCACGTACGGCTATTGGCATTCATCGCGTGACTGCGAGTATTGCCAAAACGTGTTTCTTTGCTGCAGATCTGACACTTTGCCATCTATAATTACACCTCCTTTAAACTGGGAGAAATATTACAAAAAAATTTATAAAGTTAATCGACCAAAACAAAATATATTGTAACATATTGGTGCTGTTGATAGCAAGTTTTTTTAATCGGAAAAGATACTAAATGTTTATGTCTGATTGCTTACATTCTTTATCCAGAGAAATATTATTTCCTTTTCTGGTACCATTTTCAACTTCTTATATTTCTTTTTTCATTTTCTGATAATTCATTCTTGGCAGCTGTTTTAACACTTCCATGAATATATATAGTTTCACAATTGCATATTTATTGCGCTCTAAAATTCTATTACAATTTTATAGAAAAAATTATTCTTATATAATAGAATATAAATAAACTTGTTATTAAAAATTATACTTATTACCAAAAAAATGGACAAGTGTTAATGAGGTCAAGTGTAAGGAGAATCCTGGATGGATACAGGCACGAATATAAAGAGTGTTCTTGAAAAATCTGTACGGTTTTTAAAAGGGGTTGGAGAATCAAAATCCCTTTTGTTTAATAAAATAGGTATTTTTACAGTGGAAGATGCGATTTACTATTTTCCAAGGGAGTATGAGGACAGGAGCCGTATAAAGAGCATAATCCAGCTGAAGGATGGGGATGAATGCTCTTTTGAAGGAACTGTTGTTTCGGGAATTACTGAAACCCGTCCAAGAAAGGGACTTACAATACAAAAACTTCTTATAAGGGATGGTACGGGATCAATTATAGCAACATGGTATAACCATAGTTATTTGAAAAATGCTTTTAAGGTTGGAGATAGGTATGTATTCTACGGAAAAATAACAAGAAAATACGGACACCTTGAAGTGCAGAATCCTGTCTATGAAAAGTTACAGGCAGGAGAAATGAAAAACACGTGCCGCATAATACCTATCTACCATGCTACTGCACGGCTTACACAAAATGCTATCAGGAATGTTATCAGAA
>Ga0134099_1000770_pt1 | contig 34421 bp, 32 predicted proteins | sample 10_taG_2_FD_105482 | JGI IMG/M metagenome (GOLD analysis project Ga0134099, IMG submission 105482) | Switchgrass degrading microbial communities from high solid loading bioreactors in New Hampshire, USA - 10_41_5_180_A2 metaG | ecosystem: Engineered > Bioreactor > Semi-continuous > Anaerobic >...
AAAGTAAGCGCTGAAACCTGCCACCCTCACTATCAGGTTCTTATATTTATCCGGGTTCTTCTGGGCATCCCGCAAGGTCTCGGCACTGATCACATTGATCTGTACCTCCATGCCGCCCATATCAAAGTAGGTCTGGATGAGATTGGACAGCTTGGTAACTCCCTCTTCCCCTTGTAAAGCTGTGGGATGGAATTTCATGTTGAGCAAAGTGCCGTTGGGGAACTTGCTCTGGTCGATATTGGATACGGAGACCAAAATGGCCGTGGGACCTTTTTTGTCCATCTGCTGTACCGGGGAAATACCGTCGGCCAAAGGTTCGCCGGCATAACGCCCGTCAGGAGTGGCGGCTGTCATCTTGCCAAAGACAACATTGGTGGTGACAGGGTAAAGTCCCGCACTGAACCTGCCCCTGGGACCGGTGCAGGAGTTAACGGCATTGGCAAAAACATCGGCCGCCCAACGGGCATATTGGTCCACTTCTTTAATCGCGTTGCCGTAGCGGGGAGCTTCGTTCTTGATATAATTGTGCAAATCCTCATAGCCTTCCCAGTTGTTGATCAAAGCGTCATAAAGCTCCCGGGCGGTGCAGATTTTCTTGTCAAACACCAAATGTTTAATCATAAACAAACTGTCGGCCACATTGCCAATACCTACCCCGGCCATCCCGGTGGAGTTATATTTGGCCCCGCCGTACATTACATCCATGCCTTTTTCCATGCAACCCTCCATGGTGGCCGATACTACCGGCTGGGGCAAAATCTCACGGGCCAAATATTCAAAGTTATTGATACAACTGGCATGCCATTTAATAAAGAATTCCATTTGCTTCTTATAAGCATCAAGGACTTGGTCAAAGCTTTCCATTTCATAGAGATAACCCGTAGGCAGGCCGCAGCGCTCTTTACGCGGAGGCATGCCCATAAAGCCCATGGGATTATAGCCGTCATTGATCGCCAACCACAAGGCATTGACCATATTCAGATAGGACTCTGTACCCGTGCCGCCGCAAGCCGGCCATTCATCGCCGCAGCCCCCCGGTTCAACACAACCGATAAGACAATAGTTGCGGGCGCTTTCCAGGGATAAACCCCTGCTCATAAGGACCGGAATAATCAGGTCGTCATTCTCAAAGCTGGGAACACCTCCGGCCAGCTTGGTCGTTTCTATGGCCGCTTCCCAGAGCTCGGGCGGGGTGCCTTTGTGAATCCTCAAAGCCTGGGGCGGGTCATGTAACAAAAGTCGTCCCATGGTCTGCAAGGCCATGAAAGTAACCTCATTGGTGGCGTCTGTACCGTCAGGTTTGACTCCGCCCAAAGTCATCAGCTGGCCGCTGGTATAACCGGGATTGGACTGGGTGGCAATATAACTCCATGGTTTGTTCATTTCCGCCACTTTCAGGTAGAACAAATCCATTAACTCCTGGGCATACTCGGGTGTCAGGCGCCCGGCTTCAATATCCGCTTTGTAGAAATCCCCCAGATACTGGTCAACCCGGCCAAAGCTGATGCCGTGCATATTGGCGTCCAAACATAGACAGGTCTGATACATGAATAAAGTCTGTATGGCATCGTGGAAGGTACGGCAGGGTTTTTCCATGCACCAGTTCAAAGTATCGGCCATGGCCTCCAGTTCTTTTTTGCGAACCGGGTCTTTTTCCACGGCTGCTTTTTCTGCGGCCAGTTTGGCATAGCGTTTGGTCAGGATAATCATGCCCTCACAGACAATGGAAATAGCCCGGTAGAAATTGTATTTGTTTATGGAGTCGCCATAAATGCCTTTCTCCTCCAGTTCGGCTATTTTGGCATCGGCCTCGGCTTTAATTGCTGCAAATCCCTTCTTAATTGCCCGCTCGTAATTGGTGCAAAAATGGCCTACCGGGGTATGGGTATTGCCTTTGGGTCCGAACATGGTGATCCCGTTACCAATATGGGCCAAATATCCGTCTGGCATATAGGCATCCGTTTTAGCGCTCATACATTCTTTGAGCCAAAAATCCCCGGTACTCAGGATATACTCCCGATCTTCTTCGGAGATGATATAAGGGTCAATATCCCTGGTGGAAATAAATCCGCTTCTTACTTCCTCCAGCAGCCAATCAATGGAATTTTCGGGATAAAGAGCACAAGCCCGGTATTTGGCGGATTGAGCCCCGACAATGACTTCCCCCTCATCAATTCTGACCGGAATTTTTTCACAAATATTTTTAAAGTTCTTAGCCCGTTTTAAAATACCCGTCAAATCGGGATTCTGCATATAAAACTCGGTAACCAGCCTATAACGGGCGGTGCAAATCTCCGGCTTGGTATTGCGGTATTTGTCCCGCATTTTAGCTACCCGTTCCGAGATTGGTTTTAAGGTATACATAAAAAACACCTCCTTAATACCAATACCCTAAATTAATTCTGAATTTCCCAATGGATCGTGACCAGCAAGCCTATTTGCTGTTACTTTTTAAAGTACCTGGAAAGCCCTTCGTAATCACGAAATAGCATAAAAGGAGCTTTTTCGGCTATTTCTTCTACCATCCATCTGCCGCCTTCTTTAAAAACAGTTTTGGTAATTCTAGGCTCTGAGTACATACTGATACTATTGCCGGCCAATTCAAAGATTGTACCGCTGATATTGGCTGCATGCTCAGAGGCCAGGTAGCAGATAAAGGGCGCCAGATTTTCAGGATCAGGTGTGGCCTCAAAGGGTATGGCAAAGTCTGCATTGAGCAAGGCCTTGTTCCCGTCTTCTACCACAGTATCATATTTTTCCAGATCCACGGCAGCCCGAGTTCTGGCAAAAGGAGAAAAGGCATTGCAGGTGATACCGTGCTCATACATTTCAATGGCCACTGCCCTGGTAAGCCCTACAACCCCGGCGTTAGCGGCGCAATATTCAGCATGTTTAATAACATCCCCCCAAAAGGCACGGGAGGTACAATTAATAATCCGTCCCCATTTTTTCTCAATCATATAAGGCAAGGCTGATCTGATGGTGTTAAAATATCCGCCCGGTTTAACGGCAGTTACCTTGTCCCACATCTCCCTGCTCATTTTTTCTATGGGACTAAAGCCAAAAGTTCCTGCCACATTAACCAAGATGTCAATCGACCCATAGGTTGTAACCGCTTTCTCAATCAGAGCCTTGGCTGCTTCGAAATCGGCTATATCGGCATAAAACGCCGTAGCCTCGCCGCCTTCCTCTTTAATCGCTTTAGCCGTGCTCTCCGCATCACCGGCAAAATTTTGATATTGTTTCAAAACCCATTCTTTTTGAGCTGGGTCCATGGAGTTGATCATCTTCTCAGTAAGCATGCCGGGTCCTTGTGTTCCGCCCGGTTTGCGGTTATTAGTAACAACCTTGGCACCCTGTCTGGCAAGCTCTATGGCTATGGCCCGCCCTATCCCCTGGCCCGAACCGGTTACCACCGCCACTTTTCCTTTTAATAAATCTCCCATTTGTGTTTTCTCCTCTATCATTATTTAACCCTATTCATTTGATATCGAGCTACGGGATAATTCTAATCAGCATCTTAACGCAGTTTTCTATTTCTTCCGCAGTTTTGGCTCCCATAACCTCGCGGGCGATTCTTTCCAAGGCTTCCCGGTTATTGCTTTTTTTGTTGCTATCCATACTTTCCCCTCCTACTTGTATACTCCGTACTTATGAATAAAATCATTGACCGCTTTCAAGTTTTCAGCCTTGCCGTCGGAAGGGGTAATCATGGACATGTTGGTCCCAAAGAGGTATCCTCCACCCGGCGCAACTTCATCCAGCAAACGCTTGCAATAATCCAGGCATTCCTGTTTTGAAGCATAATAGAGCATGGTGGTGGGAATTCCTCCGTGGATAGCTATGCGATCACCGAACTTTTTCTTAAAGGTGAAGATATCATCGTCTTCCAATACGGCAACTATCCTGTTTTTGGGCAATTCGTAGAGGAAATCATAGAGATGCTCGTACTTTCTTTCAAAAGCACATTTAACTATAAAACCGCGATTCACCAGCTCATCAATTAATTTCTTGTAGGAAGGCCAGTAAACTTTGGCAAAATCTTTGGGGCTTAAAAAGGGCGGCAGGTGCATGGGAATTAAGATCACTTGCCCATAGCTGGGCTTTAAGTCCTTGATTCCGTCCAGTATAAAGTCAACCAGCGCCAACCCGGCATCTCTTACCAATTCCGGCCGCCTTTTGATGTCACGGATAATTCCCTGAAAGTCCCGCAAATGGTCCAGGATAAAATCGATCGGGGCAAGTATCAACGCCTGTATAGAACTGGGCAAACCATAATCCTGGGCACAGATTTCATTGTGCTTTTTCATTTCTTGCTTGAATCTATCGAAAAAACTTAAGAACTTTTTGATTCCTTCCACTTTGGTGTCCACGCCGACTTCCGGGGAAAATAGCTTGTATCTCCGGGGGAAGACCGTATTTAACAAATAATCATAAGGATCCTTAATCAGGTCCTCATATTCATTTTCTTCCATCACATTAATGGCACCGCTTTTGGTCTGGTGCAAACCTTCCACATTGAAAGTAAAGTGTCCCCCGCCTAAGATATTAAACATTTCCGGATGGTAAAGGGCGATAGGATGGATTTCCACGGCATCAAAATAAAAATCTTCATAGAGGGCCCGGTAAACTTTTTCCGTGATTTCACTGCTGTACCATCCGTCTTTGGGCAAATAGCCCTTGTAATAGAAGGCCCAGGTCGAAGTGGCACTCATAACCGGAACCCGGTCGGGCTGTTCATTGCGGTTGGCTCTTTCCAACCTTTCCAATCTTTCTTGGTATAGCTTTTGCTTGTTCTCAGATTGTTCAGATCCTTGCACAGTTTTTCACTCCTTTAGTCCAGGTTTATTAACGTTAGGATAGAGCCGAAATTTGTTTAAAACACTATAACGTTACGCAAAGCGCCGCCGTTTTCTACTTCCTCCATGGCTTCATTAATTTTTTCCAAGGGGTAACGATGGGAAATGAGTTCGTCCAGTTTATAACGACCGGCTTTATAGAGCTTAATTATGTTGGGGATATCCACCCGCGTTCTGGCCCGCCCCATGGCCGAACCGGTCATGGTCTTGCCACCCACAAATTCAACCACATCAAAATCGGACAGCATTTCGCCCACACCATGACCGATAACAACTTGCTTGCCGTTCCTGGCCAACATGGAAAAGGCCTGTCTCTTGGGTTCAATTCCGGCCACCGTGACAAAAGCATAGTCTGCGCCTTCACCTTCGGTAATCTCCATCACTTTGGCAATGGGATCTGCTTCTTTTTTAATATTGATAGTATGAGTAGCCCCAAAATCGTATGCTGCCTCAAGCTTAGAATCAACAGTATCAACAGCGATAATGGGGTGGGCCCCGACAAAACGGGCACCTTGAATAGCATTAAGCCCGACTCCGCCCGTTCCCATAACCAGCACACTTTCAAAAGGCTTAACCTCAGCAGCATAGAGAACCGCGCCAAAACCGGAGATAACACCACAGCCTAAAAGAGAAGCGACATCGAAAGGCATATCTTCAGGAATCTTAATCAGGCATTCTTCAGGAGCCAAAGTATATTCGGCAAAACCGACCAGCGGGCCTCCGGTAGCTGTTGGACGGGTCCCGTCTTTTAATGTATAACAACTGGGTAATTTGAATTCTTGCTTGCCTTTGGGGCAAAGATGGGGGCGTCCGGTTATGCAATAATGGCATTGGCCACACCCGGCCTTAACCAAACTGGCCACAACATGGTCCCCGGGTTTGACATAGGTTACCCCTTCCCCGACTTCTTCCACCACGGCTGCGATTTCATGACCTGCCAAGACAGGCAACGGGCATTCTCCATGTTCGCCTTTTACCGAATGAATATCGCTGCCGCAGATAGCCGTTGCCATGATTTTCAATTTGACTTTCCCAGGGCTAACGGGGTCAATGTTGACATCCTCGATTACCGCCGGCTTACCAAATTCATACCAAACAGCTAATTTCATCTCTTCCCGACCTCCCAAAACTTTTTTTAAAATAAGATATTTAAAGGCAAATTAATCCCCAGTTATTGTGTATTAAACGATAATCAATGCCTTATCGCATATCGCTTAATGCATTGTACCTCCGCCATCCACAACCAGGACTTGGCCGGTAGCAAAGAGTTCTTCGGTGGTAAAGAACAAAATGGCGTGGGCCACATCTTCCGGTTTGGCTACTCTTCTCAAAGCCATCATGCTGGCAATCATATCGATATGTTCTTGCGTCCGGTGATCCTGCATGGTTGTGAGCGTAAATCCGGGAGCTACACAGTTGACGCAAATATTATAGGGACCCAATTCCCTGGCAAAGTTTTTGGTTTGGGCCATAATACCGGCTTTGGAAGCGCAATAAGGGGCGGTGGCTATCCTGCCGTCCAATCCTGTGGTTGAACTAACATTCACAATCCTGCCGTATTTTTGTTTTTTCATATAAGGAGCCACGGCTTTAACACAGTTAAAATGTCCTTTCATATTGACGTTGATAATCCTGTCATAATCGGCATCATCGATCTCATCAATTGTAAACTGGTCTTCTCTTGTTTTGTCCTGTTTATCAATGCCGGCATTGTTAACCAGAATATCAATTCTGCCGAACCTATCCATAGCTTTTTCCGCCATGGCTTTAACAGCCTGCCAATCGGCAACATCGGCCTCAATGGCAATAACGTCCGGGGTGATTTTCTCGATTTCCGCTTTGGTTTCATTAATGGATTGGGCGCTGCGGCCGACTAAGACCATTTTGGCCCCGGATTTGGCTAAGAGTAGAGCCGTGGCTTTGCCTATTCCTTTACCAGCTCCGGTAACAATGGCAACCCGACCGTGATGATCAACTTTCATCATTGGTTCTTCCCTCCTCAATAAATTTGGCTAAATGCCAAATTCGTTAACCTAAACCAAATTTTTTTAAGCCAAATTCTTTATCTAAAGCCAAAATTTTTCAAGCCAAATTCTTAATAATCCTCATTACGGTATAAAGCGTTATAAACCGTGGTCAAGGTAAACTGAGGCATCATTAACTGGGCAAGAGGTTTAAAGTCCATATTGGCCGGCAACTTGGCAATTAGTTTGTCGACGACTTCCGGCAGCGGTTTTTCCCGTTCGTTTTTCAAAGCTGCTGCCGCCTCCGTAATTCTTTCAGCAACTTCTAAAGAATCCTCCAAAAAGCGTTTGACTTCAGAACCTTTTTTTATTATCGAAGGGGGCAAGTTCATTCCCCGGTAAGGATGGCAGCCAATAAGCATACCTAAAGGTATTTCCTTAAGGCGCTTGACGGACTGCTTGTAAGCTTCCAAGTCATAAATGATAGGCAGGCTGCCGTCAGGTGAACTTAAGCCGCAAATTGAATCTCCGGTGAAGATCATACCTTCCTTTTCCCAATAATAACCTACTGAACCCAAAGTATGACCCGGCAGGTGAATAACCTGCAATTCGATGCTGTCTCCAATGGGCAGCAGGTCGTTGTCCTCCAGACGGCGATCAACCTTTAATTCCGGACCCATTTCCTGCCTAAAAGCTTCTCTGGCCTTGGCCAGGTCTTCTTGAGGATTGCTTGCTTTAGTTACCGGGGCAAAATACCGATCAAAACAAGATTGGTGATCTTCGAGAAAAATTGCATCTTCCCGATGGATCATTATCTGGGGATTTCCTGATTCCTTGAGAAAGGCATTGCCGCCCACATGATCAAAATGTCCGTGGGTATTGAGTACGAAGTTGACATCCTTTAAAGCCAGGTCGTATGGTTTCAACACTGCGGCCAGTTTCTCCGGTGAGCCTAAAGGCGGGCCGGTATCAATCATTGTGTTTTTCCCGTCTTTGATCAAGTAAGCCCGAAAAGTAATATGGGCCGGCTCCAACCAAATATCCAGGGGATAAATTTGGGAATGAATTTTTTCTACCAAGAATAAAATCCTCCTTTTTATAATTTGTATTTCTAGCCGCTTCTAAAAAATCCTTAAATTTCCATACTTATCATAACTCATAGCAGCCTGTTCTTTAAAGATGAACTTTTATCCCTTGCGAGGTTTTGATACCGATGAAATCTCCGGACAACAGGACAAATTCACCTTCTGTTTCTCTAATGTTCTGCCAATGCTGATCCGGTTCTTTATCCAGCGGTACTCCCTGTTTAATCAAGGCATTTCTTACCTCTTTCCCGTCCAATTCTCTGGGAGTAAGGCCGCTTTGCAGGCATAAAGCCGCCGCCGTGCCTACCGCTTGTCCCGTACTCATGCAAGTGGCAATCACCCGTACCGCCGCATTGGCGTTAAACTCCGCCGAAACACACCTGCCGGCAACCAATAGATTGTCTATCTTTAAAGGGACCAAAGAGCGATATGGGATTTCACAATACTCTCTGGGATTACAACGAGCCTCATACCCTCCCGGTTTGACAAAGGGGTGCATGTCGTCCGAGCATTGGGCCGGTCTGCAAACCGCCGGTTCTTGAGGACTATCCAAATGAACATGCCGGATAAAACCCAAACGAGGATTTGTGGGGTGATGAGTATCCAGAAATTCCGGGAATTTGGCTATGCCGTCTTCGAATTTACGGGCACAGACCACATCTTCATCCCTAAGAATATATTCCCCGACAATACGCCTTGAATCACGGACCCCGTGCAAATTGGCCAATCCTGAAACCCTGCAGTTTTCAAATCCCGGAACATATTTTTTAAAGAACTTCTCCATCCATATGATCTGTTGGTGCTGTTCAATTATTTGCCTGGTCAAGTCCTCAACATCCGTATTGCGGGTATAGTAGCTGTGGGTGGTCATAATGGTAATATCCGCATTGTCTTCGGGAGTTTTGGGCACAGGATAAATCAATGCAGTAGGGAAGATCTTAAAGGGCAGATCGCCGTTCTCCACAGCTTTGTCTATTAAATCAGTAACAAAGGTCATCTTTCTGAGCACGCCATGTTCGGCTTCTTCTTTCTTATTCCAAGCCTGGCTTGCTTCTCTGAATTTCCGCATATTGACATTGGCCATGCGGAAAGCCAAGGTGGTGGACATATTGAGACCTGCAAATTCAACACTGCCAATTTCACAAGGAACCCCGGCATAAGCAGCCACATCCGCATCTCCGGTGGTATCGATAACTATTTTGGCCGCAATAACCATTCTCCCTGATTTGCAATGGCAAACAACTTCTTTAATTAGATTGTCTTCCACGTTCACATCAACAGCACATGTCCCGTAAAGAATTCTGACCCCGGCTTCCAGAAGCATTTTCTCCAACATTATTTTTCCTTTATCGGGATCTATAGATGGAGTATGGGGACGGCTATATAAGTCTCCCTCGCTATCCAACCGATCAAGCCACTCTTTGCAAATACCTTCAATCATTCCGGCGATTCCTGTGACATAGCCGTTAGTGGCCAGGCCTCCAAGCGAAATTGTGTTTTCTACCAGTAAAGTTCTGCATCCGCTGCGAGCCGCCGCTATTGCCGCTGATACACCGGCTACCCCGCCGCCGACTACTAGAACGTCAACATCAAATTTCTTTGCAACTACCATTTCATGCTCCTCCCCATGTTTTTATAATCAAAACCTGCAAGATACGTTCCAGATAGTTGCTTAACTTGCATATTTTGCAAAATGGTTTTGTTCAAGCTATTTTCGCCACCTAAACTTTCCATCACGATTCTGTTAAAGGTCAATTATTAAACAAACCCATAAAAAAATTAGATCAGGAGTCCAATAACTAAACCCTGATCTAAATTGACAAGACAAAACTTCCGCCTAAATAACCATAAGGTTACATCTCAATTTAAAGTTTTGCTCTCCCCGCCATAAATTCCAGTTCCCGGCGGATGTTATTTTCAATGTTACCGATGTAATAATCCTTGTCCGGACTGTTGAGGAGCCAGGCATAGCGTCCCTGGGCTTTCAGGTATTCTTCCACCGGCAAAGGCTTTCTTTTGCCTGCGGCCAGGTCCGCCGTTACACCGTTTAAATTCAACTTGCCATTTTCTGCTTCCCATAAAAGCCAGGAACCTGTGCGGATGGCCAGCCTGCTGATTTCAATGGTCTCGGAAGCCGGGAATTTCCAACTGGTGCAGCAGGGCATGTGGATTTCAATATATCTGAAGCCTTTGATCTTTTTTGCCTTTTCCACTTTGCGATAAAAATCCAAGGGATAAGCCAAAGAAGCGGTGGCCACATAGGGAGGCCGATGTTCCAGCATTATCAGCGGTACATTCTTTTGCACCATTTCTTTGCCCAAAGGGGAGGTAGTGGTCGGAACATACTGGGGGGTTGCCCCGCTTCGCTGGTTTCCGGTATTGGAATAGGCTTCGTTGTTATAACAGAAAAAGATAAAGTCGTCATTGCGCTCGGCGGCGGCCGACAAGCCCTGAAAACCTATATCGTATGTCCCCCCGTCTCCAACCCAGGCAAAGACAACCGGCTTTTCACCTTCCAGCTTTTTCTTGGCATAGAGAGCGTCCAAAGCCATGGAGATGGCTCCGCCGGAAGCCCCGGCCGAGGCAAAACAGATATTGAGAGCGGGAAAAGAATAACAGGTCTTGGGGGTCATGCCCATACTGGCTACGGCACAGGAGGGAGTCAACAAACAGATGGCGTTTTCCCCCAGGGCTTTGCCCACCAAGCGCAAGCCGATAGTGGAAGGGCAACCGGCGCAGGCTCCCGTGCCGGAGATAATATATTCAATGTCCGGCAGTTCTTTAATATTCATGTTATTTGCACACCTCCATCATTTCCCGGGCTTTGGCCACCAGTACCGAAGCGGGAAGATCTTCGCCGCCAAGACCCAGAGAAATTCCGGTGACCTGTAAGGAATCGCGGCGGTTAAAAAGGGCCGCTTTGGCCAATTGAAGCAAAGCGCCTCCGGCCGAACCATATACCAGGTTGCGGTCAAATACCAAAAGCTTGGCTCCCGCAGGCAGTAAAGCCGCCAGTTCTTCTTCCGGGAAAGGATTAAATACCCGCAGTCTCAAGCCCGCGGCGGCAATACCTTGCTCCCGGAGCAGGTCGACGGCGATTTCCATTTCTTTGCCCATGGAACCCATGGAAAAAAGGAAGTATTCGGCGCCTTCCGGCCGGTAAGTTTCAAAATACCCGCCGTGCCAGCGGCCGGTCAGTTTTTCATATTCTTTTAAGCAGCGCATAATCACTTCTCCGGCCTTTTTAAGATCCTCGGTTAAGGCATAACGATAGGGAACATATTCTTCGGAAGGGGTTACATTGCCGAAAGTTCCTCCCCACTGGGGATGGAGCCGCCAAGCCGGATTCAAAGGGGGCAAAAATTCCTGTATTTTGCTTGGTTCCAAGGTTTCAAAAGGCATGGAAGAATGGGAAACCAGAAAACCGTCATAATTGACCATCACCGGGATTTGCACTTCTTCCGCCACTTTATAGGCCAGGATAACAGTATCGTAAATTTCCTGATTGGAAGCGGCAAAGAGCTGGATCCAGCCGGTATCGCGCTGGGAGACGGCATCCTGGTGATCCACATACAAACACCAGGGCATATTGACGGCCCGGTTGACATTGGCCATGACTATGGGCAGCCTGCCGCCGGCTGCATAATGAAGAATTTCATGCATATATAGCAAACCCTGGGAAGATGTGGCCGTAAACACCCTGGCCCCTACGGCGGAAGCCGCAGCTACAGCGCTGGCGGCACTGTGTTCGGATTCCACGGGGAGGTATTTGGCGTCCATTTCCCCTTCAGCGATATATGAAGCAATTTTTTCCACCACCGAGGTTTGGGGAGTTATAGGGTAAGCGGCAACAAAATCAACCCCCACATCCCTAACGGCTAAAGCACAGGCTGCATTACCGCTGTCAAATATTTTCGTCATCTCGATTCCTCTCTTTCCATGTGAATAGCTTTCCTCGGACACTCGGCGGCACAAATGCCGCAGCCTTTGCAATAGGTATAATCAATGGTCCGATCTTCTCTGGAAATGACAGCCTCGGGACAATAAATCCAACATAACAGGCAAGCGTTGCAAAGGGAAGGATCCACCACCGGACGGTGGGTCCGCCAAGTACCGGTAAGTCCCCCGGCTCCGATAACGGGACGGGATATGGGTTGTACAATTTTTTTATCCATTGCTGTTTTCCTCCTTCGCTTGGCCGGCACTCCAGACGGTATTATAAGCCTCACGGGCAGCGGCTATATTGGGCTTAGCTTTATCCTCACTCCATTGTTCCTGCAAGGTTTCCTCCAGGACGGGGAAAGGAAGGTCCAGAACACGGCAAAGGGCCCCAAGCATAGGCACATTGATAAAAGGCTCCCCACCAAAAACAAGATTATGTTTGACCGCGATTTTTTCCGCCTCCACCAGCCATTGCCGTTTGTCAACCGGTAAGGGTTTCTCGGCGTTAACTACAATCACGGCCTCATCGGCTATGCCGTCGGCTAAACCGATTTCGAGCAAATTTTCACTCATCAGCACCAAGATGCCGGGTTTATATGACTGAGAGCGGACCTTGATCGGAGTATGGTCTAAACGGACAGCCGCTTTGACCGCGGCTCCGCGGCGTTCAACACCGAAAAAAGGAAGGGTTTGTGCTTCCAAGCCTGTTTTGATAGCGGATTTGGCCAACAGTTCAGCCAAAGTTACAACTCCTTGCCCGCCTCTTCCGTGTATACGTATTTCCCGCAACGGTTAAACCTCCTTTAAACAAATAAAAAAATTATTACCTTAATGCCATTGGCGAATATTATATAAAAATTTCGGTAATTTCCTAATTAATCTATAACAACATTTTATTGTACACCATTTTCGACAGGGAAGCATTATATTTTTCTACTTAATTGATTTAAGGGCAACAAACAAAAGAAGAGGGCCTGCTCTTCCTTTGCCGCACTTCTTTATAACGACAATAACTTTCATTCCGGCCTCAAGCCCAATAAGCAAAGGGCCCGGCAACATATTTAACTCCAAGCAAACATAAAAATAATTTGCCTCACCCCAACTGCCTGCGTTTGGCCGGTCGGACAAGTTGTCAATAATAATAGACAAGAGGTGATAGGCAATGAATTATTTGTTGGGGTTAATTACAGTCATGGCCTCCATTCTTGCTGTTGACAGGCTTTATACATGGTATAGCAAAAGATATGAAAAAATGAGGACGGAGCTGGAAGTATTAAAAGTAGTGGCCAAGCACGAATGCTTTGGAAAGTTCAAAAATGACCCTAAGCAGTTTGAGCAATGGATAGCCAAACTCCTGGCATTGATGGGTTTACAGGTGGTACAAGCCTCCCCTGCCTTAAAGGAGAGCGGCGTCGATTTAACCGGTCAATATAAAGACGGAAAGATTGTCTACATTAAATGCAACCTGGAAAACCCTGAAAAATGGGATAACGAAATTGACAAAGGAGAGGTACAGAAACTGGTCGGCGCCATGATAGGGGATGGTGTAAAAAACGGTTTAATAATAACGATCCCACCTTTGAACGACAAGGTTAAAAACTACATATCCAGTGTCAGTCAAGAGGGATTGACTATCAAATATATGGACGGAGATGACTTAGTGGAGGAATTATATAGTCTGAGGCAAGCCAAATTACCGGAGATGCTGGAGAGATTGGGAATTACCTTTCACTTTCCGTGGCGTAAGTAGCCAGGTTCAAACAGCAAGGAAGATCTTTTTTGGCTTCAACTAAATATCTTTAAAATTTAATAAATACCCGGACTGAGCAAAAAGAACTTACATTTTCTTCCTAATGATTCCGATACCTACCCGATAGTATTTTTGACTTCATTAATCTCAAGGATTATTCTTTAATTAATGAATACTTCTTATAGATAATGCCCAACAACATAGGCTTTCATCTATAAGGAAGGAAAGGAGATGTTCCCCGTGGCGGTGGCCGGTAAACAACCAGGTAAAGGAGCATATCTGTGCGTAAACTGCGGAAAGGATACGGTACTGAACGACCCCAAGGAAACTCTGCCAGCATGTCCTCATTGCAATGGAGTCATCTTCATCAAGGTCGGCTAGCAGACAGCTTGAAAGTTATTAGACCTCAAACCTGAGTTCCATTGTATCGGCTCCAAAAGAAAAAACCCGCTTATTAAGCTAGCGAGTTTTTTCTTTAAATTATAGATAATAAAATTATTGTAGATAACAAAAATCAATACTCCATAAAAATAAACACCATACTAAATTCCATAAAAATAAACACTATTAATATTTTATTTAAATTAGTAAATGAAAAGCAAATAAAATCCCAAAAAATAATTTATGAGTAAAGAGTAAAAGTACACCTCGATACTTCTTGTTTCGAAGATATCGAGGTTTCATTTTCTGGGAATAAGATTGACAATATTATTCTTCCCATTCAAATATGTAGCACAGGTTTTTGGGTTCCACAGTGCAAGTCAACGGTTGGCCGTATTTATACCCGGCTTTCTCCAATATTTTGCCCAAAGGGGTTCCTTCCAGGTTTCTCAGATCCTTTGGCACTTCACAATTCAAATCCTGGAAAGATACTTCCAAACTTCTTTCTCTCTTTATGCTCATACTTTTCCTCCTTAGTTAATGAATCAAATCCAATTAATAGATCAAATCCAATAATGAATCAATTACAACCCAAAAGTAAAAAAGACTCGTCTCATATATTATCATAAAATTTGTTCTAGGGGATTATCTGTTGGGAGAAAAAGATTCTTTGGGCTTCTTTTTATTTTTGGAATTAAAGTAGTCCTGGAAATCCTTAAAGAATTCATTGGAGTCTCGATCAAACCAAAAACCCCTTGGCCGCCATCTCTTTCCGCTTTCTTTTTTCTCTTTATCATCATCTTTATGGGCAGGTTTAGGCGGAAACATTTTTTCCATTTTGTATCCCGGAGGAGCTTGAAATTGAACAACAGGTTTATCACTCAAAGCCCGGGAAAGCACTTCTCGGAAGACAACCGCCGGTCCGGAACCGCCGGAAATTGTTAAGTAATGTTCCCGATCGGTTTGGTCATAGCCCATCCATACGGCAGCCGTCAGTTCCGGAGTATAGCCTACAAACCAGACATCTTTTACCCCTTTGCTAATACCGACAAATTCTTCGGTCGGAGGAAGCTCGACAGAACCTGTTTTTCCGGCTACCGGACGCCCGAAAGCAGCATTTTTACCCGTACCGTTTTCCACGGCATTTTTTAACAAAAGGGTCATGGTATAAGCCGTGCTGGGATCCGTTACCGTTATAGTCTCCGGTTGGGCTTGGACCAGGACTTCGCCGTCGGCTGTGGTGATCTTGGTTATGGCATGGGCTTGATTCATTATTCCCAGATTGGCAAAACTGCTGAAGGCTTGAGCCATGTCCAGGGGCGATACCCCCTCGGTAAGAGCCCCCAAAGCCAAACTGAGATTTAGATCATTCTCTTCAAGCTCTATGCCGGCCCGGCGGGCAAAATCAGCCCCGCTGTCGATCCCTATCTGATTGAGCAGCCAAACGGCCGGAATATTCCATGAATTGGCGATTGCTTCCTGCATGGTAACAAAGCCCCTGGTCTGGTAATCCCAATTTACAGGTCTATAACCGTTGATATTCAGTTCCCCGTCATAGAGCAGGGAATAGGGAGCGTACCCTTTTTCCAAAGCCGGGCCATAAACGGCCAAGGGTTTGAAACAGGAGCCGGGCTGGCGCTTAAGTTGACTGGCGTGGTTAAACTGCCGGAACATACTTTCTCCCCGGTAACCCACAAGGCCTCTGATTCCTCCAGTGGAGTGATCAATAATCACTATGCTGCTTTGCACCATTTGGTCAGGTTTGCCGGGCGGGAAAAAACTGTCGTCGTTATAAACTTCTTCCGCAGCTTTTTGTACTGTTTGGTCCATTTGCGTGTAAATCTGCAGACCGCTGCCCAGGATTTGGTCTTGGGTAAATCCATAGCGGGAGATGGCCTCTTCCAGAACATAATCTACATAGGGCGCATATTTGCCGGAAAGTTCCCCGTCCGGATCTTTTTTGAGAGTAAGGGGCAAATCGCGGGTCTTTTTATATTCCTCTTCGGATATGAATCCTTGTTCCAACATTAAAGACAAAACCGTGTTGCGGCGCTCTAAGGCTTTGTCCGGGTCATTTAAAGGGGAGTAAATACTGGGGGCTTTAAGCAGACCGGCCAAAGTTGCTCCTTCAGCCAGAGTGAGTTCAGCCGCGTCTTTGCCGAAATAAAAGCGGGCAGCATTTTGAATTCCCCAACGTCCTTCCCCAAAATAGATATTGTTAAGGTAAGCCTCTAAAATTTCGTCTTTGCTTAAAACCGATTCGATTTTTATGGCATAACCCGCTTCTTTGAGTTTCCTCTCAATAGTTTTATCCGAAGGAAGAAAAAGATTTTTAGCCAGCTGCTGGGTTATGGTGCTTCCGCCTTCCGAAAAATCACCGGAGCGGAGATCCCTGAGCAAAGCCCTGAAGATTGCTCTAAAATCCACACCTTGATGTTCATAAAAGCGCTTGTCCTCTACGGCAATCACGGCCTTGCGGACATGGTCCGGCACCTGGTCCAAAGAAACGGGTACTATTTTGGAAGAGGAAAGTTGGGAAATCTTATTTCCGTATCGGTCATATATAAAGGTGGGTTGAGCGAGGGGGCTTTCCAGTTTGCTAATATCCAGGCCGGAAATCCAGATAGCGGCACCGGTGCCTGAAGCAAGGATTAAAAGCAAAACAGCAACGGTAATAACCGCCCACCATTTTAGTTTCTTGGATTTTATATCCTTATCCTTAGTATTTTGCTGTAAATCTGTGGTCCTTTTATCTTGTTCCAACATGAACGCTCCTTACATAAATGTTAGCAGCATATAATTTACATAAACTCCAACTTAAACTACATCATACCATAAAATAGCATAAAAAAAGGTTGTTAAAAATTAACAATCTCACACCGGTACAGATAATTCATGGAACAACTTTAAAAGAAATTAAAATTATTACTATATGAAGAAATAAAAAAACTCCGCATATTGATTGCAGAGTCTTTATAAATCATTTTATGCTTATCCATAATTTACATCCGAAGCCCCTAATTCACATCCTAAAAACACCGAGATAGCGGCTTTCATTGATTTCGAATTCCATTTTATTGGCTCTATACCCCTTTGGGCAAACGCTCAGTTCATATTTCCCGGGATTCAGGCGGTCAAATTTAAAATCGCCGTAAGGGTCGGTTTCCGTTTGAGCGACAGGGATCCCGTTTTTATACAGCACAACCAGACATCCTTCAAAGCAAATTTCTCTTCCCTTCTCAAATTTTACTACGGTACCGCCGGCAAAAAGGGAGGTATAGCGATAGAGGTTCTTATACCACACTGCGCTTTTGGCCGCGGCGTGAGCGAAATCCAACTGTTCCAAGCCCTCTTGTTTTATATATTTTTCCATATCCTCGCGTTCTTCATAACGCATCTGAAGGGCACCCAAAGGACATGCTTGGGCACAGCGCGGCTGCTCCCATCCTTCATCCAAAAGATGGGCGCAGAAGGTGCATTTCTGTGATACGCCTTGTTCCTCATTCCAGGAGATTTTGCCAAAAGGACACAGCTTAGATAAGTCGCCCGTGGCCTTGCTCTGATCGATAAGCACCACACCGTCCTCCCGGCGATACACTGCGCCATTCCCCTTTTGCACGCACAAAGCTTCTTCACAGTGTCCACAGGGCTCGGTCAAATAAGCAACATCAATCATCGGATGCTGGCCCCGCACCTTTTCTTTGGTAGTCAGCCAGTACTGTTCGTGCAGTTTTTGCGGCAGGGTCACTGGCAGCCAATTATTTCCCACATGCTCATCCTTGCAGGCATGCAGACAATTAAAACAGCCGATGCATTTTTCAATATCGATTACAAAATAACGCCGCTTCATTTCGCTTCCCCCTTCCAACAACGTATATCCACCAGACAGGAATTGACGCTCATAGAGTGGGCTTTCGGTATGTTAAACTCCTTGGAGGTAAGGTTGTTGATGCAGCCGCCTGTCTCCGGTGCCGTACCCGGTTCCCCGTTGGGTTCATAGACAGCGGAAGCTTCATAAGAATGCAGTATGCCGGCCGGCACCCGTTCGGTTACGTGCGCCGCACAGATGACGCTGCCCCGGTCGTTGTATACTTCAACCAACTGGTTCTCCGTAATGCCTTTGGCGGCGGCATCTTTGGGATTGATACGCACAATCCAATAATAATGACCGTTAATCAGCCGGCGGTGGCAGGGGATATCATTCGCCACCCCGTCTTTGCCGTCCTGCATAGTGTGGTGACTGTAACGGGGATGGGGAGAAGTAAGCTGGAAGGGGTATTTGGCAAATTTATCTGCAGTTTCCCGGCCCTCTATGGATGGGATGTATTTGCAGATCACCGGACGGTCCGGATCATTGGGATCAAAAAGCTTCAGGCTGTTGCAAGCGAATTCGAACTTGCCGCTCTGGGTCTGAAAACCACGGCCATAATCACACTTATAGTCTCCGGCCAACGGTGAAATTTCAGGGACATCCCGTTTCCGGCCTTCGTAAAACCAGTTATAAGCCACGGGGTCTCTTTGATTTTCTGCAGGAGCCGGCAGAACATAATATCCTTTTCTTAAAAACTCTTCCCAGCTAATTTTTTCCGGCAGGTCAGTGGCCTTGAAGATGCGTTTCACCCAGTCCAGTTCTGTACTGCCCACACCGTAGACACTGCCAAGACCCAAATATTTGCTGAGATCATAAAAGATTTGGTAATCGGAGCGGGATTCTCCCAAAGGTTCGATGCATTTATGCTGAAGAACAAACACCCGGTAGTTGTTCTGAAGATAATTTTTCTCCACATAGCCGCCGCAATGGCCGACCTCGGAAATATCCCATCGTTCAAAGTTGGTACAGGCCGGCAGGATGATATCCGCGTACTTGGCATCACCTTCAAACCAAATGGATTGATTGACGACGCATTCCAGATGCTCGTCTTGATACATCTTGGCATAGCGATGGGACTCCGGTTGGGTGCCCATATTGGAGGTGCCGTAGCGGTAAAACATCCGGCAGGGCGCATGGCCGGGCAAAGGATATCTTTTGGGCGCGAACTGCTCCTGGAGATTGCGGAAACCGTGAGCGTACCAAACTGCCGAGTCTTCCCGCACAGCCTCCGGCAGGCGCAACCGAGGAATCATCTGGCTGGAGGATCCTATCCCGTAAAGATTGGGCATCCGGTTATACAGCTCATACATGGTGGTCAGATTGCCGGAATCGGCGGCAATCCCGCCGTCCGCGTAACCCGGGAAGTAAAAGGTGGTATCCAGCGGCGCGCCGCTCTGAAGTCCGCCAAAGTTAACACCCGGTTTCCCAAATCCCTGCATGGCCATCAGGCAAACCATGGCCCGTGTCCATTCAGTCCCATGAGAACTGCGACAAGCGCAACCAAGACCGGGCAGTCCGCCGGGGGAGAGATAGGTCCGTTTTGTACCCCATCTCCGGGCCAACACCCAAGCTTCGCGCGCCGGTATGCCGGTGATATCTTCCTGCCACTCAGGTGTCTTGGGGATTCCGTCAGTCTTACCCAAAATATACTCTTTCCATTCTTCGAACCCCACAGTGCGCTTTTCGACAAAATCCCGATCATAAAGTCCCTCGGTAATCCAGACATAGGCCAGGGAGAGGGCTAATGCTGTGTCCGTTCCAACCCTCGGAGCCAGCCACTTGCCACCCAAAAAGGCTGCCGTATGGTTGTAATAGGGGTCGATATGAACTATCTCCAAGCCCAGTTTTTTCAGCCATTCCCGGCGAATGGTGGCTTCATATGCGCCGTAGAGCCCGGAAGTCGATTCCGGATCGCTGGACCAGAAGACTATCATTTCGGCGTTTTTCAGGCAATCTTCTACAGTGGAATAGGTCTCAGCCATGCCGTTTTTCATGGTATGACCGAAATGATGCTCAGCTCCGAATACCCACCCTTCCCAACTGTCCGGGTTATGCTGGGTATAGGTAGCCCCAATCAGGTTAAAAAAGCGAAAGCAGGCGCTGTTGAAGTAGCCCACATAGCCCCAGGTATGATGAGAACCGCGCTGGAAAAAGATGGCGGAAGGGCCGTACTCCATACGCACGCGCCGGATTTCGTCCGCAACCAAGCGATAAGCTTCGTCCCAGGATATTCTTTCATAACCGGATTTTCCCCTGTTTTGAGGATTCCGTTCTCCACCGGGATTCCAATCGACTCGTTTCAGGGGATAAAGAATCCGGTCCTTGGAGTAAACCAGCGCCTTCCAGCCGCTGCCGTGGGTATTGATCGTAAGTTTATGAGGAGGCGTGAATTCCTGTCCCCGGGCCTTTATGGTCCAAGGCTTGGCATCCTCGGGAGCAAGATCGATAGGCGTCATGCGAATGATGCGGCCGTCTTTAACATAGACAAAGAGGGCACCGCCGGTTGTGGCGTTGGTCAGGCGCCTGACACCGTTGCCCAAATCAAGGCCGTAAGCGTCTCCATAGTAAACCGGCGCTTCCAGAACGGTCATAAGGATCTCGTCGAACCAGATTGCCGGAATATCCTCTCCTAAAAGCTTAATCCGCCCGTTTTTGACTCCTTCCACATAGGCGGCATGGTCCCGGTCGGGCCGCAAAACCTTGAGCGCCAGTTCCATGGTTTTAAAGCTTAAACAGACATCAGGATTTGCTTGTATACCTTCTTCTGATACAAGCCGTCCATCCTTGAATTCGAACCATCTTCCCGACGAACAGTCCTCAAGCCTGATTTGAGCCATAATATTGAATTCTTTCAATTTGGCCGCAAATATAGGGTATTTCTCCGCCTGTTTCGGGATCAGTTGTGAAAGTCCGGTCAGCAACTCTTCCCATTGTTTTTTTATTTGGTCCATAAATTTCTCTTTTCCTCCCCGCGCGACTTGCCATTATTTAATTATTTAATTATATAATTATTTAATTATTTAATTATTTAATTATATAATTATTTAATTATTTAATTATTTAATTATTGATTTAATTATATCACACCATTTTTTTTGCTAAAATTAACGCTTTTCAGATTGTTCCGGAATTTTTGTCTCAAATTTACTAAAAAAACAAAAACTCCGGCATAATTGGCCGGAGTGGCAACACCATGGATAAAGCCCTTACTTAAATCAAGAAATGTACTTACAAATGTTGCTCGGTATTATCTCTGGCTTGTAATTCTGAGTACCGTTCCAAAAAACGAATGGTACGTTCCTGTTTCGGGTTGCCGAACACCTCATCCGGTGTGCCGGTTTCCACGATTACCCCGTCGTCCATAAAAATAACCTTGTCCGCCACTTCCCTCGCAAACTGCATCTCATGGGTGACAATGACCATGGTGGTGTTTTTTTCGGCGAGGGAACGCATCACCTTTAGTACCTCGCCTGTCAGTTCCGGGTCAAGAGCGCTGGTGGGTTCATCGAAACAAAGAACATCCGGTGAAAGCGCCAGGGCACGGGCAATTGCCACGCGCTGCTGCTGTCCACCCGAAAGCTGATGGGGATAGAGGTGCATTTTATTGGCAAGCCCCACTTGCCGGAGCAGGTCGCAGGCTTTTTCGTAGATTTCCTGCAAAATTAATTTTTTCTTTTCCCTGTAATCTTCCCTTTCTTTGGCTAGAAGTTCACAGGCCAGCTTGACATTAGCCAGCGCCGTATACTGGGGAAAAAGATTAAAGGATTGGAAGACAAGACCAAAATGAAGACGTTTTTTCCGGATTTCCCTTTCCGAAAACTTCGTACCGGCTGAAGCATCAAACAATACCTCGCCGTTAACAATAATTTGCCCGCTATCAGGAGTTTCCAAAAAGTTCAAGCAGCGCAAGAGTGTAGTTTTACCGCTGCCGGAGGAGCCGATGATGGCGATTACTTCACCTTTTTCCAGCGTAAAACCTACATTTTTTAGAACCTGGGTCTCGCCAAAACTCTTGGAGATGTTTTTAACCTCAAGTACAGACATTTAGCCCCCTCCTTAAACCCGGAAATATTCCAGTTTCTTTTCCAAGCGCCCCAGCAGCAGGGTCAGAATACCGCTGAAGAGCAGGTAATAGACGCCAGTAAAAAACAGCGGCCAAATAATACCGTGAGATTTAATAAATGCCTGCCCGCTCCATATAATTTCGTAAACAGCTATCACTCGCGCCAAAGAGGTGTCTTTCACCAAAGTTATGATCTCGTTGCCCATAGGCGGGATAATACGTTTTATGACCTGCAAGAAAATAACACGAAAAAAAATCTGGCTCTTGGTCATTCCCAATACCTGGCCGGCCTCATATTGCCCTCTGGGCACCCCTTCAATACCACCGCGGTAAATTTCAGAGAAATAGCAAGCATAATTAATGATAAAAGCCACCACAGCCGCGGTAAAACGGCCGGAAGCACCGTTGCCCCACCAGTTGTTGCCGAGGATAAGTCCCGGTCCGTAATAAATAATTAATAACTGGAGCATAAGCGGCGTACCACGCACGCACCAAACAATAAACTTGACCAGGTAACGCAAGGGCAGAAAATGGCTCATGGAGCCAAAACAGATAATGAGCCCCAGGGGAAATGCGCCAAGCAAAGTGAGGATAAATATTTCCAGTGTTTTTAGAAAACCTTCATTAAGTGAAATAAAAACTTGTTGTAACATTGCAAGACCTCATATAATTATTACTTATCGTTGGATAAAGGCAGAAGCGGGGCGCCTCTGCCTTATGACGCATCAACATGTTTAAGAACAGTTTTAAGGAGTATGTTTAAGAGGTTTTACTGGGGAATTATTGATTCATGTACGCCGTATTTTTTAGCGTATTCCATCATGCTTCCATCGGCATAACTCTTGGAGAAGAACTCATTGAGCTTGCCCGCCAAGTCGCTTCCTTTACGGAAACCGACACCGTACTCTTCGGAGTTCAAGGCTACTGTATAGGTCAGTTGAGGATAGCTTGTACCCTCACCGATCATGGCACCGGCCATTAACAGATCGATGACGCAGGCGTCAGCAGTACCGGCCGCAACTTCCATAAGAGCGGCAGACTGGGTTTGTACTGCAATGCTTTCATAGCCTAGCCCGTTGACTACTTTTTCTCCAGCGGAGCTAGCTTCAACCGCAAAGGTTAGTTCTGCAATGCTTTCCTTATCTTTGTACTTGTCAGCCACATCTGCAGGAACAACAACTACTTGGGCATTGTTGCAGTAAGGATTGGAACATTCCATACCATTTTTTACTTCATCGGTAAGAGTCATACCGTTCCAGACGCAGTCAATGGCCTTGGAATTGAGCTCCATAATTTTATTGTCCCAATCTATCTCCACAAATTCCACATCCACACCCAGGTATTCAGCAAAGTCTCTGGCCATATCGGCATCGAAGCCAATCCACTCACCGTTCGCATCTTTATAATCCATAGGTGCGAAATCAGTAATTCCTACAATAAGAACCCCTTTATCCAGGACATACTCCATATCCGTCATGTCCCCCGACACCTCATCGGATGCCGGTTGTGAACAGCCTGTTAAGCTAAAGGCAATAACTAAAGCAAACACAAGCATAAGTACAGTTATTCTTTTCATAATTATCCTCCACTTATTTTTTTATTCTCGCGGTCTATTATTCCGCAAATATTTCATTACTTTAATATGATAACGTATTCCTGTAATAAAGCAATATGTAATTCGTAATTTTTCTTAGAAACATTTTCAAAATCCGCAATGAAACTACTCTTTTTACGATAATCCGATATTTCTCCTTGAGTCCTGCCCCAAACTAATCCTATTTCCGACGACCGAACAGATAAAAAAAAATTCTGGGCCATCCTTTGCTTTATTGGTCGTAACTACATTTATCAGGATATCCAAATGACAATGCCTACAGAATGCCCTTCAACGATTATGCTAATAGTGCCCAGCAATATGCAAGCTATCCAAATAACAAAACTAAACCATAATAGCCCTTTTTCCTGAATATTCCTTTCCTCATAATAAGCCCAACAGTTTTATTTCATTTTTTGAGGGGTAGCTCTGCCAAATGAAACTCCTTCTGTCAAATCGTAATAGGCAAGTTGTAAAAGGTTCTTTTCTTCTTGAAATACAAAATAGGCAGGCACCTCAAACCCCGCAAACTCAGTTGTGACTTGAAGCTGCCATAAACCTCCATTCTCATTGGCATAAACCTGCTCCCTGCTGTCACCCCAATAGCTTCCCCCGCACAGCAATTCTTGCTCATTAAAATACAAAAACGATGTGGCACTTAAGCCGGCAAATTCATATTCTTTGGCCAATAGTCTCCACAGACCGCCGTTTTCGTTCTTAAAGACCGTTTCCATGCTATCGCCCCAGCGGCTGTTCTCAAAATCCGGCTCACCTCTCTTCTCGGCATTTGAACAGCCTATTAGCAGAAGGAGCAAGGCGATGATTAAAGTAATAAGTTTTTTCACATAAAATACCTCACATGGTTTCTTTTCTTTTTTACTCTTTATACAAATAAACGAATAAGGAATGTCATCCTCACCAAGAGCTCATATTGACGCCGGTAGCATAGGAAAGTTGCAGCGGTATTTAATATATGATATGCTTCTCTGCATCCAAGGACTGAATTATCTGCTATACTGTTCTCAAGGAATGTAAACACAGGGAGGAAATGCCATGCGCACCTATAGAAATCAGGATCTTATCGTCTACTGGAAGCCGGAGAAATGCATCCACGTCGGCTATTGTATTCGCAACCTGCCATCGGTCTTCAATGTAAAGAAAAGGCCCTGGATTGATATTAACGGTGCTCCACCGGAAGAAATCATCAAGGTGATCGACATTTGCCCTTCAGGGGCCCTGCTTTATTCCCTACCTGAAGGTTCCCGGGTCGATCCGGACTTAGGCAAAGGGCCCGGCTCTCTTCACTACCACTGTGAGGACCTCCAAGTGGAAGTCCGCCTATTAAAGGACGGGCCGATACTGATCAAGGGACCGAGCGTATTATTCGATGAGTCAGGTGCGCTGCTTAAAACAGACGACAATTTATGCCTTTGCCGCTGCGGCAAATCGAAAAACCCGCCCTTTTGCGACGGGTCTCACCGCTAATTCCGATATGCCAAAGAATGCATTCTATTGTGATAACCTCATTTTAAATATTGCAACTGACTTCTCCAAAAGGAAACAACAATAATTCCAAATACCCCAGAATCATTAATAGAACCATTTTGTGGGCAATAAAAAGGTCCACGGCATTGTGACAACGGCAAGGGTAATCGCTACCTTGAATCTTACCTTTTGTTCTCCAATCAAATTATTGAAAGTAATTTTGAAATTAAAAATAAATATTAATACCGCTGATACCAGCATAGCCAAGATTATTAATAAAACAGCCAGGGGATTACTAAAAGGATCGAAATTGATTGCCGAAGTCAATTCATAAGGTAATCCATAAAAATCTCCTAAAATCCCCAATACAAATAAAATAGCAGCACCTATAAAGTCTGCCAAAAATCCTAGGATCCAAACTTTAATGATACTGCCCTTGTAGAATTCTCCTAGGCTTTTTTGTTGGCCAGCCAATTTGAATAAAAAGAAACAAACTATTATAACCACAGAATCAATAACAAAATTACCTAAAAGAGTTATTAATATCACCGGCGGGAAAAATAGTAAAAACCAGATTGGGAAAATTATATTGTATAGTTTTATTTGGTTCATATTGTTCTCCTTTAACTTTTTAACTTTAATCCTGTTTTGTTACCCCTTCGACTATATTTCTTCCTCAACCATAATCCTGAATGTGTTTCCTAGACTCAAATATTCACTTCTTGTACTCCTAAATATAATTATGAAGTTTTATTCTATGAAATAGCTTTAAGCCTATCAGCAGGAAATTGGCTATCGGTAAACCAAGCACGAACTATCTCATTAAAGAGTTTGGGATCTTCAAAACTAAAGCCATGTCCAACACCTTGAACCAAGTACCCCTTAGAGTTTGGAATCGCCGTTACTAGATCTTTAGCTGAATTAAACATTATTCTTCTTTCTTTTTGCCCTACTAGTACCAGGGTCGGTACATTACAATACTCTAGACCTTTAGGTAGGCCGAAATTTGCATTTTCCACTAATATTTGCTCCATGGCCTCGGTCGATATGGTCCTCGAATCCACAAAATACTCATCAAAGTATTCCTCAGGTATGTTTAAAGCCCTGGCCTGAAGTCTTGCGAACCATTTAAACCTTGTTAAGGGGATTGTCAGTTTAACAGTGGGCTTAACCAAGTTAACCATTCCTTGAATTGGCCGAACCAAAGCACTAACTACTACAGCCCGGTCTACCACATCCGGCGAGGATGCCAACAGTTGCACAAGGATTTGGGCACCCAAAGAATGTCCAACAACATAAGCTCTGCTACCATTAGCCTTATCCTTAATTAATTCTGAAATTTGACGGGCACTATCCTTGATGGAAAATGGTTTAATGCCTTTGCTTTTGCCATGTCCCGGTAGATCGGGAACTAAACAATGAAAATCCTTTAAATCTCCTACCTGCTTGTTCCACATCCAACCGCTTAGGCCGCCGCCGTGTATGAAAACGATGCATTTAGATTGTTTGGAACCGGATTCCTCTACGTACATGATTGACCTCTTTTTTCTTCCCAAAGCCTCATACGCTCTTCAAAACTTACTTTTTTATGCACTTGATGGAGCATCCATATATACCCGAAACTGTCACTGAATATGGCATTTGATACTCCGTAATCGGGAATTTCGGTCACCGGTTGTAGCTCTGTACAGCCGGCCTTGATCGCCTTTGAAAAGGTTTCTTTAATATTAGGTACGAGAATATTAAACCAAATCGATTTAGGTTCATCACGGCTTGGCGCTTTCAACCCGAATTCCGGGTTTTCATCCAGCATATGAAAGCGTACTCCGTATAGGGTAAAAATCACTTCGTTTTCTCCTTTAGGGAAATTGGTAACCTCTACACGTTCGATCTCAAATATCTTTTCGTACAATTCCAAAGCTTTCAAACTGTCTTCCACAATCATATCAATTTCAACCCCAACCAAATGCATACCCTCCTTAATTACGAATTAAATGGATTTATTGCCAGTCCCCACCAGGCCATCATTCCTGCGTAAAACAATTGTTTCAGCAATTATCTTGTTTTCTTGTAAAATTGTCAAGATATCCAAGAAAAACAGGTCAGCCAGATTCTAAGTAAATTGGAACTCTCTGATAGGACCCAAGCCGCATTGTATGTTACACAACTAAAAGAAAAATTAAATTATCATAGATGAAATCATTTGCACAATTTTGCCAAATTTAAATATGCTAATACTATCCACAAATAGCATGCTCCATTTCCTTTTACTCTGTAGAATTGTTACAACTTATAGGTTATAAAAAAAAACAGCCAGTTATCTTCCACTGGCTGTTTTTTTCTGTTTAAGTTCAACTAAGCAGTCTAATTACCTACTGCCTAATACTACATTGCAATCTTAAATACTGATTTAATAAATGATCTAACTTTTGACTTAATTTTATCACATCGGGATCCGTAAGAGGTTTACGTGACCCCAATATATTAAGCTCACTGCGCACTTCTTCGATAATTTCAAGCAATCTTGAAAATTGATAACCCACCGTTAAACTCAAACCATCCTTTTAAAAATTTTCAAATCTCAATTCTATCTATAAACAAATATTTACGGTTTTACCATAGGTCTTTGTTATTGTTTTCCTAGGACTATTGTCATTTTTTGGAATTGATTTAAAAAAAACAATATATGACTTATACAGTGAAATGTTACAGTCACCGTGTTAATAAAATGGATTTTACCAACTATAAACATAAAGCTCCTATTTCAAAAATAATTCTTCTCAATAATAAACTGTTAAGGGGTTTTTGTATGCTCATTAAGAAAGGACCTTTTACCAAGGATGATCTATCTTTATTTTTAAATGAATCCAATGTCCCGGTAACAAATAAAAGCCATATCAGTATAGACAAAGCTACCACAACAGCAAACAGCCGGACTATCCGATCTCCGTCGCTGGATTTCGAGATCTTCTTAGCAAGCGTCTTAAACGGCTCTTTAAAGAACGAGACAATGACATATACAGCCACCACCTGCTAGAGTAGAAATATCTTGAACTGTAAATAGTGTTTGCGGTAAAGAGATTTTCATACTCTTTGCCTTCTTTAAATTTAAAAAATTAAAACCGCTTAGATCGCGGTTAAAAAATACACCTGATTTGGTGTTTAAAATCGGCACCTATCCAATTTATTTCCGCATAATCAAACTAAAAAAGGGCAAATTAAAAACAAAAATACGTGTTTAGGAGGTATCCAATTGAGACAACTAACTCCAACTGAGATTACATCATTAAGAGAGTTCTTGACAATGGAAACTACGGGATTAATTACATTGAAAACTTCAGAACCATTAATCAATGATGAACTATTAAAACAATCCTGTAGAACCGGAATTGCTGCAGCTGAGGGACGTATCAAAGCCATTCAGCAGTTTATTCAGGAGAATAATATTGCTGATGTTCAGGGGGTGCACAGGCACATGAAGCGCTAACTGGACTTTGTGTTGAAAAAGGTTGGTATCACGCCTACGGGCAACCTGTTGATCAACTAAAGCAGGCCATTAGCGATTCTGTTGACGTCATTAGTCCTAATGCTTAGACCTGAACCTCCAATTTTATTTTTCCTATATATAATATAATCCTTCTTACATATATAATCCTTCTTAATATTTTGAGAAGGATTTTCTTTTTATTACGTCGCTCTTTATATCTAAGACGACATAACTATTTTTTCAACTTATTCATAAAGGTTTAATAACTTCATACGGACATAAGAACAGCTATGATATACACTCATGTAACTCCTGAAAGAAAGAAGAAATCTGCTGATAAAATGGATTCGATTTTAGGCAAATAAATTCAATTGCACTACCATTGCACTACTTTGGTAAAAATTAATAAAGTATGTAAAAAATATAAAACACCGCAAACCCTTGCGGTGTCTAACTTTTTTATGGAGCCGATGGTCGGATTCGAACCGACGACCTGCTCATTACGAGTGAGCTGCTCTACCCCTGAGCCACATCGGCTTTTTTTTTTGGGACAGAAGATATTCTACTTGATTTTAATCTATACGTCAACCGATGATTTTAGGTTAGTCTTTTGGCCAAGTTTTATATGATACAATCTTCTTTATGAAATTAAATTATGGTAATTTAATATCATGGTATCAAACAATAAATTGATGGGATAATACGTATTACGTATTTATTTTAAACTGTAAGAAAGGATGAAGTATTTTTTGGATTTACGCCTAATAGTTATAGCCCTGACACCCGCTATTGCCATAGGTTTGGCAATTTATTTCACAGATAGATATGATAAGGAACCGGCGCTTCTGTTGTTAAAATTGTTTATGCTGGGTGCTTTTTCCGTCCTGCCTGTGATAGCGGTGGAAAGAACACTGATGTATTTCAATATTTTTAGCGGTCTTGGAGCCAGCGCTTATACGGCATTTATAGTGGCGGGCTTAACTGAAGAAAGTTTCAAGATGACTGTTGTTCTAAAAACAGCTTATTATAAAAAGTATTTTAATGAAAAACTCGATGGGATTATCTATGCTGTGTTTGCGGCTCTTGGCTTTGCCACCATTGAAAACCTAATGTATATCCTGGGCAGCTACTCCATAAATCCCTACGTAGGAATATCCCGGGGGATATTTTCTGTCCCGGCTCATGCTCTGTTAGCAGTTACCATGGGATATTACCTCTCTCTGGCCAAGTTTTCATATAACCGGCAAATTGAAAGTAATTATTTAAAAAAGGCTTTGTTTATTCCTGTTTTTTTTCACGGTTGCTTTGATTTTATTCTTATGGCCGATGTCCCTTCTTTGTTGGTTCTTTTTATCCCCTATGTTATTTATCTTTGGATAGTTAATTTACGAAAACTCAATCAATATTACCAAGATTCCAAAGAGCGTTATAAAGCCTCCCATCAAAGCATAAAAAGAACCGACTCATAAATTTTATGAGCCGGCTTTGATTATTATATTTTTTATCCCATATTAATTCTAATATTATGATGTAGGTTGAATCTTTCCTTCTCTTTCGCGCTCTTCAGAGGGCTTGAAGAGAAGAGTGATGCAGTATAAGCCACATAAACCGACTATGGCATATACTATTCTCTCAGGCATGGTGCTTATGCCACCGAATATTGCCGATACCAGGTTAAATCCGAAAAAACCAATAAGTCCCCAGTTAATAGCTCCAATAATGGCAATAACGAGAGCAGTTTTTTGTAAAGCACCCATTAATTAACGCCTCCTTTTACAAAAAATTATTAGATTCCTTTTTATGATGCGTCAAAAAGATTAATTTTATACATGAAAAATAATTAATTGCATATTTTTGGCATAAATAAATATTGTATACTTATAATATGATTTATTTTTTTCTAGGATCTGTATTTAATATAATTATTTTTGGTTATCTTACAAATCGTGGATACAGAAACAACAAAATTTTAGAAAGCGGAAGTGACCAATACAAGATGAAAAATAAAAAAATAGTTTTAATCGTTGCCACAGTCGGTTCTTTTTTGACTCCTTTTATGGTTTCCTCCCTCAATATTGCTTTACCCGATATCCAAGCGGAATATGCCGCCGACGCAGTTTTATTAAGCTGGGTAGTAACATCCTTTTTACTGGCTAACGCAATTTTATTGGTTCCGATTGGTAAAGTTGCGGATATTTACGGTCATATTAGGATATATCGGTTGGGGATAATTATTTTTACCCTTGTATCTTTTGCTTCCATGTTTGCTCCTACAATTCAGTTCTTGCTCTTTTTAAGGGTACTGCAGGGAATCGGCTGCTCGATGATTTTTACGACAGGTATACCCATTCTGACTTCTGCCTTTTCTCCCCAGGAGAGAGGCAAGGTTTTAGGTTTTAATGTGTCGGCAGTCTATATTGGATTATCTTTGGGACCTTTCTTGGGAGGCATATTTACCCACGCCTTTGGTTGGCGAAGTATATTTTTGATTGTCGCTTTAATTGGGATAATTGACTGTTTTCTTGTCTTTAGCTTACTTCAGCCAGAACATACTAAAATTAATAATAAAAAAATCGATATTATCGGCAGCATTATCTACGCCTTAACTTTATTTGCCATTGTGTATGGTTCCAGCCTTCTCCCGCAAGTCATAGGAATAATCCTGATGTTGTGCGGAATACCCGGTTTTATCCTGTTCGTAAAACGACAGCTTACTGTCTCAAATCCAGTGTTTGAAATTAGGCTTTTCCGCAACAACCGGGTTTTTGCTTTTTCCAATACTGCGGCCCTAATCAATTATGCTGCGACCAACGCGGTTACTTTTCTCTTAAGCCTTTATCTGCAATACATAAAGGGTTTGACCCCTCAGCAAGCCGGGACCATACTCATTATCCAACCTATCATAATGGCGGTTTTATCTCCTTATACAGGTAGACTTTCCGACCGGCTGGAGCCGGCTAAACTCTCCTCTTTAGGTATGTTTTTTTCGGCTTTAGGATTGTTTATCCTGACTTTTTTAGGCGGAAACACCTCCAATGTTTTTATTTACTGCGCATTGGTTGTTTTGGGTCTGGGATTTTCATTTTTCTCGGCGCCGAATACCAATGCCATTATGAGCAGTGTGGAAAAAAGCAATTATGGACTCGCTTCAGCTACGGTAGCCACTATGAGGGTTTTGGGCCAAATGATGAGCATGGCAGTCGCCACGGTTATTATTTCCCTTTTAATCGGCAAAAATCAAATTACACCCGAATATTATCCGCTCTTTCTTAAGAGCATCCATATTTCTTTTATGATCTTTACTGTCCTTTGTGCAGTAGGAATATTTTTCTCCTATTCGCGAGGCAAAGTTCATTTGGAAAACAATTAAAACACGGCGAGACCCGGAAGCTTTCACTTCCGGGTCTTTTTACCGCTACAGGGCGGTTAGCCTTAGAGTAGGGTTATTAGCCTTTCGGCATTTCCCCATACTCCGTTTTTATTATGCTCTCCTATTTTAAAATTATACAAAAAAAATTTTAATGAATCAGGACTTTCGAAGTCCTATTTTTACTGGCAAATCCCTGTCCTATCCAACATTTCCCTATTTCTAATGATACCTTTTTCATCATATTTGGGTATAATGTAATTTGGAAGATTAATAAAGCTTAGACTGATTACCGGAAGGAAAGATGTAAGTTGCCGTTACATATTCATTTTGTTGGAATAAAAGGCACCGGAATGAGTGCCCTGGCTCAAATAACTGCAAAGATCGAAGGAGCTATTGTAACCGGTTCTGACGTAAGGCAAAGGTTTTTTACTGATTCCATTTTGGAAAAAGCGGGTATTAACGTTCTGGATTTTAATCCCGATAATGTTGTTAATGCTGATATAGTGGTGACTTCTGCCGCTTATGATGATACTCACCCTGAGATTAAAAAGGCTAAAGAATTGAATATCCCAGTTTATACCTATCCTCAATTCTTGGGCCAATTAATGTCCAAAAAAAGAGGGATTTGTATTGCCGGTACCCATGGGAAGACTACTACAACCGCTATGGTGGGCAAAATACTGCTCAGTTCGGGCTATGACCCAACAGTTGTCGTCGGCAGTGATGTTCCTTGTATTGGCGGTAATGCCCATGTGGGCCAGGGAGAATTTTTTTTGGCCGAATCCTGTGAATACCGCAGGCATTTTTTAAATTACTCCCCTGAACATTTAATTATAACCAACATAGAACTCGATCATCCGGACTATTTTAAAGATCTGGAGGATGTTCTCTGCGCTTTTAACGAGCTGGCAGCAAAGCTTCCCGAACATGGCAACCTGGTAATCTGGCAAGAGGATCCTAACAGGGAAAAAATCAAGACCAAAGCCAGAATAACAACCTTTGGTTTCACCTCAGCAGCTGACGTCCGGGCTGAAAAGGTTGTCTATAACGATTCGGGCACTACCTTTGATGTCATCATAGAGGATAAAAACGCGGGGAACCTGTCCCTGGCTGTATCGGGCAAACATAATATCCTTAACGCCTTGGCGGCCATAGGGCTAACTTATAGACTTGGCTTGCCTGAAGAAAGTATTATCCAAGCTCTTAAAGGTTTTAACGGAACAAAAAGAAGATTTGAACTTTTAGGAACCCATAACGGAGCCATAATATATGACGATTATGCCCATCATCCGACGGAGATCCAAACCACACTGGAAGGAGCAAGACGTTCTTATCCCGGAAGAAGGATCCGGGCTGTATTTCAACCCCATACTTATAGCCGGACAGAAAAACTTCTGTATGAATTTTCCGAGGCCTTTGCCGAAGCGGACGAAGTTGTCTTAGCCGAAATATTTTCTTCCGCCCGGGAAAAAAAATCCGGTCACGATTCCATATCTTCCGCCAAATTGGCTGAATTGATAAATAAAAAGGGTATTAAAACAAGATATTTTCCAACGCTGGAAGAAATAAGCTCCTATCTCAATGCCACCCTTAAAGAAGATGACCTGGTAATAACCTTGGGCGCCGGGGATGTTTACAAAGTTGGACTTATCTTGGTATCTTGACGGTTAAAGAAGCTATGCCGGCTTTATGTTGTTGCCGGCTTAATGCTATTGCTAGAGAAAATTAAAATATACACTTTAATCTGATATATTTAGTAGGATATAATAAAAATATACATACCGATAATTTTTGCAATAATATTGAGGATAAAGATGAAAAATAGAATTATAGTTTTTTTACTCGCCGCTCTTCTATTGGCTGCCGGCTGTTCCGGTACCGTCAGTAACCAAACTGTTCCCGAATCTAAAACAAAACCTCAATGTAATAATCCATTGGAAGGAATCTCCATGGCCGACGTAGAGCCCGATATTTTTACTCTACAATTGGGAATTGCAGTTCAAGGGACTGTGGATTACCATAATTTTGACAGCGTTGCTGTCCTGGTCAATAAACAAAATAAGCTTGCGGATGATTATGTCCCGGCTGATTTGGTGGAAACTGATATCCCATTTCCTTCCTATGTCGCTAGGGAACAAAGACTTATGCGCAAGGAAGCGGCCCAAAATTTGGCTAGCCTGTTTGCCGAGGCCAAGAAGAACGGTCTTATTCTCTATGGCCTTTCCGGCTATCGTTCCTACCAAACCCAAAAGGCTATCTTCAATAACAACGTGCGCAAATATGGAGATGAAACTAAAGCCAACCGGATCAGCGCCAGACCGGGGGAGAGCGAACATCAAACCGGCTTGGCAATGGATGTTACCTCTCAATCCGTGGCTTACAGTCTGGTGACCGATTTCGCCAATACGGCAGAATACGCCTGGCTAAAGGACAATGCTCATCATTTTGGTTTTGTTATCCGTTATCCCCAGGAAAAAGAAATAATAACCGGTTATATGTTTGAGCCTTGGCATCTGCGTTATGTAGGTAAGGATCTGGCCACAATCCTATATGAAAAAAACATAACTTAT